>CENU01022510.1_pt1 | contig 23985 bp, 27 predicted proteins | sample 361331 | NCBI WGS metagenome assembly CENU01 (sample SAMEA2619766, study PRJEB7988) | marine metagenome | isolation source: saline water (ENVO:00002010), including | reverse complement strand
CAGCTAGCTCAAGACACAGAAAGGGTCCAAAGAGGTGTCTTAGCTAACAGAAATGAGTCCCATTGCAAGGAATCAGGACTCAAGCTAGGTCTTGATGCAAGAACCACTCAACACAAGGGAGCCCCACCTGTATCAGATGGGGCTCCGTACGAGACCCGCAATGGGTCTTGATTGCGACGCGCGAATGATCAGGTGCTGGTCTGCATGCCCTGAATCAGGAAGTCGAAATACGGAGCTGCAATACGAATGTCATCCGGTGAGAGCAGGGCCAGCGATGCTTCTTTTAAGCAACGCATCGCCTCGACCATGCCAGGCATGGGCACACCCAGGCTGTTGTACATCTCACGAGCACCGACCAGACCGGTGCTTTCAATGAAGCTCGTGCTGCCAGCCAGAACGCCATAGGTCACCAGACGCAGGTACCAGCTGTAATCACGCAAACACTGGGCACGTTGCTTCTGGCCATAGGCGTTGCCACCAGGGGCGACGTATTCGGGTTTGCGGCTGAAGAGCTGCTTGGCGGATTCATCAACGATCTTGCGTTCGTTGTCCGTCAGCACTCTGGCCACTCGAATGCGACCACTGCCATCGCTGAGATAAGCCTGCATGGACTGCAGTTCCCCGCTGGACGGGTAACGCAGTTCATCGTCAGCTTGGAGGATCAGATCGCGTACAACGCTCACCGCGGCACCGGAGCTCGCCGTACTTTATCCAGATCGAACCCCACAACTGCTGAGCCAACGGGAATTGGCGTCAGCTGTAATGCCGATTGGTAGTGTCCGATGGTGAGTTTCAAACCAGGCCACCCGAACCTGCTGGAGGTTCAGATCCGCGATCTGAGCACCGATGGTGCCGGGATCGGTGAAAGTGACGGGCGCGTGGTGTTCGTTGAAGGTGCCCTGCCCGGCGAATGGGTTGAGGCCCGCATCACGGCAGGCAGCCGCGGACGCCTGCATGGGGAATTGCACGGCATCAAGCAGGAATCAAAAGAGCGACGCCACCCCCCCTGCATCCTCGCCAACGATTGCGGTGGTTGCAGCTTGCAGCACTGGAGCGATGGGGCCCAGGTCGCGTGGAAAGAGCAGCATCTGCAGCAACTGCTGCGGCGGATTGGCTCGCTTGAGCTCAATGTCGAGCCCATCGTTGCCTCCCCAGAACCGCTGGGGTACCGCAACCGGGCGATCATTCCGATCCAGAAGGGCGAGCAGGGGTTGCGCGCCGGGTTCTACAGACGGGGCAGCCACAGCGTGGTCAACATGAACCACTGCCCTGTGCTGGACCCAAGACTCGATGCCTTGATCGAGCCGATGAAGGCCGATCTCGCTGCAATGGACTGGCCGATTTATGACGAAACCGACCAGAGCGGACTGCTGCGCCATCTGGTGATGAGGATTGGTGCCAACAGTGGTGAGCTGCTGGCGGGACTGGTGGCGCGCCACGCGTCACTTCCTGGTGCTGAGGACCTGGCGCAGCAGTGGATGGAGCGTTGGCCCCAGCTTGTGGGCGTGGTGCTCAACCTGCAGCCCAAACCCACCAACACCCTGCTCGGACCAACTGAAGTGCTGCTGGCAGGCAGGCCCTGGCTGATGGAAAGCTTTGCCGGCAAACGCTTCCAGATTGCCCTGGACACGTTTTTTCAGGTGCATACCCATCAGGCGGAGCAACTGGTGGAGCGACTGCATCAGGTGCTTGATCTCAAAGCCGGTGAGGTGCTCGTGGACGGTTACTGCGGCATTGGCACGCTTGGCCTGCCACTGACCAAACCGGAGATGAGGCTGATTGGCATTGAGCTGCACCCATCCAGCATCGAACGGGCGCGCTGCAATGCCCTGCTCAACGGCATGGACAACGCCGAGTTCAAGGTGGGCTCCATGGAGCGCAGTCTTGAAGAGGTGCTGCCCTTCACCGATGCGCTGCTGCTGGATCCGCCACGCAAAGGCCTGAGTGAGAGGCTCTGTGATGCCATCGCAGCCGAACCGCCGGCGCGCATCGCCTACGTCAGTTGCAATCCCTCCACCTTGGCCCGCGATCTGGCGCGACTAACGGCCAAAGGCAGCTTGGAGCTCAGCAGCGTGCAACCGCTTGATTTCTTTCCCCAGACCACGCACACCGAGGCCATGGCTGTTCTGGTCAGACCCGGAGCTCAGCGTTGAACTGCCGCTGCAAGGCAGCACGCACCTTCTCGACCAGGGGCTCCACCTGCTCATCGCGCAACGTTGCCTTGGCATCGCGGAATCGCATGCGCACGGCCAGGCTGCACTGACCTGCAGGAATGGGGTCGCCGCTGTAGCGGTCGAGCAACTCCACGTGTTCCAACAAGGCACCACCTGCTTTGTTGATGGCCTGGAGCACGGCACCGGCTTCCACGGCATCGTCAACAACACAAGCGATGTCGCGCTCGCTCGCAGGAACCGTGGCGTAGGGCTTGAAGACCGGGGTCGAGCGATTGGGGCGTGCTGCTGCCGTCAGCACCGGCGCCATGGCCAGATCAAAGAGCAGACACCCGGCGGGCAGATCGTGGGCTTCTGCCACAGCGGGATGCAGCTCACCAAACACGCCGATCACCTTGCCCTCGAGAACCAATGACGCGGCTCGCCCAGGATGAAGTTGAGGGTGATCGCTGAGGCGACGGTCCTGCAGCCACAGACCGATCTCGGCCAAGGCCTGTTGCAGCAAGCCACGCCCCTGGTGGTAGTCCAGCTGGGAACTGTCTGGGCTCGCACTCCAGGACTCGCTGCGGCGCACACCAGCCAGGACTCCACACACACGCTCTTCTTCTGCGTAATCGCCCTCCAGCCGGGTGAACACCTTGCCGAATTCAAAGCCCCAGAACGCTGGCTGGGATGCCTGGAGATTGCGTTGTGCCGCTTGCAGCAGGCCAGTGCTCAGCTCGGTGCGCAAATGGCCGTAGTCGGCCAGCAGAGGATTGCTGAGCGCCACCTGGGTCCCATCGCCGTCAGCGTCTTTGGGGACCAAGGACAGGTGGCTGAGCTCCTGCAGGCCTCCGTGACGCAGGGCCGCACGCAGGCGTCGCACGAGCTGCTGCTGCAGCTCAAGCCCACCGGGCACAACAGGATCGGGTAGGTGGCTGCCGAAACGATCAAAGCCGATCAGGCGGCCGATCTCCTCGATCAGGTCCACCTCCCGCAGCAGGTCATGGCTCCTGGAGGGGGGAACCACCACCTGCCAACACTCCACTTGACCGTCTGCATCGAGGTCGGCCTCAACACGGCAACCAAGGCGTTGGAGGATCTCCGCGACGACGTCATCGGCGATAACGGACTCCTGCCCCTCGCTGTCCTGGATGGGGCCAAGCAAGCGATCAAGGGCGAGGCGGCGCAGCACCACGGGAGCCTGGTCAACGGCAGCACCTCCAGCACACCAGCGCCCCTCAACGCTGGCGCCGCAGAGCTCCTGGATCAACGCCACAGCCCGATCAGCCGCGCGCAACGTCAGGGCCTCAGGGACACCGCGCTCGAAGCGGGCACTGGATTCGCTGCGCAATCCAGCAGCACGGCTGCTGCGTCGAACGCGCGGTGGCGCAAAGACAGCGGCCTCAAGCAGCACGGTGGTGGTGCCTTCGCGCACCGAGCTGGTCTCACCACCCATCACACCAGCCAATGCGATGGGTTGGTCCGCATTGGTCACCAGGAGGTTGTCGCAACCGAGCTCACGCTGCTCACCATCGAGCAGCAACAAGGTCTCACCGGGGCGGGCAGCCCGAAGCGAAAAGGCTTGGGCCGCAGGCTGCTCAAGGCGGCTGCTGTCGTAAGCGTGCAGGGGTTGCCCGGTTTCCAGCATCACCAAATTGGTGATATCCACCAGGTTGTTGACGCTGCGCTGCCCGGCCGCATCAAGCCGCTGTTGCAACCACTGCGGCGAAGGCCCAACCGTGACCCCGCTGAGTGCGGTGAGCGAAAAGATGCGGCTGTTCTCCAGCAGGCCCGCATCATCAAGCGGCTCGGCAGGAGCCAACGCATGGACTGGTGGCGCCTGGAGTTCGACCTGCTCGAGGGCCGCCACTTCGCGCGCGATGCCCAGCATCGAGAGGCCATCGGGACGGTTTGCCGTGATTGCCAGCTCAAAAATGCGATCGGTGAGCCCAAGCAATGGGCCAACGGGTGAGCCGATGGCAGGCACTGGCACTCCGGCTTGCTCCGCCACCTCCGCCAGGTCCACTAGGCCGGCAGAACTGGTTTCCAGGCCCATCTCCGAGAGCGAGCAGAGCATCCCGCAGCTGTCAACGCCGCGCAATTTGGCGGGCTTGATGGTCAGCTCGACGGCGGGCAGGTGGCTGCCGACGGTGGCGACGGCCACGTCCATACCCTCTCGGACATTGGCAGCGCCGCAAACGATCTGCAACGGTTCGCTGCCGCCGGCATCGACGCGGCAAACGTTGAGCTTGTTGGCATCGGGATGGGGTTCCTTGCTCAGCACCCGCCCGACCACAACGCCCTGGGCTCTGGCGGCAAGATTCTCGTCTTCCTCGACTTCAAAGCCCGCCATGGAGAGACGCTCAGCCAGTTCATCGGGCTCGCAGCGAAACGGCACCAGCTCCTGAAGCCACTGCAGCGAAACGCGCATCGATCTTTGCCTGAGACCGGCGGATCCTACCGATCAGCCAATGTCTATCGGCTATGGTGGCGGATTGTCACAACGTCTCGCTCAAGCAGCGCACGTCCTTCCATGGCCAAGAACAAGGGCGTCCGGATCACGGTCACTCTCGAGTGCACCGAATGCCGGTCCAACACTGATAAGCGGGCTCAAGGCGTGTCCCGTTACACGACTGAGAAGAATCGCCGCAACACCACCGAAAGGCTGGAGATCAAGAAGTTCTGTCCTTACGACAACAAGATGACTGTCCACAAGGAAATCAAGTGATTCCCAGGGGCATCAGTGGAGGCATAAGCCATCCGGCCCATGACTGTTTTCAACGACTCTCTTTGATTTTTCATGTCCAGCTCTTTCTTCAAAAAGCGTCTTTCCCCGATCAAGCCTGGTGATCCGATCGATTACAAGGACATCGATCTGCTCAAGAAATTCATCACTGAGCGCGGCAAGTTGCTGCCCCGCCGGATGACCGGCCTGACGGCTAAGCAGCAACGTGATCTCACCACCTCGGTGAAGCGGGCGCGCATCATGGCGCTGCTGCCTTTCGTCAACCCGGAGGGTTGATCCCCCAGCCGCAGTGCTGAAATCCGGTGATCTGGTCGGCCATCTGGCCGCCAACCGCTCGGCGCGCCTCGCCCTGATTCAGGACGTGCTCAAAGGCAAGGCACGGCTGGCTGATCCATCTGGTGGGGCTGGCAGCAAACCCGTTGCAGTGCGTGAGTTAAGCCTGATCAGCTCGGGATTGGATGATGCCGGGTCGATCAGGCATGCGCTCCAAGCCATGCCACTGCCGCGGACGCTGCTGGCCACCGCATGGCAGGAGGCGACCGCCCGCTCTGAGCCGGAACAACCACTGGATCTGGCGGAGTTCTGCCGCTTGCTGCGCGCAGAGCCTGATTTGGCTGATCGGGCTTCGGCCTGGTTGAGCTTGATGGGCCCGCAGGATCTCTTTCGTCTGCGCAAAGAGGAGATCATTCCCCGCTCAGCGGCAGAGCTCAGGTTGATGCGGCGAGAGCGTCGTCTCAAACAGCTGCGTGAGCAGCGCGACCGCCATGTTCTCGAGCAGCTGGCCCAACGCCAGAGCCTTGATTGGGGCCAGGACGAGCCCCTGATTCAGCACCTGCGGCAGCAGCTGGAGCGGTTGGCCGTTGCCGACGATCCCAAGGCCATCGCGCTGGATGAGGACATCAACGGGGCCTTGAACACAGCGGGCTACGACGGTTCAGCCACAAGCCTGCAGTCCTTGCTGATGGATCTCGGACTCCTGCAGCAAGGACAGCCGTTGGCCTTGCTGGGATCGGCCTGGCAGCAGGGCTTTCCAGCGGACTGCCTGCAGCAGGTGAAGGAACTGCTCACCTCTGAGCTCACAGCCCCTGGTGATGAATCACGCCAGGACCTCAGTGCCCTGCCCTGCTTCGCGATTGACTCGGCTGACACCCGCGAGGTGGATGACGCCATCGGCATCGAGCGGCGCTCGGAGGGCGACCGAATCTGGGTCCACATCGCCGATCCCCACCGCCTGATCGCCCCAGGGTCCCCCCTCGATCAGGAGGCCCGACGGCGCGGCAGCACCTTGTATCTCAGCAGTGGATTACAGCCGATGCTGCCGCTCGAATTGGCAGCCGGTCCCTTGAGCCTGCTGCCCGGACGCCGCCAAGCGGCGATCAGCGTGGCGATCGGCCTGGATCAAAACGGTGCCATCAGCCTTGTGCAGAGCTGCCGCAGCTGGATCAAGGTGTCCTACCGCCTCAGCTATGAGGACGCTGATGATTTGATTGAACTGGCTCCACCGGAAGATCCTGATCTCGCTGATCTGCATGGATTGATGCAGCAACGCCGCCTCTGGCGCCAAGCCCAGGGCGGTCTACTGATGGATCAGGCGGAAGGTCGGTTGTTCCGCAAGGGAGAAACGGCTGAACTTCAATTGGAGGTAAGTGAACCAAGCCCGGCCCGTTTGCTTGTGGCCGAAGCCATGGTGCTCGCTGGAGCGGCAATGGCCCAGTGGTGCAGTGAGCACGATCTGGCCATGCCCTTCCGGGGGCAGCCGGGTGCCGAGCCTGAGCGCATGGAGGCTGCCTTGCGCTTTGAGGACGGCCCGGTGCGCTGGGCGCATCAACGCGGTGCCCTCAGCCGCAGCCGCACCAGCTGCGTTGCTGAACCCCACCAATCCCTGGGTCTGCAGGCCTACCTGCAGTGGACATCACCGATCCGTCGTTACGGTGACCTGCTGGCCCATCGCCAGTGGCTCGCCCAGATGGGCTTGCTCCATCCCAGCAGCCCACCGCTGAGCGCTGAACAGCTGACGCCGCTGCTGGAGCGCAGCGATCAGCTCAATCGTGAAGCCAGCCTCATTGCCCGGCAGGACCAACGTCAGGCTCTGTTGCAGTGGTTGTTCGAAAGCCAGCAAGGGAAAGGCCCTTTCCAAAGCCTGCTGCTGCGGTGGTTGCGGGAAGACCTGCAACTGGCCCTGGTCAGAGTCGATGCCTGGGCGATGGATCTACCAGCTCGGATTGAAGGCAACGCGGAACCCGGCCAGGCACTCCAGCTCGTTGTCACAGACGTCAACCCTGCAGAGGATCTGCTCCGCCTCACGGCAACACCCTGTTGATCCGCCACCAGGGGCCCCAGGGGTTGGCGCGACCAACGAGCTGGCGGTGTTGACCATGGGCCAAGGGCAGAACGTGGACCACCGCAGGCTCCAGGGTGATCAGGCGCCAACGCGTGCCAGCGGCATCAAGGCCGAACCACCCGTCCTCCGCTTCGATACTGATCTGCATCCAGGCGGATTCCTCGCCGGGCTCAGCAGGCGCCACAGCAGGCTGAATCCTCGGATTCTCCCCATCAATGAGCTGCTGCTGCAGGTCGCGCCAATGGGGGTCATGCCAGGCCAGATCAGCGGCAGGAGCCACGGCGACCGGAGCTTTGCTGTCGTGGATCAAGAGGCTCTGCAGCTCGGCGACAGCAAGATCGGCTGGCAGGCAACGGTGGCGCGCGCAGAGGGCAGCGGCACCGCCTGCAGCCTGACCGATCTGCAACAGCAGCGGCCCAAGGCGTGTGGCTCCATTGGCGATGTGGGAGACGCTGAACCCCTTCTCGGCCATCACCAGATTCACAGCATCAGGACCATGCAAAGCGCTCAGCGGGATCGTGAAGGGCGTCCCGCTGCAGCGACCACCCCAGAGGTGTTGCTTGGTCGCCAGGGGCCAGTCATCGCCGGGGTAGTGATGGTCATTGGCGTAGTTGCCCACTGCGACGGCCCCTGAGGGATCGCCTGCGTCGTGGCCAGGCAACAACATGGGCTCGGTGACCGTGCTGTGGCCGATCAACCGCCGGGATTCACGCCAGTAGGGCTGCAGGGCGAGCGACCCGCCGGGATAGGCACCGGAATCCTGCAGCTGGGGCCCGGCAAGGTCCTGCAACGCGCTTAAAAACGAACGGCTGTGTTCGGCCATGGCCTCCAACTGCCTCCTGGCTCTGGCTGGATCACCGCTCAGGCAGGCGCCGGGGTCCTCGTGCCAGTCATTGCCATCGAGGGGCCAATTGAGCATGACCAACCCACCAGGCAGGCGCCCGTAACTGAGCAGCTGGCCGAGATCAAAGCGATCGAGGCAACTGGAAAAGGGTGGAGGCGGCTTCTGCTGTGGTGGCTTGATCTCAGCCCATGGGCCGCTCCAGCGTGCTGTCAACACCCAGGTCGGCGATTGCAACGGCTGTGCCATCAAAAACGGATCGGCTGCGAGACGCTCAGCCGTGGGCGCACTGGGTTCATCCCACTGCTGCTGGGCTTCCCAGCCTTGGCGGTGGGGGAGATCCGCCAGCGCCAGGCTGTCGGCCAGTTCACTGCCATCCACCAGCAGATCAAACGCCATGGTTGCCAGACCGTCGCGACCCTCGAGCTGCACACTGAGCAAGCGGTCCCCCTGCCGCTGCAAGCTCCGCACCAGGGTGCAGGGCCTCCAGTGCAGCAAGGGCTCCTGCTGCACCCAACGCTGCAGCACCGCTTCTGCAGCAGCAGGCGGAAAACCAAAGCAGCTGACCCAGTTGTGATCGAGACCGTCCCTGATCTCCAGGCGCAACTGCTGCAGCAGGGCACCCCAGAGTCCCGTCTGCCATGCCGCCAGTTCATTGCCGTCGGGGGCACTCACCCCACCAGCGGTGAGCATCCCCCCCAACCAGATGCCCGGCGTGACGAGAACGACCTCGACACCAGAGCGGGCCGTTTGCAGCGCCGCAGCAGCGCCACCACAACCACCGCCAAGCACGAGAACAGGGGTGTGCTGACGATCAGTCACCATGGCCCAGGCCTGCCTGAATCACCATGCTGCCCCGGATTCAGTCGGTAAACTCCCAGCGATGACTGACACACTCACAACACCTCTTTATTACGTCAACGACAAGCCGCACATCGGCAGCGTTTATACAACGTTGGCCGTGGACACCTTGGCACGGTTTGAACGACTTCAGGGTGATGACGTCATGTTCATCACCGGCTGCGATGAACATGGGCAAAAGATTCAGCGCACAGCTGCTGCTGCTGGCGTTGAGCCACAGCAGCATTGCGATCAGATCAGCGCCCAATTCAAGGCCAACTGGAAGGACTGGGGGATCAGCAATGACCGCTTCATCCGCACCACGGATCCACGTCATCGCAGCATCGTTGAGCAGTTCTTTCAACGGGTGGAAGCCAATGGCGACATCGTTGAAGGTCGCCAGCAGGGCTGGTACTGCGTGGCCTGTGAGGAATACAAAGATGATGCGGCTGATGCCACTGACCCCATCTGCCCGATTCATCAACGCAGCCTGGAGTGGCGCGATGAAAGCAATCTCTTTTTCCGGCTCAGTCGCTATCAGCAGGACATCGAATCACTGATCGCGCAAGAGGGTTTCATCCGACCCTTGAGCCGCAGACGGGAGGTGGAGCGCTTCGTGGAAGGTGGACTGCGTGATTTCTCGATCTCACGCCTGGATCTGCCCTGGGGACTCCCCGTACCCGGCCATGACGGGCACACGTTCTATGTGTGGTTTGATGCGCTGCTGGGCTACATCACAGCCCTGCTGGAGCCCGATGAGGAGCCCGATCTTGAGAAAGCCCTCGCCCGTGGCTGGCCTGCAGACCTGCATGTGATCGGCAAGGACATTCTGCGTTTTCATGCCGTGTACTGGCCGGCCATGTGCCTCTCAGCGGGGATCGAACCGCCAAGAGCTGTGTTTGGTCACGGGTTCCTCACCAGGGAAGGCCAGAAGATGGGCAAGTCCCTTGGCAACACCATTGATCCCGCCCGACTGCTGGAGCGCTGCGGCGCGGATGCGGTGCGCTGGTACCTACTCAGAGACATTCAATTCGGCGAGGATGGTGACATTCAGCAGCAGCGTCTGCTGGATCTGGTCAACAACGATCTGGCCAACACCATCGGCAATCTGGTGAACCGAACCGTGGCGATGGCACGCAAATGGTTTGACGGTGTACCAGCGCCCGAGGCGCTGCCCGATACCCAACACCCCTTGGCCAGCGCCGCTGCTTTAGCGCTCGATCAAGCGCCTGCTCACTACCGCGCTTTGGCCTTTCACCTTGCGGCGCAGGATGCGCTGCAACTGGCCATTGATGCCAACGGCTATCTCAGCGAGAAAGCACCCTGGAGCGCGATCAAAGATCCGGCGAATCGTGATGCCGTCGCCATGGATCTCTATGCGGTTCTAGAGACCGCTCGTCTTGTTGGTGTGCTTCTGGCTCCGCTGTTGCCCGATCTGAGTTCCCGTCTGCTGATGCAACTGGATCAACCTGCCATCGACTGGCAGCGTGATGCGATCTGGGGACGCCTATCAGCCGGTGTCCCTCTGCCTGAACCCATCCCCCTGCTGCAGCGGCTGGAGCTGGAGGAAGCGATTTGAGGCATCAATGGGTCCTGGTCTTGGTGGGGTTGCTCGTGAGCAGCTGCGGGCAGCTGCAGCCACCGAAAGAAAAAGCGCGCCCGTTTCGCTTTGAGAAGCTTGACCTGACCCGCTCCGATGAAAACGGCCAGCCCCTTTGGCGGCTGGTCAGCCCACTCACGCGCTATCAACTCGAGGAGCGACGATCCTCCCTCAGCGATCCGGTGGCCACCATCTACAAAGATGGCAAGCCGAAATACACCATTACCGCACCAAAAGGGCTGGTGATTGATGATGGGCGTCGGGTTGAATTGTATGAGGGTGTGACCTTTCGCGTTCTCGACGATCGTCAGATCGTGGTACGCGCAGAACGCGTCTTCTGGCAACGTGATTATGAAGTTGTCAATTTTGAAGGTCAGCCAACACTCCTTGATCTGACCCGCAGGGTTGTCGCCGGCCAGGCACGATTTCACACCAATACCGATACGCTTTTCGCCTGGAAAGGTATCAAGCTCAAGAGCTGGAATGGTCAGCGAGATGAGACAGCGACACCAGCCCTTGAGGTGGAAACACAACAAGTCAACTGGAACACATCCAGTGGCGCTATCAACATGGATTTTCCAATCAAAGGCATCCAGAGACCGTCGCCCAAGCAGACCCGGAGGCTGTCGTCCCCCTCACTGGTCGGCAACACCCGAAAGGAGTGGTACGACTTCAGCGCGCCTGTGCTGATCACCGAGCCTGAGGAAGCGCTGAGCATTCGGGCAGGGCGTTCCCGTTGGTGGGCTGCCGAAGAGCGCATCACCTCCGCTGAGCCAGCCCAGGGCAGCCTCAAGGAGCTGAACGTCTCAGGCCGTGCCTTGGAAATTCAGCAGAAGCAGTCTCTCCTGACCATCAAACAGGACTGCCGCCTGCTGCAACCCGACCAGGACCTCAGCGCGCAACGTTGCAGCTGGAACTGGGACAGCGGCGCCGTTCTTGCCGAGGGCGATGTCGTGCTGCGCCGCGATGAGCTGCAACAGGTGACCCGGGCCAGTCGCCTGGAAGGCGTCACCGGTGACGATGGGCGGATCAAGTTTTCTGCTCCCGGTCAACGGGTGGAGACCCAGCTTCAGATTCAGGAGAAGAGCCCTGATCCCTCAGCCCCAAGCCCGGCAGCTGCTCCAGTTCAGTTCTGAGCTTTTGGGCCCAACCAGTGATCCAGACCTCATCACTGCGGCTGAAACAGCGGGGGGACCACCCACCGACAATCAACACCCCCGCCGAACCGATGGGTTGCACCACCACCGCTGGTGTTGATTCCGGCAGGTAGCTGAATTCATCACGGCCCGGATACAGCGCCAGGTTCACCAGTGAAATCAGCTGTTGCTTCTCGAGGGCCCGCTGCACGATCGGCCCGGCCTTGAACCCAGCAGAGCCCAGAACGCCGCGCCTGAGCACGGTCTGCTGCTGCCAGACCAGAAGCAGGGTTGCTGCTGGTGTGGCGGTCAGCAGCATCGTGCTGCCCCAGCCCAGCTCCTGCTTCAGGGGATCCGGAAGAGAGGCATCGAGCTCCAAGCCCTTGGCTCCATTGAGCTCGACCCGTTCAGGGTCACGGGGATTGGCCTGGGTCCACAGGATGGCCACCAGCAGCAACACCACCGCCAAGGCGCCGCTCAGCACCGAGGCTCGCTCAAAGGCTGGAGGCACCGCATCCGCAGCTGGATGGAACGTGACGGCATTGATCACCGTCAGCAGCAGCCCGACCAGGCCACCGATCAACACCGTCAGCGCCGAAGCAGGCATGAACCGATTGGGTCAACCAGAGCTGCCATCCTGCGCTGCCGTGGCTGAAATGGAGGAAACCGCCTGATCTCCATGACCCCGGCGCAAGCCTTTGCCGCCATTTGTCTTGCCGCCGTGGCAAGTGATGGGGTGCTCGGCCGTGATGAAGCCCGCAGCCTGCGCATTGAGCTGGAATTTCGCACGCCCTACGTCGCCATGGATGAGCAGGCCATGGCCTCGCTCTTTGATGATCTACTGGCCATCTGGCGGGAGAAGGGCACCGAAGCCCTGGTGAGTCAGGCCGTCCCGCAGTTGAATGAACAGCAGCGGGAGACAGCGCTGGCGGTGGCGATCCAGCTGGTGCGCGCCGATCGCGTGCTGGAGCCAGAAGAGCATGCCTTCATCACGGATCTGGCCCAGCAGCTGCAGCTGCCTGAGCAGACCAGCAAGGCCATCGTTGAGGTGATGGACATGCTGCACCGTGATGCCCTGGCTTGCGAGTAAAGCGACGGGGCAGACTGGCCCCAGCTCCTCTCCAAGCGATGACCCGCGTGCTGCTGGCCCTGGTGCTGTCGTTGGCCCTGCTGGTTCCTGCTGGTTCAGCGCTGGCTGTCGCCCCCCAGGACTTTCCTGCCCAGGCTCCGGAGAACCATCTGGTGGATGGAGCCGACGTTCTCAGCCGCGCCACCAATGGTGAGCTCTCCAAGCGATTGGAGCGACTCGAGCAAGACCACATCAACGCCAATCTGGTGACGCTGCGTCGCTTGGATTACGGCGTCGACCTTGATGGTTTTGCGAGCGATCTGCTGAAGCGCTGGCATGCCGGTGATGACGGCTCACTATTGCTTGTCGTTGAAACAGCCACCAATTCAGCCGCGATCAAGGCTGATGCCGGGGTGCAGCAGCGTCTGCCAGAGAGCCTGCTCGAGAGCACCGCAGAGGAGACCATGGCCCTTCCCCTGCGCGATGGGGATCGCTACCGCCAAGCCGTGGTCGATGGATTGACCCGTCTGGAAACCGTCTTGGCTGGCGGAGAGGACCCCGGCCCACCGCTGCTGGCAGAAACCCAGGTTGTCGTCAGCAATGTGCCGACCAAAGAAGAGACTGCCGAGAGCAAAGCCTGGGTTTGGATCACGGTCTTGATGGTGCTCGGCACGCTTGTGCCGATGGCCACCTGGTGGGTGTTCTCTCGCTGATCATGGCCATGATGTGGCCATGACCCTGGCCGCGGCATGGGATTGAACAACTGGCTGGGCGCTTTCTCCAAGGCAGATTCGCTTGAGCTCAGCAGCGATCTGGAGCAGGCCTACGAGGCCGCCTTGATGATTCAGGGTCTTGAACTGGAATATTTCAACGACAGGCCGGTCCGCACCAATGTGGATCTGGGCCTGCCGCAGGCCACCCAGGTTCAGATCTTCCGGCGGTTTCGTTCAGCACTGATCGTTTGCCGCGAATTGCTGGGCAGCATTGAGCGCCGGCGTGGTGAACTCGACAACCAGGAGCTACGGCAGCTGCAGCTGATCGAGTCCGTGGTTCGCCGTTATCGCGGCAATGACAATCAGGGGCTCTCGCAGCGGCCGGACCCGCTGCCTCGCAGCTTGCTGGGGGTGTTTGACCGTGTGCGGAACCAGTTGGACCCGGAAGCAGAAGCCAATGTGGTGGCTGGCTTCCGGCGGCGTCGTGACTCCACGCTGGTGTCCCTGCGCATCCTGCTGCTGATGGTGCTGGTGCCCTTGCTGCTGCAGCAGATCTCACGCACCTACCTGATCTCCCCGGTGGTGGATCAGATCGCACCGGATGTCCCGTTTCTCAGCTACACCAAGCCGCGGCTGCAGCAGTCAGCGGTTGCCAGCTTGAGGGAATACAAAGCAGAACTGGAATTTGCCGCGCTACTGGAAGGCCAGGACGCCCCCTCCAGCGAGGAGCTGCGGCTCAAGCTCAGTCAAAAGGCAGAGGAACTCAAGGACGAAGCTGATTCTGAGAGCACAACGGCGATCAAAAATGTCCTGGCCGATCTGGTAGCCACCGCTGGATTTGTGCTGGTGTGCCTGTTTGGTCGCGATGAAATCCGCGTCCTACGGGGTTTCTTTGATGAAGTCGTCTACGGCCTCAGCGACAACGCCAAGGCCTTCGTCATCATCCTGTTCACCGACATCTTTGTCGGCTTCCACAGCCCGGAGGGCTGGACGGTGCTGTTGCAAGGCATCTCGTCGCACCTCGGGATCCCGGCAGAGGAGAAGTTCATTGACTTATTCATCGCCACATTCCCAGTGATCCTGGCGACGATCTTCAAGTACTGGATCTTCCGCTACCTCAACCGTGTCTCGCCGTCTTCGGTGACGACACTGCGGGGCATGAATGGCGGTGGCTGAGCACCAACTCATCACAGGACCCAGTCGCGGCGGCAAAAGCGAGTGGGCCGAGCATCAAGTCGGTGTCCTCTCAGCGGCAACGTCCTCCCCAGTGACGTACCTGGCAACAGGACCAGCTGCCGCTGGCGACGCCAGCTGGGAGGCGCGTCTTGAGAAACATCGCCTCAGGAGGCCTGCCCACTGGAATCTGGTGGAGGCCGCCCAAGCCGATGAGGTCATCAAGGTGTTGGCTGATCCATCCCTGCGTGAGCATCACATCCTGCTGGATTCCCTTGGAGGCATCGTTGCTGCTGGGCTTGATGCCGATGCCACCGCCTGGGAGCAACAACAAATCGCGTTTCTTGCGGCTGTGGAGCATCGCAGCAGCAGCCTGGTGATCGTCGCTGAGGAAGTGGGTTGGGGTGTGGTTCCGCCCACAGCCATCGGCGGTGTGTTCCGCGATCGCAACGGAGCGTTGGTGCGCCGCTGCGGCGAGCGCTGCCAGCAATGCTGGCTGGTCAGCGCCGGGCGGGCTTTGCCGTTGCATGGGCTGGCAACCGTTGTGCCGTCCGCGGGCTGAGATGCCACAGATCGTCCTGGTCGAACCGGAGATTCCGCCCAACACCGGCAATGTGGCGCGCACCTGCGCTGCGACGGCAACACCGCTGCACCTGGTGGAACCCCTGGGATTTGAGATCAATGATCGCCAGCTGCGCCGCGCTGGACTGGACTACTGGCCCCATGTCCCCCTGACCCGCCACGACGACTGGCAGCGGTTTCATGACCACCAAAGGCCCCTGGGTGGTCGCTTGGTGGGCCTCAGCCGGCATGCACGTTGCTCCTATTTGGAGTGGGACTACCGCAACGACGATTGGTTGTTGTTCGGCTGTGAAACCAAAGGTCTCTCCAATGAGGTCAGAGAAACCTGCGACGTGCTGCTGCAGATTCCAATGCCCTGCGAGGCCGTTCGTAGCCTGAATCTGTCGGTTGCCGTTGGCATCGTGCTGTTCGAGGCCCGCAGGCAACTCAAACTCTGAGACTGGCTGTCGTTATCCAATGGCCAGAGGATTGATCGACAGCGCAACCCTTGTGGGTTTACCTACAGACAGGTAAATTCCACTCGACCCCTGGATATCGGCTTCTCCGGAGGGGTTGTTCTTTGTTTGGTTGTGCATGAAGCCCACGACTCTGTTTCTACTTGGCACCTGCTCCTTTCCGCTGGGATTGATGGCAGCAGCAGGGTTTCCAAGCTGGAGCCAGTCGAGCTTCGATCTTGCTGATCTCCCCCCGATTCCAACGCCCCTAATCGCTCCTCCGGCCCTTGAGCCCGAGGTGGCTGAAGGCATTGCCTTGGATGTTGATCCTTTCGGCAGCGAGCCCGGTATCAGCAGCGACGCTCAAGCCGAGCAGGACGCAGAAGCATTCAGCGCTGAGACCACCGCGGCAGCGGAGCCCTCCACCCTGTGGATTCGCGCCCAGCAGGACATCACCTTGAGCGAGCTGGCCGATGAGCTCGATTATTCAGCCGAGCGTCTCGCCCAGCTCAACGGGGTGGCTGACGATCACACCTTCCCTGATCGCAGCTGGGTTGCCATCCCAGGCAGCAGCAGGTCATCGCTATTCATGGTCGCCTCTCTGGATGAAGAGACGCTCCAAGAGCAGCGCCCGACTGATCTCAAGCGCCGTCCGCTGCTCGCCAAGGTTTCAGCCCTGCATTCAACGGTGGCCAACGCAGCCATGGGTGCAGCCCATGCCCGCAGGACGAGCCTGGCTGTGATTCCGACCAGCAGCGGCGGCCTCAGCTGGCCCCAGTTGCCCGATTTCGGTGAACTGCGCCGGCCTGAGTTGTCAGGGTTCATCTGGCCAGCCAAGGGGTCGTTGACCTCTGGTTATGGCTGGCGTTGGGGGCGCATGCACAAGGGCATCGACGTGGCCAACAGCGTGGGCACACCGATCATTGCGGCGGCCGATGGGCGTGTGGCCTTCTCAGGCTGGAGTTCCGGTGGTTATGGCTATTTGGTCGAACTGGTCCATAGCGATGGCAGTAAAACCCGTTATGCCCACAACAGTCGTCTGCTTGTGCGCAAGGGCATGCAAGTGCGTCAGGGCACACCGATCGCCCGGATGGGAAGCACCGGTCGCAGCACAGGGCCCCATCTCCATTTCGAGATTCATCGTCCCGGCCGCGGTGCGGTCAACCCGATGGTTCTCCTGGCCTCGAGGGGTTGATCATCCCTTAAAGTCAGGGATCACCACGGCTCGGTAGCTCAGCTGGTCAGAGCACAGGATTCATAACCCTGGGGTCGGGAGTTCAAGTCTCCCCCGAGCCATTGTTTGATCGTGCATCTGGCGCCACCTAGCGCATTTCAATGGCGTTGAGGCGTTCCCGGAAGCTGCTGGCTGAAGGGTTGGTTTCAGCAGGAGCGCTGCGCCTGGCTGTGCGGTTCTGATACGTGGGGTGCTGGGGTCTTACCTCCACGGTTCGGCTGCTGCTGCTGACATCGGCGCTGTCGCTGGCCTTCGGGCGCACGACTGGATTTTTCTTCAACTCATTGCGCAGCTGATTCAGCAGACGGAAGTGGCCCGTGTTGTTGTATTTGCGCATCAACGCCTGGTCCCAAGCCAATGGAGTTTCTTGCTCAGAGAGCTTCAGGCTACGTCGCAGCGCAGGGGGGGCCGTGTTAATTTTTCATGGCCCTTAGGCGTACTCAGTCCGCATAAGCTGAGTTGCCTGATTCCACGCATCACCCATGAGCAACGGCGTCTTCCGCGTTGGCCTGCAGGCCCCTGACTTCACCGCCACCGCAGTGGTCGACCAGGAATTTCAGGACATCAAGCTGTCCCAGTACCGCGGCAAGTATGTGGTGCTGTTCTTCTATCCGCTCGATTTCACCTTTGTCTGCCCCACGGAGATCACCGCGTTCTCCGATCGCTATGACGCCTTCAAGGCCCTGAACACCGAAGTGCTCGGCGTCTCGGTCGATAGCCAGTTCAGCCACCTCGCCTGGGTGCAGACCGACCGGAAGCAAGGCGGCCTGGGTGATATCAACTACCCCCTCGTCGCTGACCTCAAGAAGGACATCGCGCGCGCCTATGGCGTTCTCGATGAGGAGGAAGGTGTGGCCCTGCGCGGTCTGTTCATCATCAATCCTGAAGGTGTGGTTCAGCACGCCACCATCAACAACCTGCCCGTGGGCCGCAACGTGGAAGAAACCCTGCGCGTGCTGCAGGCCTTCCAGCACGTCGAGTCCAACCCCGACGAGGTCTGCCCCGCCAACTGGACTCCTGGCGATCGCACCATGAATCCCGATCCTGTCGGCAGCAAGGATTTCTTTGCCGCCGTCAACTGATCAAAGAACGGTCAGCTGACCGTTTGTCCCATCGAGCCGGGCCCTGCCACCCATCGGCAGGGCCTTGTTCGGTTGGCCATGGCCGACGGGCAGATCGCTGATCACCGGCACACCAAGGCTGCCGAGGCGGTCCATGAGCACCTCATCCAGGCTGAGATCACCGGGGTAGACATCACCCGGGTCGGGCCGCCATCCAAAGCGTCCGATTCCCACCCCTGCAAGGTTCCCCAGCAGGCCGGCCGTACGCCAGTGGGTCAGCATGCGATCCACGCGATACGGCGCCTCTCCGGTGTCTTCCAGCACCAGCAGTGCGCCATCAAGATTGGGCATCCAGGGCGTGCCGATCAGGTGCGTGGCCACCGTCAGATTGCTGACAACCAGCGGACCCTCCGCCACGCCACTGCGGCGTGGGCGCCCCTGCAGCGGAGCAACAGGTTCACCCATCAGCAGCTGACGCACGCGATCATCTTTCCAGCCGTGGATGCCGCCCTGCGAGCCCGCAGCAAGCTGGGCCAGCAGCAGCGCACTGTTATCTGAGAATCCAACGCACCAGCGGGGATGCGCCGGCACGTCAAAGCCGGCTTCCAAGGTTCGTGCTGCACCCCAGCCGCCGGCGATGCACACCACACCACGGGCATTGGGATCAGTCCAGGCCTGGCGCAGGGCTGCAGAGCGATCCTTATCCGTGCCGGAGAAGTAGGCCCACTGTTCCAACGCCACCGCAGGGATGATCAGCTCAAGCCCCCATCCCTTGTAAAGCGAGGACCAACCCCGCTCACCTTGCAGCGAATCCGGATCGGCCCAGGTGCCTGGAGAAACCGCAACCAGCCGGTCCCCCTGCCGCAGCGGTGCCGGTCGCTCGGCGGCAGCACGCACCGGTCGCTGCAACGCCCACGCGCCCGTGATCGCCGAGAGGGCCAAGAGCAGCTCTCGCCGATTCAGCTTCATCCCAGCAGTGCCTTCAGCAACGCTTGACCGTCCTGGCCACCAAGGAGTGGATCACAGGCACGTTCAGGGTGGGGCATCAACCCGAGCACATTGCCCTGCTCATTGCAAACCCCGGCCACATCCAGAACAGAGCCGTTGGGGTTGCGGCAATAGCGCAGCACCAGCTGACCGTTCTGCTCAAGTTCCACCAGCGTCTCCGGTGGGCACTGATAGCAACCCTCACCGTGGGCAATGGGGAAGGTCGCCCTGTCGCCATCGCTGTAGTCCTTGAGCAGGCGGCAACGACCGGGATTGACGCTCAACTGACAGGGCTCGCAGATGAAATGCAAACCGCGATTGCGAGTCAAGGCACCGGGGAGAAGGCCCATTTCCGTGAGGATCTGGAAGCCGTTACAGATGCCGAGAACCGGTCCACCATCGGCTGCAAAGGCATGAACGGCATGGAGCAGGGGAGCATGGCCAGCCAGGGCGCCACAACGCAGGTAGTCGCCATAGCTGAACCCACCGGGGAGCACAACAGCGTCGATGTCCTCCAACCCGGTGTCTTCATGCCAGAGAAAACGGGTCGACAGGCCAAGCACCCCCTCAAGCGCCCAGGCCATATCCCGATCGCAGTTGGATCCGGGAAAGACGACGATGCCGACGCTCACGCCTTGCGCTCCTCCAAGCTCATGGTCCAGTTTTCGGTGACTGGGTTGGCCAGCAGACGATCGCAGAGCAGCTGAACCTGCTCGCGGGCCTGGGCCTCACTTTCTGCATCAAGACTCAGCTCCACCGCCTTGCCGATCCGCAGGCTCTGCAGACCCGCAACGCCAAGACGACCAGCGGCAGCACGGGTGGCCTCCCCAGCGGGATCAAGGACCGACGGGCGCAGCTGCACTTGCACCCGAGCGTGAAAACGGGCCAAAAGGAGAGGGCAATTGCTTCGATCTTGGCAGCCGGTGCTGCCAACAGAAACGTTTCTGTGCATGGTGAAAAAAGAGCGGCCGCTGCAGTGCCCCGACCTTTGCTCCACCTGGCGACGCTGATGCTGTTGCTGGTCTCGGGTGCTGCCGGCGCCGCTGAGTGCCGCGACAACAGCAGCAAGTGGCAACCATGCCGGCTCCAGATGGATGAACCGGGCAGTCGCTGGCAGGTGAGCATGCAGGGACGCCGGTGGCAGTTCAGCCATGACGGCAGCGGCGTGGTTCAAATGCGCGAGGGGGATGCCCCGTGGCAATCGGTAAGGCCCCGCTGGAGTGGATCAGGCGCTCTGTGCTGGGGTGATCTCTGCGCGCGAGGGGAGCTTCCGCTCGATTAACTCAATCCCTGCAACTGGTCGTGCAAAGCGGGCCCATCCGGCCGCTCACCAATCAGGACCAGCTGCAGCTGATCCGGCGCTCCACCATCATCCTCGTACCAACACTCCAAGCGGGAACCAACGGCCTGCACCTGCAGTGGTAAGGCCTTGCCGGCAATGGGCACGCGTCCTTTGAGGCGCAGCAGGCCCATCGGCTGAATCGACTGGCGCAGGACGCTCTCGACGGCCTCCCGGGACCAATGACCCGTGAGTTCAACGCTGCTGGAGAGCAGCTCGGGATGGCTGTGGTCATGGTGATCGTGATCGTGCTCACCATCGGCAGGGCCATGGCCTGTGACATCGACGCGATCCAGCCCCAGCACCAAGGCGGGATCAATGACGCCGCGACGGGTCAGGAGATGGGGCGGGACCTGCTCGAGCGGCAGCTGAACCAGCTGGGTTTGGAGATGGTCTGTGGCCTGTTGCAGGTCAGCGGCGCTGAGCAGATCCGCGCGGCTGATCAACACCAGATCCGCCACCTCAAGCTGTTCAAGGAAGAGATCCTCAATGGCGTCGTCATGGTCAAGGCTGGGATCATCCAGCCGCTGCTGCTCGAGGGCCTGAGCATCGAAAACGACCTGCTGTTGGGCCAGAGCCTGGCCATCGACCACCGTCACCACGCCGCTGACACGGGTGCGGTGGCGAATCTCAGGCCACTGAAAGGCCTGCAGCAATGGCTCAGGCAGGGCGAGACCACTGGTTTCGATGACGATGCCATCGAGTTGATCGGCGCGCTCCAGCACGCGCTCCATCGTGGGAAGGAAATCGTCCTGCACCGTGCAGCACAGGCAACCATTAGCCAGTTCGACAACCGCTGAGCCGTCGTCGTCGCAGATCCCGCAGGAGCGCAGCAGGCCGCCATCAATGCCCACCTCGCCGAACTCATTCACCAAGACAGCCAGGCGCTGACCGGAGTTCTGCAGAAGATGCCGGAGCAGGGTGGTTTTGCCCGACCCGAGGAAACCAGTGACAACGGTGACGGGCAGGCGGGAAGAACGGGTCGCCTGCATCAGGCGATCACCATCGACCAGGCAAAGGCGGCACCGAGGCCGATCCAGATCCCAGCGATGAGACGACGACCGGACTCACCCAACAAGGACTGCAAGGGGACACCCAGCTGGCGAACCAGCAGCAACAGCGTTCCCTGCGCCACAAAGAGGCCAAGGAAATAGCCCATCAGCGGGCTGGGCTCAGCGCCAACGATGGCTCCACCCAAAAGCCAGCCATGCAATGCAAAGGCTGGGAACAGAAGGGTTTTAGGCAGGTTGCCGAGGATGACCAGACCTTCAAGCACGAGGGTTAAGGACACCAGCGCTTCGGTTGCCAGCTCCATTGAGGCAGGGACAGGAGCGATCAGAGCGATGGCAGAGCCCACCAATCCAGTGGCCAGCAAAGCAGCCAACCAACGCCGGGGCTGCTGCCAGCTCACCAGGCAGAGCGCCAAAAGAAAGAGCAGATGATCCGGGCCAAGCAATGGATGGCCCATGCCGCTGAGAAGACCCTGCAGCGGGGTGAGTGCCTGATCACCCATGCCAAACGGGTGATGGGCCAGCACGACGGGGAGCAAGCCCAGAGTTGTGACGGTCATAAAGGTCCGGTCCTCGCCGGGAATAAGAGACAAGCGGCGGGCGTTCTGACTCCCCTCCGGGAGGAGGGTTCACAGCTGCGGGACAGCGCCGGATTTGCACCGGACTTTCCCCGTTACCTCCCCAGGCTGACCCCCTGAGAAACCGAAATTTGACGTTATCACCGTTACAGATCAGCCACAGCGGAGGCTGTCCGCGGTGCTGACGCCGGTCACGGCATTCACACCAGTGGCGCGCTCACACAGGGCCTTGAGTTCCGGCTGATCGAGCACGGCATCGCTGAAGTCGGCCCCATCGATGCGTGCATCGCGGAAGCGACTGCGCAACAGCATGCCGTTGTCAAAGCGCGCCTGGCTCAGATTGGCGCCATCAAAGCGGCTGGCGAAGGCCACCACATCCCGCAGATCCGCGCCGGAGAGATCCGCCTCCTGCAGTTGCGTGGCGTTGAAGACCACAAAACGCATGTCCGCATCAGAGAAGTTGTAGCCCTTGAGATCCATCTTGAGGAACTCCTTCTCTTGCAGATTGCGGCCATGCATGTCCTGGCTGAGGTCCTGCATGGATTTGGCACCACGGAGCTCTGGTGCCGTGATGGCAACAGCGCTCTGTGGCAACGACAGGAGCAGCAGAAGTGCGCTGCCGATCAGGCAGGACAGAAGACGGCGCATGGATCCCCGTAGGCTTGCTGCCACAAGGTATGGCAGCAGGGTTGTCTGCTGCGCTGCAATGGCGTCCTCTATGCGGGTGGTGGTGCCACCCCACCCCCTGGTGGCTCACTGGCTCACCCTGCTGAGGGATCGTCAGACACCACCGCCTCTGTTTGCCACAGCGATGAAAGAGCTGGGGCGATGGCTCACCTATGAAGCCATTCGTGACTGGCTGCCCACCCAATCCATCGAGGTGGAAACACCCATTCAAGTGACGCCGGGCCAGGTGATTGACCCCACAGCACCCCTGCTGGCGATCCCTGTGTTGCGAGCAGGTTTGGGACTCTGGGCCGGTGGACAAGAGGTCCTCCCTCATGCCCGCGTCGCCCACATGGGCGTTGTGCGCAACGAAAGCACCGCTGAAGCGAGCACCTATCTCGACAGGTTGCCGACGCGTATCGGCGAACGGGTCGGCGTGGTCGTTTTTGATCCCATGCTGGCCACCGGCGGCAGCCTCTCCATCGTGCTGCGACGGTTGAAGCAACTGGGTGTCAGCGGCCAACGACTACGTGTCATCACAGCCCTTGCCGCAGCTCCTGGTCTGAAAGCTCTGGCTGAGGAATTTGACGATCTCAACCTCTACACCGGCTGCATCGACCCGGAACTCAATGATCGCGCCTTCATCGTTCCGGGGCTGGGTGATGCCGGCGATCGTCTCTACGGCACCGAATCGGAGGAGTTCCTAACCTGAAGTGACATCCGCCCCGACCATGGCTGACGAGAACGCAGGTTCAGGTTCCCTGCTCATCAGTGCGCTGACAGGTGCAGCCATCGGTGCAGCCGGCTTGACCTGGTGGTTGCTGGCTCGCGCAGAACAGCGTCAAACCCTGAGCCAACGCATCCGTCAGCTTGGCTCGATTGCCAGTGCTGAACCGGGAAGCTCAACACCCCTGCAAACCCAGAACGGTTCTGAAAGCCTGGAAGAGCGTGTCCAGAAGCTCAATCTGGCGATCGAAGACGTGCGCCGGCAGCTCGAGGACCTCTCACCGGAGATCAACGGCTGACCAGCGGCTGAGAGGATCGATGCAGATCCAGCCATGCCATGGCCGACCTTCGCTCCAGCGCCGTCACCCAAGGGGTTCAGCGCAGCCCCAACCGCGCGATGTTGCGCGCCGTCGGCTTTGGTGATGCTGATTTCATCAAGCCCATCATCGGCATTGCCAATGGCTACAGCACGATCACGCCGTGCAACGTCGGACTGAACGATCTGGCCCGCCGCGCTGAACACGCTGCCCATGCCGCCGGTGGCATGCCGCAGATGTTCGGCACCATCACCGTGTCCGATGGCATTTCCATGGGAACGGAGGGAATGAAGTACTCCCTCGTCAGCCGTGAGGTGATCGCCGATGCCATCGAAACCGCATGCAACGGCCAGAGCATGGATGGGGTGCTGGCCATCGGGGGCTGCGACAAGAACATGCCCGCCGCGATGCTGGCGATGGCGCGGATGAACATCCCCGG
>CENU01137198.1_pt1 | contig 23991 bp, 25 predicted proteins | sample 361331 | NCBI WGS metagenome assembly CENU01 (sample SAMEA2619766, study PRJEB7988) | marine metagenome | isolation source: saline water (ENVO:00002010), including | reverse complement strand
CCAGACACTGTCTTGCCATTCATCAATAGTGGGGCAGCCACGTTTATCGAGTTAGGTCTTATGTCGGTAACAGGGCTACCGATATCGAACATTCGCGCAAGTAACTCACGCTCAATTGCCGTAAACCCAGACAAGCCCGCGCCCGCTCTGTTATCGCCGCGAAGTGGCATGAGTTCACTGTCCACCAAAAAGAGTGCTTCGATAGACTCCTGAGCAACTAAGGCGCTAATTAAATCAGCGACCCCCACCGCCTCACGAAGTTGGTTGATATCAGAGGCATCCCTACCGACCTGAACGATGCGGGGCCTGTCGACCCCGGTCACACCCACATATTTGAACCAGTTGTCATCAATTTCTCGCTGCTGTGTCTGCTGTATCACTGGCGATTCGCGACCCTGCAACAGCGGGTAAAACTCAGAGGCTTGCGGTTGTTCGGTGGCGTCGGGACTGAATCGAAAATCAACCCCATCGACCGTCGTCAGATAAGTAAAGCCAGACTCATCGGTCACCCAGACTTCGTCCACATCGCTGCGAGTAACCAGTTCCTTCAATCGCTCTCGAAGTTCCGCCGAGTTGCTCTGATTAGACTCGGCCATGGCGACCCACTCAGCCACGGCATTGGCGGTGTTCGCCATATTTTGGCCAATAATAAATTCAACCTGATCAGGAATTTCACCATCGCGCTGAATTGCGCGATCGATAACGTCGCTGATGAAACCCACATCACTCACCGACTGCTCAAGCACGGACTGCCGGGCGAGAAGCCCCATCACCACCACTACCGCAAGCACCACAAGGGATAGCAATGCAGTGAAAGCAAGAAAAACGCGAAGCGGTAAATCAAATTTAGGCATAACTTTATTGGCTATTCATTCTGTATCCCCTTTGAGAAGTATCGCACAGCAAAAAAAGATTACGCACTGACTAGCGTCAGAGGGCATTTGAAAACACAATGTTGATTAAACGGAGGGAATACCATGCTGTCACTGCACCAAGAGTTACTGCTACTAGCCATTAATGACCAGGGTGACATCGAATTCACCGCGGGCACGTCCACCTTCCGCTTGGCCTTTGTTGGCGCCTGCATCGTCACCCTGACTCAGAGCAATCATTTAGAGTGCGATCTCGATGAGGTCAGAGTCATCAATCACAGCGCTCCTCTCGATCCCACCCTGGCTCTGGTGCTGGCAAAGATCAGCGAGCCGTCGACACCTCAGCGCCTCCGATATTGGCTGTCAGAATTGCAAGAGGACTTTCAGGAGTTGATCAAACTCGCACTGCAATCGCTCTGCGAACAAGGTGTTTTGACCATGGAAGAAAGTCGATTTCTCTGGATGCTGTCGTCCCGGAAGTATCCAATCGCCGATGGCAAAGAAAAAAAAGAGGCAAAGCTTCGTATTCTCGCTGTTCTTCTCGGCGAAGACATTCCCGGTGCGGAAGATTCAGTGCTTATTGGTTTGGCAAGGGTTGGCGGCCTACTAGAGGCATTCCTAACGACCTCAGAGATTGCAAGCCTTGAGACTCGTATCGAACAAGTAAGCAATCTTGACCTGACCGCTGGCCTCGTCGAAAAAGCGATCCAAGAAGAGCAAGAAGCGATTGCACGCGCCATGCTCGCCAGCCCCTACCCCGTATAGATAACAAAGAGGTGTCTATGGAAATCATCACAAGAACTGAAGGTCGATTTATTATCGTAGAGCCTTGCGGACGCTTGGGCTTCGACGAAGCCTCCGCCACACAGCTTGACTTTGAGCAAGCGGTTGAAAGAGCAGAGGCTGGCGTCGTGGTCGATTGTGCCTCCCTCAGCTACGTCTCACCAGCGGGCTTGCGAGCCTTTCTAGTAGCGGCGAAAGCAGCCGAGACCAAAGGTGTGAGCTTCAGCGCCTGCTCACTCGGTAGCGACGTGGCATCCGTGTTCACAATCAGCGGATTTGACCGGATCGTGCCGATATTCGACTCGATCAGTGAGGCAACGGCAGCTTAAGCGAGCCCCGTGACAGAGTCATTTGAACTGCTTGCCGAGACAAATCGGCTAGGATTCCTGCAAGAGAAACTCCAGAGCTGGTGGTGCGAGCAGGAGCTCCCCGAGGCCCAAAAGTTTCCGTTCGAGCTGGTGTTAGAGGAGTTATTTGTCAACGTTGCCACCCACGGCAACCAACAGTTGGGGGGGATATGCACGCTTACTATTAGTTTCGGCTGCGAGAGAATCGATAGCAACTGCAGAGTCAGCCTAGCACTAGAGGACAACGCGCCACCGTTTAACCCATTAGATGCTGAGATCGATCTCTCGGGAGACCGATCGGCCGAAAAAGCGATTGGGGGGTTAGGTATCCATCTCACGAAAACCCTGATGGATAATATCGACTACGCATTCCTTAATGGATGCAACCAAATCACGGTGTCCAAAGTGCTGTGGCGAGAGGAAATACCGCAGGCAGTGCTAGGCGACTGATTGCCAAGCAAGCCTAAGCCCCACCAAAAAAATCAATACTGCTGTCGCCCGTTTGACCTGCCGTTGATCGATTCCCTCGATCACGACCCGTGCGCCAACCATCCCGCCTATCATGACGGCTAACAGGAGCAATACATTGGTGCTCATTGCATCAAGCCACGTGTCAGCCCCGACCTTCACGATCTGACCTAACAAGCCAGCGCTCGAGTTCACCAAAATAAATAAGCTACAAATGGCCGCGATGGTCTTGGCTGACGACCAGCGCAGGTAGTGCAGGATGGGCGCAAGAAAGATGCCGCCGCCGATACCTACCATGCCTGATAACAAACCGAGAAACCCACCAATGCCAAGGGCCAGTGGCCACTGTGAATGTCTTAAACCCTCAATATTTTCTGTCCGTGTATCAACGAGCATAAGGACTGCCGATATCAACAAGCTGACAGCCAACAGTAGAAAGAACACCTGATCTGTCAGCCGTACTGTCCCGCCGATAAAAGCCATGGGGACCGAGGCAAGAAAGAAAGGAGCGGCGATCCTCCAATCAACGCCGCGCCGCACGAGTGCCATAAAGCATCCAATCGCGACGACTATTAAGTTGCAAGACAATGCAACGATCGGGATATAGGCAACAGGCTGATCGCTGACCGCGAGCAGTGCTATGTAAGTCGATCCACCGCCAAACCCCACCGACGAATAGATCAAAGCAACCAACAAAAAGCCAAGCGCTATGATCATGCTGCATGACACCTCGAAAATAACGTGTCCACACTATCGATAGTCAATGCATGAAGCTAGCCACCAACCTCTCAACTAGGACTCGTCTAGTATAGTTTCAGCGATTGCTGAGCCAAACCGATTCATAGGGACCCAATTCGATCACCGAGCTCTCATCACTGATGACATCGCCACTGAGCAAGTCATACCAATGATCAGTCCCCACCAGATTCAGGCGATTGGAGTCTATCTGCTGCGGGATGTTGGATACATTGTGCAAGCAGAATATGCTCTGACGCCGATCCATACTCTGACGCCAAAAACCAAAAACCTCGCGTTGCAAATGCAGCGTGTACTGGGTCGCATTCGGGTGAAATGCGGACTGTTTCGATCGAGTCTCAATCATCGTTTTCAGCGCCTCGAGTACCTGCCGATGCGAACTCTGCTCGCCACCAAGCGCTGCTTCAAGCTCGTCCAGTGACCACTGATGTCGATTGATTGCGCGGTTATGACCGGTATTATCGACCCGGTTGAGATCGTTGGGAGTCCCCAAAAAACTGTGGATATAGATCGCGGGCACCCCCTCAAGGCCGAGCATAATGAGGTGGGCCAGAAGAAAGCGCTCAAGCCCAAAGCCATCCACGCCCGAATGTTCGGTCCCACTCAGAGCATCAATGAGTGACACGTTGATTTCATAAACAGATTCGACGCCGTCAGCATCGCGCTTCCACGACAACAGTGCACCAAATGATTGCAAAGTATCGATCATTCGATCCTTTTCCTGGTCTGACAGAATGCCCTCAATGGGTCGCAGACCGATACCATCGTGGGAGGCAAGAAAATTGAAATAGGTCGTACCATGGAATGCCGGCGGCATGCTCATCAGCCACCTCGACAGCCGCGAACTATGGCCACTGATAAGGGTATGCACCAGCAGAGGGGGCAACGCAAAATTGTAGATGGCATGCGCCTCGTTGCCCTGCCCAAAGTAGGCGAGGTTCTCGATATTCGGGACATTGGTCTCTGTAATCACCACGGCATCAGGGGCGGCATGTTCGATAAGCAACCGCAGTACCGCCACTAATTCATGTGCTTCAGGCAGGTTGATACAACTTGTACCAGAGCGCTTCCAAACAAACGCCACAGCATCGAGGCGAAAAATCCGCACCCCGCGATCAAGATAGAGCCTTATGACTCGACAAAACTCGACCAACACCTCGGGATTTCGAAAATTGAAGTCAACTTGATCGGCGCTAAAAGTACACCAAACATCTTTGTCACCATCAGGGGTAATAACCGTTTGCAGTAACCGCGAAGTCCTCGGTCTCACAACATTCGATGTGTCAAAGGAGTCATCAACGACAAAAAAATAACTGCTACCGGGGGATCTACCCGCGCGAAAGTTTTCAAACCAGATCGAGCGACTCGAGCAATGATTTAAGACCAAATCCGCCATTAATTTGTAGCGTGCTGCCAACAGCTCGATGTCTTCCCAGGTCCCGAGCGCCTGATTGACACTCGAGTAATCCATCACCGCAAAACCATCGTCGGAGGTCCATGGAAAAAAGGGCAGGATGTGAAGCCAGGTAATCGCGTCACCAATCCATTTGTCGAGAAAACGGCTAAGCACCAATAGCGGCGCCTCTTTGCCACTAACGATAGTGTCACCGTAAGTGATCAGAGCGATATCACGCTCTGACCAGAGGTTGTAATCTCCCTGCCGGGTAGCGCTCTCGCTCAAGCACATCGAGTCAAGCAATTGTGCGGCAACACGACCGACGTCGACATCAGGCACCGTGCTGTAGATGCTGGAGAGGTAAGTATGCAGTTGCCGACTCAGAGACACCTCAGTCGAGCTCCGCTACAAAATCGGTATGATCCTCCTCAACTGCCGATTTCAAACGCTCAAAAATATCGGGCATGGCGCTTACTACTCGGGCCCAGGTCGGCATAAACGGTGCATCCATCGGGCGCTCGAGATATTGCCGACCGGCTTCCATCACATTGGTGGCGAAGAGTTCAACCGCCTGTTCCTCTAGGTGGGTGTCGAAGGCCAAACCATTCATGATGGCATCGCGTCGATAGCTTTCTACATAGTCGAGGGCGATCCGATAGTAGGTAGCCTTCAGTGTCCGGAAAGTCTCCTGATTAAATACGACTCCCTGAATAGCGAGCTTTCTAATCAGCGACTTAGTGATATCAAGCGACATTCTCGAAAGGCCTCGACTAGCGTCCTCGATCGATAATTCCTGATGTTTGTGATCATAAAAGTCAGCGACCTCGACCTGACATATTCGATTCGTGCTGTTGTTGCGGTACATCTCGGCGGCAACACCCATTTCGAGCCCCCAGTCGCTGGGCACTCGCATATCGGTCAAGAGGTCGCGGCGAAAGGCGAACTCGCCAGCGAGCAAATAGCGGAAGCTCTCGAGATAGGACAGGAACTCGTTGTCGCCCACGACGCGTTTGGTTGCGTGAATCAAGGGTCCAACGAGCAACCGGCAGGCGCGACCGTTGAGACGTTGATCTGCCACGCGCGCATAATAGCCCTTGCAGAATTCAAAACTGAACAAGGGATGAGCCACCGGGTAAATCAGCCTCGCTAGAAGGCTGCGATCATAGGTGGTGATATCGCAATCGTGCAGAGCAATCGCATCCGCCTTTTCCGTCGCCAACACATACCCCATGCAATACCAAACATTCCGACCTTTTCCAAATTCGGTGGGCGCGAGACCTAGCTTCGCCAGATCAGAGTCGATCTCGCGCAGCCGCGGACCATCGTGCCAGAGCACTCGATGATCTTGAGGCAGACGTCGAAAAAACTTCACGGCCTTGGCGTACTCAGCTCGATCAGCTCGATCGAGACCAATCACTATCTGCGATAAGTAGGGAACGTGGCTGAGCTCATCAACGATACGCGTCAACGCGTCTCCCTCTAATTCAGAGTAAAGCGATGGCAATATCAGGCCCAGTGGCCGCTTGGCACTGAACTCAAATAGCTCGGCTTCCATCTTTTCGATGGGTGCATCATTCAGATTGTGCAACGTGGCGATATAGGGACTTTGGTAGAAATCAGCCATACAGAGAGTCCTTGGTGGTAGGCAAGAGTTCAGCCAAAATCTGGTTGATTGAATCTGCCCAGCCTCCGGGTCCTGAGGACATGCTGTGCCAGACGTTTGCCTCGCGACTCAACTGGAACTTGAGGCCGGTTGCGCTCGGCATGAGCAATGCGTAATCGGCGGCTTCCAACATCGCTTTATCGTTTGGCGCATCACCGGCAGCAATGCTGACCATGTCAGCATCGATTTCCTTCCGGAATTTTCCATGGAGCCATTGCATGGCGATAGACTTATCGTTAGGTCCCATTAAATGAATGAATCTACCGCCGCGCGAGACCGCGAAGCCAATATCAGTGAGCGTAGTAGAAAATTCAGCCAACCGCTCTGGCGTATCGCGCCAATCAATCGTTTCAGAGTAGCGACGATCTCGAGCCGCAGCAGAAGCCAATGGCGACAAGCCCGTTAGTTCGCTGATTTCCTCAACGGACATCTGTGTCAAGGACTTGAACTGATACTTAGACCCCATATCGAGTGCGTCGAGTACGTCTTCCAAGACCTGACGACTCACGCCAAATTCCCGCGACCAGAGATCACCCTCGAGTTTGCTGCCAATTGGGCAACGCAAGTTCATAGTCGCAGGCACAAAGACAGCAGCACCGTTCTCAACGATAAAGGGGCCATCCAAATCGAGCTCTCGTCGTAACTCGACTACCTCCGAAAACGTTTTACTCGTCGCAGGGACCACCGGAATACAGCGCTGCTTCAATTCGGCCAATAAAGGTAATGCGGCAGTCGCCGAGTAATCATTATGGTCGAGTAAAGTGCCGTCCAGATCGGTAAAGATCACGACGGGATGGGTCATATACTACTCCACTGATCCGTGATTAAGCGATCGGCCCTGAGGTGCCAACCAAAGTCGGCAATACCGGGTAGCGCATCGATTGCGTGCAAACTGACTCGCCTGAAGTTTTCGACGAACTCTCGGATCTGCCTAGGATTCATGCCTTTGGCATCAGGGTCAGTACCCATTGAAGACCGAGCTTGCACCAAGCGCATCTCCTGATCGACTCGCCAGTCATAGACAGTCTCAAAACTGGGGGGGTTCAACATGCTTAAACAATCGAGCTCAGAAAATAAATCGGCGTAGTCGGTAGCAAGTGACTCATTGACGTAGTGACGCCATATCGCCTCGGTATCGTTGACCGACTCGAAATGGCTTATGGGTTGGCTGAGTACCTCGGTCGCCTGCGCCGGCACACCAACGCACCAGCCCTCTACCAGTACAATGCTGCGCTTCGCACCAAAATTGATCGTTTGCACCGTTTTGGCGCGATCGTCAAGCAGCTTGTCAAACACAGGAAGTTCGATACTGCCGAATTCATTGCTTTTGAAACGATCGATAATCGACCGCATGGCGCCAACATCGTGGGTACCGGGCACGCCGCGCGTTGCTAGTAGGGGATGGACATTGCTAGCCAAGGCCTGACGTGCGTCTTTTGTTAGATAAAAATCGTCGATCGATATGACATGACAGTCATAATCCGAGCATTCGTTGATAACACGACGTAAAAAGGCAGCGAGTGTACTTTTGCCCGATCCCTGTGAACCATTGAGACCCGCGATCAGTGGTCGATCTAGCGAGCGAGCGTTCTCCAACAGCATTGCTGCGAAGTCGAAAAAATAACCGCGCGCATTGCGCACAAAAACATTGTTAAGTACCTCGGCATCGGCAAACTCCCTGAGTACTCGTTCGATTTCAACATCGGTTGCCTGCAACATAATTAAGTCCCTTCCCCACCTGTGACCTAAGCAATACCCGTGCCGATTTTGCAGTGATCGAAAAACTGGCCCCCTATTAGCCAAATCGGGGCACATTTCTAGGCCATGACTAGCGGCAACTATAGACAGCCGCTCGATCATCAACTGGTGTAATCTTGTGGAATGAAAAGTCTGCAGAGGCCGGGTTAATGTTTAACAACAATGAGTGGCTAAATCAGGTAACCGAAGTAGTTATCGACCCAGAACGGGAGATTGTTGATCCACACCACCACCTCTGGCCACCCGGGCCGCTCCGCTACGATTTACCGGAATTACTCGCCGATACAGATGGTGGTCATAATGTCACGCAAACTGTGTTTATAGAGTGCGGTGCTTCCTACTTAAACGATGGCCCCGAACATCTGCGATGTGTGGGTGAAACGCGCTACGTAGCCGCTGCTGCTGAAACATCGAAGTTACATTCAGAAAAGGCAACGATCGCGGGCATCGTGGCTCATGCGGATCTCCGCTCCGACAACCTAGAAGAGATACTCGATGCGCACGAAGAGGCTGCTGGCGGGCTTTTGAAAGGCATTCGACACCAGGCTGCAAGCGATAGCACGCCAGACCTAGCCATCCCGGCACCCGCTACACCCAAACTATTAATGTGTGAGGACTTCCGGCGGGGCATAACACAGCTGGGCGAGCGGCAACTTAGTTTTGATGCTTGGATTTATCATCATCAGTTGCCAGAGCTTATCGAGCTCGCCAAAGCAATACCGACGACCACGATAGTACTCGACCATTTTGGAACACCGCTGGGCGTGGGACCTTATGAAACTAAAAAGTCTGAAATCTTTAAGCAATGGAAAAAGGATGTCATACAGCTCGCAGAATTACCTAATACCTATGCCAAGCTGGGCGGCTTAGCCATGCCCGATAATGGATACGGTTGGCACACCCAGGCTATGCCGCCGTCTTCCGATGAAATCGTGGCCAGTCAACGCCATTACTACGACTTCACCATTGAGTGTTTTGGGCCCTCTCGCTGTATGTTCGAGAGCAACTTCCCCGTAGACCGCCTGTCACTTGGCTACAGAGTGCTGTGGAATGCGTTTAAAAAAATGACGGCATCGTTTTCAGACTCGGAAAAAGACAAGTTGTTCAGTGGCGTAGCGCGGAGAGTCTATCGTTTATGACATCGTATCTACTAAAAACTATGAGCACTTGGGAAACCATTGTATTTGTTCCCACCCGATCCCCTACATTAACAAAAGGCTTGTAATAGCGTGGCGATGCTTACCGATTCGGAGAAAACAGATTTTTTTGACCGCGGTTGGTTTATTCGCCGACAGCAATTCTCCGTCTCGGAAATAGAGACCATGAAACGCTGCTTCACCAGCCTGGAAAACAAAGCCCGCGCCTTATGGGGGACTGAGCTCAGCGACGGCGCCTTTTTTGTGCTGGGCGAAAAAGATGGTGGGCAAGTCATCAAAAGAGTAGTTTGGGCTGGCGGTACAGAACCCGAGCTATTGGCCATAGGGAACGATGAAAGACTCACTCGGCCCGCCGCTGATTTATTGGGATCCTCAGCGATGGAGCAGCTACTCAGCCAGGCCCATTTCAAACGACCACGCGATGGCGTCACCTTTGGCTGGCATCAGGACATTCAGCATCGTGACAAAGGCAATGACACCTGGTCAGACCCCAACGGACGAGGCAGCTTTGTCCAGACGCTGATAGCCGTCGACGACATGACACCTGACAGTGGGCCTCTTAAATTTATAGCCGGCACCGGTAGCATTGGCGCTATTGGTCTCGACAGCCACCACTATCAGTCCAGTTCAGAGCAACCGCCCGATTTACCATTTGATCCATCGAATGCAGTCACCATCGATGCCACGGCTGGCGATGTAATCTTTTTTGGTCCCTATGCGATTCATGCAAGCTTTGAGAATACGTCGAGCAACTATCGTCGAGTCTTTATTAATGGCTATGCCTACCCTGGCGCCAACAAGCGGCAGTACCCCGGCGATGGTGCCTGTCGCCTCATAACAGTAAACGATGTTTAGCCTCATCGATTGGATCGTCGTCGCGATCTATATCAGCGGGACGACCTGGATCGGCCATCGCCTCAAAGGCCAGCAAAAGACGCCTCATGACTTTTTTCTCGGAGGCCGGCGGATACCATGGTTTGCTGTCAGTGCTTCGATTATCGCGACGACGATTAGCGCGGTCACCTTTATCGGTGTGCCTGCATTCATTTATGCAGCCGGAGGCGATTTCACCTACTTGCAACTGGCGATCGGCGGAATCATTGCAAAGTTGTTGATTGCCCGCTTTCTGATTCCTCGTTACTACGAACAAGAGTTCTATAGCCCCTATGACTACATCAGCCAGAGACTGGGTGTGACAGCCGGTCGGCTCACGGCTGCTATGTTCATTTTGGGGGGAATTCTCGGTCAAAGTGTCAGGGTCTATGCCACAGCACTAGTGCTCGAATTGCTGACGGGATGGACAATGGGGCTGAGTATTTTGGTCATCGCAGTCTTTGCTATTTTATGGACATGGATGGGTGGAGTCGCTGCGGTTATATGGACCGACCTGGTACAGTTTTTTGTACTCGTCATCGGTGGTCTCGCCGCGCTGGTCTTCATGCTCGGCTCACTACCCGACGGATTCGCCACCCTGTGGGAGCTAGGTCGGCAAAACGAGAAACTAACGGTCATTAATCTTTCAAGCGATCCAAGGGTAGCGTTCACCTTTTGGGCTGCGCTGATTGCGCTACCGTTTCAGGGGGTCGCTGTGTATGGCACCGATCACCTCTTCACTCAGCGCCTCCTGTGTTGCAAAGACTCTAGCGAGGCAAAGAAAGCATTGCTGTGGAGTATTGTGGGCGAGTGCGTACCCGCGCTGATGCTCGTGGTTGGTCTTGGTCTCTTTGCCTTTTATCAGTTGAACCCGCTTGATGCCCCACTCGCAGCACTTGTAGCCGAAAAGGGGGACCGAATTTTTCCCTTATTTATCATCTATGAAATGCCCACAGGCCTTAAAGGACTTATCGTCGCCGGTATTCTCAGTGCCGCAATCTCCAGTCTCGACTCGATTCTGGCGGCCCTCTCGCAAATATCGCTGACGATGTTTTACCGGCCATTCGTCAATCCAGGCAAAGCGGAGTCGCACTACCTTGTGGTCTCGCGATTATTCGTTATCGCTTGGGGGCTAGGGCTTGCTGCTATCGCATGGCAGTTCACCAAGAGTGCTGGCGACATCATCACTCTTGCGTTTTCAATGACGACCTACACGCTCGGCCCCATGCTTGGACTCTTCTTGGCTAGCTTGATCAGCCACCGCATTGAAGTTAAGGGGTTAGCAGGAGCGGTTGCCATCAGCATGTCGCTTATCCTGCTGCTTAACCAGCCGCAGCTCTTGAACCCTATCTTTGCTACGGACTTCAGTGCGCCACTCCTCGCGTGGCCCTGGCTCTTCCCAATTGGCACCCTGGTTTGCCTTCTGTTTTGCATTCGGCCTCAGAAACAATAGCGACTATCAATCAGCAACGGTGGCTTAGATCGATTGGACACCTAGGATCAATCGAGGCACCACTGGAGTATTCGCGCCTACCATGAGTTTCACATCAGTAATAAAACTGCTAGCCGTAGGGTGGTCAACCAAGGACGACTATAAATCTTCCGATTGATAGACAATCTCGCCTGCAACCATAGTCATACGAACCGACGTCGATCCGATGGTATGCGACTCCACAGAAAAGAGGTCTTGATCAAGCAGGACTATATCCGCCTGCTTACCCGCCTCCAGCGTGCCTAGTCGGTCAGACTCGCCGACCTGAATTGCCGTATTTCGTGTCATCGCAACAATCGCTTCAGCGATCGACAATGACTCCTCCGGATTACGTTGGGGCATCGAGCTTTCGCCCGGTAGCCTGCGAGTCACTGCGGCTTCGATTAATTGAAGGGGCTTGAAAGTAGAGAGATAGGCTGACGCTGGCCAATCGGCGCCGAAAGTCTGATTTGCTCCGGCCTCGATCAAACTCCTTACTGGATAGGCCGCCTCGACCTTGTCCATGCCAACGAAGGAACCAATGTTGAAGTATGACGGATCTCGCGCTGCCCATTGTATTGACGTTTGCGGAGTGACATTGAGTATTGAAAAACGCTCGATATCGTCGGTACTGACGAAGTCCATATGCGCAATGGTAGCCCGAACGGTCTGGTTTCCAGTCACGCGCCGTGCTTCCTCAATAGCGTCGAGCGACATGCGGACTGCTGCGCCACCGATCGCATGAAGATGTACTGGAATATCGCGCGAGAAGTACGTGGTAATTTGCTGTGTCAAATCTTCCTCGGACATCATTGGATGGCCAAAGTCCTCTTCAGTTTTATCGACGTACGGTGTCAACAAGAACGCAGTGTGTCCCTCAGGCACTCCATCTACACCAATTTTGACCGCTTCCGGTCGGACAAATTTACCGCTGTACCGCGTTTGAAATAATTCAAAACGATCAGCGATCTCTTCAGCTGAGGCGAGTTGGCGAACTGAGCCAAATACTCGTAGCGGCAGAGCATCGGCGGAGTCGAGTGCCGAGAGAATCTCATAGGAATCGAGCTCAGTGGGTGCCGCAGACCATGCGTCATACACACTGGTCAGTCCAGCGGCAGAGGCGCGAGGCAACCACTGGATTAATCGGTCGCGGTAGGCAGACGAATCGCCGGGAATCAGGGTCGCGAGAGTGTCGCTACCGGCAGCCTCTCTTCCTGTACCCAGCGGTTCATTGGTAAAGGGGTCACGCTCAAAAAAGCTGACACCGGGCTCAGGATCTGGCGTCGCACTGGTCACGCCACCATCCCTCAAGGCCTTGGAAGAAAACCAGGTCGAATGACCATCGACGGACTGCAAGATCACGACCCGATCGCCAAACACCTCGTCTAACTGTTCCGCTAGAGGGCCTTGGGCTGTAAAGAGATGATTCTGCCATCCTCGGGCATAGATAGGAGCACTGCCGGGGTTGTCATCACGAATTGCCTCGAGAGCCGACTCAAGCTTTTTTGGTGTGTCCGCAAGGCTCAAATTAACTCCTACGTCGGTATAGGACCCCATGAAAATATGAGTGTGGGAATCCATGAAACCCGGTATCGCTAAACCTCCCGCTATATCAATAATCTGAGTAGTGTTATCGATAAATCCCGAAAGACGATCTTCGCTGCCAACATAGAGTATCTCTGCCCCCCCGACTGCGAGTGCCTCAGCGTAGGGCTCAGCGGAGTTCGATGTGAAGATTTTGCCATTCACAAACACGTAATCTGCAGGAACCGGAACCTGACTTTCACTACAGGCTGAGACCATGAAAGCAAGAGCTACCACCCACACTCGTTTGAAAATAAACATATCGCTCCCCGCTATTGTCAGTGCGTCCCGCGATGCTACTTCACTGGATGGCTGAAGTAGGTCTCAGGAAAGGGTTCGTTTCGAAGGGTAAAGTGCCACCACTCGGCCGAATAGTTATCAAATCCATGCTTGTGAAGAACGCTTCGCAGCAGAAGCCTGTTGCGACGAGCCTCAAGCGAGACGCTATTGTTCTCTGTATGGGAAATGACATCAAAGTAATCCCACGCACTTCCCATATCAAGTTCCACGCCGCTTGATTCGAACACCAGCGACAGGTCGACTGTACTTGCACGTGAATGACCAGAGCGCTCCGCGATATAACCGTCGGGTACTAATCGCGACTTCTGGACGTCGGGGTAGAACTCGATCTTTTTAGAGACATCGTTAGCGTCTATTGTCCAGCGCATGAAGTGATCGACTGCGGGCTGCGGCCGATAACAATCGAACACCTTGATCGATAGGCCAAACACTGCGAACTCTCCTTGCGCTTTACCGAGCGCTTTTGCCGCTGGCTCACTCAGCAGGCATTTTGGCGCCAAATAACCATCGATAGGACGCCCTACAAAATTATCGCTGCCGAAATAGCGCATCTCCACCACAATTGACGGCGCTATTGTTTCGATATCTACCAAAGGGTGGTCGGCGAAAGCAGGCCCCGACAACAATAAAGCAAATACATGAGTAAGCTTGCGATACATAGCGCTCTCCAAAAATCAATCCGTCGCTTGCCGCTAGCCCTGGCCTCTGACAAGCTAATCACTTAATGATACCGCGGGATACGGGCTATGAAACGAAGAGAAATTCTCCTGGGTGCCGCCGCTGGCGCCGTCTTGAGCACACTCCCGATGACTGTAGCCGCGGCCAGTGCAACCATTCCCAAGCGGTTAAAGCCTGGGGCGACCGTTGGCCTGATTGCACCGGCGAGTGTCACCTACGAAAGACTGCAGCTTCAGCTCGCTGTAGAAACCATAGAAGCCATGGGTTTAAAAGCGAAGATCGGTTCGCACGTCATGGATCGCTTTGGTTATTTGGCGGGCAAAGATCAAGATCGCGCAGACGACCTCAATGAAGCCTTCGCCGATCCCGACATCGACGCAGTTTTCGCGCTCCGGGGAGGCTGGGGCGCTAGCCGTATTCTGCCCATGCTCGACTACGACATGATCAGCAAAAATCCGAAAATACTGCTCGGTTACTCCGACGTCACCAGCCTGCTCAATGCCATTTTTGCCAAATCAGGTCTCGTCACCTTTCACGGCCCTAACGTCATGTCAGAGTGGAACGAATTCACCTACTCCGAGATGCGCCGACTGCTTTTTGACGCCGAACCACAGCAATATCAGAACCCCGTCATCATCGAAGACGATTTGGTAGCGCGTACCTATCGCACGCAGACCATAGCCTCCGGTAAAGCGAGCGGGCAATTAATAGGTGGGAATTTGACCCTCATATCCACATTGATGGGCACGCCTTACCTACCCGACTTTTCTGGGAAAATATTGATTCTTGAAGATGTCGATGAGGCGGTATACCGAATCGATCGTATGCTCACACAGCTCGCCTTAAGTGGCGATCTACAGAAATTGGCAGGCATCGTTTTTGGTCACTTCACGGGGGCAGATGGTATTCGCCGGCTAGGCAACTTCTCTCTAATGGATATTCTCAGACAGCATTGCGAACCGCTTGGAATCCCGTGTTTTACGGGCGCGATGTTCGGGCATGTCGACAAACAAAGTACGGTTCCCATCGGCGCAGAAGCAAAGATGGACGCTGATAAGGGTACGTTTGAACTCACTGCTCCTGCCGTTGCTTGACCCTGCACTGCAGAGCATTGCTCTACGTTGACTGCGGCCGATTCAAGACCGCTCAGCAGTGGTGGTAGCGCCAGAGCGAAGCCAAACTTCAGTTGGTATTGACTAAATATTGGGAACAACCCACGCTCGGCGTACTGTAGGAGACTCAAACATGGTGGTAGAGCGCGACTCATTAGGCTTTGATGCCCCAGCGCCCGTGGGCCATCCGGCGCGTGCCAGTATGCCTTCCGGTACCGCGACGGGTCCCGAGGTGGGGTCAAAACTTCCCGATTTTCAGCTGCCAACTTCCTCTGGGCAGCGGATCGACTTCCATGAAGACCGAGGATCCGCCAAAGCTGCATTGGTCTTTTATCGCTCGGCAGTCTGGTGACCACCGTGCTGGACGCAGCTAGTTGAGTTGCGAGACGCCTTCGGGAAATTTGAAGCCAATGGCATCAAACTGTACGCGCTATCCTATGATGATCAGGAAACGCTCAAGGAGTTCGGGCGGCATCATCAAATCCCGTACACGCTGCTATCCGATATTGACTCGGCTGTTATCAAACAGTTTGGTTTATTAAATACTGAGGTGTCCAAGTCGGATGCCTTTCTTTACGGCATCCCCTTTCCAGGTGTCTATATCTGCGATGAAAACGGCATTGTTGTTTCAAAGTTTTTTCACGACTCCTACAAGAAAAGAGAAAGCCCGGAGGCGTTAATCGACGCAGCTCTGGGTAGCATCGTCATCGACGAGAGTGCGCCTACAAGGTCCGTGCACAAGGATGAGATCGCGATCACAGCCTCGGTACGAGGCGGCAGTGGTAGTCTTCGGCAGGGAATCATTCGACAACTGATTGTTCGCTTTGCGTTGCCCGAAGGTTTGCACATCTATGGCGATCCTGTCCCCGAGGGACTCACTGCCACAGCGATCTCAGTGACCGGCCCCGAGGGACTGCAGGTGATGCCCGCAAAATACCCCCCGAGTAGTCCATTGAGGCTCGAGTCGCTTGGGGTAGAGCTTCAAGTGTGGAGCGGCCAGGTTGATATAGTGATACCCATCTATGCGACGGGCGAGCTGGCCAGTGAATGCCGACCTTTAGATGCCCCCTCTACTAGTCTATCGATCGATATTCACTATCAAGCCTGTAACGATACGACCTGCTTATTACCAATCCAACAGCAGCTGAGTTTGGAGTTACCACTGGACGTCATCGAGGTTCCGAATTTACCTATGCATACCGGCCACGGGCAACGCGAAGGAGGCTACGACAGCGTACCCGCGCTGCGGCGCTTGCTCTGGCGAAAGATCAGGCACAATCCGTTCCGCCTCATTCAGTTTATTTTGAAAAACCGCCGGCTTGAGCGTGCCGCGAGAAGGCGGCAACGAGACACCTAGCTCTATTGTAGAGCCGCTACCCGGATTGCCTACGCGACCTATAAACCAAGCTCGACTTACAGGGTATCGAAATGAGCCCGCATGGCCGCGAGCACCACTGACGGATCCGAACGGCGCTGATAATCTTCGGATAAATCCATCCAAAGCACTTTGCCTGAGCGATCGACTAACAGCGTTGCTGGCACAGGCAAGGCCTCGGCCTCTTCACTGCCAGGTGCTGAGTGGAAACCTGTGTTTCGCAGACCGAATGCATCGGTAACCTGAAGCGCAGTATCGGACAGCATTGTCGCCTGCGAGCCATGCAAATGGCGGCCTTCCGCGATTTCCTCGGGCGAGTCAACACTCACCGTCAAAACCGTCACTCCGCGCTGATCAAACTCGGCTCTCAACTCCTCTAGTCGACGTAACTCGCCGACGCAGTAGGGTCACCAATGGGCTCGGAAGAATTTTATGAGAACGAGATGGCCATTCAGACTCGAGGAATCGAAGGCATTGCTAGCTCCATCGATCGCCGAAAATGAGGGAATGGTGTCGCCAACAGCAATAACACGGTTTGCCTCAACACTCTGTGAACTCACCGCAATAGTGAAAGGGAGAAACAGTCCAATAACGATCGCACCGATCGGTGGAATAGCGCCCAACCAGCTAGTGCGCTTTATCAAGGCGAATACGCCTAAGCTTGCCGCCAGCAAGAACGCGACCACAAACCACAATCGGTTCGCCGGCAGTGCTACCTCAGCGGCCAAATAGAACCAATAGCGAGCGGCTACCAGCGCTAATACGAACGCCGCTAGTCCTATCTTGGTTCCCGCTTTCATTGGTTTCATTACTCACTCGGATTAGCCAGCCAACGACAGGACCATGGCACCCTCTGACGCGAGTGTCAACGCGGAGTCAATAAGTCATTGAGAAATCCGCGCCCGCAAGATTGCAGGCGCAGATTGAGTGTGAAGCGAGGGTGAATTTAACCGTCGTTGCGGAAGGCCAACAGCGTCCGATGCAGTCTAGTCCTAGTGACTGTCCGGAAGTCGCTAGCATTTTTCAAGTAGGCACCCATGGCGGGTGATGCGAAGAATGCATCCATACCCGATGTTAAAGTCGCCATGTCTTTTGCGACAAAAGACACCCAGTGAGTCGAGGAGTCAGTACCATTGGCGAAAAAGGTTCCCTGATAAACACCTCCTGGAAACTCTTTCATTGCTTTTGAGTCCCATAGCTTATCGAGCGCCTTGTTAAAGGCAGCGGCATCGGTAACTTCCATCGAAAACAACTGGGTTACTGTGCCAGGCTCGCTCGCCAAACCACGTCCACGATCCATAGTAAAGACAGCAGCGCCATTCAAGTCAGCGGACGCCTGCATAGCCGATAAAAAGCGCATTCCATCCATCGAGGGCTGCGACGCTGCCTGGTCCATTCCCGCTGCGGATGCATAGAAAACATCAACAGTATGCGATGTATCTGATTCTCCATCCGCAATTATCTGATTGAGTAAGACGTTGGCTGGAAAGTTTTGACCGGCTTCTGATGCATTGAACTGTGTCATAGCCGCCACGACCCCAGCGGGATTGCTCACTGAGAACTCGACACTTCGGCCGTAGATTCGGCCCTCAAGTTCCTGAGCTGAGACGGACATTGCCATTAAAGTAACTAATAGACCTACAAACGTTTGTTTCATGAACCATGCTCCTATTATTGGGATATGGGCAACGACTCAAAAATTGAGTACTGCGCCCTCACTAGGCATAGATCATGAGGAGCATATCTGCCACTTGTTTTGTATCGGGCTATTAACCTCGGATAGTAAATCAAGCGCAGCAGTTGATTACTCGCTGACGTATCGGCGGAGCAGCTTATTTAAGGGCTGGGGTACTGAACCTGCGTAGCCTGCTGACTAGCAGGCGCTCGAAGTGATTGGTCGGGACGGCAGGATTTGAACCTGCGACCACCACACCCCCAGTGTGGTGCGCTACCAGACTGCGCTACGCCCCGAAGGCGCGAAGTATACGGGTAAAGCTGGAGTAAGTGAACGCTAGTCGTCGCTTTGCAACAAGCTTCGCGCCACTTCGAGGTCGTTCAAGCAATCACGAACTGTGGACTGCACTTCAGCTGAATTTGGTGAGGAGTCATCGCTACTCAAACGCTGCCTGGCACCGCCGATGGTGTAGCCCTCTTCGTAGAGCAAGCCTCTAATAGCCCTGACTAGTTCAACGTCACCACGTTGGTAATAACGTCGATTACCCCGCCGTTTTACGGGCTTTAGCTGGGGAAATTCGGCTTCCCAGTATCTCAGCACGTGAGGCTTCACAGCACACAAAGTACTCACTTCACCGATAGTAAAATACCGTTTGCCGGGTATCGGCGGGAGCTCGTTATTGTGCGACGCCTCAAGCATTATCGCTTAGCTTCTCAACCCGAGCTTTCAGTTTTTGTCCGGGCTTAAAGGTCACTACGCGTCGCGCCGAGATCGGAATCTCTTCTCCGGTCTTAGGGTTACGCCCGGGGCGCGGACTCTTGTCGCGCAAGTCGAAATTGCCAAAGCCAGACAACTTAACTTGCTCGTTGTTTTCGAGGCAAATGCGGATCTCTTCAAAGAACTGCTCTACCAGCTCCTTGGCTTCTCGTTTATTAAGGCCCAGCTCTTCAAATAAGCGTTCTGCCATTTCCGATTTGGTCAGTGCTGCCATAGCGAGATCAAGCTCGAAGTTCGATATTTAGTTTTTCTGTCAGCGAATCAACCACTTGGCCGATAATCGCCGTCACTTCTGCCTCATCAAGCGTGCGACTTTGATCTCTAAAAGTCAAACCCAATGCCAAGCTCTTCTTGCCCTCTGGGACGCCCTTTCCGTGATAGACATCAAATAATTCGAGCTTAGATAACTGCTCACCCGCTGCCGATCTCACCAAGTCCAAAACGGCATCGGCATCGGTTGCCTGATCGACGAGAAAGGCTAGGTCTCGCCGAGTTTCAGGAAACTTAGAAATGTCGGCATAACTGGGCATCATAGCCGACGTGCAGATATCGAGCCTCAGCTCGGCTACATAGGTGTTCTGAGGAACTCCCATCTGCTTTGCAGCCTCTGGGTGAACTCGCCCGAGCTTACCGACCCAATCTCCCCCAACGACAATCGCAGCCGACTGCCCATCATGAAGCCCTGAAAAAACCGCACGCTCGAAGCGCAACTCTTGGGTACTAGCCACCAGAAGTGTCTCCACGACACCTTTAAGGTCGAAGAAATCAGCAGCGTCTTTTGGATTTGACCACGCCTCCTGATCTCGGTCGCCGCTCAGCACCATCGCTAACATCGGCTGTTGAACAGTCTGCTCGCCGGGCAAAAATTGCAGGCCTGTCTCGAACAATCTGATGCGGCTGGCCTGGCGGCTAGCGTTGTGTGCCGCGGCTTTCAACAACCCAGGAATGAGGCTAGTCCGCATCACCGATAAATCACTTGAAATCGGATTGCGCAAGGCCACAGGCTTCATATCAGGATCAAATAAACGCTGCTGTTCGGCTGCCACGAAGCTAAAGGTGATCGCTTCGAAGAATCCTTGAGCCACCAAACTGTTTTTAACACTGGCTAACGCCCGCTTATCTTCTGGGACGGGAGTCGGCTTTAGGTCCGCTCTGATGGCTTGTGAGGGAATAGCGTCATAGCCAATGACTCGCGCCAACTCTTCGATCAGATCAGCTTCTAAACCCATATCGAAGCGCCACGATGGCGCCGTGCACAGCCAACCATCTGATTGGTTAACCACCCAAAACCCGAGTCCCTGTAGGATGCGTTCCACCTCAGCATCAGCGATCTCGACACCCAGCAGGAGCGCTATTTGCGCGCGGCGCAACAAAACTGGTTCCGACTGGGGTAACTCGTCTTCAAAAACCGCTTCGTTTATCGGGCCGGGGACTCCCCCCACTGCCTCAATAAATAAGGCGGTTGCGCGCTCCATTGCCTCGCGCGGCAGCTCAAAATCTACACCGCGCTCATACCGGTGCGACGCATCGGTGTGCATACCGTAACGACGGGCTTTACCCGCCATCAACTCAGGCTGAAAGAACGCGCTTTCCAAAAACAGGTGCTTGGTATCCGCGCTAACACCACTACTTTGCCCTCCCATGACGCCCGCCATTGCCAGCGGTTTTTCATGATCGGCAATTAGTAAGGTGCCACCCTCTAGCGCCTGCTCGGTACCATCAAGCAAAGTAATGGTCTCGCCAGAGTGGCTATTCCTGACAACGATACCGCCAACCAGCTGATCTTTATCAAAGGCATGCAACGGTTGGCCTAATTCCAACATAACGTAATTGGTGACATCGACTGCCGCATCAATCGAACGAAGTCCCGCGCGCTCCAACCGGCTAACCATGTACGCCGGTGTTGGGCGGCTTAAATCGACGTTGTTGATGACTCGACCCAAGTAGCGGGCGCATTGAGTTGGCGCCTCAATGGTGATGGGTAATGTTTCGCCGATTTCAGCGGGAACCGCTACGGCGCGATTCGTAGTTATCGCCTGATCAAATAGCACAGCGACATCTCTCGCGACGCCACGCATTCCCAGGCAGTCCGCTCGATTGGGTGTCAGGCCTAACTCGATCAGTTGGTCATCAAGCTCTAAATACTCGCGCAAATCCGCACCGACAGGCGCATCCGACGCCAACTCCATCAGTCCATCGTTGTCTTCTGAGATGGTGAGTTCTGCAGCAGCGCACAACATCCCCTGCGACTCAACCCCTCTCAACTTGGCCTTCTTTATTTTGAAGTTGCCAGGCAAGACAGCTCCCACTTGCGCCAGCGGGGCTTTCAAACCTGCTCGGGCATTGGGTGCACCACAAACAATTTGTACCGTGTCAGAACCCGTCGATACTTCACAGACTCTCAACTTATCAGCATCTGGGTGTTGCTCGGCCGATACGATCTCGCCAACAACGACGCCGGTAAACGCCTCTGCGACAGGTCCAATACTGTCAACCTCAAGACCCGCCATCGTCAGTTTGTGGCTCAATTCTTCGGTCGAGGCATTGGGGTCGACCCAGGTTCGTAACCATTGCTCTGAAATAATCATGGCTACACCTCAAACAAACTGCGCGAGGAAGCGCAGATCGTTATCAAAGTTAAGTCGCAGATCGCCGATGCCATAACGCAACATCGATAATCGCTCCACTCCCATGCCAAACGCGAACCCACGATACTGGTCGGGATCGATACCGCTCATTGCCAGTACCTTGGGGTTCACCATGCCGCAGCCCAGCACTTCGATCCAGCCGGTATGGCTGCAGACGCGGCAACCCGAGCCCGAGCATTTAACGCATTGGATATCGACCTCTGCCGAGGGCTCCGTAAATGGAAAATAGGAAGGACGAAGCCGCACATCGAGATCATCGCGCTCGAAAAAATCATGCAGAAAACTCTCGAGCAGCCCCTTTAAGTGACCAAATGTCGACGTCTTATCGATCAACAAGCCCTCGACCTGATGAAACATTGGCGAATGGGTTAAGTCCGAATCACAGCGATAAACTCGGCCTGGACAAATCACCCGAATCGGGGGCTCGCAGGTCTCCATGGTTCGTACCTGTACACCCGACGTGTGTGTCCGCAAGACGTGTGAATCGTCGATATAAAACGTATCGTGCATCGCCCGAGCGGGGTGATGCGAGGGAATATTGAGCGCCTCGAAATTATGATAATCGTCTTCGATTTCAGGCCCTTCAACACTCTCAAAACCCATAGAGCCGAAAAACTGCTCCATGCGCTGAATTGTTCGGGTAATCGGATGCAGCCCACCGATCTCAACGCGCCGTCCTGGCAAGGTGACATCGATCGCCTCAGACGCCAACTGCGCCGCTAATGCTGAAGATTCGAGGGTGCTCCGTCGGGCATTAATTAGCTCAGAGAGCGACTGCTTGACAGCATTGATGGCCGCACCCGCTTTAGGTCGCTCTTCTGGAGACAGCCCGCCTAATGACTTTAGCAACGCCGTAAGCGCGCCTTTTTTACCGAGATAGTTGACACGTAGCGTCTCCAGGGCCGCAACATCTTCGGCGGCCTCGATTGCGCCAATGGCCTCCTCGTTAAGCTCTTCTAGTGACTGCATGAATACTTTCGTCTCACAGTTTCAAAAAAGGAGGCCTGAGCCTCCTTTTGATTATCGCTATGAATGAGCACAGACGCGAGTCTGCAACTTCATCTTTACGCGCTTAAAGCACTCCGTGCTCGCTCAACAACCGCCGCGAAGGCAGGCTTGTCATGAACTGCGAGGTCGGCAAGTACCCGTCGATCGAGTGTAATACCCGCGCGCTTCAGACCGTTGATCAAGCGACTATAAGTCAATCCATTGGCTCGAGATTGCGCATTGATTCGCGTAATCCAAAGCGCTCTAAACTGACGCTTGCGCTGACGCCGATCGCGATAAGCATACTGACCTGCTTTTGTTACCGCCTGCTTAGCAACTCGAAATACGCGTGAACGCGCACCGTAGTAACCCTTGGCCTGCTTTAGAATTTTCTTGTGTCGGCGATGCGCCGTCACACCACGTTTAACTCTTGGCATGTGATTATCTCCTGACTACGACGATTATTTGGCGCGCAACATACGATCAACAAGTACAACATCAGACTTGTGGATCATTGATGTGCCACGAAGTTGACGCTTACGTTTGGTCGTCATTTTCGTCAGGATGTGGCTCTTGTAAGCGCTCTTGCGCTTGTAACCACCGGCCGTTTTCTTGAACCGCTTAGCGGCACCGCTGTGAATTTTGGCTTTTGGCATCTTAGATACTCCTGCATAAGGCCGAAACCATTGAGTTTCGGCGTGTCATCAATCGAGCAATAGGGCATTCACGGGCCACTATCCTCGTTTCTTGGGTGCAATCACCATCGTCAACTGACGACCTTCCATTTTTGGAAACTGTTCAACCGTACCCAACTCGCTTAAGTCACCCTCAACTCGCTTGAGGATTTCCATACCGAGCTCTTGGTGAGCCAATTCTCGCCCGCGATACCGCAGTGTCACCTTGGCTTTATCACCGTTTTCTAAAAAGCGAACCAAGTTACGCAACTTTACTTGGTAATCACCCTCTTCCGTCCCTGGACGGAACTTCATCTCTTTGATCTGTGTTCGTTTCGCGCGTTTTTTCTGGGCGGCTTTTTGCTTCTTCGCCTCAAATACATGCTTACCGTAATCCATGATTTTGCAAACAGGAGTTTCCCCGTCTGCCATCATGACTAAATCCATACCCGCAACATCCGCTTTTTCTTTGGCTTCTGCGTTGGACACGATGCCGACTTGGGTTCCGTCGGCGTCGATTAAGCGCACATTACTCGCTTCGATTTCTTCGTTCGTCAGAGCTCTTTTGCTCTTGTTGTCGTTCTTGATACTGACTCTCTCCAAACACGGGTATTGGCAGCGCGACTTGCATTTTGTG
>CENU01204991.1_pt1 | contig 24136 bp, 25 predicted proteins | sample 361331 | NCBI WGS metagenome assembly CENU01 (sample SAMEA2619766, study PRJEB7988) | marine metagenome | isolation source: saline water (ENVO:00002010), including | reverse complement strand
ATAACCGAAGCAAGAAAGATCACCGCAAGCATCAGGAGGAAGCCCATGATTTGTTTGAAGGTCTCCATCCAAAGTCCGGGCTTGGGCAGTTTGGAAACCAATTGAGGAAAGATGGCGAGGAAGAGGAAGGGGCTAGCCAGACCGAGACCCATGACCCCAAAAACGAGCAACCCGAGGCTGACCGGTGCTTGGATAGCGAGTCCGCTGACGGAGGCCACGAGCGGTCCCATGCAAGGCGCACCAACGACTGCGGCGAGAATGCCCATGCCGAAGGAACCAAGCAGGTCATTGCGCTGCGATATTTTCGCATCGGCACCGACCAGTCCAGCACCGATCTCAAAGACACCGAGCAGGTTTAGGCCAAAGACAAAGAAGAGAACGGCCAGCCCGAGGGTGAAGCCAGGGCTCTGCAATTGATACCCCCAGCCGATCCACTGGCCGGCCGCACGCAGAGCAAAGAGGACTCCGGCGAGTGCGACAAAGCTGGCGACTACACCAAGAGTGTAGGCCAGACCGTGCAGGACAGCCTGCCCGCGCGATTGTCCGGTATGCTTGAGCAGTGAGAATACCTTGAGGGAAAGTACCGGCAGAACGCAGGGCATGATGTTGAGAATAAAGCCGCCGAGAAAGGCGAGGATCAACCAGCCGGCTGGGCCGAGGTCGAGCAGGCGTTGCTCGAAGCCTTTTGTCCCGGCGGCCACCGGAGGACTAGACGGCGCGGCTTCCGGCTGGGGGGCTGCGTCCGAACCGACGACATAGTAGGCATCCCCAACTTGAAGAACGCCGGCAATTGTCTCCGGCAAGTCGCTGCTGTAAGTCTTATCGAGGGACACTTGCAAGCGGAGCGGATCGAGAAGTAGTATTTGCTCTGCGTTGGGATCAATCACGCCTTCGGCCTCTGCATAAAAATACACTTCTTCCGCATCCTCGATGCTATCGAGCCCGCTAATCGTCATTTCCACGAGGCCGCCTTCTCCTTGGCGAGGGGTCATTTCCACACCGAAATCGGCGAGGGGTTGAGCGTTTCTCGCGGCGGCAAAGAGTGCGGCGTTTTCATCGGGCAACGTCCCCTCACCCACCGGCAAGGTTAACTCCAGTTCGGCTTCATCGGCGATACAGACGTCTTCGCAAATCAGCCAGAAGGCGCTGGCCCGAATCGTTATAGCTTGCCCCACCGGCAAATCTTTCGGTGCAGTTACCGGCACGATAAAGAGCGGGGCCCCTTCGTGGGCGTAGCTGACCAATCCACTTAACTCGAAGCGCGTCGGTGCGGGAAACTCCAGCGCCCCAACTTCAAAACCTTCAGGTAACTCCCATTCAACCTCCGGCGCCAGTCCGCTAGCACCAGCATTTTTCCAATAAACATGCCAGTGCGGTTCCAACTCGTAGCGCAGACCGAGGTGAAAAGTCTGACCCGGAATGATTTCTGAAACTTCCGCCAGCAGTTCGACAGTGGCATGGTGCCCGCTGTAAGGCTCTGCCGGAGCGGCTCCGATAAGTGCAAGCAGGCAAACTAGAGGTATAATAAAAATTTTCATAAAGGGTGTTATTCGCATAGACAGCGAAAACGCGAAATAGATTCCCTCTCGCAGGATTTGTAAGTAACGTGGCTGTCTACTAAATGATTACGGATGCGCCCCTTATTGACGATTTTATTTTACTTCTGGTTTTTACCGATGACCTACGCCGCTGAACAAGCTTTTTCCAAAACCAGGGTCGGGGAGATTGAGGTCAAGTTGCTCCCCGCCGCGACCCTCGCCGCCTGCAGCGGGAAATCGGGCTATTTCGAACGCAGCGATTCCCTCTTTGGACCACTCTTCCGCTATATACAAAGCAATGACATCGCCATGACTACTCCGGTTGAAGCAGAGTTACAGCCGGGTGTCATGTACTTCTATATCGGGAGCGATGCGGCCGATCGGGACTTGCCCGAAACCGATGAAGTCAAGGTACACCATCTACCGGAGCGCTTGGTGCTGAGCATCGGTTTGCTCGGGGGCTACTCCGAAGAGAACTTTGCCAAAGGAGAAGCCCGCCTGCGGGAATGGATCAAAAGCCAGACAAACTATGAGGTGATCGGGGCAGCTCGTGCAATCTATTGGAATGGGCCGTTTACTCTGCCCATACTGAAGCGCTCAGAAGTCCATATCCCGGTGGCTTTGGTTCGGTAAGCCTGCCGACAAAGTCTTTACAGTTGTCCGCTGTGGACCTACATAATCCCGCATGCGTTTACGAGTTACCCAGTACGGAGAACCCATCCTGCGAGAGGCCGGCGCTCCGATAACCGACTTCGACGATTCACTCGTCGAACTAGCTGAAGCAATGATTGAAACGATGTACGCGGAAGAGGGTATCGGATTGGCGGCGCAACAAATCAATCGCGCCCTGCAGATCTGCGTAGTCGATGTACGTCCTCCTGAAGGCGAGGAGCCATCCTTTGCCTATACCTACGATGGCAAACAGCCCCCGCTTGATCTGATCATGCCGCTGGCTATGGTAAATCCGGAAGTCAGTATCATCGACGCTAGCGAAGAGGACTACCTCGAGGGCTGCCTCTCCTTCCCCGATGTTCAGGGCAAGGTAAGCCGGGCCAGAGGCGTGCGTTGTGCTTTTCAGGACGTCGAAGGCAATCCCCACACGATCGAGGCAGACGGACTACTCGGCCGCTGCATCCTGCACGAAGTCGACCACCTAAACGGGATCCTCTTCACCGAACGCATGGACAAGGCAGATCTGCGAAAAAACGAGGCCCGCATCAAAAAGATCAAGCGCGCCAGCCGCGATTTTTTAAAGAGTTGAGCACGAACCCCTGCAGCTACACTGCATGCTCGATGACCCAAGAACGCGGCCCGTTGTAGGATTGCACCTTCGGTTTTTCTTTCTGATTCGGAGGTATCAGACCAGGCGCTTCGTGTCCGCAATTCGGGCCGCAGACATGCGGCTCAAACTGACTCTTGATATTTCGTTCGATCGCATTTTTCCTAGCCGGATCGACTTGCCGGAACATCGGCGCCGTGTAAGCACGGGCAGCAAGCTTCCCGCAATCCGGACAGGGTGCCGGATGCTTACGTAACCCCGATGGCCGGATTAGTTCAAAAGTACCGTGGGTCTCGCAGTTATATTCAAATAAAACCATGGATAAATAATTCTGTTTTGTTTAAGTGGAGCCTCTGTCAGAGGCAGCACATTAGATGAAAATAAATGTGCCGCCCCGAACAGAAGCATTTTGGAATACTCAACGTAGACTAAGCCTTGGCCAGATCCGTGCCCGGTGTGACCGATACCTTTGGACCCTCCGCGTTCGGCTTGATGTTAAAATCAAAGATTTCAGTCGGCAAGAAGAGTGTGGCACAGGCATTTGGAATATCCACAATACCACTGATATGACCCTGAACAGGTGCTGTACCAAGAATGGCATAGGCCTGCTCACCGGTGTAGCCAAACTTCTTCATGTACTCGATCGCGTTGAGACAAGCCTGACGGTACGCAACATGTACATCCAGGTAGTGCTGCTTACCAGACTCGTCGACCGAGATTCCTTCAAAAATGAGATGTTCCTTGTATTCAGGCTTGATTGGGCTGGGCTCGAAAATCGGATTAATCACTCCGTATTTTTCAACACCTTTCTTAATCAGACTGACCCGGATATCGAGATAACCCGCCATCTCAATGGCACCACAAAATGTGATTTCCCCATCCCCTTGAGAGAAGTGGATGTCGCCCATGGAAAGACCGCCCCCATCAACGTAAACGGGGAAATAGACTTTAGAGCCACGAGTCAGATCCTTGATATCGCAGTTACCACCGTGCTCACGAGGCGGAACGGTTCGGGCCGCTTCCTTCGCAGCCTCGGCAGCTGCATCAGCACTCATTCGCCCCATATGAGCCGTATCGGCATAAGGCAGCGCGCAAAGAGGTGGCGTCCGCTCCGGATTTGTTTCAAAGAGTTCGGTCTCCCGCTTGTTCCATTGATCGAGCAATTCCTGTGAAGGCAGGCAACCAATCAAGCCTGGATGCATAATGCCAGCGAACTCGACATTAGGAATATGCCGGGAGGAAGTTTTTACACCGTGAAAGTCCCAACATGCCTTCCGTGCCTCGGGATAATGCTCGGTTAAAAAACCGCCTCCATTTTCCTTTGCGAAAAGTCCTGTGAAGCCCCAATTGGAGTCCTCCAAAACGCCCACATCGAGAATATCCACGACCATTAGATCGCCGGGCTCTGCACCCTTTACGCCAATCGGTCCACTCAGGTAGTGCACCTTTGTTAGATCGACAACTTTAATGTCAGTTGCATCGTCATCGTTATTGATCTGACCACCGGTCCAATCAATACACTCGACACGAAATTCATCTCCAGGCTCAACCATAGCCACCATGGGAATATCAGGATGCCAGCGATTGTGCAGTATGTCTTGTTCTTCGGGTTGTGAGTTTAGGTCGACTTTAATTAGTGTTTTCATGATACGTATTTTTTATTTTTTAACTAGTAATAAGAATTGAGTAGGCGCGCTTTAGACGGAAAGGAACTTCTTGATTTTGTCCGCATCCACATCGGCTCGATCACTGGAATGCACAATTGACCCACCCTCCATCACGAGGAAACGGTCACAGGCACTCAGGGTGAAAGATAGTACCTGCTCAGCAACGATGATAGAGATGCCATGCTGATCACGAATCAGCTTAAGCTTTTGGGCCATTTCTTTGATAATAGAAGGTTGTATACCCTCGGTCGGCTCATCCAGAAGCAGTACTTTTGGCTCTGTCACGAGAGCACGTGCAATGGCTAGCTGTTGCTGTTGCCCGCCCGAGAGGTTACCCCCTTTACGCTTCCCCATTTCATCGAGTACCGGGAATAACTCATATACATAATCGGGGATTTTCTTATTCTCAGTGGTATCCATCCCGATTTGTATATTTTCCTTTACCGTCATATTGGGGAAAATCATGCGGCCCTGCGGAACATAGGCCAACCCATGGCGGACACGTTTGAAACTGGGCGATTCAGCCAGTTCACAATCATTGATCTTAATACTGGAGCCTTTTCCACAGGAAAGGATACCGATGATGGATTTGAACAGAGTGGTCTTGCCCATTCCGTTTCGACCCATAACTGCAAGGATCTCTCCCTCTCCCAACTCTAAATCAAGTGATGATATTACCGTGCTCTCACCGTAACTAACGTTTAGATCTTTTATACAAAACATTTTATTTCCTCGTACCTATTTAATGTTAGTGCCCAAGGTAAACTTCCTGCACCTCCGGATCATTACGGACTTCATCCATCGATCCTTCTTTAAGGATTTTACCTAAGTGAAGGACGGTCACCTGGTCGGCTATCTTAGCGACAAAATCCATATCGTGCTCAATAATGACGATGGATCGCTCTTTCGCGATCTTGCGCAAAAGCTCGGCGGTCGCATCGCGTTCTTTTGCAGTCATCCCGGCGACGGGTTCATCCAGCATAACAAGATCCGGATTTTGTACCAGTAACATGCCTATTTCCAACCACTGCTTTTGACCATGGCTCAAGAGCTCTGCCTGCTCATCGAGCATATCATCGAGGAAGATCTCTTTGGCCACTTCATAGATCCGCTCGACGACCTTCTCGGATCTCCTAAACTGTAGTGAACCCAGAACCGTACGCCCCCAGGGATAAGAGATTTCAAGATTCTCGAAGACTGTCAGCTTTTCGTAAATAGATGGCGTTTGGAATTTTCGGCCCACACCAGCGCGCACAATTTGGTGCTCACTCATCGTTGTTAATTCCGTGTTGTTATAGCGAATGCTGCCGGACGTTGCCCGCGTTTTACCACTGATCAAATCCAGCACCGTTGTCTTGCCTGCTCCATTCGGACCAATAATCACACGTAATTCACCCTTCGATAAATAAAGGGTTAAATCGTCGACCGCCTTGAATCCGTCGAAACTAACCGTCAATCCTTCGATCGCTAATAGAAAGTCTGTATTACTTGGCATAGGGAACCTCCTTTTCTAGGTCCTCGGATGGGGGTGTTGTCCCACTGTCCGATTTTGGTTTCAGTTTAAAAATCCACTTCTTTATATGATCGTCGTACAGCCCTGCCAGGCCCTTTGGCAAATAGAGTACAATGATGATAAATGTAGCCCCGTAGAGGAACATCCATAGAGTGGGATAGGCCTCTGAAAATGCCGTCTTCGCAGCGTTCACAGCCAATGCTCCGTAGACTGCACCAAGAAGGCTTTCGCGTCCGCCCACCGCAGTAAAGATGACCATATCAATGGATGGCTGGATGCCGACCAGATTGGGTGACATAAATCCGACCTGGAGGGTAAACATGGCACCTCCGATAGCGCTGAGAACTGCAGCAAAGCAAAAGATGAAGATGCGGAATAAGGTCAGGTTGTACCCCGAAAACCGAACGCGCATCTCTTTATCTCTTTGGGCGAGCAAGACCCGCCCCAAGCGGGTCGAGAGTACGTACCGGCTGACTAGAATACAAAAAAGTAACAAAATTGAGCAGACATAATAGAGCGTCTTTTGTGCGGACTCCGTTCGTATGTCCCAGCCGTTCAGTGTTCTCAGGTCAGTGATTCCGTTAATCCCTCCAAAAAACCCTTGGTTGCCGACGATGAAATACCAAAGACAGGCGACCATCGATTGCGTCAGGATGGCGAACACAACTCCCGTGACCCGTCCTTTAAAGTAAAAAACACTGAGCAAAAACGCGAGCACTGCAGGCAAGATGAAAATCAGAGCGATGGTCAGCGGAAAACTCTTGAAGGGGAACCAAAACCAGGGCAACTCCGTGACTTGGTTCCAGTCCATGAAATCAGGAATGCCGGGAGTGGACTGAATTGCCGTGCTCTCTGGATCTGAAGCCTCCAGTTTAAGGAACATCGCCATACAATAGCCGCCTGCACCAAAAAACATTCCCTGACCGAGACTAAGTATACCGGCATTACCCCAGCACATAACTAATCCAATCGCCACGAATGCGTAGCACAAATATTTGCCTGTGAGATTCAGACGAAAGGTGTTCAAGCAAAGCGGAAAGACCAGCAGAAGGACGACTGCCAATAAAATAAATGCGATTACTCCCTCTTTGTTTTTGAACAAACGTTCGTAGAGGAGTTTTCCAAAACTTGAATCAGTGTGATTTGATAAAGTATTCATAACTATATGATTAAATGTTTTTAGCTACGTACTTTATCCGAGAAGAGACCCTTCGTGAACTTCATCAGAACGACAAAGATGACGAGATAGAGCCAAACTTTTGCAATGGAACCCGTCATAAAGAACTCCAGAATGGATGAAAGAAGGGCCAAGAATGCGCCAGAGATGAAAAGACCGAACAGGCTGCCGAGTCCGCCCACAACCAACACGAGGAAAGAATCAACGATGTAGTTTGTTCCCGCCGATGGAGAGGTCGATGCCATGGTTGTGAAAAAAGCTCCGGCGATCCCCGAAATACCGCAGGCAATACCGAATGATACGCGGTCTGTCATCTTCGTATTGATGCCAAGAGCACCCGTCATCTGACGATTCTGAGTCGTTGCCCGCATACGCAGGCCCATTCGGGTTTTAGTTGTGTAGAGAACCAAACCACCCGTTAGGAAAATAGTTAAGACAAGCAGAATTAATCCACTGATCGGAATATCGATTGAATCATTTACAGACCACGATCCCAGTAGCCATTCCGGCAAGTCGGCACTCATTTCGCGCGCACCGATAAATGTCCGGAAGCACTGCTGCATAATTAAACTCAACCCCCAAGTAGCGAGGAGAGTATCTAAAGGCCTTTTATAGAGACGACTTATGAGAAACCACTCGACGAGGTAACCGACGCCGAATGCGATACCAAAAGACAACGGTATGGCTAAGAAAACGTAAATATTCTCCAACGCAGGGACGCTTTCTGTGATAAATTTAGAAAACAGACACATCGTGTAAGAGCCCAGGACAAGGAACTCCGCGTGCGCCATATTGATCACACCCATCTGCCCGAAGATGATGTACAAGCCCAAGCCCATAAGCACATAAATGCATAATAGACTCACGCCACTGAATGACTGCATAACAACAATCGAATAAATTTCCTGTGCAGTATATCCTCCCATCGATTATATCCTTCTAAAGTATTTAAAAAAGCTCAGTAGTTCTGGCGATAAACCGTCGCCGGGAGAAACCCGGCGACGGCGTTTTCAGCCGTTAGGCAATAGATTTCTTATTGGTAACCTTCTGGGAAAGGATCCGGCTCAATCAGATCTTCAGAAATGGCGATCACCTCAAATTGACCGTCTGTCATAATCTTACCGATCTTCGCACGACTCCAAAGGTGTTGGTTGGACTCATGTACCCGGACATAGCCTTCGGGCGCTTCTGGCAGCTCAATATCCGGATGAGCTGCGTGGATTTTATCGATGTCAAAACTGCCTGCCTTTTCAACAGCCGCTTTCCAGATCCACGGGCCTAAATAGGCGGCCTGTGTCACGTCGCCGATAACGGAATCTGCACCCCATTTTTCCTTAAACGCTGCAACGAAAGCTTGGTTGTTCGGGTTTTCCTGAGATTGGAAGTATTTCATACAAGCGTAAAAACCTTCAGCATTTTCTCCGCCAATACCGAGTAATTCATCCTCAGTTGTAGAGATCGTTAGCAGGTTATACTTTTTCGAAGTAATGCCCGCAGCCTTAAGCTGTTTATACCAGGCCACATTACTACCACCGACAACAATGCTGTAGATCAGGTCAGGCTTCTTTAGCTTAACCTTGTTAATCAGAGAGCGGAAGTTCGTATGCCCCAAAGGATAGTATTCTTCACCGACAACTTTACATTTTGGATCTTTTTTCGCCAAGTAACGCTCAATATGATTTCGTGCGATCTTATTGGATGTACGAGGCCAAATGTAGTCAGAGCCGATCAGGTAGAATGTGCGTGCACCCAAATTCTCATAGGCCCAGTCGAGGCCCCAGATGATTTGTTGCGTCGCTTCTTGACCGGTGTAAACCACATTTTTGGAAGCTTCCAAACCTTCATAAAAGGTAGGATAATAAAGCATATTATTCTCTTTCTCAAAGATCGGGAGAACCGCCTTACGTGAGGCTGACGTCCAGCAACCAAAGACACACGCGACCTTATCCTGAATGATTAACTTCTTCGATTTTTCAGCAAAAGTGGGCCAATCAGAGGCACCATCTTCTTGGACAATCTTGATCTGGCGACCAAGAACTCCGCCCATCGCGTTGATTTGCTCGATGGCAAGACGCTCAGCCTCAACCGAACCGGTCTCACTAATTGCCATCGTACCTGTAATCGAGTGCAGCTGTCCGACCGTTACTGTATCATCAGTTACGGCAAGGCCAGTCGTGTTAACCTCCGCTGTTGGATATTCAGCGGCAGTTAGACTACCGGCCATGAGTGTAGGAAGCAATAGAGCCTTCAGACTCTGCCCCCATGGTGTTCGTTTTCTATTTGTTGTTTTCATTTTTTTAGTTTTCTGACACTTAAGAAGCCTGAAGCATTGCTTCTGCCTCCTCGTAAAGATCCATCCGGAAGTAATTTTGTATTTCCTCACTGCTTAACTCCAGTGACTCCGGCATAAGTTTGTTGCGATTAATCTCCCCCAGCACCCAGCGAGCTTTTGCCTCGGTCGGTAAACTTGCGTTGTTACGTCGAAAGATGATTGCGTCCAAGGCGCTCGATTGCTCGCCCATGCCTCGTTGAAAAGGCCCCTGCAGTGCATTCAGGAGCGCCTCACGACTGACGTTGAAGTATTTCCTTTGAGATAAAATCCCGGCTAGTTCGTAGCGGTTCACTTGTTTATCACAGTACTCCGAGGCTTGGATCAGCGCAGAAATCATCGCGACATGCTCCTCATGGCGTGACTCGGCGAAACGATGGTGCACGAGGAGAATTTTTTCCGGATGCATGCGCTCGACCTCGTCACTTAAACCAGCACACCAGCAAACCCCTTCGATTAAGCCGATAGAGCTCCAGGGCTCACCGGCGCAGTAACCATCAATATGCCCACCCATTAAGCAGCTAAAAACTTGAGGCGGCGGGACAATCACGAGCTCTACATCATTATCCGGATCAATTCCGCCAATTCGCAGCCATTTGCGCAGCAGGTAATTCTGCGTAGAAAATTTCATGACCACGGCAAAGCGGAATTTTCGCGTCCCTTTGTGCGCATCAATTACGCGCTTCAAGCTGCGAGCATCACGTGCACCTAAATTCCAAAGCTCGTTTGAAAAAGAAATCGCGCTGCCATTGTGAGAAAGAATAAATCCGGTCAGGCAAGGAACCCGGTTCACTCCCATTCCAAAACCCATCTCGTAGATCATACTCGCATGAGCGTGCGCACCATCCAGCTCACGGTGAATCATTCGCTCCCGTACAGTAGCCCAGCCGGCTTCCCTGGATAAGTTTACATCCAATCCGGCTGACTCAAAAAACCCTAACTCCTTGGCCACAATAAGCGGGGCACAATCCGTCATCGGCACATAGCCAATATTAATGACTCGTCTTCTTGATAAGATCGAAAACACAGACTCATTCTTTGGAGTGCTGATAACTGGAGATGTCATGTCATGCCAATTAGCACAACAATCGCCAGAAATATGAAAATGCCTGAAAAAGAGGCCGAAAAAAATTCAACGATCTGTCCATTTATTTTCAACATTCCTGTGTTTCCAATAAAACAGGTATCCTAACTGCTTAATCAATTCACATGCATAACCCGATTGATTCTAGGCAGTTATCTAACTTTTGCGAGCTCGTAAAAATGCGTACCATGCGCAAAGCGGCAAAGAACTTAAATCTCACAACATCCGCTGTCAGTTACTCCATAAAAAATCTCGAAAGCGATCTCGGCTGCAAACTTTTCCAGCGAGATAGTCACGGATTAGAATTAACCCACGCAGGAAGGCGGCTTTATTCGATCAGTGACGACTTACTGACCAGCCTAACAAAGACACGCTATCTGGTTCACGAATGGGGAGAAGTTAGCCAAAAGACCCTGCGAATAGGAGCGACTTCAGCAGCATGCCAATATATAATTCCTATGGTTTTGCGCGAATTAAAGGAAAGCTTCCCCGGAATGAATATTCAAATCACCGTGGGCACGAGCTATAAATTAATGGAAGAAATCGAGGAAAATAATGCAGATGTAGCCATATTTCCATGGGGCAAGGCGGGCAAAAAAAACCTGACTTCCATCGGTAAAGACAGTCTCGAATTTATAGTGAACCCATTACACCCATGGGCGAGCAATTCGAGCAATCTACTGGAAACTATTGAGTCCCAACGGATTATATTACCCGATAGCAAGGGGTATACCTTTGACCTGGTAAATGAATACTTCAATAGCTACCGAAAAAAACTCATGCCATTTATTGAGATTTCGAATGAAGAAGTCATTAAACGGCTTGTCGAACTCGACATTGGAATTGGTATATTGCCCGATTGGATTTTAAAGGACGAAAAAGAAAAAGGCTCGGTTGTCTCAATTCCCATCGGAAGAAAACAAATCAAAAGAAATTGGGTGGTCTCCCACTCCGAGAATCGTGAGTTGAGTTTCGCAGAAACTCTATTTATTGGCGTTGCCAGCAATGTCGCTCAAAGCCTCTTTTCCGATATGTTACAATGAGGCCGCCACTTACATCTAATGAAAGAAGGTTTGCGCGCGACGCAGTGCATGCGGCAACTTAATACCAATCACTTCGTAGCACATCTTCCGCACCAAAAATACCGCCTCACGCAAGTGCAACCCGTCGGCCGCTAGAATTTTGATGCCCATGCCTCCTTCGCGCAACGGGCTCGCGCCAATCGAAGCTTCTTTGCATTGGATCTGATGAAGAGATTCGACGAGATCTTCCATCGGAAACGGGGCAAGGAAATAGAAACTGGCATAACTGCCATCGGGATATTGCTCCCGCCAATCCATCAAGTCACCATTTTGCGGAGAGCAAGTAAAGTTCTCAAAGGCCACTAATTTCTTATCTCTAAAAATTTGTAATCGCGACTTCCACTGAGCGAAAGCAAAACTCTCTCCGTAAGCGGCCCGACCCGGGCTCACAACCTCACAAAAGAGCAGGACTGAATCACTCGTGACTGCCACCCGCGTCGACTGCTCCAGACGCGACTCTTTTTGTAGGATTAATGGCGATGGCCAAACATCGAGTAAGGCTCCGGGGCCAACTTTGTAGGACTGCTCAATCAACGCATTTCCCTGATCCATCGTATGTACCCGACAGGCCGCCGGGCTGATCAACCCGACTTTGGATCCGGAGTCGACCGCCACATCGACTTCCAACTTATCCCCTTCAAGCAAGCCCGCGGTAGGGCTGGTTAATAAACTCACCGCCCAACCTTTTTCTGCATAGGCTTTCGCCAGATGCAGAGGCGGACGCACCCATTGGCTCTTCAACTGCGTGCCAATCGCCGGATCTACGGTGTACCGCAGTCGTGCCCCACCAAGAACAGCGGGGCGGGCGGATCGGGATACCGACGATTTCAGGAGCATGGGATTACGGGTTCAGCGCGAAGAAGCACTCCTTCTCGAGCCAGGCGATGACATCCTCCAGACCCTTGTAGGACTTCAGATCGCAAAAGACGAAGGGTCGCTCCTCACGCATTTTTTTCGAGTCGCGATCCATTACCTCCAAATCGGCACCCACATAAGGTGCCAGCTCGATCTTATTGATGATCATGAGATCAGAAAAACGGATGGCCGGGCCTCCCTTACGAGGAATCTTGTCTCCCTCGGCAACATCGATGACATAAATAAATGCATCAACCAGCTCAGGGGAAAATGTGGCCGATAGATTATCGCCACCACTCTCCATCAGAACGACCTGCGTATCGGGATGACGCGCGGTCAGGTCTTCAATTGCCATCTCGTTCATACTCGTATCGTCACGGATGGCGGTATGCGGGCAACCGCCCGTCTCGACTCCGAGAATACGACTGGCTTCGAGCGAGCTGTTCTTTACGAGGAATTGCTCGTCTTCCTTCGTGTAGATGTCGTTGGTAATGGCGACCAGTGAATACTGCTTGTGCAAGGCCTCAATGAGGCGGAGCAATAACATGGTTTTACCGGAACCGACGGGGCCGCCGATACCGACGCGAACCGGGCGTGGTGTTTTTGTATCAGTCATGAGAATCTAGGATATGAAAAGTCGAGAAAAGGCCGTGGCATGACGCGCACAGGTAATGTCAAAGGCCGGGGCAAACCAACCCGCTTCAGATAGAGCCACCGCTTTGGATTCGGAGACCCACCCCGGCAAGTCTTCAAGCCCGGCATGGAGTGCGCGTTGCGCGGCTTCCGGGCTAATCCGGAGAAGTTTAACCGAGGCCGATACATAGTTGGCCAGACTTTGGTACCCATAGGCCATGAGCGCCGCATCAGCGGGAACTTCGAGTCGTTCAAACTGTAAAGCACTGACCACGAGATGATGTCCATAGACCCGTCCCTCATGGTAGGTCTTTACATAGTCGTCGATGTGCGCTGAACCCGACCAGATCTTTTCAAGTAGGCGCAATCGGCCACGACCTTGATGGATGCTTGCCTGCCGGATCTCTTCGGCCCATTTCCAGGCATCGATCTCCGCCTCCAGAGCATACAGTTCTTCCATCTCGTCCTGAGCCAATTGATCGAGGGCAAAACGTAAATAAGGCAACTCCAGGCGAGCCAGCGAGGGCCCGGCATGATGGCTAAAAAAACGCATCAAATCTTCTGCCGTGCGATATCCGGAGGTTTCGGCCCACTGTTCCAAACCCATTGAATGGGCATAAGCTCCGGTGGGGAAAAGCGGATCGGATACTTGCAACAAAGCGGGCACCCAATCAGCCACTGGTTGGGCCTCCTTCATCAGCTAGCCGGAATGATCATGACTATGGTCATGTGAATGGCCGCCCTGCTTCGCCGGTTGAAAGACCCGCTCGACCTTGTGGTAATGGATGTGCTCGCGATCCAGCATTTGCTGCACGGCCAAGTCGTCCTGTACGAGTACGCCCTCCTCGGAAAAAGCTGCTTTAAAGTGAAGATTGCCAACCATCCAACCGATCCATGCGGATTGCTTGGCATCCCCTAAAGCAATCAGGAAACAAGACTCCGGGCTTTGCTCAATAACATACGCGGCTGTATCCGAAATGTGAATACAAGCCGCATGCGAGAGCGCTTCGGCTACATCAAATCCAAAGTCTGTACCATCGTTTGCCTGACCCCGCCAACGCCGGCGAGCCAACTTGTGACGATCGACCACCAGGGGAATTACGGGCAAACCATCCGGAGCTTCGGAGATTGCTTGGGTAATCAACTGCATAGCACTCAAAACAGGAAGTATCGCTGCGCCATAGGCAAAGACTCCGCAGGCTGGCAGGTCAGGACTTCACCATCGGCCGTCACCGTATAAGTCTCCGGATCAATCTCAATTTTCGGCATCGCATCATTCAGAACCATGTCGCGCTTGGAAATGTTCCGCGTATTGGCCACCGGGCGAATAATCTTTTTCAAACCAATTTGGCCGGCCACATCTTTTTCCACCGCTGAGCGACTGAGGAATGTGATGGAAGTCTTCGACTTGGCTACGCCAAAGGCGGCGAACTGCGGGCGGTAATACATCGGCTGCGGAGTCGGAATGGATGCATTGGGATCGCCCATATTGGCCATCGCAATCATACCGCCCTTGAGGATGAGTTCGGGTTTCACCCCAAACAGTGCCGGTTTGAAGAGAACAATATCCGCGAGTTTGCCGACTTCCAGACTACCCACATCCGCTTGGCATCCGCAGGCGATGGATGGATTGATGGTGTATTTCGCAACGTAGCGCAAAACACGGAAGTTATCCGCTGCCGGATGGGACTCCGACTCCAGCTTGCCAAATTGTTTCTTCATCTTATCCGCAGTTTGCCATGTGCGGATGATGACTTCACCAACACGGCCCATGGCCTGGCTGTCACTCGACATGATCGAGATCGCCCCGCGGTCGTGCAGGATATCCTCTGCCGCAATAGTCTGCGGACGGATCCGCGATTCGGCAAAGGCTACGTCTTCCGGAATCTTAGAATCGAGGTGATGGCAGACCATAAGCATGTCGAGGTGCTCATCGATCGTGTTCACTGTAAAGGGACGGGTCGGGTTGGTCGAAGAAGGCAGAACGTTGGGCAGGCTGCAGACCTTCATAATATCGGGAGCGTGACCACCGCCGGCACCCTCGGAGTGGAAAGTATGAATCACCCGATCCTTAAAAGCCTCGATCGTCGTCTCGACAAAACCGGACTCGTTCAAGGTGTCCGTATGAATGGCCACCTGGATGTCCAATTCGTCGGCCACGGTTAAGCAATGATCAATCGCGCTCGGGGTGGTTCCCCAGTCTTCATGGAGCTTCAGGCCCATAGCACCGGCATGCACCTGCTCGCGCAAGGCATCCAGGTTGGATGCGTTCCCTTTGCCCATAAAACCCAGATTCATAGGAAAATCCTCCGCTGCTTCGAGCATCTTGTGGATATTCCAGACGCCCGGCGTACAAGTCGTCGCATTGGTGCCAGTGGCGGGCCCGGTGCCGCCTCCGGTCATTGTAGTGATACCGCTGGTTAGCGCTTCTTCAATTTGCTGCGGGCAGATGAAATGTATATGCGAGTCAAAGCCGCCGGCGGTAACAATGTGCCCCTCAGCAGCGATCACTTCGGTGCCGGCACCGATCACCATTTCCGGAGCGATACCGGACTGGATCAACGGATTGCCGGCATGACCAATGCCCGCAATGCGCCCTTCTTTGACGCCGATGTCGGCCTTGATGATACCGAGGATCGGGTCAATGATTGTCGCGTTGGTCAGGACTAAATCTAGGCAGTCCTTGCCCGTTGCCAGTGGCGACTGGCCCATGCCGTCGCGGATGACTTTACCGCCACCAAATTTAACTTCGTTACCATAACCGCCCGACTCGGCAATCAGGTCTCTCTCGACTTCGATAAAAAGATCGGTGTCGGCCAGGCGAACCTGATCCCCCACAGTGGGGCCAAACATTTCTGCATATTGACGGCGTGTAAATTCAAGACTCATCGTTTCGATTTCCTTCTTTAGTCGAGTGGGCCATCCACCTTGTTGTTCAATCCATGCACCTGCCGTTCCCCCGCCAGAGCAACGAGCTCTACCGAACGAATGTCGCCCGGCTCAAAGCGGACGGCGGTCCCCGCAGCGATATTCAATCGAAAGCCACGCGCCCGTTCGCGATCGAAATGCAAGGCCTCGTTGACTTCATAAAAGTGAAAATGGCTGCCCACCTGAACAGGACGGTCGCCAGTGTTGGCAACTTCTACGCTCAAGGTATCCAAATTCGCATTGCCGGTCAGCAAAGCGTCCGGATCACTGTATTTGTATTCGCCTGGAATCATCGGATCGGATTATGAATGGTGACTAGTTTTGTTCCATCGGGAAAAGTGCCTTCCACTTGCACTTCGTGTATCATCTCGGGCACGCCTTCCATCACATCTGCACGCTTCAGAATCTCCGTACCCGCGCTCATCAGATCAGCTACGCTCTTACCATCGCGAATACCTTCGAGCGTTTCATAAGTCAGAATAGCAATCGACTCGGGGTAGTTCAGCTTGACGCCCCTTGCCTGGCGACGACGCGCTAAATCAGCCGCGACAACGACCATTAGTTTCTCTTGTTCCCTTGGTGTCAGGTGCATGCTGCGTTATACGGTTAAATGCTCACTAATTATTTCAGGGCTGAGTGCCTCGGACTCACCTTTTTGGACAACACAGCCGCGGTTCAGGATGTAAAATGTATCACTGGCAGCTTTAGCGAAATCCAAATACTGCTCAACCAGAATTATGCTCAAATCACCCTCTTTTTTCAGGGCGTGAATGGCATCTTCAATCTGGTCGATAATGGATGGCTGAATGCCCTCCGTCGGCTCGTCCAGAATCAATAGTTTCGGGTTTGTCAACAAGGCCCGGCCAATGGCCAGTTGCTGTTGTTGCCCACCGGAAAGAACCCCCCCCTTGCGGCCTAACATCGCCTTAATCACGGGGAATAAATCATAGACCTGATCCAGGCGTTCTTTGCCCGCCTTTCCCGCAATACTCAAGCTGACTTCAAGATTTTCACCGACCGTCAAGTTCGGAAAAATATCCCGCCCCTGCGGCACATAGCCCAATCCGAGCCGAGCCCGGCGATCCGATCGCATTTCCTCGATGCGCTCGCCTGCAAACTCAATATGCCCCTCCGTCCTCGGGATCAGGCCCATGATACTGCGGAGCAAAGTCGTCTTGCCCACTCCGTTGCGACCGAGCAAAGCGACCACCGAATTGCGGGGTACGACCATATCCACTCCGCGCAAAATAAGTGACTCATCGTAACTCGCTTTCAGCCCATCCACTGTGAGCAGAATATCGTCTGGCTGGCTTTCCGGGTTTGTACTCATATCTCTAAACTCTAGTTGTTTGAATCCCGGTTGCCTTGGCGCCCGAGATAGACCTCAATCACTTCCGGGTCACTTTTTACATGTGCAAAGGAGCCGTCCTTTAAGACATGCCCCTGATGGAGCACCGTCACTTTGCGGGCGATCTGTCGAACAAACTCCATATCGTGCTCAATCACGATGAGACTGTGCTTCTTCTCTAGGCTGATCAATAATTCACCCGTACGCTCCGTTTCCTCATCGCTCATTCCCGCGGCCGGTTCGTCGATTAAAAGAATTCGAGGCCCTTGCGTCATCAACATTCCGATCTCCAGCCATTGCTTCTGCCCATGCGATAAAGACCCCGCCAAGTCATTCTGGTGAGGCTCCAAACGAATGATTTTCAGCACATCCATGATCCGGTCACGATCCTCCTTTGTTGCCCGATAGAAAAGATTTTGTAGCACACCTCGCGATTTGTTCAGCGAGAGTACCAGATTATCATAGACTGTATGAGACCGGTAGATCGAAGGCGTCTGAAACTTGCGTCCGATTCCTAAGCGATTGATCTCGTGCTCACGCAGCTTTGCTAAATTCACGTCGTGCCCGTCATTTTCATGCAAGATGACTGATCCCACATCCGGACGAGTACGCCCGGTTATAATGTCCATAAAAGTGCTTTTGCCCGCACCATTGGGACCGATGATTGTACGCAGTTCCCCCTCCTCTAAATAAAAGTTCAGGTCGTCGATCGCTTTAAAGCCATCGAAAGACTTGGTCACGCCGGAGACTGAAAGAATCAGTGGCGTGTCGCGGTAGAGCGTATTGTGGTGTTCAACCATTTTCTAAGCACCTGTGGGTTGGAGTGTGTTCTTCCGGCGCAGATAAACCTTCGCCTTGTTGAATAGACCTACGATGCCGTCGGGCATGAGGAGCACAACCAGAACGAACATCATGCCCATAATGATGAGCCAATAATCCGGACAGGCCTGCGTCGTGTAGCTCTTGATAAAATTCACCAGTACCGCTCCGATTACCGGTCCCCACTTCGTGCCCCGGCCGCCCACCGCCACCCAGACGACCACTTCCAGTGACTTTGCCGGTTCCATCACGCTCGGGTTGATCCCCCCGACAAGCGGCACATACAAAGCACCGGCAGCACCGGCAATCATGGCAGACAACACAAAGATCACCAGCTTATAGCTGGTTGTTGAATAACCGGAAAAAAGCACACGGTTTTCCGAGTCGCGAATCGCTTGCTGTACTTTACCAAACTTCGAGCGCAAGAGCACCGAAGTAATCACGTAGGTCAACAGGAGCAGGAGCAGCGTAAGGATAAAAATCCACCGGGTCGTACTCGCGTCATTCAAATCGAAGCCCAGTACATCCTTAAAATCGGTGAAGCCATTATTACCCCCGAAAGTAAAGTCGTTGCGAAAAAAGAGCAGGCAGACCGCATAAGTCAGGGCCTGTGTCAGAATCGAAAAATAAACACCCTTAATTCGCGAGCGGAAGGCAAGAAAACCAAAGATCAGTGCGACCAGCCCGGGCACCCAAAGGACCGCACCACTGGCAAATAAGAAATTATTAAACGGCTCCCAATGAGGCGGAAGCTTCAGATAGCCTAAAAAGACCATGAAGTCAGGCAAGGGGCTCTTATAGGCACCACGCTCTCCGATCATGAGCATCAGGTGCATCCCCATGGCATAGCCACCCAGGGCAAAAAACAGGCTTTGGCAAAGGCACAAAAGCCCCGTATAGCCCCATAACAAATTCAGGCTCATGGCCAGAACTGCGTAGGTTAGGTACTTGCCCCAAAGCGTCACCTGAAAGGAACTGACCGAGCCGAATCCGGATTCCGGGCCCCAGGCATTCAATGCAGGCAAAAGCAGAAGCAGGCAGGCGAACGAAAAGAACGTGACGGTTTCTTTGCTGTTGGCAGAGGAAAACATAGGGAGACTCAGATAAAAGAATTAATCCTCGAGGCTACGGGAACGGGTCGGAAAAAGCCCGCCGGGTCGCCATTGCAAAAAGAGAATAATGACAAAAAAGACGGTGATCTTGCCCATCACCGGCCCGAGGGCTGGCTGTAGTAATTGATCAACCATACCAATCCCCATAGCGGAAAGGCCGGCGCCGAGCAAGTTGCCCACGCTACCGATGACGACTACCATAAAGCTATCGACGATGTAGGCCTGCCCCATCGACGGACCGACATTTCCGATCTGTGATAGAGCGGCTCCGCCCAAGGCGGCCAAGCCACAGCCCAAGGCAAAAGTCATTGAGTTTACCCGGGCCACCGGAATACCCAGACTACTGGCCATATTGCGGTTCTGCATGACTGCACGGATATGCAGTCCTAGGTTTGTCTTTCGTAAGAGCAACCAGGTAAGAATCGCCACTACGATGGCTAAAAGGATTATAAACAAACGCGTGTAGGACATCTGAAAGCCACCGAAGCTTAGATTGCCGATCAACCAACCGGGACTGTTGACCTGTACATTGGCTGCACCGAAGATCAGCCGGAAGCCCTGCTGCATGACCATAGACAGACCCCAAGTACAGAGCAATGACTCGAGGGGTCGCGCATATAAAAAGCGAATGACTGTCTTCTCCAAAACCAGACCGAGTACCGCAGCGACCAAAAAACTCACCGGCAAAGAAACGAGCAAATAGAGCCCAAAGGCATCACTACCCAAGCCGAAGTTTTGGATAAATACATTTTGCAGCATGAAGGTGACGTAACCACCGATAGCCACAAATTCACCGTGTGCCATATTGATAATGCCCATCAGGCCAAACGTGATAGCCAAACCAAAACAAACAATGAGCAGAACAGACCCTGTGCTGAATCCACGAAAGAAACTACCGAAAAACTCCAGGCGTTTGATGTGTTTCTCAATCGCTGCAAGCGCCTCTTCGCAGACGACGGCCAGGCCAGTCTCGCCACGATCGGCCGCTTGCTCGGCCTCAAGCACTTTTAAAATGAATCCGCGTGACGCGATGGATTTCATCTCCGTCAGTTCATTCACCGCGGAGAGAACGACTTCCGAATCCCCACTGGCCAGTTCGCTCAGCGCTATCGCTTCCCGGAAAGCGGCTTGCACCTCCTTTACGGGTTCTTCCTCAAGCAGCACCTTCAGCGTCGGAATAAATTCAATACTTTGACTACGGCCCATCTTCATCGCCGAGTCGATACGCACGGACGGGTCCTCGGCCTTCAGTCCTAGGGTATCAATGATACCTTTCATTTTCTTGCGCAATTTGCGCGAAGGCCGTGCTTTTTCCGCCTGTTCTTCTTCTGCCGCCGATAATTCAATGGCCGCTCCACTGACGACGAGTAACCACTTTTCATCGTTCGTCCGCTGCAATACCTGTATCTCACCTTCCCTCTCGAGCAGGAAAATACCGCCGACTCGCCAAGCCTGATAGATGTCAGCGATTACCTGATCTCCATAGGCGGCTAGTTCCTCGATAATGGCGTCCTGCGAATCGCTTTTGGCAACGATCAGATCCGCAAATACCGTTCGGGCACCTCGCTCCTCAGCACTCAGTAATTGAGGCACTACCAGAAGCAGTAAAGCGATTGTCAGAAAATGTAGGGCTTTACAGGTATTTGTAATCAACACGGAAATTAAAAAAGGGAAATCTGCCGAATGCAGAATGGATGAAACGAATTCAGATGAAAGACTTTGAATGAAGTGGGGCTTGATGGAAATTCCAACAAGCCCCAACAAACAAAACTAGAACTGATTAGTTACAATCAGGATGTCTTATTTAAAGGTACCCTTCAACCAAGGCTCACCATAAACATCGGGAATGACTTCCAGAATTTCAAACTGGCCGTCTTCAAGAGTTTCGCCGATGTAGACGCTTTTGGTCAGGTGATGATTTGCCTGTGTCGTTACAGTACCACCGGGACCGTCAAAGGAAATACCGCTCTCGAGGGCTTTGATCACCGCTTCCGGATCGAATGTGCCTGCCTTCTCAACAGCTGCCTTCCAAAGGTAGACGCCGTCGTAGGAAAGCACCATCGGAGAACATGTTACACGACCTTCTTTTTGCACGTAGTCGGGTGCGGAAGTCGCTAACCAATCTTGGAAGCCGGCAACGAATTTCTCATTTGCTGCTGATTCGATGGACATAAAGTAAGTCCAGCATCCGAGGTGACCGACAAGGTCCTTTGTTGGCAAACTACGGAACTCATCTTCGGAAAGTGAGAAAGAAACGATTGGGCAATCGTCGGATGAAAGACCGGAAGCTGCGATTTCCTTAAAGAAAGGTACGTTCGCGTCTCCGTTAATTGTATTCACAACACAAGCATCACCGGAAGCTGCGAAATCTTTGATCTCGGCAACGATTTGCTGGAAGTCTGTGTGTCCGAACGGTGTGTAGTTACCCGCGGATACTGCGACATCACCTTCATAGCGAATGCCACCACCGATATTCTCAACAGGAATTCCCTTGGAGAGCAGATACTCGAAAAGCACGATGTTCGTTGTCTGTGGATACACATAGTCTGTACCGATCAGGTAAAACTTCTTGTATCCTTCCTCAAGCAGGTAATCGACTGCAGGAATTGCTTGTTGGCCAACGGCTTCAGCAGTGTAGAAGATATTCGGAGACTCTTCCTCACCCTCGTATTGCACCGGGTAGAAAAGCAATCCTTTGTATTTTTCAAAGACCGGAAGAACGAACTTACGGCTAACGGATGTCCAGCAACCGAACACGGCTGCAGTTTTGTCTTTCGCGAGGAGCTGCTCTGCCTTTTCCGCAAAGGTCGGCCAGTCCGAAGCGCCGTCTGCGACAACAGGCTCGATCATCTTGCCGAGTACGCCACCACTGGCGTTGATCTCATCAAAGGTGTAGAGGAGTACATCGCGGAGTGATGTTTCAGAGATGGCCATTGTGCCGCTCAACGAGTGCAGGATTCCAACCTTAACGGTGTCGTCTGCGCGCAGGTTGACTCCAAGAGTCACCAAGAAGGTCAGGCATAGAATGGATAGTGATTTCAATGAATGGGTCATTTGTTATTGATTGTGTTTATGTGTCAGAAAATTGCCATAAGGCATAGTTATAATAGCCGAAAGCATGCCAAATAGGAGCGACTCCGGATTATTATTTTAAATACACCCAATTCATTTGCTCGCAGGCCAGGCTGGCGACACCGGACTAAACAAAAAAAACCGGGAATTTCTTCCCGGTTCGATCTGTCGAAGGTGACGCTAAAAACCTTTACAGCGAGGGCGCTTCAATTTCAACCGCGACTCCCTTGTAGAAACGAACGATGCCGACCATTTTTTCATTTGTCGCCACACGCCGCCCTTCATATGTGTAGACCACATCAATCCGTTTGTGCAATGACGGCTCATTCAAAGTTGGACGACCCAGCACAGAAACCACTTCCTCCGGACTTAAGCCCTTGCTCAGTTGCGCCCATTTCTCGGCCTCCATCCAAGGAAAAACCGCCTTTTCTTCGCGCGCTTGAATTGTCCGCACAACATTCTCTATTAAATTTGTCTTCTCCGAACTGCTCAATTGTACCGTAGCCAAAGCTTCTTCAGCAATCGACTCCACCTGCTCCGCCTTGACCACCCCAAGGGCTGCCTCCACCGCATCTAAGCGCTCCAGAAGCAACGTAAACTCTTCCCGTGAAACCGGTTCGGCCGATGCAGATGGCGCAAGGAAGAGAATAAAAAGCGAGCAGATACAAATGAGTGGTATGGATTTCATGAGTTGTGGATAAAAAAAAGGTTCCACTCATTACTGAGTGGAACCAGAAGATTATACAAATGAATAAATCGTTCCTTAGAAGGAGTAGATCAACTCAGCTGCGAATTCAGTAGTTTCGTCAATAGCAGCATCATCATCTACAAAGCTAACTTCGATCAAACCGAAAACATTGTCGGAGAAGGCATAGCTAGGAGAAATGGTGAACTTTGAGTAGTCTTCCACAACTGTACCAGTGTCATACTCTACATCAGAATAACGAAGAGTCAGACCAGCATCACCGAATGAGTAGTAAACAAGTGCCATAGTAGCTTCGAGTCCACTACCTAATTCGTCTCCATCATCCATATCATCAGTATCTGTGTACTCTACAGCGAAAGTAAATGCGTTGTAATCATAGCTGGCCCAGAAGTTTACGGTTTCGTAAGTTGGGTCGTCTGCGTAGATAGCTTTCACTGTCAAACCGTCGATACCAGTGTATGCAGCGAGGAATTCCAAGCTGGCATCGCCACCGGATTCACCGATCCATGCACCCAGCGCGTAATCGTCTGTCGCATAGTCTGCAGAACCACCATTCGCGTAGGCTGCGGAATAAACAGCGCCTCTGCCTTGGTAGGAGAACTGGTAGAGTCCAGTTGCGTCAAACGTTTCGAAGCCTTGGTAGCTAAGAATGTGACCAACTGTAAAAGACAGCTCATCACTGGCTGTATAAGTAATGGTTACTGTTTCGAAATCAGCTGAGTTGTTCGTCGAGAAGACATCATCCTCTGTACCTGGTGATTCATCATCACCATTGCTACGAGTCGTTGTACTGTTGTCATCGTAGGAGATTTCAGCAACGGCGGACCACTTGCTGTCAACTGGTGCGAAGCTAAAGCCGAGTTCGAACTCAGCGGCACCGCCGGTAAGATCCGAACCATCGTCAACATCCGTGTAAGCGACGTCTATGTATCCATAAGCACTCAAGTCGTCTGTCAGGACGATTTCGGCACTCGCGCTGGACGCAAATAATGCG
>CENU01065322.1_pt1 | contig 24181 bp, 28 predicted proteins | sample 361331 | NCBI WGS metagenome assembly CENU01 (sample SAMEA2619766, study PRJEB7988) | marine metagenome | isolation source: saline water (ENVO:00002010), including | reverse complement strand
CAAAAATGTTTTCCAGTAGACGACATAATGACTGCTCTTATTTCTGAGTCCCTATTTATTTCCTCTAATACTTCTGGCAGTTCAACCCAAAATTTTCTTATCATGGTATTAAATTCATCAGGACGATTTAAAATTAGATTGGCTATGTGCCCATTTTTACTTAATTCAAAACAACTGTATTTACTCATTATCTATAACCTCATTTTTAATCTCTTGAACTATTTCTCTCATGTCATCAACAAGTTCAAATGTTTTGTGATGTGGAAGCACCACTTTTCTCTCAGTGCTGAGTTTCTTCAGCCCATTATCTAGAATATCTAATTTGCTGATTATTTCTTTACTCATAGCTACAATAGTTTAATTAAACAAAAAATTATAATAGCTTGAATCAATGAAAGCACGTCTCTGGCAATTTTTCTTTCTTTTTTATGCATTCGCATCAATAGAAAATATTCTTGCAGAGGAGTCAAAAAAAAATATCAAAGACATTAAAGAACAAAATATTATGTCTGTTCTTTATCAGCAGACAGCAGCTGAAAGAATGGCTGGAAGTCTTCAAACTTTTAAATTAGCTAAGCAAGCCATAGATAAAGCTTTAGCAGATCCATCTTGGAGTGCTTTGCCAGGACAAGATATTCAGAATAAGAAGCCAGCCATCATAGTTGATGTAGATGAGACAGTTTTAGACAATACTGCTTATGAAGCCCGAATGATTATTGATGGTACCAAGTATCCAGAGGGATGGATTGGTTGGGGCAAAGAAGCAGCTGCTACCGAGGTTCCAGGAGCAAAAGACTTTTTAAATTATGTAGCTTCAAAAGACGTAACAATATTTTATGTTACCAATCGAGTGGTTGAGTTAAAAGAAGCAACCAAAAAAAATCTAACCAAACTTGGTATACCTTGGGATCACACAAAAGATACTATTTTAATGCGAGGAGAAAATTACTGGGACTCTGATAAGGGCCCAAGAAGGACATTGGTAGGCAATGCATATAGAGTCCTCTTGCTGGTTGGAGACAACTTGGGAGATTTTGTAGACGCTAAAGACAATAATTTAAGCCCAAACAATCGAAAGAACATTGTTGAAAATTATGCTGATTATTGGGGGGTAAAGTGGTTCATGCTTCAAAATATTGCTTACGGTGATTGGGAGGGAGCTCTTTATGATTTTGACTATTCGCTATCTCCAGATGAAGTTCACAATACCCGTCTAAAGTCCTTGGAGCCCAGCAGAAAATAGAATGAAAAAATCTTTACTCATCCTAAGCACCTTTATGCTCTTTGCTTGCGGATCTGGAGATGATATTGAGTTGGTTTCCATAGGCTCTGATATAAAACTGCCTGAAACACTAAAAAGCTCATCTGCATCAAAAGCAAAAAATATTATTTTATTGATTGGAGATGGCATGGGCCCCAATCAGGTTGCTTTAGCAAGATTCGCAACCGGTGGGCCTGATCATAGACTATCCTTTGAAAATTTTCCTATCACTGGGATTGTCTATAATCATTCTTCAGACAGCCTTTATACTGATTCAGCCGCCTCCGCTACAGCCTGGGCTACAGGCGTCAAAACAAAAAATCGATACTTGGCAGTTGATGCTGAGAAGAAATTTCTTCCTACCATTCCGGAGCTTTTAAGCGCAAAAGGTTATAAGTCAGGTTTGGTAGCAAATTCATCCATTACGCATGCGACACCTGCAGCTTTTTATGCCCATATTGATAGTCGTTACAAAGAAAAAGAAATTGCGAAAATGCTCATTGATTCTGATATAGACATAGCGCTAGGTGGAGGCCAAGAATTTTTTGATGTTACTGCATCTCAAGATAGCCCTTTTATGATCTATGACAAGAGGTTATTAGATTCCACATTGCTGAATTCAAAGGAGCAAGTGATTGGACTCTTTGCTGAAGATGGCTTTGATAGAGAAAAAGGAACACCAACTCAGCTTGAGATGACACAAGTTGCTCTTAGTTTTCTTAAAAAAAAATCTCAAAATTGCTCTGGATTTTTCTTAATGTCTGAGGGCAGCCAAATAGATTGGGCGGGTCACGATAACAATGTTGAATATATGCTGATTGAATTTGCTGATTTTGAGGCAACCGTTTTAGCTGCCACAAATTTTGCCCTTGCAAATCAAGATACTTTAATTCTTGTTACCGCTGATCATGCTACAGGTGGTTTAGTCTTGCAGCGCCCAAAAGGTTCAAAGGTCCAAGCTCAATGGACCACTGGGAGCCATGATCTATCGCCAGTTAATATTTATGCTTATGGTCCAGGCGCAGAGCTTTTTAGTGGGGTAATGGATAACACAGAAATTTTTGATCGAATTTTACAGGCTCTCGATTATGAGAATCTAGATTCAAGTAATTGCAGCAACTAAGTGGTTAAGACTAGGAAATGTTTTAATACCATTTTGTAAAATTCTATTTTTTCCTGGTGTGACCCAGATTACTTGCTTGATTCCCGCTTTAGCAGCAGCTGTGACGACTTTAAAATCGTCATCAATAAATATTGCGTCTTCAAAATCTAGATTTAAATTGTGCCTAGCTAAAGCCCAGAATTCTTTTTCCTCTTTGGGGTATCCTGCATGCAGGCTATAAAAAATTGAATCAAAAAATTCTAGAAAGTTATTAGTCTCTGCCTTATATTCCTGAATTCGTGGATCTCCATTGGTTAGAATATACTTTGGATTTTCTAATGTTGATAATCTTTGTAATGCTTCAAATGAACCTTCTATGTAAGAGCACTTTTCTTCTTTTTTTTTAATAATTTCTATGCAGTCAAGATTGAGCAGATCATCCCAATAATTAAGATCATAAAAATTAAGAGTCCCTCTTTGAAGGTCTATTTTTGAAAGAATCTCTGCTTTAGCTTCCTCTTCAGTTAGGCTTGATTGACTCGCTATATACTCAGGCAGCCAAGATTCCCAAAATTTTATATCGTAATCAATATTTAAGATCACTCCATCAAGATCTGAAAGAATTGCAGTGGTAGAATTAAGCTTTACCATTTATAAAATGCTATCTAAAAATTTAGAATCCATTATCGCTCAATTAGAGGAATTAACGCGTAGTTTATTTCCAGAGATTCTTAAAATTTATCAGAATCCAAATTCTGGTGCACAAGAAAAGAAAGATGGCTCACCTGTGACTGCTGCAGACATGCATGCACATAAGGTAATAGTAAATTTTTTAGAGAGTCACTTTCCTGATATCCCTATTGTTTCTGAAGAAAGTTTTCAACAAAAAAATTACAGGCCAGCAAAAGAGTTTTGGATCATTGATCCCATTGACGGAACTAAAGAATTTGTAAACAAATCAGATGAATTCACAACAAACATAGCACTTATTCAAAACGGTAAACCTTTTATTGGTGTGGTGGGAGCACCCGCTTTTGATAAAGTGTGGTCTGGGATAGCGAATCAATCAGTCAAAAAGATAAAGCCTTTCAATAAAAAATGGTCCACTCTTCGAATAGTTACCAGCAAAAGTCATAGAACAGTAATAGATACAGCTTTTCTAAATTTTTTAGATAAGAAGGGAAAAAAACTAAAGATAATATCTAAGGGCAGCTCTCTTAAAATTTGTGCCTTGGCAGATGAAAAAGCGGATATTTATCCACGATTTGGTCCTACCTCTGAGTGGGACCTAGCTGCTGCAGATGCTGTTTTAAGATCTAGGGGAGGAGGGATTTTTCAAATAGATAATCAAAAACCTCTTGAATATGGGAAAAAGAGCAGCATATTAAATCCTATGTTTATTGCAATTAGAGATATGAACGAAAAAAAGACAATTTTGTCTCTGATAGGCAGTTTCAAAAAAAATTTGTTATAATTGTTGGTTAATAATAAATATGAGTTATAATTGATTATTAGTAATAAGTATATATGAGTACAGATTTACAAACAATTACGCTTTCAACACCTGGGAAGGATATTGAGTCCTACTTGTCTTGTGTGCATGCAATTCCAATTTTGACTGCCGAACAAGAGCAAGAACTTGCTCATAAGCTTTATGAAAACAATGATTTGGAAGCTGCTCGTCAATTAGTTCTTTCCCATTTAAGATTCGTTGTGCATATTGCAAGATCCTATCAAGGTTATGGTTTGCCCTTGGCAGATATTATCCAAGAGGGAAACGTTGGTTTGATGAAGGCTGTTGATCGATTCGATCCAAACAGAGGAGTCAAGGTTGTTTCATTTGCAGTGCATTGGATTAAGGCAGAAATCCATGAGTATATTCTTAAGAATTGGAGAATGGTAAAAATTGCTACAACCAAAGCACAAAGAAAATTATTTTTTAACCTTAGAAGCAAGAAAAAAACATTAGATTGGCTTACACAAGAGGAAGCTGAGAAAATTGCAGATGATTTAAACGTTGAAGTTAAAGACGTATTACATATGGAAAACCGATTGACATCTCAGGATTCAGCATTTGATGCCCCAGTTGGCAGTGACGACGAAGGCGATATTTTGTCTCCATCTCAATTTCTTGAAGACAAATCATCTAGCCCTGAAATTCTTGTTGAACAACAAGAAGTTGCTGAACATAATTCAGAAGAATTATCTATGGCTCTAGCCAGCTTGGATGATAGAAGCAAAGATATTATTGCTAGAAGATATCTGGCGGACGAAAAAGAAACATTGCATGATCTTGCTGATGAATACAACGTTTCTGCTGAAAGAATCAGACAGATTGAAAATGGAGCATTGAAAAAACTCAAAGCTGCTATGTCTAATGCAGCCTAAGTAAGGCATTCCTCTATCAATCAATATAAACCGTACCTACCAAGTTTCGTAAAAAGACTTGGACGAATCACTCAATCACAAAAAGATGCTTTAGACTCATTAGATCAACATCATCTTGCAGGTTCAAATGAGCTATTAGAATTTGCTAGAGACTACGAAAAAATTATTCTAGAAATAGGGTTTGGTAATGGAGAAAATACTTCTTTCTTGGCAATGAAAAACCCAAATGCATTAATAGTAGCTTCTGAAGTATATCTTTCTGGTATTGGTAGTCTCCTGAATAACATTGTTAAGAACTCTTTGGCGAACATAAAAATTTTTGACGAGGATGTGCGCGAACTGCTTTTAACACTACCAAATAAAATTTTTGACGAGATATATATCATTTGTCCTGATCCATGGCCAAAAGCTAGACATCATAAAAGAAGGCTAATTAAACAGGACTTCTTAAAAATTTTAGTAAAAGTTCTCAAAAGAGATGGGACTGTATACATTTCAACAGATTGGGAAAATTATGCTGAATCTATTGAAGAAGAATTAGAAAAAATAAAAGATAAGTTTTCCTTCATTCAAATTTCTGATGAGGGCATGCCTATAACTCGATTCCAACAGCGCGCAATAAATGAAGGCAGGTCAATACATACTTTTTTATTAAAACTTTTAGAAAAATAATTGTATTTCCATTAAATAAAATTTTAATTTACTGTTTGTTGTTTCATTCAGAAAGTTTTTGAATCTTGTTTTTTAAAATTTGTATAGCTTTACCCCTGTGACTTAATAACGCTTTTTCATTTTTATCCATTTCTCCTAGGGAGATTTCGCTATCCTTAGGATAGAACATGGGATCATAACCAAATCCATTTTCGCCACGCATGGTTGTTTTCACCGATCCTTCAAATATTCCAGTTGCAATCAGAGGAAAAGGATCTGCAGAATCTCTTACAAGAACAAGCACACAAACAAAGTATGCTTTTGCTTGATTTAACTTCATTTTTTCAAGTTCATTTTTTAGATACTGCCTATTTTCATCATCTGTTGCGCTCTCATGTGCATATCTAGCTGATCGAAGCCCTGGTAAATTATTTAAGGCGGGTACAATCAAACCAGAATCATCACCCAGCGACGTCTTGCCAGAAGCAGCGTTTGCTACTCGAGCTTTTTGTAGGCTATTTTCAAAGAATGTCTCACCAAGTTCCTCTTCAGGGACTATACCCAAAGAACTTTGTGAGATTATATTAAAGTTTGGTAGAAGCAGTTTAAACTCTTTGAGCTTACCTGGGTTATTAGTTGCAACAACAATGGTTGCTTGATTAGCCAATTAAATAGACCGCTTGAGCAGCGAATAAGTTAGGAAGTTTATTAGCTAGCCAAGTAGACTTGCCTTTGCGATTTAAATAGACATTCTTTTTAATAGCGAAAGATTCTTCGCGGCATAATTCTTCAAAATCCGCAATCGTACATAGATGAAGATTCTTTGTCTCATACCATTTAGCAGGAAGTTGAGCTGAGGAGGGCATCCTACCATTTAATATTCCCAATCTAAGTTCCCAATTTCCAAAATTAGGTAAAGTTATCACGCACTCATTTGCAACCTTTAAGATATTCTTCATTGCATCTCTTGGTTTCCTTAAACATTGAATAGAACTTGCCATTACTGCAACATCAAAACCCATACCTTTGTAATTGTGTATCCCAGCATCAATATCTTGTTGTATCACTGATACGCCATTGATAATACAAGCATTAATCTTATCTGGATCATTCTCTACTCCATAACCGATTATGGACTTTTGCTCAGATAATATTTTAAGAAGAGCACCATCTCCACATCCAAAGTCTATAACTTTTGACTGACTAGGTATCCAGTCTAGGACGATTAGTTTAAGGGTATTATCCATCAGATTTTAAGAAGTTTGTAAGCGCAACAGAATACTGTTCGGAATAAAAAAGAAAGCTATCATGACCGTAATCACCTTCAAGTTCTATATATGAGCTATCGATTCCTGCTTTAATTGCAGACATTTGGATTTCTATCCCATACTCTTTTGGAAACAGCCAATCTGAATTAAAAGATATAACAAGTAATTTAGCTTGAATAGTTTGAAGACATTTAATTAAATCATTGTCAAAATCTTTAGCTGGATCAAAACTGTCCATGGCTTTAGTCATTAGGATATAGCTATTCGCATCAAAGGTATTAGCAAATTGCTCGCCTTTATACTGAAGATAATTTTCCACCTCATAGTTTACATCTGCATCTATTTTATTTTTTGGATCTTGTAGCCTCCTTCCAAACCTTTTGCTCATGTTAGATTCAGATAAATAAGTTATATGCCCAAGCATTCTTGCAGCCTTCAAACCCTTTTTAGGAGATACATCCTTAGACAAATAATCACCATCATGAAAATCTTCATCTTTTTTAATTATTTCCCGAGCTACTTCATTTAATGCAATATTTTGAGTACTAATTTTTGATGAGGCTGCTATTATTGCAGCCTTTTTAACTCTGTTTGGATATGAGATTGCCCATTGAAGTGCTTGCATTCCGCCTAAGCTTCCACCAGCAACCATCTCCCAACAATCAATTCCAAAATGATCAGCCAGCAACTTTTGAGTTTTAACCCAATCACTTACTGACACTTCTGGAAAACTTGCACCACTGAATTGATTTGATTCACTATTAGGTGTTGCTGGTCCAGTTGAGCCATGACAACCACCAATATTATTTACAGCAACAACAAAATAATTCCTTGTATCAATTGTCTTGCCGTCTCCAATTAATTCATCCCACCAACCAGGTTTTTTTTCTCCATCTCTTTTACCTGCTGCATGATGATTTCCAGAAAAAGCATGACAAACTAAAACAGCGTTATCTTTAGCATAATTTAGCTCTCCATATGTTTCTGTCATAAGATCAAAGCTATGCAAAACCTCTCCACACTCAAGAGCTAAGGGCTCAACAAATGAAACTTTCTCTGTATTTACTTTCATAACAATGAACGGATTATCTGTATGAAAGATGAGTTGATTAAATTTAAAATAAGTAATCCTATTATTGGAGTAAAATCTAAACCTCCCATTGGAGGAAGAAATTTTCTAATAGGATCTAAAACACCTGCAGAAATTTCTTCTACGATTTGCAACAAGGGATGATTATTTCCAGGAGCGATCCAACTTAAAACCACCGAGCCAATAACGCAATAAAATAAAATTCGAAAGCCAGAGTTAATAACATCAATAACGGCAATATAAAACAATGACAATGATTCATAACCTGATGAGTAGGCTAAATAAAAAGAAATAAATTTCAAGACTAATGCAAAGGCAATTGCTGCTATCAGAGGTGGCAAGAAGAAGAAAATATTTTTTGATATTGGTTCCAAATAGGTGGCAAAAATTTTCACTATAGGATTAAAGTAATTAATTCTAAATAATCTGAATATAGATAAAAGTACAAAGGCATAGCTGGCAAAGCCAAATAATATTGCTGATGCACTAGTCATTTTTTTTAAAGTATTTACTGTTCATTGCTAATTTCAATTGATCTATTTTTTGCTGCTCTAAAAGCTTCTTTAAAAATACTTTCTAGATCATTTTTTTCAAGAGATTCTAACCCTGCTTGAGTGGTTCCTCCCGGTGATTTTATCTTATTTATCAAGGTTTCAAAATCAGGTTCATTAGAAAAAGCATCTCCAAGTCCGGTTACAAAGTTTTTAAAAATTTGTTTAAAATCGCTATTATCTGATGCAATTTTTTCTAGCTCCATAAGGTATATTCTTAAAGCCTCAAAAAGATAGGCTTGGCCGCTACCAATAATGCTTGTGAAGGCATGCATATCTTCTTCATTATTGAGGATAAAAACATGACCTACCTTTTGAAATAAATCATTAGCGAGATTGAATTCTTTCGAGGAATGATCAATTGCATAAAGAGCAGTTATCCCCTTGCCAAAAGCAGTTGATGTATTTGGCATTGATCGGATAATAGAATTAGGATTTGAGTATTTATTTAATTCTATTCCTGCCACAACGGTTAAAACTTTAGAGCTTGGCGCAACCTTAAATATATCTTTTTCAGCAGTTAAAGCATCCTTAGGTTTAACAGCCAAAATCACCAAATCAAAATTTTCTGTAGCTAAATTGTCTAATTCAATTACTTTTAAATTTTTTTCTTTTAAAAGCTTTACTTTTATTTCATTTCTTTCAATGCAAGCAATGCTTGATGATGAAACTCCGCTTCTAATTAATCCATCAATCATTGCTTGCGCAATATTGCCGCATCCAAGAAAACAAACATTCATGGCCTTCTACCCAACAGACTCTCGCCAATTCTAATCATTGTTGAGCCAGCAAGGATTGATTCCTCAAAATCATTTGAAGTCCCTAAAGATAGTACATTGCATGCCGGGAACTTATTAACAAATGTATTTTGAAGAGCAGTTATGTTTTTCATTGAATCTATTTTATCTTTTTTAGATTGATTAATCTTTGGCATAAACATTAGTCCCTTAAGAATCAAGTTTGGGCAATTCACATCTATATGACTTGCAAAATCAATAACATTATTGGAGTTGATACCTGATTTAGATTCCTCTTGATCAATATTTACTTGAATTAATACTTGAATTTTTCGTCTTTCTTTTTCTAATGCATCATTTAGTTTTTTTGCAATCTTCTCTCTTTCCAATGAATGGATCCAATGAGCATGCTTGGCAATAAGCTTAACTTTGTTTGATTGAATTGGCCCAATAAAATGCCAAATTATATCTTTTGGAGTTGCTAAAACTTTTTTATCAAGTTCCTGCGCATAGTTTTCACCAAAATGATTTATTCCCAGTGAGTATGCTTCTTTAATAACCTCAATGGATTGCAATTTCGAAACTGCAATTAATTTCACATCTTTTTCAGATCTCTGAGCTTCCAAACATGCAGCTTGGATTTTTTTTGAGATGTCTGTAAATCTATCTTTTAGGTCTTTGTGCATTTTTTATAGATTAGTGGCTGCCTATTATTTTTAATTAGTAACTCTCGAGCATTATTAACTTCAGATTTATTTAGATAGGGTCCAGACATAACTCTAAACAAGGGTTTCTCAGGTTGCTTCGAGCTAAATGTTTTTTCAACATATGATTCCATGCCTAGAGATAATAAAAAGGTTAGTTGCTCCTGCGCATACACTCTTTTACCATATGATTCTATTTGAATTAGATACTCACAGTCCTCTTCAACAACAATTCCCTCAAGCTCAATGAGCATGGTATCTTTGGCTAACTCCACAGGATATAAAAATTCAACTTTTGGATTACTAACGGTGCTTCTGATATTTACAACGTCAGTCTGCAATATTAAATTTGATGCAAATAAAACAATTGCACTCGCAGCAGCAATAATTATTAAATGTTTTATTTGGAGTGGTTGATTCATCTTTCTCTTTGCGCGCAAAGAAGTCTTAACTCTTCTTGTCTTTGGCTTATTTATAGGATGTTTTTTTGCGTAATCTTTCACATTAATTACATATTTTCTAAAGGCTCAATACCCAATAGGTGCAAAGAGGAAGCTATTACAGACTTAACTATCATAAGAGTGCGCATAATATTATTTTTATATCTTTCATCTGCATTGAGGATGTTTACGTTGTTATAAAATTGATGAAAATTTTGTGCAATATCCCTAAGATAATAAATAATAAGATGCGGCTGCAAGCTCTCTCCTGAACTTTTAATTACAAATTGAGCACTTAAAGCCATTTGAAGCAGTTCATCACAATCGTCAAAATCAACATTATTAAACTTCTTAGGTAAAGGCCGACTCAATTCAAGAAACTTTTTTTCTACAGAGCTAATTCTTGCATGCGCATATTGAATATAATAGTAAAGATTATCTTTAGAATTAGATCTAGCAATTCCAATATCAAAATCTAAATGTTGATCTGCTTGTTTGGACAAGTAGTAAAACCTTGATGCATCAGGGCCTATGTCATCAATTAGTTGCTTCAAAGTATAGAAATTTCCACTTCTGGTTGACATTTTTACTTTAGATCCATTTTCAAAAAGGTTGGCAAATTGAACAAGCTGAACCTGCATTTGTTTCTTGCTATAACCCATGGCTTCAATGGTTGCCTCTATCCTCTTTATGTAACCATGATGATCTGCTCCCCAAACATTGATTATGGTATCAAAGCCCCTATCTAACTTATTTCTGTGATACGCCAAATCAGCAGATAGATACGTTCCTCTGCCATCTTCACGAATAATTACTCGATCTTTATCATCACCAAATTTTGAGGACTCTAACCAAATAGCTCCATTTTTTTCATACGCATGATCTTTTTGTACTTTAGCCAGTGCTTTTGAAATTTCCGATTTTTTATCTGAAAGCTCTCCAAGTGATGATTCAAAAAACCAATTATTAAATATCACTTTAAATTTTGTTAAATCCTCTCTGATAGATTCAATAACATAGCTAAGGCCAAAGTCCCTTATTTTCGACCAGGTCTCTAGATAATTTATTTTTATACGCTCAATCAGAGTGTCTATTCTTTCTTCATTATCATTTGGAAGATTATCTATTAGGGATTCTTTTTCAGATTTAGTTATATCAATATCAAGTTCTATTGCATCAGCAATTTCTAAAATGTACGATCCCTTATATGCTGATTCAGGAAATTCATTTTTGTTAAAACATTCAAACTTTCTTAAAAAAATACTACAGGCTAGAATGTCAATCTGCCTGCCTGCATCATTAACATAGTATTCTCTAGATACTTCATGGCCCAGTCGCTCTAATATTCGTCCAATAGCGTCTCCATAAGCAGCACCTCGGCCGTGACCCACGTGCAATGGACCAGTTGGATTTGCTGAAACAAACTCTATCTGTATTTTTTCTTTGGAGGTATTTGAAGAATTCAGAAAATAATTAGGATCATTATGAGCATTATCAAGTTGATTTAAAAATGCTTCTCGAGTTAAAAATATATTTATAAAACCTGGTCCTGCTAATTCTACTTTTGCAATTTCAGATTTCGATTCAAGAAGAGGTATTAGTGCTGAGGCTATATCTTGAGGATTTTTTTTTGCAAGATTAGATGCAATCAAACACAGGTTAGAAGTCCAGTGACCTTTTTTTAGAGAATCTGAAAGAGTCAATTTTTGTTTTCTTAATAACGTCTTTTTTTGAACTGAATCAAGAGAAAGTTCATTATCAATAAAATCATTTAGCGAAGCTGAAATTTGATTATACAAAGTCTATGCGCGCCCCGAATATTCTCCAGATCTAGTATCTACCTTAATTTTTTCTCCTTCTTCAACAAACAAGGGCACTTGAATCGTTACACCAGTTTCAAGTTCTGCAGGCTTTGTTGCTCCAGAGACAGTATCACCTCTTACACCAGGATCCGACTTTATAATTTTTAATTCAACAAATGGTGGTGCCTCAACTGAGATGGGCTCATCATTCCAAATCACCACTTCACAGTTTTCCTGTCCAATGATCCATTTTTTTGCATCACTTACAATGTTTCCATTGATTGCAATTTGTTCAAAATTAGTAGAATTCATAAAATGCCATTGCTCTCCATCTGAATAAAGATAGCTCATCTCAATTGTCATTACATCTGCCTCCTCCACGGATTCGCCTGATTTATATGTTTTATCTATTACTTTGCCAGTAATCAAGTTTCTAAATTTTACTCTCATCACTGCCTGCCCCTTACCTGGTTTATGAAACTCATGCTCAAGAATTGAACACGGCTGACCATTAATAATGATTTTTAAACCGTTCTTAAATTGGCTTGTTGATATTTTCATATTGTGATTTACTTTCTTCTATCATCTAAAGGGGTTTTATGTATAAATTTTCATTATCTACTATTTTTATCTTTATCTTATTTCTTTCCTCTTGTTCAAGCGAAAAACCAAATGCTCTTACTGAATCTGATGCAGAGGCATTTCTCCAAAGAGTTGAGCTTGAAGATAAAACTCTAGGTCCTATTGTAAGCTCTGCCTATTGGATTGGCGCAAATTTTATCACTTATGATTCTCAGAAAGTAGTTGCAGACTATGGCAAAAGATATCAATTACTTGCATTAGAGAGAGCTCGGCAGGCTTCTTCTTTTGATGAGGTTAAAGTTTCAGAAGAAAATCGAAGAAAACTTAATCTTATAAAAAGCTCATTTGTGATGCCATCTCCCTTGAATGAAGCACTGGCTGGGGAAATATCATCAATTAGCGCGGAACTAGATGCTATGTATGGAACTGGAGAGCATTGTTTTTCAGTTGACGATTGTTATGACTTAGAGGCATTTGAGAACATTATTGATAATTCAAGAGATCCTGAGGAGCTTTTGAAGGCATGGGAAGGATGGAGAAATATTGGCAAGCCTATGAAAGACATGTATTTAAGAATGGTCGAAATAGGTAATCAAGGCGCTAATGATTTAGGTTATGACGGCCTAACGGATCTATGGTTTAGTAAGTATGACATGCCGGCAGAAGATTTTTTAGATGAAACTGACAGAGTATGGGATGAACTAAAGCCTCTTTATGATGCTCTGCATTGCCATGTTCGTAACGAACTATCAAATTTTTATGGCGAAAACATTGTTTCTAGAAGTGGTAATTTGCCTGCACATGTATTGGGTAATATGTGGGGACAGTCATGGGCAAATATTTATGACTTGGTTTATACGCCAGAAAGTGATCAACCTAGCTCCGAAATAAATTTAACCAACATACTTATTGAAAATGATATAGATGAAGTTGAAATGGTAAAAATTGCTGAAAAATTTTTTATATCTCTTGGATTTGAGCCATTATCAAATAGCTTTTGGGAAAGATCATTATTTATAAAGCCTAAAGATAGAAATGTTGTGTGTCATGCATCTGCTTGGGATATAGATTCTGATATTAATGATTTAAGAATTAAAATGTGTATTGAGAGAAATGCAGAGGACTTTTCTGTAATACATCATGAGCTTGGCCATATTTTTTATTATCAAGCTTACAGCGATCTTCCTAATATTTTTCAAAGAGGAGCCAATGACGGTTTTCATGAAGCCGTAGGAGACTTATTATCATTGTCAATCACTCCTAACTATCTCCAAAAGATTGGCATGATTACATCGGAGGAGGCCGCTAAGGCAAATTCAGATCCAATATCCCTATTAATGCAACAGGCTCTGGATGGGGTCGTATCTGTCCCATGGACTTTGATGTTAGATAAATGGAGGGCAAAAGTCTTCAAAGGTGAAACTAGCCCAGATGAATTAAATAACTCATGGTGGGAGTTAAGAAAATTTTATCAAGGCATTGAAGCTCCACGAGATCGTGATTTGGATGCATTTGACCCTGGTGCAAAATATCATATTCCAGGCAATACACCCTATACTAGATATTACCTAGCAAAGATTCTTCAATATCAATTTCATGAATCTCTATGTAATCAAATGGGATTTGAGGGACCACTTCATGAATGCTCAATATATGATAATGAGATCGCTGGTAAGAAATTGAGAGCCATGCTGGCTCTGGGACAAAGCAAAGAATGGCAAACTGCACTGGAAGCAATGACTGGAACCAGAGAATTAAGCGGTAAGGCAATGTTAAACTATTATCGACCGCTTATGGACTGGCTTGACAAACAAAACGCTGAACGAACATGTGGATGGGAGGCATCGTGAAACACTTAGCTAATTTAGCTATCGCTGCAGGAGTTTTTATTTTTACAAAGCTCTACGCTGAGATAATTTCTTTTAATAGTATCGATTTTGAGGGCGCAAACTTAGTTGGCCAGATTTTAGTTATGGCTTTTGTTATTCAGTGGATAGCCTATATTCCTGCATTTCTTTTTAAAACCGAAAAGTTTTATGACATTACAGGTAGCTTTACCTACATTGGGACTATTTTATTTGCTTTGTATGCATCTGGCAGTTTTCAAAATCTTAAGCTTGGCAACATATTTATTGGCTTGGCCATAATTATCTGGGCAATCAGACTGGGCTCATTTTTATTTATGAGGATTCACAAAGATAAAAAAGATGGAAGATTTGATTCTATAAAAACATCTTTTTCACAATTCTTTATGACATGGACATTGCAAGGCATGTGGGTTTTTATATGTTCATCTGCAGCTCTCATTGCTATTGCTAATCCATCAGGTGTTCCCATAAATAATGTATTTATATTAGGACTTTTTATGTTTATATTTGGTTTTGCGATTGAGGTAATAGCTGACAATCAAAAGTCCGCATTTCGATCAATTCCAGAAAACAAAGACTCTTTCATCAATGAAGGACTTTGGGCTAGATCCAGACATCCCAATTACTTCGGTGAAATTACCCTTTGGACTGGTATAACGGTAATGAGCATATCTACTTTTGAAGGCATGAACTATCTGGCAATTTTCTCGCCTATCTTTTCTTACTTGCTTTTAGTATATGTTAGTGGTGTGAGATTACTTGAACTTAGGGGGCATAAAAAGTGGGGCCATCTTGAGGACTATCAAAATTATAAAAAAAATACTCCAAAGCTTATTCCAAGGATATTCTAAGACTTAGCTTTTTTTAAGAATCCATAAGAAATGCTTTTATACTATAAAAAAATAAGTTTTATGTTAGTGTCACCATTTTATGCAAAATTGGTTACAATCTTCTTATTGTAAAAGTTTGAATAATTTCGCTACGCTGTTAGACTAGTAAACCGTTTTTCAAAAGGGAATAATATGTTAAACAAAAGCCTTTTAGCTCTTACTATGTTGTCAACATTTTTAGTGGCATCAGAGATGGAGCTCGTATTAGAAGTTGGTAGAGATAACACTGAACTTTCAGCTAAATCTCAAGCTAAAATAGATGCCACAGAATCAGATACAGATAAATTGATCAATGAATTTAAAGTTGTTTCAAAACAAGTTGAGGGATTAAAATTATATAACGCACAAAAAAGAATCCAAATCCAAGCTCAACTTGATTTAATGGATAAATATGATGAGCAGCTGGTTCAAGTTGTTGTCATGCAAAGACAGATTCCGCCTCTTGCACAAAGGATGCTTGAAGGGCTTGAGAAATATGTCAATCTCGACACGCCGTTCCATATAGAAGAAAGAATGCAAAGACTTGATCTTGTAAGAGCTTCTTTATCAAACCCAAAAGTTACTGCTTCAGAGCAGGTTAGACAAATCTTGGAGGCTTACAACATTGAAGCTGAATATGGCAGAAAGCTTGATGCTTATGATGAGACCATTGTTTTAGATGGCCAAGAAGTTGTGGTTAATATACTTAGAGTAGGAAGATTAGGTATGTTTTTCCAGTCTAAGGATGAGAGAAAAACAGGATATTACGATAATGAAACAGGTACATGGGAAGAGCTATCTGGAAGTTACAGAGTTACTGTGAGAGATGGAATTAGAATGGCGCAGAAATTAGCACCCATGGATATTATGATGCTCCCTGTCGTATACAGAGGAGACGCGCTATGAAAAATTTAAAAAATTATCTTCTTGCTTGCGTTCTTATTTTTTCTTTTGACATAGTCTCTCAAGAAAATTCTGATGGTGAGCCAACAACAATTCAAGGTTTGCTTCAGTTAGTTGAGCAAGGCAGAACATCCGAACAGAACGTAAATACTCAACGTGAGGCCGAGTTTTTAGTCAATAAAAATCAACAAGCTGCAAAGCTAGCTGCAGAAAAAAGAGAACTAGCAAGACAGGAAAGGATTGCTGATCAACTTGAAGCTGAGTATAAGAAAAATGATGCTATTTTAGTTGTAAAGGAAGCAGCTTATAAAAAAGAGTTGGGCTCATTGGTAGAGCTTTTTGGTCATTTGCAAAGTTCAGCAGGTGAAGCTAGCTCTCTATTTGCGGATTCTCTCACTTCTGCTCAGTATGGAAGAGAAAGAGAAACATTTTTAAATGATCTATCTGCAAAAATGTCAAGTGCTACTGAGCTTCCGACAATCAGAGAGCTTGAGGGCTTATGGTATGAATTGCAAAGAGAGATGGTCGCTGGCTCTGAGGTTGTTAGCTTTAATACCAATGTAATCAATCTTGATGGCGAATCTGAAAATTGCATTGTTACTAGAGTGGGACTTTATAATGCTATTTGTGATGGTAAATATCTTGAATACATTGGTAGCAAAGGACAATATGCATTTTTAGGTAAGCAGCCTGAAGGTAGGTATGTAAGCTCTGCAAAAAAATTATCTAATGCTGATCCTGGCGATGTTGTTAAGTTTGGAGTTGACCCAACTGGTCCAGTTGGTGGCAGCTTGCTTGCAAATTTAATTCAAAATCCAAGTCTAATGGAAAGAGTTAATCAAGGTCGAGAAGTTGGATATATTATTATAATCGTTGGTTTGTTTGGTATCGGTGTAGCTCTTTGGAAACTGTTTACTTTATACAACATGGGTGTTGCTGTAAAAAAACAAGCAAAATCAGGGTCTCATGATCAAAATAATCCACTAGGAAGAGTCTTAGCTGTTGGTGAACAGCACATGGGCAAAGATATAGAAACGCTAGAGTTAAAACTTGCCGAGGCAATAATGGCAGAGAGGCCTGCCATTGAGAGAGGCATTCCTGTTGTAAAAATTATATCTGTTGTTGCTCCGCTTGCTGGATTACTCGGAACTGTTACAGGTATGATTGTTACCTTCCAGCAAATTACATTATTTGGTACTGGAGATCCAAAAATTATGGCAGGAGGAATTTCACAAGCTCTTGTCACAACTGTTTTAGGTCTTGTAGTTGCTATTCCAACAACACTTTTACATTCTTTTGCTAATTCATCTGCAAGAGGAATCATTAATGTTCTAGAAGAACAAAGTACAGGAATAGTAGCAGAACATTCTGATTCAAAGTAATTAGCTAATGTTTTACGCGATAACTGAAGCTTTTAATACCCTTAGGGACTTTATGTCCGCTGGAGGGAGTGTTCTTTGGTTGATTGCAATCCTTGCAGCTTTTATGTGGGCAATTATTCTTGAAAGAATTTGGTATTTTAATGCCGGCCATAAAGAGTATATGGGCGAGCTAAAATCTGAATGGGACTCCATTACTGATCACTCATCATGGAAGGCTCAGCAGATTAAAGATAAATTAATGTCTCAGGCAAAAGAAGCAGTCAATAGACACTTATCACTTATAAATACTTGCGTCGCACTTGCGCCACTTTTTGGATTATTGGGCACTGTAACAGGAATGATAGAAGTTTTTCAGGTAATGGCTTTCACCGGAGGTGGTGATGCAAGGTCAATGGCTGGAGGAGTCTCAAAGGCAACACTTCCAACAATGGCAGGAATGACTACCGCATTATCAGGAGTTTTTGCTACTATTTATTTAAATGCTGCTAGAAATAGAGAAGAAGGTTTAATAAAAGAAATAATAAAAAGTTAAAAGGAGAATATTGTGAGAAGAAACGCTATATCAAGTGCTGTTCAAGAAGAAGAAGCTGAAATCAATATGACACCAATGCTTGATGTTGTTTTCATCATGCTCATTTTCTTTATTGTGACAGCTAATTTCATTAAAGAGCCCGGGCTTGAAATTAATAGACCAGAATCTGATACCTCAGAAACACAAGAAAATGCTGCAATTTTAATCGCCATTGGTGCTTCTGGTGAAATTTGGATGGATGGCAGAAGAATTGATGCAAGACAGGTGAAAGCTAATGTTGTTAAACTATTAGCCGATAATCCTCAGGGATCAGTGGTGATCCAAGCTGATGAAAAAGCCATGGCCGATACAATCATCAAAGTAATGGATGGTTCAAGAGAGGCTGGCGTTTATAATATATCTCTTGCTTCTGAACCTAATTAGAGAATTGATTTGAATACTGCTAATAATAGTTTGAGCACCTTTTCGCAAACCATGGCAAGAGTATTTGGACCATTAATAGAACTATATTACAAAGCATTTAATTACAATAAATATCTTGCAGGATCTGGTTTTGCAGCTCTAATAACTCTTGGATTATTTTTTCTAATGGTCGCTTTGATTTCTCTGGGTGATAACAGTGTTCCTACGGACAACTCCAGAAAATTAGGAGATGTGATAATGCCTGATAGGGACATTGATACGTTATTTGATAATGTTGATAAACCTGAAGAGCCAGATCAACAACCAGAGGACATTGCACAGCCTGAATTAGATTTGGCACCTCTGGCTGGCGTTGATGTAAGTCTGCCAAAACCAAAAGCTAATTTCGCTGGAGGTGGATCATTTTTTAGAGATGGTGAATATATTCCATTATTCAAAGTTACTCCTATCTATCCTAGAAGAGCTCAAGAAAGGGGCATCATGGGATATGCAGTTGTGGCATTCACAATTACTGAAACAGGAACAGTTGAAAATGCAGTTCCCTTGGAGGGCATGTGTGGGGATCCAACCAATCCTGAAACAGTTTATAGACAATGTTCTATATTTAATTCAGCGGCATCACGAGCAGCATTAAAATTAAAATATAAGCCTAAAATAGTTGACGGCAAAGCTGTAAGGGTAGACGATGTTCCTCACAAATTTACTTTTATTCTTGAGGAAAGCTAGTGAAAAATTTCTCTAAAAGCCTTCTATCTTTGTTATTAATTTCTGCCTTTACTTTTAGTTCGAATTCATTGTTTGCCCAAAGTAATTCAGATGGAGGTAATAATTCAGAAAAAAGAACATATAAAAAAGCTAGAGTGCTTACATCTAAGACCGCAAAAAAAGTTGTCAAAGTTGTTGAGGCACTTGAAAGACAAAAAGTCGTTAAAGTACCAGATCCAGAAAATGAAGGTAAGTTTATTGAAAAAGAAGAAGACGATCCTGACTGGAATGAAGCAAAAAGAATCTTAACAGAGCTTTTGAATGAGCGAGCCGATTTAAAAAGTTATGACCGATCTGTAATGTGGAATTACTGGGGTTATATATATTTTAGTGAAGAAGATTATGATCAAGCAATGTATTCATATGAGCAATTATTAAAGGAGCCAGAGGCAACCATACCGCTCCGAACTGCATCCTTGCTAACTCTTGCTCAATTAAACCTTGTAAAGGCAAACTGGGATAAAGGAATTCGTCTCATTCTTCAATGGATGGATGAGGTAGAAAAGGTAACCGCTCAATCCTACTATCTTCTTGCTTCTGCATATTTCCAAAAAGAAGATTATGTAAGAGCCCGCTCATCTATGGAAGAGGCCATAAGACTTGCTGAAGAAGAAGGCTATCGCCCAAAAGAAAATTGGTATGTTCTGCTAGCGGCTTGCTTTAACGAGTTAAAAGATAGAAAAGTTATTAGTGCTTCATTTGCGCTAGAGCAACAATTAGTTATTTATGAAATTCTTGTAAATTATTATCCTAAAAAACTTTATTTCTTGCAGCTAGGTGGAACTTACCAGCAAATGGATAGAGAAGAGGATTATATGATCACTCTTAAAGCCGCCTTCAACAAAGATCTACTTGATAAAGAGGGCGAGTATCTTGCTCTGGCCCAATTACTTCTTCTTAGCAAAAATCCCTACTGGGCTGCACAGGTTCTTGTGGCCGGTCAAAATAAAAAAGTTGTAATTAAGGATGAAAAAACTGGTGAAGAAACAACAGTACCTGTTGTAAAAGATACTGAAAAAAATCTTAAACTTTTAGCTGACTCTTGGAGAATGGCTCAAGAAATTGATAAAGCAATACCAGTCCTAGAGCAAGCAGCAAAAATGTCTAAAGAGGGCGATACCTATATTTTGTTAGGTAACCTTTATCTATTCGAGGATAGAATAGAAGATTCAATAAGAGCAATTGAAGCCGGCTTAAAAAAAGGTAAAGTTAAAAGTAAATCACAAGCCCAATTAGTCCTTGGACAAGCTCATTTCGAAATAGAAAATTTTGATGAAGCTAAAAAACAGTTCAGAGCCGCAGCCCGCGATGAAGATAAACGTATTAAAAAGACAGCTAATTCTTGGATTAAATATGCTGAAAATGAAGAAATTAGGGTAAAAAATCTTGCTTTAAGAAGAGATTTTATTCAACAATCTAAGGCAAAAGAAACAACCTCTTAATTTTTAATATAGGTCTCAACTAAAAAATCATACTCGTTTTCTTCATCTTTTTTAAAAGACTCTATTGAAATCATTGACCATTCTGTAAAGTCAATGCTTGGGTAAAATACATCTCCATCAATATCACAATTAACCCTGGTGAGAACTAACTTGTTCACTAGGTTAATGCTCTCTTTAAAAATATATCCACCTCCAATTAATACAACCTCTTCAAATAAGTTATTTTCTTTATTCCAATCTGTTGCTTCAGCTATTGCTAGCTCTAGAGAATTTACTATTTGAATTTCATTTGTTGATGAGAGGGTTGATGATATTACAATATTTTTCCTATTCGGAAGAGGTCTCCCAATTGATTCAAACGTTTTTCTACCCATTACAATGGCTTTATTTTGGGTATAAGCGCTGAAATGTTGGAGATCTTTCTTTAATTTCCATGGCAAGTCATTGTTCACACCTATTACATAGTTATTAGACAATGCGACTAAGTGTGAAATTATCATTTTATCTATATTGCCATTTTTGCTTTTAAAGCTGGGTGAGATTCATATCCATCTAAAATAAAATCATTAACAGAGCAATTTTTTAACTCCTCTATTGAGTCTAGCCGAGGCATTATTAGCTTTGGAAGTTTTTTAGGTATCCTTGTGAGCTGTTCTTTAACTTGCTCAAGACTATTTTTATAAATATGCGCATCGCCAAATGTATGGATAAATTCTCCAGGAACCAGATTTAAGATATTTGCCAAAATTGATTGCAGTAATGCATAGCTTGCAATATTAAAAGGAACTCCTAGAAACATGTCCGCGCTCCTTTGATACATTTGACATGATAAGCGACCACTTTCTGAAACATAGAATTGAGACATAACATGACATGGAGGCAATGCCATAGAATCAAGTTGCTCGACGTTCCAGGCACTTAAAATATGCCTTCTTCCGTTGGGATTAGATTTAATATCTTTAAGCAGTTTTTTAATTTGATCCACGCCACCCCAATCTCTCCATTGGACTCCATATACTGGCCCAAGTTTTTTTGTAATATCATTATTTTCATAGCCAAGCTCAATACCTTGATTGTCAGCATTATCGGTCCAAATAGTAGAGAATTTACTTAAATCAGTTAGTTCAGCTCTATCTTTTTCAAATCTAATTTCAGCCAATCTTCGTTCATCATCTGAGCCCTCAAGAAACCATAATAATTCTGATACAACACCTTTCCATGCAAGTGATTTAGTTGTAACCGCAGGAAATCCGTCTTTAAGATCAAAACGGATTTGGTGGCCAAAAGATGAAATTACGCCTGTTCCAGTTCTATCTCCACGATCTTCACCGTTTTTAAGAATGTGATCTAATAGGTCAAGATATTGCTTCATTTTTCTTTAAAGATTTCATTAAAAGTAAGAGTCCAATAATTACCATGGGGATGCTAAGAAGCTGACCCATGCTTAATTGTAATGCAACAAAACCCATGTGAGAATCAGGCTGCCTAAAGTATTCTACAAAAAATCTTATTGCTCCATAAGCAAGCAAAAAGGTTCCACTGATAACCCCATGCTTATTGTTTTTGGCATTAACAAACATAAGTAAAATAAATAGAAATAAGCCCTCAAAAAATGCTTCATAGAGTTGCGATGGATGTCGTGTAAATCCATATGGATCTGTCGGAAAAATAAATCCCCAAGTTCCGTCAGTAGGTCTACCAAATAGCTCTCCATTCATAAAGTTCCCAATTCTGACCAAACCAAGACCAATCGGCATGGCAATACATATAGAATCTGCAAGTCTAAGAAAAGAAATCTTGTGTTGATAGCAATAGACATACAAACTCAAAATTACTCCAATTAAACCACCATGAAAGCTTAAGCCACCTTCCCATATAAAAAATAAACTCAGTGGATTTGCTGCAAATTGATCCAAGCCATAGAAAAACATATAGCCAAATCTTCCGCCGACCATGGCACCAAATATTAATCCATACAAAAACACAATATCATTCACCTGATCGGAAGAGAGCTGCAATTCTCTAATGATTTGATGTCTTTTTAAATATTGAAAGATGAATATCGCTGAAAGGATCCATGTCACAGCATAATATTGAATTCTAAACCAGCCAATCTCAATTAAACTTGGGTTATTGAAGAAATCTGAAAGTTCAATTATCAATTTGTTATTACCAAAATACCAACCAAAATTAAAAACGTGCCAAATGATATTTTAAGATTTTTCTCAGAAATAGAGTGACTTATATTTGCTCCAATTCTAGCAGTTAAAATGCTCGCAAAAGAAATTGAGATAACCGCTGGCCAAAAGACATAACCAAAAGCGCCTGGCGGAAGAATTGCTAATGTTGATTGTCCAAAATACATGTATCCAATAGCTCCTGCGGCAGCTATTGGAACTCCACAAGCAGCTGCTGTGCCAATTCCACTTCTGATATTGTAGCCTCCAGCGATCATCAGTGGTGTGGTAAATGATCCTCCCCCAATTCCAATTATAGAAGATAAAAATCCTATCCAAGACCCATGAATTGGAGTAATAGATTTGGACAAAGCAATAAGCTTTTTATCTTTTTTAGCAAGAGACTTCGTGAAGTTAAAAATCATTTCTATACCAATTACAATTAAAAAAATGGTAATGATCCATTTTAAATTTTCATTTGTGAGGGTCGCTGCATACCCTGCGCCGAGAACAGCACCTAAGATCATTCCCATGGATAAAGGAATTACTAGAGTCCATTCAACACTTCTTTTTTTATGATGAGAAAGTGCTGATGAAATGGCTGAGAAAAAAATACTTGCAAGCGATGTGCCAATCGCCATAAGAAATATAATCGAGCTCTCAAATCCCATGCCATAAAAAATAAAAATTAATGATGGAACCAATATGCTGCCACCGCCAATACCAAACATGCCGGCTAGCAGGCCAGTAAATGCCCCTAAAGATAGATAAATAAGAATTTCAATTATCATAAATTTTTATATATTTTGGGAGAAATTCACTTAATACATTTCTATAAACTTCTCGCTTAAATGGAACAACATTTGTTAAAGCAAACCAGTAAGAAGACCATCCATAGTCTATAAATTCTTGAGGGATTTGATTTAAAAGATTTATTTTGAGCTCACCTTTAGCTTTGAGTAAATACCATTTTTGTTTTTGACCACTAAAGTTTTTTAAACTTTTCGGTCTTGGTTTATATCCTTTAGGTATGTCGTAATAATACCAATGCTTACTACTTGCTATAACTTTTACTTGGTCCTTATTAATTCCAACCTCTTCGAACAGCTCTCGATAGGCAGCATCTAAATTTTTCTCGCCTGCATCAATCCCGCCTTGAGGAAATTGCCAAGCGCTTTTATCCTTTCTTTTGCAAACCAACAATTGATTATTTTTATTTAATACAATTAAGCCAACATTTTTTC
>CENU01084698.1_pt1 | contig 24297 bp, 23 predicted proteins | sample 361331 | NCBI WGS metagenome assembly CENU01 (sample SAMEA2619766, study PRJEB7988) | marine metagenome | isolation source: saline water (ENVO:00002010), including | reverse complement strand
AAAATAATTCTGTTAACCATTTCAACACGAACTATCTCTCTGATATCCTCGTAACCTTGAGCTCTTGCTGTTTGATCGTCTTCAGAAATAACCTGTCTAAATTTTTCTTCAAACTCAGCCTGTTGCTCATCTGTCCATGGATCGAGACTTGCATAATTGGGATAGTTAATTGTTAGATAAACATAGCTATTGTTGCCAACATGAACGTTGTAGCCATCGATCAGCCCCATTTCTTGTTGGATTTTATTGGCCGCAACCCATGTTTTCTCCAGACCATCTAAATAATCTTGAATGTAATTTGTTTTAACCTTCACTACGGTAAGCTGTGTTACTCCGGGTGCTGGTTCTCTGCTTGGTTCATCTTCCTGTGAAAATGCGTATATTGAAAAAGTAAGTAATAAAGATAGAAAATACTTCATAATTCCTCCTATTTTGATTCTATAGAAACGGTTAAAAAAACCACTAAAAAATTGTGTCATAGTGAATGACATCAAGAAGATGGCATCCCCAAGGGGATTCGAACCCCTGTTGCCGGGATGAAAACCCGGTGTCCTAGGCCTCTAGACGATGGGGACACAGGAGTAATTATATAAGCAAATTATGATTTTTAAAGTCTAAGATTATTCTTCTATTTTTTTCTCTATCGAAGATAAAAAGCCTCTTAAAAAATTTACTTCCATTTCGTCAAGACCTACACGTGTAAATAATCTTTTTATCCGAGCACCAATTTGTCTTGGATTGCCTTTATTGTAGACTTCAAGTTGCTCTGCAACATTAATGAAATGATTAATGAGGTTGTTAATGTGGTTTGATTTAGCCATTGGTACATCCCATAAATGAGCTTGTGATGCTTCCGTCTCTAAAATTTTATCCAAGTACAGCTGATAACATACCACCTGAACTGACATTGCTAAATTTAATACAGGATATTCAGGGTTGGCTGGTATTGATAAATGTAGATTTGATCTTTGCAGCTCATTATTGGTTAACCCTCTATCTTCTCTACCAAACATAATCGCAACTTTTGATGTGTCAGAATATTTAATAATCTTAGGCGAGGCTTCTTCCAATGATTCGCATGGCCAAGGCACACGCCTCATTCTGGAGGATGTAGCAACAACAAAGTTTATATCCTCTAATGCTTCATCAAGCGATGTCACAACTTTTACAGCATCAAGTAAATCTGATGCATTGGCTGACATAGCTAAAGCTTCATCTGATGGGAAATTTTTGGGATTAACTAAAACTAGCTCACTAAAACCCATCGTCTTCATAGCTCTTAGTGCTGAACCAATATTGCCAGAATTTGTTGTTTCAATAAGAATTATTTTGACTTGACTGCCTAAACTCATAATATAGTCACTATGTCATTGCCTCCAATCTTAAACAGAGCACTTAATGCATCTTATGAGGGTGCCAATGAGATTATTCATTTTAGTAAAAGAATAGATAATCTAGAAGTAATTTCTAAAGGAAAAAATGACATCACTACCAATCTGGATAAGCAGGTTGAAGAAAAAGTTTTTGATTACTTAAAACAACACTACCCAGATTTTGGTTATTTTGGAGAAGAGTCTGGAATTGATGGCTTAGAAAATAAAGACCAATATTGGATACTTGATCCACTAGATGGAACAAGGAATTTTGTTTACCAATACCCCCATTATGCTCTTTCTTTAGCATGCGTTATTGAAGGGAAAGTCATTTGTGCAGTTATTATTGATCCTGTTCGAGATGAAGTTTTTTGTGCAGGCAAAGGGACAGGAGCTCTACTTAACAATAAAAGAATTAGGGCAAGCAAAAAAAATACACTGACAAATGCCATGCTTTCAAATGTCGGGCATATTAATGCGGAGCAAAATTACAAATACTCTATTTTAGACTCTATCAAGGAGCTGAATTCTTACGATGTGACATTACGTAGATCAGGCTGTACAACATTGGATCTAGCTTATGCAGCTTCAGGAAGAATTGATGGGTTTTGGGGTTATGGGCTTCAGCTATGGGACAGAGCAGCAGGATTATTTATAGCACAAAGTGCAGGCTGTCTTATTAGTTCCTTTAATGGTGTACCTGATTCCTATGATCATGACCACGTAATTGTAGCTACACCCAAATGTTTTAAAGATTTATCGAAGTGTGTTCAGAAAGGTTTTCAATCTAAAGAATAACTCTCTTCAGGCTCATTTTTAGGTTTCTCCATATCTTTTACGCTAAGATTTAACCCCAACAGAACGCCAACAACTATCACGATAGATGAATATGAGCCAACAACAACTCCAATAGATAGTGCTAGGCTGAAATTTTGCAAAGCAGCACCACCTGCTACTAGCAATGCTATAAGCACCAACAAGGTTGTAAAGGATGTGACAATTGTTCTTGTAAGCACTTGATTTAAGGAGAGATTAATTAGACTGTCGGCACTTCCCTTGGCGTTTATATCTAAGAGATTTTCTCTTATTCGGTCTGAGACAACAATTGAGTCATTTAAAGAATACCCAACAATAGCAAGTAGAGCAGCAAGCACTGAAAGATCAAATGTTAGATTGAATAAAGAAAATATTCCTAGAATGATTAATACATCGTGCACCAACGCAGCAATGGCACCATATCCAAATTTTATTTGAAATCTAAAAATGATGTACAAAAGAATAGCAAAAATTGCCACTAAAATAGCAATGCCACCTTTATCTCGCAATTCTTCGCCTATTTGTGGGAAGATTGTTTCACTTTTGGTCACCTCTCCTAAATAATTATCTTCTTGAAGTTTTGCAATAACAGTTTCTGCATTTAAATTTAAGGATTCATCGCTTTGAAATTTAATTAAGACGTCTTCATCACTTCCGAAATTTAAAACTACAAAATTAGCTCCATCAATTTCATTTAGACTTCCTCTAATTTTTTCAAGGTCAGCTTTCGATTCATACTTTAGCTCGACTGAAACCCCTCCTGTGAAATCTAGTCCTAGGTTAAGACCTTTCAGAAAGAGTGCGCCTACAGCTATAAATAACATGAATGCAGAAAATAGCAGTGCAGGCCTATTGAACTTTGTAAAAGGTATATTCATCATATTTTTAAATCCTTCAAATCGCGGTAGCCGTAAATTAGATTAACAAGAGATCTTGTTACCAATATAGCTGTGAAGATAGATGTCACAATTCCAATACTTAAAGTCACAGCAAAACCTTTTATTGGACCAGTTCCAATGGCATAAAGAATTAGTGCCACAATCAGGGTAGTAATATTAGCATCCATAATGGTGCTAAAAGCTTTAGAGAAACCATTTCTTATTGCATTTTGTGGATCGATATTATTCTTAATTTCTTCAGAAATTCTGGCAAAAATTAATACATTTGCATCGACAGCCATACCAACAGTCAGAACAATTCCAGCAATCCCTGGGAGAGTTAGAGTTCCACCAACCAAAGACATAATAGATACGACTAAAATTAAGTTGCACATTAGAGCAATGTTGGCTGAAAGACCGAATAATCTATATCTAATAAGCATAAAAATAAAAACTAGAATAAAGCCGATGATTATTGAGTTTATACCTTTTTCAATATTCTCCTGACCTAGAGTAGGCCCAATGGTTTGTTCCTCAACAAATTTCATAGGTGCTGCCAATGCACCTGCTCTGAGTAAAAGAGCTAACTCACTGGCTTCAGTTGAACTAGAGAGGCCTGTGATTCGAAAACTTGTGCCCAACACGGCTTGAATTGTAGCATTACTGATTATCCCCTTTTCAATATAGGATTCTTGAACAACGTTATCGTCTTGATCAAAAAACGTTTTGGTTCTCTCTTCAACCAAGACAACTCCTAATCGTCTACCAATATTTCCATTGGTAGCTTTTTGCATCGCCCTTCCTCCCTCTATATCTAAGCTAATATTTACTTGAGGACGTCCATTTTCATCAAAACTACTTTGTGCATTTGTCACACTATCCCCGGTCAAGATGACAATTTTTTCTAAAAATGCTGATCCTTGAAATGTATTGCGATAATTAAATTTTTCTTTTCTTAAAAAAGAATCATTGTTTCTAGCTTCGAGCCTAAATTCTAAATTTGCTGTCTTTCCAATTATTTTTTTTGCAGATGCTGAGTCTTGAACTCCAGGAAGCTCAACTACTATTCTACCCCTGCCCTCTCGCTGCACAATTGGTTCTGATACACCCAACTCATTTACCCTATTTCTAAGTGCAACAAGGTTTTGCTCTACAGCATAATCAACTATTTCCGAAAGGTAATTGTCTGTATATCTAAGTTCTAAATCTAATTTGGATTGAATAAGTGAATATTTACTTCCTGAAGTGGTAAAGTTATTTTGATTTAGATAATCCCTTCCTTTTTCTAAATCATCTAGGGATGAAAATTTCAATAAAGCGCTATTATTGAATGATTCAAAATTTACAAGAAACCCTTGATTTTTAAATTCATCAGTAAGCGATGCAGCTTCTGAGGAAAGCCGTTCTTCAGAATATCTATCTGTATCAACTTCTAAAAGAAAATGTATGCCTCCTGCTAAATCAAGACCTAAGTTAATAGGACTAGCTCCAAGATTTTGTAACCACTCTGGTGTTGATGGTTCTGATGTAAGGGCAATGATAAAATCTCCTCCAGAGTAATCAGCCAAAACCCTTCTGGATGCTAGTTGAGATTCAACATCATCCAATACGATTTTTACAGAAGCTTCACTAGCTTCAATAGATTGATATGAGATTTCTTCTTTAGTTAACTCATTTTTAATTCCGGCTAAAAAATTATCATTTAATTGCACACTTGAATCACCAACAGCAATTTGTAAAGCTGGTTTTGACGGATAGATGTTTGGTAACGCAAATAAGGCTCCCAGTATAAGTACTGAAAAAATAAGAAAGTACTGCCAAACCTTAAATCTATTCACTGTGATTCAATGCTGCTTATTGTGCCTTTTGGTAATTGTGAAGAAATAAATTCTTTTTGCATGTTTATTGTCACATTTTCATTAAGCTTTACTGAGACGTATCTCTCTTTGACATTTTCTATTTTGCCAACCAAACCAGATGAGGTCATAACTTCATCACCTTTTTGTAAACCTGAAACTAGTTGTTCATGCTCTTTTCTTCTTTTTTGTTGTGGTCTAATCGTTACGAAATAAACAAATAGAAAGAAAAACAATAACATCAAAAATGGGAAAAATGTTGGTGCTGCCGCTTCGTTCATATAACTCCTATAATTTAGGCTTCTTTAAGCCTCTCATATCGTAAAAGAGATCAACAAATTCTTCAAATGTATTTTGCTCAATTGCCCCTTGAATTTGTTTCATCAGCTTATAAAAATGCGCTAAATTGCAAATAGTTAGTAAAGTATTAGCAAGAATTTCATTGCATTTATCTAGATGATGTAAATATCCCCTAGAAAAATTACTACATGTATAGCAATCACAATCTTGGTCAACTGGTAAAGTAGAATTTTTATGTTTGCTATTTCTTATCTTTAAGATGCCATTAGTTGTATAAATAAAACCATTCCTAGCATTTCTTGTTGGAATAACACAATCAAACATATCAATACCGTATCTAACCCCTTCAACCAATTCTTCAGGGGTCCCTACTCCCATGACGTAATGAGGTAATGTTGAGGGCAGTTTATCAGCAAGAGCCTGTAATACTTTTGTTTTTATGCTTTTAGGTTCTCCGACACTTAGGCCACCAATAGCAATACCATCAAAATTTAAGCTCATCATGTGCTTTAGCGATTCTTCTCTTAGATCTAGATATTTGCCCCCCTGAACAATACCAAAAATTAGATTATTTCTATGCATTTTATCAAAGTATTTTTTTGAACTCTCTGCCCATCTATGAGTGAGCTGCATTGATTCCAGTGCTTGGCTATGTGTAGATGGATATGGTGTACACTCATCAAAGATCATCACTATATCTGCATCCAATTTTAACTGTATTTTTATAGAATCCTCAGGAGTGATGTTCATCATCGAACCATCAAGTGGTGATTTAAATTCCACTCCATTAGCATGTATTTTTCTTAGATCACCCAAACTCCAAACTTGGAATCCTCCAGAATCAGTTAAAACCGATCTATCCCACCCCATAAATTTATGAAGTCCTTCAAATTTTTCTATCACGTCAAGACCAGGCCGTAAATTTAAATGGAAAGCATTGCCTAAGATGATTTCAAACCCTATTTCTTTAAGTTGTAGCGGTGTCATGGCTTTGACAGTTCCATAGGTGCCAACGGGCATGAAAACCGGTGTCTGGATTTCAGAAGTTTTTGTTGTTAAAACCCCTCTTCTGGCATAGCCGTCTTGATTTATTATTTTGAAAGACATTCTTCTATAAGCATAGCATCACCATAACTAAAAAATTTATAGCCACAAGAGACTGCATGTTGGTATGCACTCAAGATGTTTGCTTTTCCTCCGAATGCACTAACTAACATAAGTAAGCTAGACATTGGCAAATGAAAATTTGTGATCAAACAATCAACTACTTTAAATGTATAGCCATCAAAGATAAAAATTTCGGTGTCATTAGACCCACTCATAATATCACCATCTTCTGATACAGACGATTCTAACGCTCTTAATGTCGTAGTTCCTAACGCTATTACTCTGCCATTATTTTTTTTGCAATTTTGAATTTTTTTAACGGTTTCTAGTGGCACATGATATGACTCTTTATGAAGTTTTGCAGTTTGGTCGATAGGGTCATCATTTAGGGGTTGAAATGTACCATAACCTATATCTAAATTAATATTTGCAGTATCAACAGTTGTGACTACTTCTTGCCAAAGCAATTTATCAAAATGCAATGATGCAGTAGGGGCTGCAACCGAATTATTGTAAGCATCATTAGCAAAAATGCTTTGATAGCGATCATCATCTAGAGGAGTGCTTTCTCTATTTAAATATGGTGGGATAGGCATACTTCCTTGTGCTGTGCAAAGCTTATCTATATTTTGATCAAATTTAATTCTTAAAAGCTTCTCTTCATTTTTTAAAATCTCTATATTTACCGGAAAATTTTGAGTAAGAACTTTTTGTTTTGTTTTGTTTTTCTTTATTCCCTTTGTTAAGCATAGAGCTTCGTATTTAGATAATTTTTTTATTATCAATATTTCTGCTTTACCGCCAGATGACTTAATTAAACTTAATCTAGCTTTGAAAACTTTTGTTTCATTAAATACAAGCAAATCATTAGGTTTAAAAAATGAAGGCAAATCAGAGATATTTTCATCGTGCTTATGTTCATGATGAATTCTTAGCATACGAGATTGTCCTCGTTTTTTCGTTGGGTACTTAGCTATTAAGTCATCAGGTAACTTAAAATCATAATCTTTTTTATAGATGCCTTTATTCATTCTGTGTATGATATCAACAATTGGGGATGTGGTGGAATTGGTAGACACGTGCGACTCAAACTCGCATGCCGCAAGGCGTAACGGTTCAAGTCCGTTCATCCCTACCAGCTAAAAAATATCTTCACCAAAAGCAGAACTTGTTTTAGCGATGGCTTTGATCAATTTACCATCATCAGTAAAGTGAATTTCTTTTGCATGCAGCATTAATCTTGTATTTTTAGATCCTTCACCATACTTGGGATCACCAATGATTGGATAACCAGCATTCGCACAATGAGCTCTAATTTGATGTGTTCTGCCTGTTTTTGGTAAAGCTAATAAATGAGTATATTCCTGACTTGACTCTAAAATAGTAAATTTTGTTAAAGATAATTTCCCATTATTGCTAGCTTGAGTTCTTCGATCTTCTTTTATTTTTACAGTTTCAAGCTTGCTTTCTATTTTTTTTAATGATTGTGGCCAGCATCCTTTAACAATGCATTCGTAAACTTTTTTTACACTTCGTTCTCTAAATTGTTTGTGTATTTCTCTCAAAGCTGACATTTTTTTTGCAACTATCAAACAGCCACTAGTTAACTTATCAATACGATGTGCAAGATTGAATGAATCAGAATAAGGATACAAACTTCTTATTATTTCAATAACACCAAAATTTAACCCAGAGCCGCCATGGACTGCATAATTTGGTGGTTTATTGATAACTACATACTTATCAGATTCATAAATGATCGCTGATCTAATTCTTTCTTGATGCTGTTGTAAATTAGGCGATTCATTTATATTAGCCTGTTGTACAAAAGCAGGGTAAGAAATTTTGTCGTCAATATTAACTTTATATTCTGGTTTTGATTTGCGATCATTTACTTTTATTTTTGCTTTTCTGATGGAACTATAAATTTTAGATTTGGGAATCTTTCTAAATAAACCAAAAAGGATATTATCCAACCTTCTGCCTTCATTTTCTTTACTAACAATTAAAAATTTAATTTTGTTCATTATGATGTAGAATAACTTCTTTAGCTTTAACAGAAATAATTACATCATAATAAAGCTAAACATATAAAACATATTAATTATAGATAAGAACAATGGACAAAAGATCAATTAACTTCAATCTAAATAAGGTTCCTATACGGAGCTAAGTCCAGCGTGTTCTTATCCTTTTTTTAAGGGATAACATGAAAAAAATACTAATAGATACTAATTCAATTAATGGCAAAAGAAGCGCATTAATTGATAGCGATAAGCTTATTGATTTTGATTTAGAATTTGAAAGCAATAACTTCCAAAAAGGCAGCATACACAAAGCAAAGATTACAAAAATCGAAGCAAGTTTAGAAGCTGCATTCGTTGAGCTTGGATCATCCAGGCATGGCTTCCTACCATTCAAGGAACTATCACCTGAATATTTTGATAATACCAAAACCGGATCTGATAGATTTAAAGTTAAAGAAGGTGACGATATTGTTGTACAGATTGAAAAAGAAGAAAGAGTTAACAAAGGTGCTGCCCTATCGACTTATATATCGCTAGCAAGTAGATACATAGTTTTAATGGCAAACCATCCATCTGGTGGTGGAATTTCTAGAAGAATTAGCGGGGAAGACAGGGACAAAGTTAAAAATCTAATGGATAATTTAATTGTTCCAGACGGAATGAGCATTATCATTAGAACAGCAGGCATTGATAGGCAAATAGAAGAACTCAATTGGGATATAGAGTATCTAAAAAAACTATGGGTAGAAGTTGAAGGCGCCATTTCCAAATCAAAAGCAACTCAACTTATCTACGCTGATCAGAGTTTAATTCAAAAGACGATTAGAGATTACTTTAAAGAAGATATTGGTGAGCTTGTTGTAGATAACCAAGAAGATTTTGATGATGCTAAAACATACGCAACAAAAATAGTTCCAGAATTTGTTGAAAAAATAAAATTATATGAAGAAGAGATTCCACTATTTGCAAGTTATGGAATTGAATCAAAAATCGAATCTGCTTTTTCAAGAGAGGTAAAATTACCATCTGGTGGCTCACTGGTTATCGACAGTGGCGAAGCATTAACATCAATTGACATCAATTCAGCAAGATCAACAAAAGGAATAGACATTGAAGAGACTGCACTTAAAACAAACCTTGAAGCTGCAGCTGAAATTGGTAGACAAGTAAAGCTTAGAGATCTAGGCGGTCTAATTGTTATAGATTTTATTGATATGGAAGAGGATAAGAATAATACAAAAGTTGAAAAGGCTATGTATGAATCTACCAAACATGATCATGCACGCATCCAAATGAATAATATCTCAAGATTTGGGTTGCTTGAAATGTCGAGACAGCGAATTAAGCCAGCGCTTAATGATCTAATGGGTAAAACTATATGGGTCAGGTCAATTGCAAGTGTCTGCGAATCAATATTTAGGCTGGTTACTGAAAAATCTATCAATAATAGATCTAGCATTCTTTTACTCAAAGTTTCACCTAATGTGGCTAATGAATTATTGAACCGCTATAGAAATAATCTAGCAGAAATCGAAATAAAGTTTGGAACCAAGATTATGACTTTTATTGATCCTTATAAGCAAAATGATAATTACACAATTGAGATAAAAAAGAATGCTTATTTCGATTATGAAGCAAACCTTGAAGAGTCATCGCTGGCTTTTCAAAATAAATCAAGCTACAACTTAAAAGTACCTAAAAAGAAATCAAAAGCTTTAGTTGAAGACGTAGAGTTTAGAAATAAACCAAAGGTTGATACCAATAAAAAAGGGTTACTGGATTCATTGTTTAATTTTTTCAAGACTGATGAAAAAACAGATAAACCAAAAAAATCTAAGAAATACTCTGGTAAACCAAGGAGATCCAATCAACCTCAGAGAGCGCGTAAACCAAGAAATTTTAACTCTGACTCAAAACGCAAAGATCAAACACGAAAAGATCAATCACGCAAGACGTCAGCAAAACCCAATAGAACTGTAAAAAAACCAGTAAACGGCAATCTAAAAAGTAGGCCTGAAAATACTCCTGCGCCATTGCCTGATGATAATATTGGAAATAGAGTTGAGGCGCCAAAAGATAAACCAAAAAGAAGGGCAAAAAACGACCCAAGGGCTAAGAGTTAAGGGCTTCTCTTATAAGCTGACCTGATAAAGATATTTTTGGAGGAACCTGCGGTAGGGTTGAACTATTGAACCAACTGGCTTCCAAAATTTCTTTTTGATCAATTGTAAGTGCTCTTTGCTTCGTTTCTGCAGTAAAGGCCATCATGAGTTGATTGGGAAATGGCCAGGATTGAGAATTAAAATAATTCAAGTTTGAAATTTCAATACCAACTTCCTCAAAAACCTCACGTCTTACTGTTCCTTCGATGGTCTCCCCATACTCAACAAAGCCTGCAATTGCTGTAAAAAAATGCGAACCATTGTTATGTTTTACAAGTAAAATATCGCTACCACTCTTAACAACCACTAAAATACATGGCGACATTTTAGGGTAATGATCAAATCTACAATCAGCACAGGATTTAGCAAGATCAGATTTAACAACAGATAATTCATTTCCATGTTTAGGGCAGTAAGTAAAATTACTAATCCATTTAGCAAGCTGGATTGACCTTGAATAGATATTTAAAGAAGCGCTATCTAAAAAAGGAAATACTTCTTTTTGCTTCATAAATATAAGATTCTCTATAGGGTGATCCTCTACGATATGAAGGAATATGGAACCTTTATTTTGATTGAATATCTTATAGCCTTCTTGGTAGCCAAAATTTGAATTAAAAAGAAAGGCTTTGTTAACTGGACAGAATAGAAGCTTATTTGTTTTAGAAATAAAAATATGATTTTCTTTATCAAATATATCTGTTTGGTGTTCAAAACAAGGAAATATCTCTGACATAATCTGTATAATGTAACCTTTTATTATGGAAGTATTAAGTAATGTATTTCAAAGTTTTCTAGGTAATGCCCCTAGCTGGTATAAAAAAACTATCATCTTTTTTTTAGTCGTTAATCCCATCGGATATTTTGCCCTCTCATTTTTAGGTCTTAATGGTGGGTTCATAATGGGTTGGGTTTTGCTATTGCAATTTATCTTTACCTTAATTTTCTCAATTCAATGCTACCCTCTTCAACCAGGTGGTTTACTGGCCTTGCAGGCCCTGGCACTTGGTTTAACAGATGCATACCATGTTTATCATGAGATTGAATCAAATCTTGAGGTCGTCTTGCTATTGGTTTTTATGGTTTCTGCAATCTTTTTTATGAAAGATTTGCTCTTAGTTATATTCACTCAAATTATTAAATCAATTAAAAATAAAAGCACTTTATCATTCTTATTCTTGATATCTGCTGCTTTCTTATCTGCTTTTTTAGATGCACTTACAGTTACAGCAGTCTTGATTTCTGTATGCCTAGGTTTTTATAAAATATTTGATGAGCATCATAAATCGAAACAGATTAGTGCCGATGAGTTTTCACAGGGTAAGAATTTTTTATCGGACATAGTTATGCATGGAGCGGTGGGAACTGCGCTTGGTGGTGTATGCACAATTGTTGGTGAACCACAGAATCTATTAATTGCTACTAAAGCTGGATGGGAGTTTACTGAGTTTTTCATGCGAATGGCACCTATTACAATGCCGGTATTGGTAATGGGAATATTAACCTGTTTTGCAATTGAGAAATTTAAACTAGCATCATATGGTGCCCTATTGCCTGAAGCCTTACGGTTAAAGATTATTGAGACAGCAGAAAAAAGAGCTAGTGAACGTTCCGACTTACAAATCCTACATCTTAAATTAGAGGCCTTATTGGGTGTCTGTCTTATCGTTGCACTTGGGTTGCATTTGGCTCCGGTAGGGATAATAGGTTTATTTCTATTAGTTGGTTTAACTTCTTTAAAAGGGGTAATTTCAGAACATAAATTAGGACCTGCATTTGAAGAATCCTTGCCATTTACAGCTTTACTAGTGGTATTTTTTGCAATTGTGGCAGTAATCAATGATCAAGCATTGTTTACGCCTATAATTTCGGTGGTGCTGCAATCTTCAATTGAGCTGCAAGCTCCGATGTTTTACATTGCTAATGGTATTTTATCCGCTATGAGTGACAACGTCTTTGTGGCAACCGTTTATATGAACGAAATAGTTTTAGCTCTGGAGAACAATGTCATAAGTAGAGAACAATTTGATAAGTTAGCCATCGCTATCAATACTGGAACAAATTTACCTAGTGTAGCTACACCCAATGGACAAGCTGCTTTCTTATTCTTGCTTACATCTTCCTTAGCACCGTTAATCGGGTTGTCTTATTTAAGAATGGTAATCAAAGCACTTCCATATACCATTGTTCTGACCCTTGTCGGTTTAGGTTGTGTCATTGCATTTTTGTAATTTATGCATTTATTTTCTGTAGCACCAATGATGAAAAGAACGGATAAACATTTCCGGTTTTTATGCAGAAATTTATCTAAAAATACTTTGCTGTATACAGAAATGATCCATTCAAGTGCCATATTAAGAGGCAATGTAAAAAAACTTCTGGACGATATACCCAATCAGAATCCATTGGTTTTACAGCTGGGTGGCTCTGATCCAGATGATCTTGCCAATGCCGTGGAGGTAGCATCAGATTACAATTACAACGAAATTAATCTGAATGTGGGCTGCCCTTCAAAAAAAGTAAAATCAGGAAATTTTGGTGTGTTCCTGATGAAAGATATTAAACTTCTATCAAATTGTGTAAGGGCAATGCAAAAAAAAATTTTAGTGCCTTTGACTATTAAATGTCGTATTGGTGTTGATGATTGCGAGGGTTATAAATTTTTACATGGCTTTATCTCTGAGCTTAAAGATTGTGGCGTAGCCACTTTTATCATTCATGCACGAAAAGCTATAAGTGCGCTAGATACAAAACGAAATAGATCCATTCCTCCTCTACAATACGATGCCGTTTATGAAATAAAAAATGCATTTCCTGATTTAAAAATCATTATCAATGGTGGCATTGAATCAATAGATCAAGTTAATAGTCACCTAAATCATGTTGATGGTGTGATGTTGGGCAGAAAAATATATGCTGATCCACTATTTCTTTGTGATGTTGATAAAAACCTTTTTAATGAATCAACAGCATCACCCATTGAAGCATTGAATGCATATATGAAGTACATTCTAAATCTTGAAGATAAAGGTGATGTGAATCGAGCAATAAATCATCTAATGGTAATGCTTAAATCATTATCAATTCAAAAAAAACAACGAAATAAACTTTTGGATTCGTTAAAAGATACTAATTCAAATATGGTTGATTTATTTAAAGATTTTCAGGTGAATCTTCATCAAAAAGATCCAGTTCCAAATCTGTAAGAAAATCATCTTCAATTTCACCATCTGCAGCAAGATATTCTCTGGATTGCAAATATGCGTCTCTAACAAAATCATACTTATCGCCAACAATAAGGTTTTCTGCTATTAATAAGCGTTCACGTGTTTCAATAACGTCTAAAGCATTTAGAAATATAGAAGCCTCTTCATCTGATACTGAAAAATTACCTGACAAAAACCAACTTGTTGGCTTAGCTAACATATCTCTTAAAGTGGTTGGGCCAAGAAACGGCACAAAAAGGTAAAAACCTGATGGCACACCCCAATAGCCCAATGTTTGACCAAAATCTTCGTCGTGCTTCTCAAGACCTGCACTACTGGCTATGTCAAAGAACCCAGCAATCCCCACTGTTGAATTAATAACAAATCTTCCCGTATCTTGTGCTGCGTACCAAACCTTACCTTGTAAAAGCTGGTTAACGATAGTGTCCACTTCAGATAGATTGCTAAAAACATTGGTGATTCCATTTTTCAAATACAACGGAGTGTATTCACTATAAAATTCAGCAGCTGGCCTCAGAACTGCTTGATCTAAGTCATCTGAAATATTAAATACTATTCGGTTAATATCTTCAAAAGGGTCTATATTGTTTCTTTCAGATTCCTGAGAAAAGACAATTAAGGCTAAAAGGGTTAAAGCAAATAATCGTAGTTTCATAATGTTTCAGGTAACAATTTTTCTAATTTTCCAGTTCGTAAGTACTTATTATATAATTCGTGGCGCGCTATTCTAGGGATAGTAAGAGTTTTATTTACGTCTAGAGTCATTATTTCGTCGTTAGTTATGGTTTGTTCACTCTCAGCAAGGTTTTCAATTGCAGCAACGACATCAACTCGAAGCAGATCAAGCATTTTAATGGTGCGTTTAAGGTCAGCAATGCAAAGTGGATCATCGACGTAAACTAGTACAGCTTTTTTTATATTTAAATCTTTGAAAACAGTTATGTAAGCATCTCCTGTACCGGGGGGCATATCAATAAATAGATAATCTAGATCTGCAGAGAAAGATTTTTTATAAAGCTCTATGAGTATCTTGCTTAGCATTGGGCCTCGTAGCATTGCAGCATCATCTGGATTAAATAATAAGTCTGTAGAAGAAAATTCAATCCCATCTATTAAGTATGGGAGCTTTGCAGGTGTTATTTTAGAATTATGTGCATTTTGATTGGGGTTGGTGTAAGCGAATAAATTTATAAGATTGGGGCCATAAATATCCGCGTCTAACAATCCAATTTTTTTTCCAGCTTTGTGGTATTTCATCGCCAGACTATAAGCTATTGTGGTCTTTCCAACTCCTCCTTTGGCTGAACAAATTGCAATTTTTTCCATACACCTAAAAGTAACATATAATTTCGGTTACAACATGAAATATCTTGTCACCAGCGCCCTTCCTTATGCCAATGCTGAACTGCATTTAGGCCATGTTTTAGAGATTGTACAAGCAGATGCATGGGTCAGGCACAAAAAACTGCAAGGACACGATGCATTGTACTTTTGTGCTAGTGATACTCACGGTACCCCAATAATGCTTAAAGCCAAAGAGCAAAGCATAGCTCCAGAGGATTTAGTCAATGACATGAAAATAAAGCACGAATATACTTTTAAAAAATTTAATGTCAATCTGTCCAATTTTCATAGCACCCATAGCGATGAGAGCAAAGACCTTGTCTATGAGCTATATAACAAGATATCAGCAAACAAATACATCTACTCAAAAGACATTCAACAGTTATTTGATGATCAAGAAAATATCTTCTTAGCCGATCGTTTCGTTAAAGGTGGTTGTCCAAAATGTAAGGCCGATGATCAATATGGCGATGCATGTGAAAGATGTGGCACTACATACGATGCTCTTGATTTACTGGATCCTATCTCTACACTTTCAAACACAAAACCTTCAGTTAAGACCTCGAAACACTACTTTTTTTCTTTAAGTGTCTTCAAAGATTTTTTGAAATCCAATATTGATAATTTTTCAAAGCAAGATCCAGTAAAACACAAACTCAATGAGTGGCTTGATGGCGATCTTAATGACTGGGATATATCAAGAGATAAGCCATATTTTGGCTTTTTAATTCCTGGTGAAGAGGATAAATACATCTATGTCTGGTTGGATGCACCAGTAGGATACCTATCATCAATAAAAAACTGGTGTGAACAGAATGATATTGATTACGATCAGCTGATGAATACTGAGGATGCTAAATTAATGCACTTTATAGGCAAAGATATTATGTATTTTCATTTATTGTTCTGGCCAGCTACTTTGCATGCAGCACAATTAAAACAATTAGAAGAGGTTCATGTGCATGGGTTTATGACAATTGAGGGTGAAAAAATGTCTAAATCACGAGGGAATTTTGTCTTAGCTGATGATGCTCTTAGCTACGCAGAGGCAGATTTCTATCGATACTACATATGTTCTAAATTGAGTAATGATATTTCAGATATAGATTTCTCACTAGAAGATTTTGTTCAAAAGGTAAATAGCGATTTGGTTGGTAAATTTATCAATATTGTCAGCCGAACCATTAAATTTGTTCACAAAATTGGTAATGGAAAAATAATTTACAGCAGCAGTAAGCTTAATGAATCATTTGCTGGTCGATACGAACAAATAATTGCCTTCACAGATAACAGAGAGTATTCGAAAGCAATAAAAGAGATAATGAGCATTGCAGATGAGATAAATGCTTACATATCGGAACAAGAACCTTGGAATCTTGCAAAAGAAGGAAAAAACGATGAATGCTTGGATGTTTGTAGCGAAGCAGTGCATGTATTTCAATCACTAAACACGCTTCTCCATCCATTCATGCCAGAAATAACAAAAAGAGTCCAAGAGCTTTTAAATCAGACAGATCTGAAATATTCAAATACTTTTAAGCCAAATATTGATGAAATAAATGAATATAGCCATATTATTAAAAGACTTGATATAAAAGAAGTGAACAAATTAGTTGATAGTTTATGAGTGAAATAACAATAGACGATTTTGCAAAAGTTGATTTAAGAATTGCACAAATCAAAGAAGCAATCGAAGTTCCTGAAGCTGATAAATTAGTGAAACTGATTTTGGATATTGGAGAGTATGGTGAGAAGACAGTCTTTGCAGGAATAAAAGCAGCCTACACACTTGAACAATTAACCAATAAGTTCGTTGTTGTTGTGAACAATCTCCAACCAAGAAAAATGAAATTTGGTTTATCTGAAGGAATGATTCTTGCAGCAGGACCAGGTGGTGAAGAAATATTTATGATCTCGCCCGATGCTGGTGCCGTGCCAGGCATGAGGGTTAAATGAAAACCGACATTATTGTGATTGGTGCAGGACCAGTCGGTCTTTTTACAGTATTTGAAGCTGGCATACTTGGACTAAATTGTACATTGATCGATAATCTCGACAAACCAGGTGGGCAATGTGCTGAACTTTACCCTGAAAAACCAATATTCGATATACCTGGAGTCCCCTATCAAACTGGCCAAGAGCACGTTGATGCTCTTTTAAAGCAAATCAAACCTTTTGACTACAAACTTCATCTCAACCAAAGAGTTGAGCAAATTGAGCAAAAAAACAATGGGTGGCTTGTTACGACCAATGCAGGAAAACAATTTGAATCTTTAAATGTTTTTATTGCCGCAGGTGCAGGTGCATTTGAACCGATAAAACCTAATATCAATACAGATATTTCACAACTTGAAGACAAACAAGTGCACTACTCAGTAAAAGATAAAAAGGCTTATGAAGGCAAAAAAGTCTTGGTTTTTGGTGGTGGCGATAGCGCTCTAGATTGGACAATTGAACTGGAAAAAATTGCTTCCGAAGTAACTTTAATCCATAGAAGAGATGCATTTAGAGGCGCTCCTGATACAGAAATGAAAGTACGAGATTTAGCTGCCAAGAAAAAAATTAACCTTCTAACACCCCATATCATAAAAGATGTTGAACTTGATTCATTAGGTGAGCTTGGTGAAGTAATCTTATACAACTCTGATACTAAAAAAGATATAACTTTGTCAGCTGACAATATCTTATTCTTTTATGGGCTCAATAAAAAATTAGGCCCTTTATTGGATTGGGGTTTGGAAAACAATGGCAAAAAAATTGAGGTTGATACAGAGTGTTATGAAACCAACAAACAAGGGATTTTCGCTGTCGGAGATATAAACAACTATCCAGGAAAGCTTAATCTTATACTTTCTGGATTTCACGAAACCACCTTAGCAGTTCAAAAAGCTTTTAAGAGAATCTATCCCGAAGAAAGAGTTCCTTTCGGATACACAACCTCAAACACAACTATTCACGAACGTCTTGGCATCAAATCAGATTAAGATAAAAGAACTACATGATGCATTGCCTCAATTGCAGTGTGGGAGGTGCAATACTCCAGGTTGTATGGAGTATGCTCAAGAAATGGCCAATGGCGCTCCTAACAATAGGTGTTTGCCTGGCGGCACTAACACTTTAAAGAAACTCAACCAAATCTTATCTAAAGATACCAAATCATTAGATGATAATTTTGGCCCAACAATCAATGAGCAAATTCTATTTATTGATGAGGATGTATGCATAGGTTGCGCTAAGTGCATTCCCAAATGTCCAGTAGATGCAATTATCGGAGCTCCCAACAAATTACATCACATTGATTCAACAACTTGCACAGGATGTGAATTGTGTGTTGAACCTTGTCCAGTGGATTGTATTCATATTAAAGAAGTTGCTATTGAAGCAACCACAAAACCACGAGCCTCATCGCAAGAACGTTACAATGCCAAACGACAACGAACAAAAAATTCTAAGAAAAAACTTACTCTAGATACTGAAAAAAATCTTGCTATAGCAAATTTATATAAAAATTTAACACACTAATTGCAAATGATAATGATTCTCATTATTATTTAGAAATGTACGTTTGTATATGCAAAAAAATAACTGAAAATGATCTAAGAGATTCATATCAAAGGTGCGATTGCAACATTAATGAATCTCAAAAAGACTTAGGTTTTTCGTCAAAATGTGGCAAATGTCGTCCTTCCATAGAATCTTTGGTAAAAAAAATCCAAACAAAAAAATAATCTCCTAAATAAGAATGAGTATCATTAGCAAAATTCGTTATTTGCTTGATTTTTAACTCCATTAACAATATAAATTCATTATGCAAGGAAACGACAAAGTCATCGCACACCTAAACAAAATTCTATACAACGAATTAAGAGCAATTAACCAGTACTTCCTCCATTCTAGAATGTTGTCTGACTGGGGTTTAGATAAATTTGCTGAGTACGAATATTCAGAATCTATGGATGAGATGCAACATGCCGATAAATTAATTCAAAGAGTTTTATTTTTAGAGGGCCTGCCTAATTTGCAAGATCTTGGAGTTTTATACATTGCTGAAGAACCTGTTGAGGTTTTATCCAATGACTTAAAACTTGAGCACGAAGCTATTCCTGACCTTAAGGATGCGATTAAACATTGCGAGAGCGTTAAAGATTTTGTCTCGAGAGACCTGCTGCAAAAGATTCTAGAAAGTGAAGAAGAGCACGTTGATCATCTTGAAACTCAACTGGCTCTGGTTGACAAAGTAGGAAAGGAAAACTTCTTACAAAGCCAAATTAAATCAGCTTAAGATATCTTTGAGCTCTTCGGATTCATGAAGCTCTGTCACGATATCGCAGCCACCAATTAACTCCCCATCTACAAAAAGCTGTGGGAACGTTGGCCAATTTGAAATGGACGGTAAGGTTTGTCTTACTTCTGGAAATTCCAAAACATCGATATAACTAAATTCAACGTCATATGAAAAGAGTATCTGTGCAACCTTGGCAGAAAACCCACATTGAGGTTGATAGGGTGATCCTTTCATAAAAATTAAAACTTTGTTTGAATCAATTTGTTCTTTTACATCGGCTGTAACTTTATCCATTTATGATCTCCAGATAGTTATTAATAGTTGTGTTAAATCCGTTTATTAATGAATCACTTATTATGGCATGACCAATTGAAACTTCATCAATTAAATTTAATTTAACTAGTGGTTGAAGATTAGTAAGATCTAAATCATGGCCAGCATTCACCTGTAAACCAAGGTCTCTAGCCTGCAATGAAATTTTCTCTATTCTTCTCAATTCATCAACAATTAGATTCTGCTTGCCTGTTGCAAAAGCTTTCGCATAAGGGCCAGTAAATATTTCTATGGCATTAATATCTGGTGATATCAGCTCTGCTAAATTTTCAGTATCGGAATCAACAAATATACTTAGCACAGAAACATTTGGTTTAATTCTTTCTGCATAATTGGTTAAAACATCTTTTTGTGAACTCTGCCAGCCGTGATCTGAGGTAATTTGACTAGAATCATCTGGTACTAGTGTTGCTTGATATGGCTTTGCCTCTTCAATTATTTCACAATATCCGGGAAAGTTATCTCTCTTAGCTTCAAGAGGATTGCCTTCAATATTCAATAATTTTCCCTCGTCTTCAACAATTTTTTTAAGAAAATAAACGTCATCAGGCTTGATGTGTCTTAGATCTGGTCGTGGGTGCAAAGTTAGACCCGCAATTTCATGCTTTAATGCTTGATTAGCAAAATATTCCAATGAAGGACTGTCTTCACCCCTTGCATTTCTAAGCAGTGCAATTTTATTAAGATTAATGCTTAAGTTCATATTTACTATCGAATAACCAACTGTAATTAGGATTATGTAGTTTTAAATAAATATTTCTCAATAGCTTGAATGGTTGGCCCAGCTGGTATCTAAATTTATTCGCATTAGCTTCAGACCTTAATGTGTTAAGCAATTGATTTCTTTTATAAAAACAATCATGAATATTTTCATTATTAATGTTTAAGTTTAAAAAAGCAGCGTCTATAAGGCCTTGTGCCCCGCCCTGAGCCAAATGAGGGGTCAAAGTATGAGCTGCATCCCCAATATTAATAATTCTCTTAGAACCCCATGTATTTTTTTTAGATGTATAGATGTGTTTTGTAATTAATGGGGCCGAACTATCAAAGAGACTAATAAATTTATTTTTAGTAATCAGATTGAGCACCTCTAAGGTTATTTCATTTATAGGCACTTGATGCTTGGTGCTATCGAATACCAAGGTGAATGCTGTTTGATCATAGGTAAGAGGATATGTAACCAAATTTAGGCCACTAAACAAAAAATTATTAAATTCTTGAAAGATACTTTCATTGGTGTTCGATATGCCCCAACACGCTATTGTGTTAGTTTTTGTTAAATCTGATGGTGCTAAAGATTGTTGGCCAAGGGAACCTACAAATAAATCTGATCTAAGTTGTTTATTATTAATTCCAACATCGACACTATGTTCGGTTGAAGAAATATTTTCTATTGTGCTCGAGTAAGAAATTTTGTCTGTTGGTATTAAAGAAGCAATAGTTGAAAGCAGGTCCTTTCGTCGAATAAATAAAGTGCCCTCTTTAGAAGAGTTGGTGACTGAAATGTTTGTTATGTGTCTGTCCTCTGAATAAACATTTAGTGATGATTGTTCGATAGATAGTTGTTTTATATCGTCTAAAAGATTAAGTTCACGTAAAACAAAACGACAATTAGAAGCTAATTGAATGGCCGTTGTGGAGTTGCTAATGTTATCTGACCGTTCAAAAATTTTGTAATCAATTTCCTTTTTTTCTAAATATGCTCCGACAGCCAATCCTGTAATGCCTGCTCCGCCAATAATTACTTTCATTTCTAGAGATTTTATATTTTGTAATTATAATCTAAGTGTGCGCTTGTAGCTCAGCTGGATAGAGCGCTTGGCTACGGACCAAGAGGTCGGGAGTTCGAATCTTCCCAGGCGCACCAAGAGTTCAAGAATCAATTAAAAACTTTATTGAAATACTTAATCTGCTGCCCATGATGATTCTTCATGTTTGTGGCCTTCAAAAGTTAAAGATTTATGGTTTGCTGTTGGACTCAAAGCCTTTAATTTTTTCCAATATTATCAGCTTTAGTCTGACATCTTTTATCTTATTTAACAAAATAAGATTTGGATAACTTTTAAATCCTTAATATAAACTATTAATATAGCCCTATGAGAAATACAATTTATCTAATCTTATTATTTTTAAACATGTTAAGTGGCTACGACAGAATAACTGGATTGCCGTTTGCTAGCAGGTCAGAAATTATCGCAGAAAATGGCATGGCAGCAACAAGCCATCCTTTAGCAACACAGACTGCAATTGATGTGTTGCGACAAGGTGGTAATGCCATAGATGCTGCCATTGCAGCAAATGCTGTTTTAGGGTTGGTTGAGCCAACAGGTTGCGGGATTGGAGGTGATTTATTTGCAATTGTTTGGGATGCAGAAACAAAACAATTATATGGCCTCAATTCATCGGGCCCCTCTCCTCAAGCGATGACTATAGATTTTGTTAAAGAACAAGGTTTAGAAAAGATTCCTGCATATGGGCCTTTGCCTGTGACAGTTCCAGGAGCAGTGGCTGGATGGACAGCATTGCATAAAAAATTTGGCCGCAAAAATTTTAAAAACTTATTTTCCAGTGCCATAAACTACGCTGAAAATGGTTTTCCTGTCACTGAATTGATTGCTTATTACCTTGATGGGTCAAGCAAGAGGTTTAAGGACTACCCAAACTTTGCTGAAGTCTGGATGAAAAATGGAGTTACACCAAAAAAAGGTGAAGTCTTCAAAAACGCTGCATTGGCTAATACCTACAAACAGATCGCAAATACCTACGGAGAGGCCTTTTATAAAGGTGATATTGCAGAAAATATGGCAACCTTTATTCAAGAACAAGGCGGCTTATTATCGGTTGAGGATCTTGCTAATTTTACTCCTGAATGGATTGATCCAGTATCGACAAATTATCGAGGCTTCGATGTCTGGGAGCTTCCGCCAAATGGTCAGGGGATCGCGGCACTACAAATTTTAAACATTCTAGAAAACTTTGAAATTTCATCAATGGAGCTTGATTCAGCAGAATATGTGCATTTGTTTACAGAAGCCAAAAAATTAGCATTTGAAGATAGAGCTTACTATTATGCAGATCCACATTTTGCAGACATTCCAACCTCAACATTAATCTCCAAACCATACGCACAAGAGCGTTTGAAACTAATTGATCTAAATAAGGCCAAAGACAGCTACAATGCAGGACTTGAAAATGGCGATACCATCTATCTGACTGTTGCAGATAAAGATGGCAATATGGTTTCTTTGATTCAAAGCAACTATAGAGGAATGGGTTCAGGTATGGTGCCAAAAGGTGTTGGCTTTATGTTACAGGACAGAGGAGAAATGTTTAGTCTTGATCCAAATCATAAAAATTCACTGGTTGGCGGCAAAAGACCTTTTCACACCATTATTCCAGCCTTTATAACTAAAAATGATGAACCATTTATTTCTTTTGGTTTAATGGGCGGAGCTATGCAGCCACAAGGTCATGCTCAGATAGTCATCAATCTCATTGATTTTGGCATGAACTTACAAGAAGCTGGTGATGCCCCTAGAATAAGACATGCTGGGTCATCTCAACCCACTGGAGAAATCATGCTTGATGGGGGTTATATAAGTCTTGAGAATGGCTTTTCTCAATCAACAAAAGATCAACTTCTTAAGATGGGTCACAAACTAAAATACGATAAAGGAAGCTTTGGTGGATACCAAGCTATTATGCTTAAAGATGGCGTATACTTTGGAGCATCTGAAAGCAGAAAAGATGGACAAGCATCTGGATATTAGCGCCTGTAGCTCAGTTGGATAGAGTATCTGGCTTCGAACCAGAGGGTCGGGAGTTCGAGTCTTCCCGGGCGCACCAAAAGAAAATGGGCCCTTTTCAGGGCCCTATTATTAAAGGTCTGAGAATATTAACTTTCAAAGGGTAAATATGCTCTCACCTTTAACTAGTTAATACTAGAACTTGTAGTTGAATCCGAAGGATAATCTTCTAGCAATCACCCCTCCTTCACCACTAGCACTACCATAGTTAGCACCAGTTCCACCATCTCTAAGTTGGTTTCTATGCCACACTGATGTTGCTTCCCAGTCCAGTAGGTTGTTAACTCTTAATCTTAGAATTAATCCTTCTAAACCTAGATCAGAAGCATCAAAATTGACACCAGCATTGACCATATACCAGCCTTCAATATTATTAGGCAGGTATGAGCCATCTAGAGTATTAACGTACTTATCAGGTTGCTCGTTGTAATCCCAATCGTTGTCGAATTTACCTTCACCGTAATAGAAGACATCAACATAGGAAACAAAAGAACCATAGAAGTGTTGCAATTGTGTATAAAACTGATTTCTAGCATTGGTACCAAATTCACCGGTATTATCGTTGATATCTGTTCCAGTTGCAGAGAACAGATCCTTTTCGTTGTAAATGTGCTTAACATTTAAATTAAAGGATCCATAATTGTCAGCAAAATCAGCTCCTAACCAACCAAATGCAAGATTAGCGAAATCACCAACTGAATTTGCGTAGTTAAGTTCCGAAATAGTTGCTTCGTATTCATATATAGCAGCGTTTACCTGACCAGCTACATATGCAGTTTCGCC
>CENU01069939.1_pt1 | contig 24490 bp, 19 predicted proteins | sample 361331 | NCBI WGS metagenome assembly CENU01 (sample SAMEA2619766, study PRJEB7988) | marine metagenome | isolation source: saline water (ENVO:00002010), including | reverse complement strand
TAACCCGAAGGTCGTTGGTTCAAATCCAGCTCCCGCTACCAAGTATTATAGATATTGTTTGCGATGTTTATGGGGTTAAACAATATGGATATAGTGGAAGAAGTAGGCTACGATAGTTGTATTAGGGCTTGTAGCTTATAGACTAAGTATTTTAGGCCACTAGAACATTCGCGTCGTAACTGGCGCAAATCGAAGAGCCCCATATTGGGGCTTTTCTTTAGCTGGCTATAAATGGGTAGTATGCCCATTTTTTCTCGGAGTATATTGTGTCGTCTGGTGATCAAGTTTTAAAGCAGTTGTTACAGCCAGTGGTTGAAGCGATGGATTGCGAGCTCTGGGGTTTAGAACTTCAAATGGGTGGTAAAGCTAAGTTGCTTAGAATTTTTATCGACCGTGATGAAGAAGTAGGCGTCGGTGTTGATGATTGTGAGCGAGTAAGTCGTCAAGCTAGCGCAGTTCTTGATGTAGAAGATGTAATTCCAGGTGAGTATATTTTAGAAGTATCCTCCCCTGGCATGGATCGACCTCTTTATGAGCTCGATCATTATGCTCGATATTTGGGCGAAGAGATCTCGTTAAGACTTAGATTTCCTTACGAGGGGCGACGAAATTACAAGGGTCGCTTAAAGGCAATTGAAGGTGATGAGATTGTTGTGGTGGTTACAGATAATGAGTTTCTGTTTCCTGTTGAAGGTATCGAAAAAGCGAACCTAGTACCTCAATTTTGAGGCAGGCGGAGTTTGATCAATGAGTAAAGAAATTTTAATGGTTGCTGAGGCTGTATCCAACGAAAAAGGTGTGGATAGAGGTATTATTTTTGAAGCCATCGAGCAAGCGCTCGCTATGGCGACAAAGAAGCGTTTTGATGAGGGTGCCAATATCCGAGTCGAAATTGATCGTGAAACAGGTAACTACCAATCATTTCGTTGGTGGGATGTGGTGGCCGATGATGAAATGGCTGAACTGGGCACTCAGTTCACGACAGAGGAAGCGTTTGAAAAAGACCCTACACTAAACGTAGGAGATACCTTTGAGGAATCTGTTCCCAATATAGAATTTGGCCGTATTGCAGCTCAAACTGCAAAGCAGGTAATTGTTCAGCGTGTTAAGGAAGCCGAAAGAAATCTTATTATCGATCGCTTCAAACATCGTGTAGGTGAATTGTTAAATGGCACGGTTAAAAAAGTAACACGCGACCATATTGTTGTAGATTTTGGTGACAATGCAGAAGGTTTGCTGCCAAGAGAAGATTTGGTTGGCCGTGAAATTTTTAGAATAAATGATCGAACTCGCGTTATTCTTACTGGTATACGCGAAGAAGTTCGCGGCCCTCAATTGCAGGTTTCAAGAGCTGCGCCAGAGATGCTAGTTCAATTATTTCAGATTGAAGTGCCAGAGATCGCTGAAGGTGTTATCGAAATTAAGGGTGCTGCACGAGATCCAGGCCAGCGCGCCAAGATTGCAGTGAAAACTAAGGATGCACGTATTGACCCTGTTGGTGCTTGTGTAGGTATGCGCGGTGCGCGTGTTCAGGCAGTATCCAATGATCTTGATGATGAGCGCGTTGATATTGTACTTTGGGATGATAATCCTGCTCAGTTAGTCATTAATTCTATGGCGCCTGCAGAGGTAGAATCTATTGTTGTAGACGAAGATAGTCACTCGATGGATGTGGCAGTAGATGAAGAAAATCTAGCCCAAGCAATTGGCAAGGGTGGTCAAAATGTGCGTCTAGCATCCGAGCTTACGGGTTGGACTATCAATGTAATGACTATAGAAGATGCTCAAGAAAAGCAGCAAACAGAATCTGTTAGCGTGATTGAAAAATTAATGAATGCACTTGATGTAGATGAAGACATTGCTACTGTGCTGGTAGAAGAGGGCTTTACCAGCGTAGAAGAAGTTGCCTATGTGCCGCTTGAAGAAATGAGTGCTATTGAGGGTTTTGACTCTGATATTGCTGAAGAGCTTCGAGCCCGGGCAAAGGATGCATTATTGACCATGGCTCTTGCAAGTGAAGAGCAGTTAACCAATGCAAAACCAGCTGATGATCTTCTTAATATGGAAGGCATGGATCAAGAGTTAGCCCTTAAATTGGCTGCAAAAAGCATCATTACTATGGAAGATCTCGCTGAGCAAGCGGTAGATGATCTTATGGGTGTTGAAGGCATGAACGAAGAAAAAGCGGCGTCATTAATTATGACTGCTCGCGCACCTTGGTTTGAGTAATAGATTAAATCACTAGGTGTTATCCAGAGGCGAAAAGAATGGCAGAAGTGACAGTAAATGAATTAGCAAAAACCGTAGGGGCTTCTGTGGATCGTCTGCTATTGCAGATGAAAGAAGCGGGTTTGAGTCACAGCTCGGCAGACGCCAGTGTTTCGGACGAAGAAAAACAAGTTCTTCTTGGCTATCTTAAAAGCTTGCATGGTGACAAATCTGGAGAACCCAAGAAGATTGTCTTGCGTCGCAAGACAATGAGTACTCTCAAGTCGGGTAACAAGAAAACTGTTAATATCGAAGTTCGTAAAAAAAGAACTTACGTCAAGCGTAGTGACGAAGAGTTAGAGACTCAAGCGAAGGCTGAGGCTGAAGAAGTGGCTCGTCGTGAACAGGAGGTGCCAGAGGTAGAGTTTGGTACCGGAATTGATGATATTGAACAAAAACGTCAATCAGCAATTGAAAAGCGCCGAACCGCGGAAACTGAAGCTAAGCAAGCTGAAGAAGATGCTGAAAAGAAAAAATTGGAAGGAAAGACTAAAGATGAAGCTGCAAAAACAGCTGAATCTTCTGAAAGCCAAGCCAAGAAGCCAGTTAAAAAGCCAGTTGCATCGCCGGTACAGCCGCCTGCTCCTTCGGAACCAGTTCTAGATAAAGGGCGACGGCAAACCAAATCATCTGATGATGAAGAAGATAAAATTGCTAGAAAAGCGGCCAAAAAGCCATCTATTAAAAGCAAGAAAAAACCTCGTATTGAGCTTGATGAAGCAATAGGTGAAAAGGCCGCAAGACCACGCCTTAAATCAGGCCTTCGTTCGGCACTTAAAGTTGATAACAAGCATGTATTTAAAAAGCCAGTTGATAAAAAAATTGTAGAAGTAGCCATTCCCGATGAAATAACGGTTGCTGATTTAGCACAAATAATGTCGCTCAAATCAGGTGTGGTTGTCAAAGAACTTATGAAGATGGGCGTTATGGCTACTATCAATCAAATGATTGATCAGGAAACGGCTTTCCTAGTGGTTGAAGAATTAGGTCATACCCCTGTCGCAGCTACCAATGATTCTCTAGAGGATCAACTCACCCAGCAATTTGAAGATCTTAATACAGACAGTAATCAGCAACCAAGAGCACCAGTGGTTACAGTAATGGGCCATGTTGATCATGGTAAGACATCCCTCTTGGATTATATTAGAGAGTCAAGAGTAGCCTCTGGAGAAGCCGGTGGAATTACACAGCATATTGGTGCCTACCATGTAGATACACCCAAAGGGATGGTTACTTTTCTAGATACTCCTGGTCACGCTGCTTTTACTGCAATGCGAGCTAGAGGGGCGCAAAGTACGGATGTTGTTATCCTAGTAGTTGCAGCTGATGATGGTGTTATGCCGCAAACAGAAGAAGCTGTTCAGCACGCCCGTGCTGCAGGTGTACCATTAGTTGTAGCTATTAATAAAATGGATAAAGAGGGTGCAGATCCAGAGCGAGTAACCACAGAGCTCGCAGCAAAAGATGTTATTCCTGAAGACTGGGGAGGTGATACTCAGTTTATAAAAGTATCTGCCCAGACTGGTGAGGGTATTGAAGAATTATTAGAGGCAGTTCTTTTGCAGTCAGAATTATTAGAACTTACAGCCCCTGTAGAGGTTCCAGCCCGTGGAGTTGTCGTTGAGTCGCGTGTTGACAAGGGTCGAGGCGTTGTTGCTACTGTTCTAGTTCAGCAAGGTACACTGCGTAAAGGCGAATTTATGCTCGCCGGTGAAAGCGTGGGTAAAATTCGTGCACTAAATAATGATGCTAGGCAGCCTACTACTGAAGCAGGTCCGTCCATTCCAGTTGAAATTCTTGGTCTTGATGAGCCACCTCAAGCAGGTGACGAATTCTTTGTAGTTGCTGACGAAAGAAAAGCAAAAGAGATTGCTCAACAGCGTCAGGATCAAGCCCGTAAAGAGAGATTTTCTCGACAGCAGGCAGCTAAGCTAGAAAATATGTTTACCGATATGGAATCAGGCGTAGTCAACAAGTTGCCGCTAGTGGTTAAAACTGATGTGAGGGGTTCTTTAGAGGCGCTTACCAGTGCGTTGAATGATTTTGCTACTGAAGAAGTTGCAGTTGAAATTGTTGCCTCTGGTGTTGGTGGTATTACTGAGTCGGATATCAACCTTGCCTTAACCACCGGTGCGATTGTTCTTGGCTTTAATGTTCGAGCCTCAAGCGTTGCTCGTGAGTTAGCTGAAAAAGAGCAAATTGAAGTTCGATACTATAGTGTGATCTACAAGTTGCTTGATGAAGTTAAGCAAGCGCTATCGGGTATGTTAGCACCAGAAACCAAAGAAGAAATCGTCGGCATTGCCCAGGTTAGAGATGTGTTTAGATCGCCTAAATTTGGCGCCATTGCTGGCTGTATGGTCACCGAGGGTACTGTGTATCGCAATAAACCAATTCGTGTACTTCGCGATAATGTGGTTATTTTCCAAGGTGAGCTTGAGTCATTAAGACGCTTTAAAGATGATGCGCAAGAAGTCCGCAATGGTATGGAATGCGGTATTGGCGTTAAAGATTACAATGATGTCAAATCAGGCGATCAAATTGAAGTATATGAAATTACTGAGGTACAGCGCTCTCTTTGATGAGTGCTATTTAAATGCCTAGGGAATTTACACGATCTGAGCGTGTTTCGGATGCAGTTCAAAAAGAACTGGCATCTTTGATACGTCAGCATATTCGCGATCCACGAGTGGGTATGCTTAGTGTTACAGATGTAACAGTTACCCGAGATCTTGCAATTGCCAAAGTCTATGTTGCTTTTGTCGGTGAAAGAACATCCGAGGAAATTAAACAAGGTCTTGATGCACTTAATGGTGCATCGGGATATCTCAGAAAGTTATTGTCTTCAAGCATTGCTTTGCGTGCCACGCCAAAACTAAACTTTTTTTATGATGAAACCGGTCAGCGCAGTCAGCACTTAGACGCACTGATTGATTTAGCTATATCCTCTGATAATAACAATCAAGAGGAATCCTAAATTTGGGTCGTCGTCGCAAATCTGGTCGATCAGTTAATGGAGTCCTGCTTCTCAATAAGCCTATAGGATTCACTTCTAATAAAGTCTTACAAAAAGTTAGATGGTTATTTGATGCCAATAGAGCTGGTCATACTGGGGCGCTAGACCCCCTGGCATCTGGAGTACTTCCTTTATGCTTTGGTGAGGCAACTAAATTTAGTCAATACCTTCTTGATTCAGATAAATATTATCGCAGCACCTATACTTTTGGTGTAAGTACTGCAACTGGTGATAGTGAGGGAGACATAATCTCCCAGCAGGATGCATCAAACATAACTAAAAATCAGGTTGAACAAGCCATAAAGAGTTTTCAGGGTGAAATAGATCAGGTGCCTTCCATGTACTCTGCACTTAAACATAATGGCCAACCACTTTATAAACTCGCAAGACAAGGAATCGAAATTGATCGCCCTGCGCGTCAAATAACAATTTTCAATTATAAGATTATTGATTTTAGGTCAGGTGTTCACCCTCAAGTTGATGTTGAAGTTCACTGTAGCAAAGGCACCTACATCAGAACCTTAGCAGAAGACTTAGGTACCGCCCTAGGTTGTGGCGCTCATGTCAGTGCACTACATCGATTCAAAGCGGGGCCTTTTGATGAGCAGCAAACTATTACACTCGACGAATTAGAAAAGCTAAGAGATCAGGGCACTGTAGAGCAATTAGATCAACTACTAAAACCAGTAGATACCCCAGTTCTAGACTATCCGGCGGTGGAATTTGATCAAATAATGGCCGGCTATTTCCAATTAGGGCAATCAATTACTTTAAAAAAAGCCTTTCGCCAAGGGCAAGAAGGCGATATAGTGCGCGTCTTTCGTGAGGACGGTGCATTTTTAGGTATAGGAACTGTTACCGAAGATGGCAAAATTGCCCCTAAACGATTAATTGTTGAGAATGCCTAATCTTTTAATTAGGGGTTCTCGTAAGAAATTTGAGGAAGACCAAGAAGTCTCTCAATCAGTCGACTGAAAGAGTCGATATATAGGTAGGTTGTCTGTAATTATGCACGGACATCCTGAATTCAATCATTGCATATTGGAGTAATGACTATGGCACTAAGTGCACAAGAGAAAGCGAAAATTGTAGCTAAATACGGGCAGGGAGAAAATGATACAGGCTCTCCAGAAGTTCAAGTTGCATTGTTAACCGAAAACATCAATAAACTTCAAAGCCATTTTGGCGATCATAAAAAAGATAACCATTCCCGTCGTGGTCTTATTCGTATGGTTAATCAGCGTCGTAAGTTGCTGGATTACCTCAAGGCTAACAAATCAGAACGCTACAGCGCCTTGGTTAAAAATCTTGGTCTTCGTAAGTAATTTTTAGGTACAGGGCTCAGTGTTAAAATACTGAGCCTCAAACCTAAGTATTTGACTTAAACAAACCTGAATAATGTTAATCGCAAGCTGATCGAGTTACTTATGGCCATCTAAATTGGTGGCTATAAGTAACCCGAGCAGCAAAAAAATGGCAGAGATTCAGGTAAAACATAAACATTTAAAGGTAAAACTATGAACCCTGTAATTAAAACATTTCAATACGGTAAACATACCGTAACACTTGAAACAGGACGTGTTGCTAGACAAGCAACAGGTGCTGTTCTATGCTCAATTGATCAAACCACGGTACTTTGTACTGTAGTTGGTGCAAAAACTGCTAAAGCGGATATCGATTTCTTCCCGCTTGGCGTTCACTATCAAGAAAAAGCCTATGCGGCAGGAAAGATTCCCGGTGGATTCTTTAAGCGCGAAGCTCGACCCAGTGAAAAAGAAACCCTAACGTCACGTCTAATTGACCGTCCTATTCGTCCGCTATTCCCCAATGGATTTAAAAACGAAGTACAGGTTATTTGTACTGTAATTTCCGCGGAAAAAGATATCGACCCAGATATAGCTGCAATGATTGGTACTTCAGCAGCATTATCAATTTCTGGTATTCCATTTAATGGCCCAGTGGGTGGTGCGCGAGTGGGTTATTCAGACGAAGAAGGCTACATGCTAAACCCAACATACAGCGACCTTGAAACCTCGGCACTAGATATGGTGGTTGCAGGTACTAAGGACGCAGTTCTAATGGTTGAGTCAGAAGCTAAAGAACTCTCCGAAGATATCATGCTAGGGGGCGTTCTATTTGCTCACCAAGAGATGCAAACCGTCATCAGTGTTATTGAGGAATTGGCCTCTGAAACTGGCAAACCCCGTTGGGAATGGCAAGCTGAAGAAAAAAATGTTGAGCTAGTAAGCGCGCTTTCAGATGTTGTAGCTAGTGATCTAGATGCGGCCTATCAGGTAGTAAACAAGCAGGAGCGCTCATCTAAAATTGCTGAGCTTAAAGATGCAGCAGTTGCACAGTTATCTGCGGATGATCAATTCCCAGAAGACGAAGTAAAAGATGCATTCAAACAACTCGAAAAAGATATTGTTCGTGGTCGTATTATTCGTGGTGAGCCGCGAATTGATGGTCGTGATACCACAACTGTTCGTGGCATCAATGTTGAAGTAGATGTATTGGATCGAGTGCATGGCTCGGCATTATTTACTCGAGGCGAAACTCAGGCTTTAGTTGCAGCCACTCTTGGTTCAACGCGGGATGCACAGATGATTGATGCCCTAGAAGGTCGTCGTGATGATCCATTTATGTTGCACTACAACTTCCCTCCTTACTCAGTAGGTGAATGTGGTCGTGCAGGATTTACAAGCCGTCGTGAAGTCGGTCATGGTCGTTTAGCGCGTCGTGGTATTGCCGCTGTACTTCCAACTGCCGAAGAATTTCCATACGCAATGCGTGTAGTGTCAGAGATTACTGAGTCAAATGGTTCAAGTTCAATGGCTTCAGTTTGTGGTTCAAGTTTGGCGTTAATGGACGCTGGTGTTCCACTTAAAGCCCCAGTGGCTGGTATTGCTATGGGTCTGGTTAAAGAAGATGCAGGATATGCTGTATTGACCGATATCCTAGGTGATGAAGATCATTTGGGTGATATGGACTTTAAAGTAGCCGGTACTAATGAGGGTATTACTGCCCTGCAAATGGATATTAAAATCGAAGGTATTACCGAAGAGATTATGGAAATTGCTCTTGAGCAAGCACTCCATGCGCGAGTTCATATTCTAGGTGAAATGAATAAGGTTATCGCTAAGAGTCGTGACGAAGTGGCTGAATCTGCGCCTAAAATGGGAACTATGCGAATTGATTCAGATAAAATTCGCGATGTAATTGGTAAAGGCGGTGCAACGATCCGCGGTCTATGTGAAGAGCACAACTCAACCATCGATATTACTGATGATGGTGAAGTAAAAATCTACTCTGAAGATTCTGCGTCACTTAATGCCGCTATGGACGCAGTAACTGCAATTGTTGCCGATCCAGAGCCAGGCACTATTTATGATGGTAAAGTGGTACGCATTGTTGATTTTGGTGCCTTTGTTAACTTTATGCCGGGTACTGATGGTCTAGTGCATATTTCTCAAATTGCTGATAAGCGAGTTGAGAAAGTGACCGACTACCTCAGTGAAGGACAAGATGTTCGCGTCAAAGTACTTGAAATTGATAACCGCGGTCGAGTGAAGCTCTCTATCAAAGAAGCACAGCTTGAAGAAGGTGGTGCAGAAGAAGCGCCTGCGGAAACTACAGAAGACTAATCATTTAGTTATAAGAAGTAGTACAAAAACCCCCATTGGTTAAACCTTTGGGGGTTTTTTAATACTAGGAAGTTGCTAAATCAAAAAGCTCAGAAGCATGAGATAAGGTTTGTTCGGTGACTTTGGCGCCACCAAGCATACGAGCTAATTCTTCAATTCGTTGGGATTGATTTAGATGAACAATGCTAGATTCAGCACTGCTGTTTTCGGTAATTTTGCTCACCACATAATGCTGATGGGCATGGACCGCTACCTGGGGCTGGTGGGTTACACTAATAACCTGTCCACGATCACCAAGTTGTTTTAATAGCTTGCCAATAATATCGGCAGTACTGCCGCCAATACCCACATCTACCTCATCGAAAACGACGGTAGGAATACTAGAATTAGCCGCCGCAACCACCTGTATAGCCAGACTAATCCTTGATAACTCACCACCCGAGGCGACCTTTCCAAGGGGTTTATGCGCCTGTCCAGGATTGGTAGAAATTACCAGTTCAATATCTTCTAACCCATAGGATTTAAAATTATTTTCCTCAAGCGGTGTTATTTGAACCAATAGTTCAGCCCCCTCCATAGAAAGCTGTTGTAATTGTTGATTAATGTCCTGAGACATTTTTACAGCACCCTGTTGTCGTATAAGGCTTAGTTTAGTTGCATTTTTTCGGTATTTTATAGCCAGTTGATCAACCTCTTTTTGTAAGGCTTCCAGATTTTGATCGCCCGCAGTCAGTTGCTCAAGTTCTAACTTTAATTCAATAAGCTTTTCACCCAATTGATGAGTATCTACTCGATGTTTTCGACCAAGCTGAAAGACAAGTCCCAGCTCGTCTTCTATTTGCTGTAGCCGTTGAGGATTAGCTTCAAAGCGGTCGATATGTTGTTCAATACAGCGAACCGCTTCATCCACCTGAATTAATCCAGACTCAAGTAATTGCTCCGCCTCAATAAGCGCCTCAGGTTTGTGTTTCAGTTGGCCTAAAATAGACAATGACTGGTTAAAGCCCTCGCGAAGATTAAAGCTTTCCCCTTGGTCACTGATAGCCAGAAGTTTTTGGCTGTCCTGAATAATTTGCTCAGCATTAGCCAGATTATTTTGCTCTTGTTCTAATTGCTGTAAATAGCTAGATTCTAAATTAAATTCTTGTAGTTCTTCGACTTGAAATTGCAACAGCTCCCTTCGGGCAATAAGCTCATCTGAGCGCTCGGCCAAGTCTTTGAATGTCTTGGCTGCTTGATGCCAATCTTGAAAATAGTCTGTGACCTGTCCTGCAAGCTCGGTGCTGGTGTTGAAGTCATCCAATAGTTTGCGGTGAGTATTGCGTCTAAGTAAGGATTGATGTTCGTGCTGACTATGAAGGTCGACCAAAACGTCACCCAGTTGCTGGAGTTGTTGCATAGTGCAGGGTTGGCCGTTGATATAGCCCCGCGATCGGCCCTCAGTGGTGTAAATACGTCGCAGTATGCATTCATCTTCAGCTGTGAAATCGTGACTATCAAGCCAACGTTTAGCTTCAGGGATAGCAGACACATCAAAACTGGCGGTGATTTGCGCACGATCCTTTCCCTGACGGATAGTACTACTATCAGCGCGATCTCCCAGAGCCATACTAAGGGCATCCAAGATTAGAGATTTACCAGCACCGGTTTCCCCAGTAATAGCTGTAGTACCCTTAGAGAACTCTATCTCTAAGGCTTCTACTAATGTGTAGTTATTAATTGTAATCGACAGTAGCAAGGTAAAAAGTCACCAAAATAGGGTTAAAAATTATTTTTAAAGGCAAAGCAGAAATTTACTACTTGAAACTCTACTAATTGCCCCCATCTGTAGTATCAGTGCAAGAACAATTTTTATCAACAACCCAAGTAAATTATAAGGAGTTGGCGTGTCTCAAGATACTAATCAAGAAGATACTTCCCAAGAGAGTACTTCGGCTAAACCACAGCAGTCAGAGGTGGAAGCAGAAGAAAAGCTACAAGCAGATCAGTCCGAGCCCTCCGAAGAGCAGGGTGGCAATCAGATTGAAGAGCTACAGCAAAAGCTAAGTACCCTAGGCGAGCAATTATTGCGCGAGCAAGCTGAGATGCAAAATGTGCGTCGCAGAGCACAGCGTGATATTGAAAGTGCGCACAAATATGCATTGGAAAAGTTTGCTACTGAGCTCTTGTCAGTGGTTGATAATCTTGAGCGAGCAATTGATGCCATCGATGAAGATGATGAATCGCAAAAATCAGTGGCTGAGGGACTAGAACTTACGCTCAAAAGTTTTTCCGAGGTATTAGCCAAATACAATGTGGAAGCCGTTGAGCCTCAAGGGCAGCCCTTTGATGCAGATTTACATCAGGCAGTAAGCACAGTGCCCAATAAGGATGTAGAGCCAAATACTGTTATAAATGTATTTCAAAAAGGTTACACCCTCAATGGTCGCTTGATTAGACCGGCCATGGTTGTGGTCTCGACCTCAGCCTAGCTAAAAACTTATTCCACTTACCCTTGAAATATTAAAAATAGTACCCACATTAAAGGTAAGTGATTAAAAATATTAAACCCCTGTTATTTACCCCTATATAACAGGCTTTAGAAAAAGTGATGGAGAAAAAGTAATGGGAAAGATTATTGGAATTGATTTGGGAACCACTAACTCATGCGTAGCTGTACTTGAGGGTGATGCCCCAAAAGTGATTGAGAACGCTGAGGGTGCCCGGACTACCCCATCGGTTATTGCCTACGCAGACGATGGTGAAATTTTAGCGGGTCAATCTGCCAAACGTCAGGCAGTGACAAACCCAGAAAATACAATTTACGCAGTAAAGCGTCTTATTGGCCGCCGTTTTGACGACAAAGTGGTGCAAAAAGACATTGCTATGGTGCCTTACAAAATTGTTAAAGCAGATAACGGTGATGCATGGGTAGAAGTGAAAGGCGAAAGCAAAGCCGCGCCACAGGTATCAGCTGAAATTCTTAAGAAAATGAAAAAGACGGCAGAAGATTATTTAGGTGAAACAATTTCTGAGGCGGTTATTACAGTGCCTGCCTACTTTAATGATTCACAACGCCAAGCGACCAAAGACGCCGGTCGAATCGCTGGCCTTGATGTAAAGCGTATTATTAATGAGCCAACAGCAGCGGCATTGGCCTATGGTATTGATAAAACCGAAGGCGATAGCGTTATTGCAGTCTACGATTTGGGTGGTGGTACCTTTGATATCTCAATTATTGAAATTGCCGATGTTGATGGTGAAAAACAATTTGAAGTATTGGCCACAAACGGCGATACATTCCTCGGTGGTGAAGACTTTGATTTACGCTTGATTGAATATTTGTCAGCAGAATTTAAAGCCGATAGTGGTGTTGATCTAGGCGGCGATCCGCTGGCAATGCAACGTCTTAAAGAAGCGGCTGAAAAAGCGAAAATTGAACTTTCATCTAGTTCACAGACTGAAGTTAATTTGCCTTATATTACTGCAGATGCCTCGGGTCCCAAGCATTTGGTGGTTAAGTTAACAAGAGCTAAGCTAGAGTCATTGGTTGAAGACTTAGTTGAGCGCTCTCTTGCGCCTCTCAAACTAGCACTTAAGGATGCGGGTAAATCAGCGTCTGAAATTGATGAAGTGATTCTTGTTGGTGGTCAAACACGTATGCCACTAGTACAAGATAAGGTAACTGAATTCTTTGGTAAAGAGCCGCGTAAAGATGTAAATCCTGATGAGGCAGTAGCTGTAGGTGCTTCACTTCAGGGTGCTGTTCTTGCGGGTGATGTTACTGATGTTTTATTGCTGGATGTAACTCCTCTGACCTTGGGTATTGAAACCATGGGTTCAGTGGCAACGCCAGTGATTGAGAAAAACACCACAATTCCAACCAAGAAATCACAGGTATTTTCAACCGCTGAAGACAACCAAACAGCGGTAACTATTCATGTGGTTCAGGGTGAGCGCAAACAGGCGGCGCAAAACAAATCACTAGGCCGTTTTGATCTAGCTGACATTCCGCCAGCACCTCGTGGTATGCCACAGATTGAAGTTACCTTTGATATCGATGCTAACGGTATATTGAATGTAAGCGCAAAAGATAAGGCGACGGGCAAAGAGCAGTCTATTGTAATTAAAGCGTCTTCAGGTTTATCCGATGAAGAAATCGATGCAATGGTTGCAGATGCTGAAGCCAATGCGGCAGAGGATGCAAAATTTGAAGAGCTAGTACAGGCGCGCAATACGGCTGATGGCTTGGCCCATGCTGCCAAGAAAACCCTTGAAGAAGCCGGTGACAAAGCTTCAGATGAAGAAAAATCAGCTATTGAGGCGGCAATTGCCAAGGTTGAGGAAGTGGTTCAGGGTGACGATAAAGAAGCTATCGACGCCGCGGCTAAAGAGTTATCCGAAGCTTCAGCCACATTGGCGCAAAAGCTATATGCAGAGCAACAAGCTGAGGAAGGTCAGGGTGAAGCTGCTGAGCAACCTGCTGATGATGCTATGGATGCTGAGTTCGAAGAGGTTGATGAAACTCAGAAAGACGGTAAGTAAACAGTAGATTTAATTTTTTACTTACTGCTAGGCGCGAACATAGTTTCGCGCCTTTATTTTTTACTAGGAATAAAAGCTCATTATGGCAAAACGCGATTACTATGAAGTTTTGGGTGTGGATAAATCGGCTTCTGATCAAGAGATTAAGAAGGCATTTCGTCGTGTTGCGATGAAACATCATCCAGATCGAAATCCTGATGATAAAAATTCCGGCGAGAAATTTAAAGAAGCCCAAGAAGCCTATGAAATTTTAGGTGATGGTGATAAAAAAGCCGCCTATGATCGTTTTGGACATGCTGGTGTTGACGGAAATTCCGGTGGTGGTGGCGGTTTCGATGGCGCTGGTTTTGGCGATATGTTTGGCGATGTCTTTGGTGATATTTTTGGTGGCGGTGGCGGCGGTCGCCGATCAGGTCCGGCAAGAGGGGCAGATCTTCGCTATGACTTACAGTTAGATTTAGAAGACGCAGTCAAAGGCAAGACCATTAAAATAGATGTACCCAGATCAGTTCACTGTGATACCTGTGATGGTTCGGGAGCGCGACCTGGATCTTCGCCGACCACATGTCCTACCTGTAATGGTGTGGGTCAGGTGCGAATGTCCCAAGGTTTCTTTCAAGTCCAGCAGACTTGCCCACAATGTGGTGGGTCAGGCCAAATTATTGCTGATCCCTGTGTCGATTGTAACGGTCGTGGGGTCAAACAAGAATACACCAAACTATCCGTTAAAATTCCTGCGGGCGTAGATACTGGTGATCGTATTCGTCTTGGCGGTAAGGGCGAAGCCGGCCCCAATGGTGGTCCTGTGGGTGACCTCTATGTTCAGGTTCATGTTCGAGAGCATTCAATTTTTGTTCGTGAAGACAGTCATCTGCACTGTGAAGTTCCTATAAGTTTTGCTCAAGCAGCTTTGGGCGGAGTTTTAGAGGTGCCAACCCTAACCGGCAGAGTAAAATTAAAGATTCCCGCAGAGACTCAAAGTGGCAAAGTGTTTCGTTTGCGCGGAAAAGGGGTAACTCCTGTGCGTGGCGGTGGTACTGGAGATTTGTTGTGCCGTGTGGTGCTAGAAACACCCATTAACCTCGGCGAAGATCAGCGTGAACTCCTAGAAAATTTTGATAAAAGCCTAAAAGGTAAAGGAAAACATTCCCCAAGAACCTTAAATTGGTTTGATGGGGTGAAAAAATTCTTCGATAATCTCACTGGTTAGAGTAGAGTTACCCTTAATTACTAAATTTTGGATATAAAAATGATCAAGATAGCCATAACTGGAGCCGGTGGACGTATGGGGAAAGCCTTAATAGAGGCAGTTACCCAGACTAAAGGCTTGCAACTAAGCGCGGCCATTGAGCGACCCGATAGTACATTAATTGGCGTAGATTCTGGGGAGTTAGCTGGATTAGGTCGCAATAACATAACAGTTGTAGCGTCACTGCAAGAGGTTATTGATCAGTTTGATATCCTTATCGATTTCAGTACACCAGCATCAACATCGGCAAATATTGAGCTCTGCGCTCAGCAGGGTAAAAAAATAGTAGTGGGTACAACCGGCTTTGATGAGCAACAATTAAAAAGTATCGATCAGGCAAGTAATAAGATCGCTATTTGTATGGCCTCAAATTACGCAACTGGGGTCAACCTATGTTTTAAGTTAGCCGAGTTGGCAGCATCAGTTTTGGGTGATGAGGTGGATATTGAGATTTCAGAAACCCATCATCGGCATAAAGTTGATGCGCCATCGGGCACTGCACTCTCCTTGGGCGAGTCGGTCGCAGGAGCACTTGATAGAAACTTAAAAGATGTTGCGGTCTATGGGCGTGAAGGACAAACGGGCGCAAGAGATAGACAGACTATTGGCTTTGCCACCCAGAGAGCAGGTGATGTGGTGGGTGATCATACGGTTTTATTTGCCGCAGAGGGTGAGCGAGTTGAAATTACGCATAAAGCCTCTAGCCGAATGGCCTTTGCTCGCGGTGCACTTCGTGCGGCAAGTTGGTTGAATGAAAAAAAATATGGTCTTCATAGTATGCAGGACGTGCTCAGCCTGGATTTATAAGTCTAACGAATAAAAAAATAAATTCATCAATGATGGACAAAACAGGTATGTTTACCCTAAAATACTTTCTCAGATCCGTTAACTAATAACGGCACTGGTCCGAGAGGTTTATATACTGAATATTTCTTATAAAAGCGAGATGAGACAAATGGTCCCATCTCGTTTTTTTGCAAATAATCAAAAGGCTTTTCGGTTTTATCCTGCCAGTTAGACTCAATATAATTTAGGAGGTTGTGTGAATTCCCAGATCAATCGGGAGGCTGTTCTTGCGCTCGCAGATGGAACAATTTTCAGAGGTACCGCTATTGGTGCTGAAGGGCAATCTATTGGTGAAGTAGTTTTTAATACTGCACTGACCGGTTACCAAGAAATTCTCACAGACCCCTCTTATGCAAATCAAATTGTAACCCTGACCTATCCACATATTGGAAATGTTGGTGTTAATAGTGAAGATCAAGAATCTAATCAAATCTGGGCAGCAGGATTGGTTATTCGCGATTTACCCTTACTTGTTTCAAATTTTCGCAGTGAGCAAAGCTTAGATCAGTATCTTACAGATCATGGCATAGTGGGTATTGCCGATATAGATACCAGAAAACTAACACGAATTTTACGAGAAACAGGCTCGCAAAGTGGCTGTATTATGGTCGGTGATATTGACGACAAAAAAGCAGTAGAGGAGGCTAAAAAATTTCCTGGTCTAAAGGGAATGGATCTGGCAAAACAGGTGACAACCACTGAGGCTTATTCTTGGCAACAAAAGAGTTGGCAGTTGGGTCAAGCCTATAAGCAACAAACTGAATTTAAATTTAAAGTGGTAGCCTATGACTTTGGGGTTAAGCAAAATATTTTGCGCATGATGGTTGATCGCGGATGCGATCTAACCGTTGTACCTGGGCAAACCCCAGCTAGCGAAGTGTTAGCCATGAATCCCGATGGTGTTTTTCTTTCCAATGGTCCCGGTGATCCCGAGCCCTGTGACTACGCTATTGAGGCAATTACCGAGCTATTAAAAACAGATATCCCCCTATTTGGAATCTGCTTGGGGCACCAACTTCTGGCATTGGCCTCTGGGGCAAAAACCGAAAAAATGAAATTTGGCCATCATGGTGCCAATCATCCGGTGGAAGATATTGCTAATAAAACTGTGATGATCACCAGCCAAAATCATGGTTTTTCGGTTAAAGAAGACGGATTGCCAAGCTGTTTAAAAGCAACCCATCGCTCATTATTTGATGGTTCATTGCAGGGGATTCATCGCACTGATAAGCCGGCGTTTAGTTTCCAAGGGCACCCAGAAGCAAGCCCTGGCCCCCATGATGCGGCACCATTATTTGATCACTTTATAAAATTGATGGAGGCTAGACGTTAAGCGTCTTGACTGAGTAGCGACCCTATGCCAAAAAGAACAGATATAAAAAGCGTTTTAATTCTTGGAGCAGGCCCGATTGTGATTGGCCAAGCCTGTGAGTTTGATTACTCCGGTGCTCAAGCCTGTAAGGCGTTAAGAGAAGAAGGTTATAGAGTTATATTGGTTAACTCCAACCCAGCTACCATTATGACCGATCCAGCTATGGCCGATGCTACCTATATTGAGCCGGTTGAATGGGGCACTGTTTCGAAAATTATCGAAAAAGAAAGACCCGATGTACTACTGCCAACCATGGGTGGTCAAACAGCCCTTAACTGTGCCTTGGATCTTGCTAAGCACGGTGTTCTTGAACAGTTTGGTGTTGAAATGATTGGCGCCAATGCTGATGCTATTGATAAAGCGGAAGATCGCGAACGGTTCGATAAGGCCATGAAAGCGATTGGTTTGGACACGCCAAATTCTGGTATTGCTCACAGTCTTGAGGAAGCCTATCAGGTTGCCGATCGCTTTGGCTTTCCTTGTATTATCCGACCCTCATTTACTATGGGTGGATCGGGTGGCGGTATTGCCTACAATAGAGAAGAATTTGAACAAATTTGTCGACGTGGTCTCGACCTTTCGCCAACCAATGAGTTGTTGATTGATGAATCACTGATTGGTTGGAAAGAATATGAAATGGAAGTGGTTAGGGATCGCAATGATAACTGCATCATTATCTGCTCCATTGAAAATCTGGATCCTATGGGCATTCATACCGGTGACTCAATTACTGTTGCTCCGGCGCAGACATTAACCGATAAAGAATACCAAATAATGCGTAATGCATCGGTGAAGGTATTGCGTGAAATTGGTGTTGAAACTGGCGGTTCAAACGTGCAGTTTGCGGTTAATCCTGAAGATGGCCGGCTTATTGTGATTGAAATGAACCCTCGTGTTTCCCGTTCATCAGCACTAGCGTCTAAGGCAACAGGTTTCCCAATTGCCAAGGTTGCGGCTAAGTTAGCTGTAGGCTATACCCTCGATGAGCTTCAAAATGAAATCACTGGTGGCGCGACACCAGCTTCTTTTGAGCCCAGTATTGATTATGTGGTTACCAAGATACCGCGTTTTGCCTTTGAAAAATTCAATCAGGCCAGTCAAAAGCTCACCACACAGATGAAATCTGTGGGTGAGGTGATGGCCATTGGTCGAACCTTTCAAGAGTCTATGCAAAAAGCACTGCGTGGATTAGAAGTAGGTGTCTCTGGCTTTGATCCTGTGCTCGATCCCTCAGATGATTCATCAACCAGTATCCTCAACAACCAATTAGCTGAGGCAGGTCCGGATCGCATTTGGTATGTTGCCGATGGTTTCCGTCTAGGAATGAGTCTTGAAGAGATGTTCAATATCACCAAAATTGATCCCTGGTTCTTGGTGCAAATTGAAGATTTAATCAAAGAAGAGCAGCGGTTATTAGGTGCTGAACTTTCAAATATTGATACAACGGCTTTATTTAAACTTAAGCGTAAAGGTTTTTCTGATAAACGCCTGGGCGATATTCTAGGTTGCGGCGAACAAGCGGTGCGTGAGCATCGACACCAGTTAGATATTCATCCGGTTTACAAACGGGTGGATACCTGTGCGGCAGAATTCTCTACGGATACCGCCTATATGTATTCGACCTATGAAGAAGAATGCGAAGCTCAGCCCAGTAATCGCGACAAGATATTGGTGTTAGGTGGCGGTCCCAACAGAATTGGTCAGGGAATTGAGTTTGACTACTGCTGTGTGCATGCGGCTCTAGCTATGCGTGATGATGGTTATGAAACCATTATGGTTAACTGTAATCCTGAAACTGTCTCTACCGATTATGATACGTCTGATCGATTGTTCTTTGAGCCAGTGACTTTAGAAGATGTACTGGAAATTGTTCGCTTAGAAAAACCTAAGGGTGTGATTGTTCAGTTTGGTGGTCAGACACCCTTAAAGCTAGCGCGCGCTTTAGAAGCCGAAGGTGTTCCTATTGTCGGCACTACACCGGATGCGATTGATCGCGCTGAAGATCGCGAAAGATTCCAACATATGATTCAAAAGCTGGATCTATTGCAGCCTTCAAACGCCACAGCTCGCAGTGCTGAAGACGCTGTTGTTCTAGCTGAAAAAATTGGTTACCCATTGGTTGTGCGTCCCTCCTATGTACTGGGTGGTCGCGCCATGGAGATTGTTTATAAAGAGGACGAACTTCGACACTATATGCGAACGGCTGTAGAGGTCTCAGAAGACTCACCGGTATTGCTTGATTTCTTTTTACCGAATGCTATTGAAGTTGATGTGGATGCGGTAAGTGATGGTGAGCAGGTAGTAATTGGTGCCATTATGCAGCATATTGAACAGGCGGGAATTCACTCCGGTGATTCGGCCTGTTCACTACCGCCTTACAGTTTGAGTGAAGATGTTCAAAATGAGATGCGTGAAGTGTGTAAGAAAATGGCTGTTGAACTCGGTGTTCGCGGCTTAATGAATGTGCAGTTGGCTCTTCAAGACGATAAAATTTATGTGATTGAAGTTAACCCGCGCGCATCCAGAACAGTCCCCTTTGTGTCCAAATGTATTGGAACCTCTCTCGCTAAAATTGCAGCCCGTTGTATGGTGGGTCAAACTCTTGATTCTCAGGGGTTCACTAAAGAAATTGTGCCGCCTTACTACAGTGTTAAAGAGGCGGTATTCCCGTTTAATAAATTCCCCGGTATTGATCCAATTCTTGGGCCTGAAATGAAGTCTACCGGTGAGGTTATGGGTGTGGGTGAAACCTTTGCTGAGGCCTATGGCAAGGCAGAGTTGGGTGCCAGTGATGAAATTCCTACCAAGGGCACCGCCTTTATTAGTGTGCGCGATAGAGATAAGTCACAGGTACCCCAATTGGCAAAAGACTTGATATCTATGGGCTTTAAGCTGGTTGCATCTAAGGGTACGGCAAAAGTGATCACCGATGCGGGTCTGGATGTTGAGTTAGTTAATAAGGTCCAAGAAGGCAGGCCGCATATTGTCGATATGATTAAAAGCGATAAGATTCAGTTAATCATCAATACCACTGAGGGTCGCAAAGCAATCTCTGATTCCAGTGCTATACGCTCTAGTGCAGAACAGCATCAAGTTTACTATACTACGACAATGGCAGGCGGAAGAGCGGTATGTGAAGCCCTAATGTTTGCTGGTGAAATTCAGGTTAGAGATTTACAAACGCTTCATAAGGCAATTAGTTAATGCAAAAAAATCCAATGACAGTAGAGGGTGAGGCCGCACTTCGTATTGAGCTTGAAAAGCTCAAGAAAGAAGATCGCCCAAGGGTTATTCAGGCTATTGCTGAAGCCCGCGAGCATGGTGATTTAAAAGAGAATGCTGAATATCATGCCGCCAGAGAACAGCAGGGTTTTATTGAAGGTCGTATTCAGGATATTGAGTCCAAGCTTTCTATATGTCAGATAGTGGATATTTCCCAAATGCCAGAAGGCGATCGAGTTATCTTTGGCTCAACAGTTACTATCATAAACACTGAGACCGATGAAGAGCTTAGCTATAAAATTGTTGGTGATGATGAAGCCAACGTCAAAGATGGCAAGATCTCCTACCAGTCGCCTATTGCTCGAGCGCTCATCAGTAAAGAGATTGGTGATGTGGTTAATATTCATACCCCGGGGGGTGAGGTGGAGTATGAAATTGATGATGTATCCTACTCTGGCTAGTCATCAAAATAAGCCATCAAAATTAGCCAGTCCCAATTAAGACTGGCCAAGCAAAAATAACATCAATGCCTTCTGCGCATGCAGACGATTTTCCGCTTCATCCCAAACCACCGAAATAGATTTATCTTCAAGTAGCTCAGCAGACACTTCCTCACCTCTGTGTGCTGGTAAGCAATGCATAAATAGAGCATTATCAGCCGCAAGAGCCATTAATTCATGATTTACCTGAAAGCCTGCAAAGTGTTCCAGTCTAGTGGTCTGTTCCGATTCTTGGCCCATAGAGGCAAACACATCAGTAGTGACAAGATCAGCACCAGACACAGCCTGTTTTGGATCCATGGTTACCACAACTCGATCACCCGCACTTTTTACAATATCAGGGTTGGGTTCATAACCTGTGGGGCAGGCAATTTGTAGTTTAAAATCAAACTGCATGGCCGCATTAATCCAAGAATGGCACATATTGTTGCCATCGCCAATCCATGCCACGGTTTTACCCTGAATAGAGCCGCGGTGCTCCACATAGGTCTGCACATCAGCTAATAATTGGCAGGGGTGAAAGCTATCAGTTAGTGCATTGATTACTGGCACCTCAGAATGTTGGGCAAAAGTCTCAATTTTGTCATGACCAAAGGTTCTAATCATAACAATATCAGTCATTCTTGAAATTACTCTGGCCGAATCCTCAATCGGTTCACCGCGCCCTAACTGGGTATCTGATGGCGATAAGAAAAGTGCACTTCCACCTAGCTGAGCCATGCCCGCTTCAAAAGAGACTCTGGTTCTAGTGGACGATTTTTCAAAAATCATTGCTAATACTTTCTGCGCTAAAACTGGTTTCTGGGTATTTTCACGATGCGCTTTTTTTAAAGCAATCGCAGAGTCAATCACCTGATTGAGTTCATCCGGTGTAAGGTCATGTAGCGTAAGAAAATGTCTAACAGCCATGGGTATGACTCCTATTGGAAGTCTTTAATTAGCGGTGCCAAAATACTCACAACTTGGTGAGCTTCTTGATCGGTCATAATCATCGGTGGTAACAATCTAATCACTGACTCAGCGGTTACATTAATGATTAAACCCTGTTTAAGTGCTTCGGTATATAGTGATTTACAGGGTTTGGTTAGCTCAACCCCAATCATACAACCACAGCCTCTAATATCTTTTAAATGCTCAACATCTTTAAGCTCTGAAGCTAAGCCTTGCATAATAATATCACCAATTGCTGTGGCTCTTTCATAGATATCGCCAGACTCCAGTAATTCAACTACTTTGAGTGCCACTGAGCAAGCCAATGGATTGCCACCAAAAGTCGAACCATGGTTTCCCGGTTGCATCAGATGCGCAGCATTTCCAGACGCTAAGCAAGCACCAATCGGCATGCCATTACCAAGCCCCTTAGCGGTAGTGATTACATCGGGTGTTACACCACTGTGTTGATGATAAAAATATTTACCGGTTCTACCATTGCCCGTTTGAACCTCATCGAGCATAAGCAGCCAGTCAAGCTCATCACAAAGATCCCTTAACTGCTTTAAATAATCTGGCGAAGATAGATTAATACCCCCCTCGCCTTGGATAGGCTCAACAAACACAGCACAGATATCTGGATTATTATCGGCAATGGTTCTTAGTGCCTCGATATCATTAAATGGACCGCGCACAAAACCTGAAACAAGGGGTTCAAATCCCGCCTGAATTTTTCTGCTACCAGAGGCCGTTAAGGTAGCAAGAGTTCTGCCATGAAAAGCATTATCCATAACCAATACTGTAGGTAACTTAATACCTTTCTTATTGCCATGTAAGCGAGCTATCTTAATTGCCGCCTCATTGGCTTCAGCGCCAGAGTTACTAAAAAATACATTAGTCATACCAGAGATTTGGCATAACTTTTTAGCTAACTGCTGTTGGCTGGGAATGGAAAAAAAATTTGAACAGTGCATTAACTTAGAAGCCTGTTCAGAAATAACTAAGCTAAGTTGAGGGTGCGAGTGCCCGAGGCCGCAGACGGCAATACCCGAAAGGGCATCAAGGTATTTTTTGCCTTTCTCATCATAAAGCGAGGCGCCTTGACCGCCGACTAATGTCGCAGCTCTCTCACCGTAGGTATTCATAAGGGACTTATCGCCCATGACTATTTGCACTCACATTTAAAATATAATAGAAAAAGGGCAGCGGTGCTGCCCTTAACATTCCATAATTATAGAAACATTTACCAAGCATCGCAATTTTTAGCCTTTCATGGCAAGGATTGAAAAATTTATCGGTTTAATCAATACCTTAAAACGCCGAAACAGGTTAAAATACGTATAAATCACATTAAACGAAATAGGGCGCTTATTAATGGATATTATGGAATCAATTCGTGATCAAGTAGAAAGTAATTCAGTACTACTCTATATGAAAGGATCACCCAACCAACCGCAATGCGGTTTTTCAGCGCGAACTGTACAAGCGCTAATGGCATGCGGTCATCGCTTTGCTTATGTAGATGTACTATCAAATCCAGAAATTAGATCTAATTTGCCGCTTTATGGTAACTGGCCAACTTTCCCTCAACTCTGGGTTGCAGGCGAGTTAATTGGTGGTTGCGATATTGTCACTGAAATGCACGAAAAGGGTGAATTAAAGACCGTTATTGATGAAGCTATTGGCGATCAAGCTGAAAGCGAATAATTCAAGATCTAAAAAAAACGCTCAATAATAGATATTATTGAGCGTTTTTTTATGCATTTTAAAACCAATAAAGCTAGGTTGCTGGCTTGGCAAAGTAAAACTTGCGCCACAATCTTAATCCAAAGGCTAGCGATAAAATCCAAACAAACAGTTCGATCCAGTTTGGATTGCTGTTATAGCCGACAAATCCTTTAAGAAAAACACCAATATGCCCTTTATCATGCAGTAAGTGGGTGTATTTTTGTTTGCCATTTAGGTTAAAGCTATAAAAAGCAGGGTTATCAGATTCGCCCAGTTCTGTTTTTGGCTTAAGAATGCTGTAGGGTCGAGAAATATCCTGTTTGGATTCTAAGCCAACTACCTCTAAATGATCGCCTTTCACTAGGAATTCTTCAATTTCGTGAGTACCGTAGGTCATCATGCCTGAGGCGAAAACCACTAATAGCAGGCTAGTGGCCCTAAAGAAAGATTTAAGCTGGATGCGTTTACCCTGAATTACAATGGCATAACCAATAGCAATAGCAAGCACTAAGCCGGCTATAAAGCCTGTGTAAGAGAAAGTTTCGGTCATCGAGAAGCTCCCCATTAGGAAAATAGCGGTTTCAAATCCTTCTCTAAAGATAGCAAAGAATATAATAAGAAAAATTCCCCAGCCTGCACTTTCTACTGCTTGATTAGCCTCATCCTTTAGTGCGGCGGTTGCACCCACTTGCTTTGAAAGCCAAAAGATCACATACCAGATCAAACCAGCAGTGACGATCATGGCAACGCCCTCAAATAATGCTTCAATGGATGCATTACCGATAGAGCTTTTTACCTGAACTAATGCAAAGCCAGTAATAATACTTGCGACAACAGCACTTGCAACCCCAAGCCATAATTGACGGATTTCTCTGTTAAGGTCTTGCTTGATTAGCAGGGTGTAAATTATTCCAACAATTAAAGAGGCCTCAAGGCCTTCGCGAAACATAATAATAAATTCGTTCATAACGGGTTTGCTCTATATTTGTGCATGGGAAACTTGGAAAAGCTTGTAATAGGGTTGTTGTAAAAACATTTTGTATATCTAATTTTTACAAAAAAAAACACCAAATGCAAATAGTTATCATTTGTAAATAGATTAAAACCATCCTAATTACTGAGTAAAAGCGGTTTTGGTTCATTAAAAAAGCAAAGTATAGAAGTTATTAAAAATATTTGTTGCAAATATAA
>CENU01113171.1_pt1 | contig 24513 bp, 18 predicted proteins | sample 361331 | NCBI WGS metagenome assembly CENU01 (sample SAMEA2619766, study PRJEB7988) | marine metagenome | isolation source: saline water (ENVO:00002010), including | reverse complement strand
CCCGCCAGTTTGATAAAATTTTACCGTCCGGCACCATTTGGAACGCGGCAATCACCTGCCCACTGCTTTATGTTGATCCGAGCCCTTTTCTGGCTATCTGCACTTGCTGCTAGCGCGGCCGCCATTGCCCTCATCATGGTGGCCGCCGTGATCTGGTCAGATCTCCCCGCTACGAGTGTCGTACAGGACATCCGGCTGAAGGAACCGCTTCGGGTATATAGCGTCGACGGCAGGCTCATGGGCGAATTCGGAGACGAGAGAAGAATTACTGTACAGATCGAAGACACTCCCCGGGACCTGATCAACGCCGTCCTGGCTACCGAAGACGACCGATTTTTCAGCCATCACGGAGTTGATCCGCTCGGTGTCTTGCGGGCGCTTATCACTAACCTGAAGTCCGGGCAGACCCGTCAGGGGGCAAGCACGATCACCATGCAGGTCGCGCGGAACTATTTTCTGTCCCGGGAAAAGACCTACACCCGAAAGATCAAGGAGGCGTTGCTCGCGTTCAAACTGGAGCGCGAACTCAGCAAGAACGAGATCCTTGAGCTGTACGTGAATAAAATCTTTCTCGGACATCGATCGTTCGGCTTTCAGGCAGCAGCCGCTTTCTACTACAACAAGCCGCTGGCCGAGCTCACCCTCGCTCAACTTGCAATGTTGGCGGGCCTGCCGAAGGCGCCGTCAAGCATCAATCCAGTGAGCAATCCGGTCCGGGCGCTTGAGCGGCGCAACTATGTGCTGCGCCGCATGCAAGGACTGAGCCTGATCGACGACGCCGCATTCGAAAAGGCCTCAACAGCCCCGCTGACCGCTGCCCGTCATCGCCAGGAAATCGAAATTAACGCGCCTTATGTCAGTGAGATGGTGCGCGAGCATATGTTCTCTCGTTACGGTCCCTTAGCATATGAATCCGGCTTTCGTGTCTACACCACCATCGACAGTCGTTATCAGAAAACGGCAACGCAAGCCTTGATCCAGGGACTGCTCGGGTACAGCGAGAGACACGGCTATCAAGGCCCCGCTGGGTATATTGATCCAGTGAAGATCACAACCCCTGCCGGGCGCGTTGAAGCGCTTTCACAATACCGTGCTGTCGCCGGCTTAATCCCGGCCATGGTTTTGCGCCCAGGCGGAGATGCTCTCGAAGTACTGACCGCCGAACAAGAATTCACTTCCATCGGTTACGAAGGATGGCGGTGGACCTTTCGCAGCCCATCGCAGATTCTGCATCCGGGAGACGTTGTCTATCTCTCACGCAGTGTGCGCGATACGCTTCGGCTGGCTCAGGTTCCTAAAGTGCAAGGCGCGCTGATCTCGCTTAACCCTTCCGACGGTTCGATAATGGCACTGATCGGAGGCTTTGATTTCGCAAAGAGCAAGTTCAACCGGGCAACGCAGGCGCTCCGCCAACCCGGCTCCAACATCAAACCTTTCATCTACTCTGCTGCACTCGAAAAAGGATTTACTCCTGCTACCGTGGTCAGTGGAGCGCCAGTCGTTATTGAGGATAACGTGGGCGGTGACTGGCGACCGCAAAATTACAGCAAGAAGGTTTTCGGACCGACGAGACTGCGAAAAGCCCTCAGCACATCGCTCAATCTGGTCTCGGTTCGATTGGTCCGCGCACTCGGTGTCGATGCGGTACGCGACCACCTCGAGAAGTTCGGCTTTGACCGCAGCCGGTTGCCTAACGGTCTATCACTCGCACTGGGTTCGGCCACGGTGACGCCAATGGAAGTGGCCAGGGCCTATAGTGTCTTTGCCAACGGTGGTTATCTTGTCGAGCCCTTTTTCATCGCACGGGTTGAAGATCCGTCAGGACAAATTGTTGAATACGCCAACCGGCAGATGTCCTGTTCTGGCTGCGGTGCATCGGTGACCGAGTCATCCGATAATTCGGAACGCTCGCCCGACCGGCGTTTCTCCCAGCAGGTCGTCTCCTCCGAAAACGCTTTTCTTCTCGACAGCATGATGCGTGAAGTCATTCGTTCCGGTACCGGTCAGGCAGCCCAAAGACTGAACCGGGATGACGCGGCCGGCAAAACCGGGACGACCAACAACTATTTCGACGCCTGGTTCACAGGATACAGCACCGATATCGTTGCGACTGTCTGGGTCGGTTTTGATCGCCCACAGGATCTCGGTCAGGGAGAGTCGGGCGCGCGGGCCGCCCTGCCCATCTGGATAGATTTCATGGAAGCGGCCCTGTCGGGCAAAGCACATCACAGGACGCGCGTTCCGGAGAACATCATCCGTCTGCGCGTGAACCGCCAGACTGGGTTACCCACTAACGAAGAAGACCCCGACAGTTACCTTGAATTTTTTGTTGCTGGCACCCAGCCGACGACCCCGCATGCACAATCTGCAGAGGACCCCGTAGAAGGTCTATTTTAGGAGGGGATTAACGGCTTAAGGCTGGATTGCGGAAGTGCCAGCGGTTTTCTTTTTCGCGGTTTTTTTCGCGGTCTTGGTTTTCTTCTTCGCAGCCTTGGTTTTCTTGCGAATAGTTTTTCGTACCGAAAGCGCTGTTTCTGGCGCCTCCCACCGACCACCACGAAAGAAAGCCTTCCACCCCGTTGCCTTGCCATCCAACTCGGTCATGACATATTGCTCGCGGGTTTTACGGCTGTAACGGATTTGCGCAGGATTGCCTTGCGGGTCTTCCAAAGGCGCATCAGCCAGGTAACGATGCTTGGGGTCCAGTTGATCCGCCACACTGGCTACCTCCCTGACGAGAGGCGCTCGTGTCTCCCGGTTGCGCGGGAACTGGCTCGCAGCGAGAAAAATTCCGGACGCGCCGTCCCGCAGCAGGTAGAAATCGTCCACTTTCTCGCAGCGCAGATCCGGCATGGGAATAGGGTCCGCCTTAGGCGGCGCGGGCTCGCCATTTCGCAGCAGTTTGCGCGTGTTCTTGCACCCCTCAGCCGTACAGCCAAAGTATTTGCCGAACCGCCCGGTCTTCAACTGCATCTCTGCCCCGCACTTGTCGCACTCCAACGTTGGCCCGTCATACCCCTTTAACTTGAACTCGCCGGTTTCGATTTCAAAACCGGCACAATCCGGGTTGTTGCCGCAGATATGCAGCTTGCGCGTCTCATCAATCAGGTAGGGCTCCATCGCGCTTTGACAGATGCCGCAGCGACGAACGTCGACCAGCCGCCGCGCTTCGTCGTCGTCATCAGCAGCAGCATCTTCAGTCTCGTCGCCCGGAATCAGATTAAGGGTCTGCGTGCATCGTTGTTTTGGGCTTAAGCCGTAACCGGAGCATCCAAGAAACACTCCTGTTGCCCCGGTACGGACCTGCATCTGACGGCCGCAGGTGGGGCAGGCCACATCAGTATCGGTCGGGATGTTGGCTCGCATGCCGCCTACCGCCGACTTGCCCTCACCCTCCCCCTTTGCTGCTTCCAGCTGAACACAAAAATCGGAATAAAAATCATCCAGCACATCCTTCCAATTCTTGTGGCCTTGCGCAATTTCATCGAGCTTCTCCTCCATGTCGGCAGTAAAGCCATAGTCCATCAGATCCTCAAAGTTTTCCCGTAACCGGTCTATCACGATTTCGCCCACCTTTTGGGCAAAAAAGCGTCGATTGACGAGCTTGGCGTATCCGCGGTCCTGGATGGTCGAAATGATGGAGGCATAGGTCGAAGGTCGTCCGATACCCCGCTTTTCCAACTCCTTGACCAGACTGGCTTCGGTGAATCTGCCGACCGGTTTCGTAAAATTCTGGATGGGATCGAGACCATCCAGGGTCAGCCCCTGTCCCGTGGGGATATCGGGCAGCACTTTGTCTTCCTGCTTGCCCGCAGGAGGCAGTACACGGGTGTAACCGTCAAACTGAAGAATTCGCCCCCGCGCTCGCAACTCGAACTCACCGCAGCGAACCGTGATCGTGGAGCTCAAGAATCGTGCATTGGTCATTTGGGAGGCGAGGAAAAAATTCCGAATAAGGTCGTACAGTCGTTCCTGATCACGCTCCAATGACAACTGCTGACCTGCTCGATTCGGGTCCGTTGGCCGAATGGCCTCATGGGCTTCCTGAGCATCTGCCTTGCTCGCATAAACGTTCGGCGAAGCCGGCAAGTACTCATCACCGTATGCCTTCGCAATAAGATTCCTTGCTGCCGATACGGCATCCGCACTCAGGTGGGTTGAGTCCGTACGCATGTAGGTAATGAAACCGGCTTCGTAGAGGCGCTGGGCCAACGTCATTGTCTTTTTGACCGAAAAGCCCAGACGCGTGCTCGCAGCCTGCTGCAGTGTCGATGTAATGAGAGGCGGATTCGGTCGAGACTGAGTCTTTTTGTCACTGCGGTCACTGACCTGGTAGGCATTGGCCTGTAATAGGGCAACCGCAGCCTGGGCTTCCCCCTCATTGACCGGACGAAACGTTTCACCCGCCTGTTTGACCACCTCAAGACGCAAACTTCCCTGCGGGCCGTGAGTGTCGGCAAAGATTTCCCAATATTCTTCCGGCACAAACGCGCGAATCTCACGCTCGCGCTCCACCAGCAGACTGACCGCCACCGACTGGACCCGTCCGGCAGACAGACCCCGGGCAATCTTCGCCCATAACAACGGTGACAACATGAAGCCCACAACCCGATCCAGAAAACGACGAGCCTGTTGGGCCTGGACCCTATCCTCATCCAGTTTGCCTGGACGTGCAAATGCTTCCTGAACCGCTTTCTTGGTGATCTCGTTGAAGACGACCCGATGATATTGCTGGGAGTCCGAGCCGATCACCTCTTTGAGATGCCAGGCGATGGCTTCTCCCTCGCGATCAAGGTCAGTGGCGAGATAGATGGCATCACTTTCAGCCGCCAGCTTCTGAAGTTCGTTGACGACCTTGACCTTGTCGGGCAATACCTGGTAATTCGCCTCCCACCCCTTATCAGGATTGATGCCCATATTGACGACCAGATCTCTGCGGGCTTTCTCCTTTCGATACCGCGCCTTCTGGGCAGGCGACATTTTACGAGTCTTGGCCGCTTGCTCAGCACGCTTCTTGGGATCTACCTTCTTTTTTGATCCACTCACGGGCAAGTCACGGACGTGGCCAACGCTCGATCGGACCACATACTCCTTCCCAAGGTATTGGTTAATGGTCTTGGCCTTGGCCGGAGACTCAACGATAACCAACGATTTACCCATAACGCTCCACTAATCTTCACAAAAAACTGCTTTGCCCGAGCAGTAAGGTCAGCTCACTCTGCTTTGGGTTCACCGTAAGCGGATGTAGCCACCGGCGCAGGTTTTCACCAGCCCTTGCAGTTCCACCCTTATCAGCATGGCCGAAATTTTCGCAATCGTCAAACCAGAGCGCTGTGCAATCTCATTGATTGGTGTGGGCGCAAAGTCGACAAAACCCAGAATACCGCCATCCCTGGCCAGCTTTTCGGCCTGATCGTCGTCGCCTATTTGTCCGACTTTTGCAAGGGAAAGCGCCTCCAGAATCTGGCTCGGCGTCTCAACCAGACAAGCGCCATCTCGAATCAGTTGGTGTGGACCGCGTGACAACGGAGAATTGACCGAACCCGGCAGTGCAAAAACCTCTCGACCCTGGTCCGCCGCGAATCCTGCAGTGATCAAACTGCCGCTGCCTAGCCCTGCCTCGACAATCAGGGTCCCAAGACTCAGGCCGCTGATAAGCCGGTTTCTCTGCGGAAAGTGATGCCGACGAACACCGGTACCCGGCGGGAATTCCGAAAGTATCAGACCCGATTCTTTAATCTCGTGGGCCAAGTTGCGGTGGCACCGTGGATAAACCGTATCAAGTCCTGTGGCGCAAACTGCGATGGTGGAGCCAGCGGTATGCAGCGCACCCCGGTGAGCAACACTGTCGATGCCCAGCGCCAAGCCACTGACCACAGTGACCTGATGGTCACCCATTGTGCCTGCGAAGCGCATCGTACTCTCACAGCCGACCGGTGTGGGATTACGACTTCCTACCACCGCGATGGCAGGCTGACCCAAGAGGTCAAGTTCGCCCTCGCAATAGATGACCGTCGGTGGGTTGGGAATCTCCCGCAATAATCGTGAAAAGCGTGGATCAGAAACGCCGAGCACTGAACGGCCGGGTGCCGAAAGCCATTCGATATCCCGTCGCAGTTCATCATGCCTGACAAAGCTGGCCAGAGTCTGTTTCGGGGTCATCGACTGGCTACTGGAACCCATAGCCGATACGTCTGCCCTCAGGGCATCAATCGGATCAGGAAAAACAGAAAGAACCGCTTGTTTGATCGAATCAGGAACGGCGGCTCTCCCGACGCTTAGCCAGGCAGTACTTCTTTCATCCATGACCAACCCTCCCTGGTTCGGCCAGATGTGCTCATCGGGACTCAGTATGTTGCGGCGATCCCTGCCGGACTCAGACCCCGATGGTGGGTAAATTCAGGTGTCGGGGCTCACCACCCGATCACCGACCTGTACCGCGCGCTCGGCGCTTTGAACCAGAGCATAACTGACCCGGTCGAATACGCGGATCACCATCAACTCGCCCGCGTGACCTTCGGGCAAACGCAACAACTCTGCCGATCTTCCCAAGAGCTCACGTTGGCTGGGCAAACGTTCATCACAACTCAGCATCCGAACATAGACCGCTTCTTTTGCGTCCGTCATCCGGCAGTTATCTGCGGAGCGGGCGGGCGACACGACCTTTGACGTCAGAAGAATGTTCTGCTCTGGGTATCGTGTTGACAGAAGATGTCCCGGTCGTATCCCGTCCTGACTGCCCACAGAAATCGCCACCAGAGAATAACCCCCGACACCAATTGCGATCCCAAATGTGCTCACGACATAAGCATCGAATGGGAGTTCAGCCGCGGCGGGATAGAGGTACGCATTGCGCGCCGGCGCTTTGTGCGCTATCAGGTGATCCCCGGGAACCGCCTCTTCGGTACTCCGGATCATCGTCAACGCTGCAATTGCACCAGGTGTCTCCAGTTTTGCAACGCCCACGACGTGCGCCATTGTGGCAAGATATTCGCCGCTGACCGGATGTGTCAGCGTATCTCCTTCTCGAAACACAGTGTAAAGACCATTTTCCGACAGCGGCAGATCCTGGGCCAGAAACGGGCTGAACTGTCCCAAAAGTACGTTGCCCTCAGGACCGGTGATCACCCGTCCCATCAGCGTCCCACTCACTTCATCCATCAATAGGGGGCTGCCAAGAAACGGGGTCAGCACATCAGGGGTCAGCACCGGGGTCGGCTCGGCGCGGTCGGTTTCACGGATTTTTGGGCTGAGCACGCTGACGGGCAGCACCCGATAGTCCGGCAGGGACTGTTCGCCGAGCGCCGATCGAAGGTCTTGCGCATGAGCCGTGCTCAAACCCAAAAACACCGTCAGGCATAGTGCGCTCACCCGGAGCAAAAAAATTCTGAACGACCCAAGAGGCCCTGGCACCGTACTCATCGGTCTTCTTGCCAGTTTAGCCTGGATGGCCACACGTTTTTCAACTGCAATTCGGATAAAATTGCGTGTCATGGAAACTTTCTCAAAGTGAATCGGCTCTAGTGTAGACAACACGACGGGCTTATCCAAGAGAACCAGGTCACAAACCCAAAATCCCCACAAATCTATGGCATTGCTTGATATTCTGGTCTATCCAGACCCCCGCCTTTGGAATAAGGCGCTGCCGGTTGAGGTCTTTGACGCAACCCTTGGCAAGCTTGTCGAAGACATGGCCGAGACCATGTACGCTGCGCCGGGCATTGGTCTTGCCGCTACCCAGGTAAACGTCGCGAAACGAGTTGTCGTGATCGATACTTCTGAGCATCAGGATCGACTTCAGGTATTCATCAACCCTGTGCTGACCGGTACGGGGAAGTTAGTTGAAACAGAGGAAGGCTGCCTATCCGTCCCGGGTGTGATCGTGCCCGTCAAACGCCACTCCGAGGTGCACATTTCCGCTTTGGACAAAAATGGTAACCCCTTTGAACTGCACGCATCAGATCTTCTCGCAATCTGCATTCAGCACGAAGTTGACCACCTAGATGGAAAAGTGTTCGTCGATTATCTCTCCCAACTTAAACGCGACCGCGTCCGAAAACAGTTACTGCGCGACGGGCACAGTTCAGGCAAGTCTTTCGATAAACGTAAAGAGCATGTCACGGCAAGCTAGGTGACGTGACCCTGCGCGCAGTCTTTGCCGGGACTCCAGATTTTGCAGTACCCGCTCTTGAGGCCTTGCTGAATTCAGGGACCGAGGTCATCGCGGTCTACTGCCAGCCCGACCGCCCTGCCGGGCGCGGACGTAATTTGCGATCCTGTCCCGTCAAAACCAAAGCGATGGAACATGCCATCCCGATCCGGCAGCCGGCCCATCTCAAAAATGAGGCCGACACCTTCGAAGAGATGAACGTTGACCTCGCTATCGTCGCCGCTTACGGCTTACTGTTGCCTGAGAGAATGCTGGGGGCACCAAGACTCGGCTGCATCAATGTCCATGCCTCTTTACTGCCTCGCTGGCGTGGCGCTGCCCCAATCCAGCGTGCCATTGAGGCCGGTGATGCGACAACCGGTATCACGCTGATGAAGATGGATGCCGGTCTTGACACTGGCCCCATTATCCGAACTCGGGAGATACCGATACAGGATGCCGAGCACAGTCAGTCACTGCATGATCGGCTCTCGGCTTTGGGTGGGAAGATGGTATTCGAGTTTCTTGAAAATCTCGACACCGAAGAAATCCGCACAACATCCCAGCCGAAAACAGGAATGACCTATGCGCGGCAACTGACTCGGGAGGAGGCCTGGCTGGACTGGCGACGCCCCGCCGAGGTGCTCGAGCGACAAATCCGCGCCTTCAATCCCTGGCCGCTGGCCCGTACCACCCTGGACGGCATCGACTATCGAATTCACCAAGCGAGATCCCAACCAGACAATACCGCCGCAGCCCCCGGAACGATCATGATCAGTGACGGGGGCTCTCTTCAAGTTCAGACGGGAGAGGGGACTCTGGAGGTGCTGACGCTGCAGCGGCCCGGAGGCAAAGCATTGGACACGGGTGCCTTTCTCAACGGCCACCCCATCCGCTCAGGTTCGGTGTTCACTTTGTCGGGAGACAGGCATGCCGAGCGCTGAGGTCTGCGCTGCGGCGGCCCGTATCGCTCATGACGTCACCCACCACGGCCGTTCACTCGAAGCAGCGGCCACAGTCCACCTGCCCGATGAACTCCGCCGAAAAAGTGAAACGCGTGAGATCGCATGGGGAGCGATTCGATGGTGGTTTCATTACGACAGGTTGTTGTCGAATCAATTACTTCACCGCCCTCTACGTAAGCGTGACCGGATACTGCGCTCGCTGATGATCTGTGGACTGTATCAACTCGATCATCTGAATGAACCTGATTACGCCGTCACTTCCGGGACGGTAGACGCCGCAGTCCTGCTCGGGGCTCCCAAGGCTAAAGGTCTTGTCAATGCGGTATTGCGGGCTCGCCTGCGTGATCCGAGCAACCGCGCCGACGATGCGGATCAGACCACCCCCACCCCATCGTGGCTTGCCGAACTCATTCGGCACGACTGGCCTGAGGACTGGCGTGCCGTACTGTCGGCCTTGAACCAAAAACCGCCGATGAGTTTGCGAGTCAACACCCGGCAATGCTCACGCGACGATTATCTACGTCTTTTGAACAGTCATGGCGTCAGGGCACGTGCCTGTCCCTGGAGCCCATGGGGTGTCACCCTTGAAACACCGGTCAATGTTCAAGATCTCCTTGGATTCGAAAACGGGATGGTGTCGGTTCAGGACACAGCGGCCCAGATGACTCCTCTGCTTTGCGCACCGGTTGCAGGAGCACGTGTATTGGACGCTTGCGCGGCACCTGGCGGAAAGACTACTCATCTTCTGGAACAGTTTCCTGACCTCGGCTCGCTCACCGCCTTGGACCTGCCCGCGCGCTGCCAGGCAATTGAGCAGAACCTGACCCGCCTGGGGTTGTCCGCAAAAATAATGCCGGCCGATCTTCTCGATGGCGATGCCTGGTGGGATAAGGTGCCTTTTGATCTTGTTTTGCTGGATGCCCCCTGCAGTGGTACCGGCGTCATCCGGCGTCATCCGGATATCAGACATCACCGACAGCCTCGTGACATCGCCCGTTACGCCGAGCGACAAAAAAAGATGCTGCGCCAACTGTGGGACTTGCTGGCTCCGGGCGGGGAATTGGTTTATGTAACCTGCTCCATATTGCGACAGGAGAATGATGAAGTGGTTCTGGACCTTTGCAAGCATCATGCAGGTGCTCAACTGCGCGATCTGAGCCTGCCTGGCGCAATCCAAACCCGTTGTGGGGCTCAATTTCTTCCGGATAGAGACAAAGATGGGTTGTATTACGCGTCTCTGCACAAAGAAGGATGAGGCCACCCTGCCCAAGAGACTATAATTTCGCTGCCGGGCTCCGCCTCATGCACGATCTTCTACATAGTCTCATGCCTAAGTTGCGCCGCGTTTTGATCGTGGCGTTCGGTTTCGGTGTGCTGTGGCTCCCTGCGACACCGGCGCTCGCAGATTTCTCCATAGTCACAGGGAAGTCTGTGCTGAGCGGCAACACCATCAATACCTCGGCCAAACTGAACCTGGCGATTACTGGAGAGCCCGAAGTCGCCCTGTCCAAGGGCATTGGCTTAACGCTGGTCATCAAATCACATCTCTATCGGGCCAGCCTTGCCTCTTGGTATTTCAAGATCGGCGAGTGGGAAGATAGACTGTCGCTCGAGCATCACAGTCTCTCAAACCGCTATACGCTCACCAACCTGAACACCCGCATCACACAGGACTTCGCCACCCTGGCAGAGACACTCGACTTCCTGAAGCGCTACACCAAAGCGGTCACGCTTCCAAGCGGTGTCAGTGCGAGCGACGAGCTGCAGATGCGCCTGCAGGTCTCACTCAGTCGAGGCGACTTGCCTGGCCCCTTAAAGCTGGTGGCGCTGGTGGTGAAAGATTGGCGGCTCGCCAGCGACTGGGAACGCTGGAAGGTCACCATTCCGTGAAAACCTCCCGGGGTTTTGGCCTCACCCTGGTCTTGTCTTCGCTGCTTCTGGGGGCATCAGTGTTCCTCAGTCAAAGCGCTCGGGATGGAGACCTTTTCGGTGACTACTACACCGCACTGATCATCCTGAATGCAGTCGGAATCGCGATTCTTGCACTGCTCACCTTTATTCAGTTCCGAAGACTGTTCAGGGCCTTTCGGGCCAGAACCCTTGGCTCGCGACTGACCCTGCGCTTTATTGCGACCTTCGCCGTCCTCACCCTGGTGCCGCTGGCGATGGTCTACTACTTTTCAGTTCAGTTTCTGAGTCGGAGTATTGATTCCTGGTTTGATGTGCGGATCGAAAAGGCGCTCGATGACGCGCTGCTGCTTGGACGCAGCACACTCGAGGCGACCAAACTCGAAGTGATTCGCCAGGCGCGTATTGCCGGTCGCCGGATCGAGCTCACCACCTCTTCGGTACAACTCTACAGCCTGCTAGACAGAATCAGGGAGACCCGTGGATTCGATGAAATGAGCCTGCACTCGACCACGGGCCGCATCCTTGCTTCCAGCAGCAACTTGTCCATCTCGCTGGTACCGGATGCCCCCGGGGAGCAGGTCCTTGGCAAAGTCAGGCGAGACAGCCTTTATGCGGAATTTGAGCCGACGGATGATGGAGGACTGAGACTTCGTGTGGCGGTCCCCGTCTCAGGATTGAGCGTGAGTTCTCCTTCTCGGGTCCTGCAGATCCTGTACCCACTGCCCTTGCGGTATTCGCGGCTTGGAGAAAGTGTGGAATCCGCGTCCTCGGAATACGACAGGCTGAAGTATCTACGCGGACCGCTTACCTTGAGTTTTGTTTTAAGTCTGACGCTTATCACCCTCATGACCCTCCTGATGGCATTGTGGGCCTCGATCTATCTGGCGCAAAGAATGCTGGCACCCCTGCGTGACCTCGCTGAGGGCACCCGCGCTGTTTCCCGGGGGGACTACGACAAAATACTGCCGGTCGACAGCGGAGACGAATTGGGCGTGCTGGTGGACTCCTTTAACCGGATGACCCAAGAGATCAGCAGGGCCCAGCAAAACGCATTAGAGAGCCAGCGGCGGGCGGAATCAGAGCATGCCTATCTTGATACCGTGCTGACACACCTTTCCGCTGGAGTACTTTCCTTCAACGGTGCTCAGCAGTTGAGAACCTGCAATACTGCTGCGGCCCGGATTCTAGACAGTGATCTCGCGGCATCTATTGGGCAACCGATCAATAAACTGGCAGCCCTGCTGCCAAGCGCAAGTGCTTTATTCAAGGCGATTTTGCAGGGCATGGAGAAACGTGTCCCCGAGTGGCAAAGGGAAGTCAGTATCAGTGGCCATGAAGGCCGACAAATCCTCATCCTCAGCGGCACCCGGGTCGACAGTGATGAACTCGACACGGGACATGTCGTGGTCTTTGAGGACGCGACGGAACTGCTTAAGGCTCAACGCGATGCCGCCTGGGGAGAGGTGGCCCGGCGGCTCGCCCATGAAATCAAGAACCCGCTGACGCCGATTCAGCTGTCCGCTGAACGAATCCGCAACAAATACCTATCTACGCTCGATGCCGAGCAGCGCGAGATTCTGGACCGCTCGACTCGGACGATCGTACAGCAGGTCGAAGCCATGAAAACGATGGTGAATGCGTTCTCGGAATACGCCCGCCCTGCTCCCCTGCAGCGAATCACCACAGACCTGAATCAACTCATCACTGACACGGTTGAACTTTTCCGCTCGGGAACAACTGCCGTGACACTGCGGGTTGAGCCCGATTCGAATCTTGAATCCATCGAGATAGATCCAAACAGTTTTCGGCAGGTGCTGAACAATTTGATCATCAATTCCCAGGATGCGCTGGCAGGCAAAACGGGAACCGTGGTGATCCGAACCGAATACGCCAGCGGAACCGATACGATCACTCTGACCGTACAGGACGACGGGCCCGGTTTCGACTCGGACAAGATGGATCGCATTTTCGAACCCTATGTCAGTTCAAAAGAAAAAGGGACGGGACTGGGGCTCGCCATTTGCCGACGCATCGTTGAAGAACACGGCGGCACCATTCGTGCGAGTAACGCACAGCCAGTCGGCGCGGCCGTTATAATTTCGCTACCGCTGCGTCGGCGATGATCGATTCTGCTTTACCCTCTTTCGCCCCATGACTACCTACTCCGTTCTGGTTGTTGACGACGAACCTGATATTCGACAAGTCGTTAGCGATATTCTCGAAGACGAAGGGTATGAGGTAACGGTCGCCGCCGACGCAGCCGAGGCGCGAACCCGGTATGCCGATCACACGCCCGATCTAGTGCTTCTCGATATCTGGATGCCGGATACTGACGGCATCGCTCTGTTGCGAGAATGGCGGGAGGAGCAGACCAGAACCCATCCTCCCGTGATCATGATCTCAGGGCACGGCACGGTGGAGACGGCAGTTGAAGCGATTCGGATTGGCGCTTACGACTTTCTGGAAAAGCCCCTGTCCACGGCCAAGCTTCTCATTACCGTCGAACGGGCGCTTGAGACAGTTGCTTTACAAGCCGAAAACCTAACACTGAAGACCCGACTGTCACCGGCCGCGGGCTTCGTGGGTCACAGCGAAGCCCTGGAAGACCTGCGTAACCTGATCAACCGGATCGCAACCACCGACCAGTCGGTGATGATCCGCGGAGAGGCGGGCTGCGGCAAAGGCGTTGCGGCAAGATCCATGCATCAGGCCGGTGGTTCCGCCTCCGGACCATTCATCGAAGTCAATCTTGGCGCACTGTCCCCTGAAAGTATTGCGCTAGAACTTTTTGGCGCAGAAAAAGAGGGTGACATTATCCGAGGACAGCTAGAACAGGCAGGGGGCGGGACCCTCGTGCTGGATGAGGTGGGTGATCTTGATATGGACACCCAGGCTAAGCTGCTCGGCGCATTGGAAGCCGGACGATTTTTCCGCGTGGGCGGCAGCACGCCCTTGGAGCCGAAGTTCCGTATTGTGACTACGTCGAACCAGGATCTGGAACAGAAACTTGCCGACAAACGTTTTCGGGAAGATCTTTTTTATCGGCTGAGTGCAGTCACCATTCAGATACCCCCGCTCCGTGCGCACCGGGAGGATATCCCGGATTTAATCCAACACTACGTGCAACTCATCACCGATAGTCAGCATCTTCCGTTCCGCCGCTTCTCCACGTCGTCGGTAAACTACCTGCGCAACCGTCCCTGGCCTGGAAACGTCCGCGAGCTCATCAACTTCATTCACCGAGTGCTGTTGACGACGAACTCGGAGGTCATTGAGGCGGAAGAGACGCGTGAGGTCATGGGTCAAAGCGCGGCACCGCTTGACGCCGTCGAGGAAAAGAACGCATGGAGAGACTTCGGTCAGCCGCTGCGAACCGCGCGGGAGCAATTCGAGCGAGACTATCTCGAGTTTCACCTGCTTCAGACACGGGGCAACATCAGTGAGCTCGCCAGGCGGGCGGAACTGGAACGCACACATCTTTACCGCAAGCTGAAAGGTCTTGGGCTCAATCCCAAGGACGAGAAATACCGGCAATGAACCATCCACACTGCAGGGAGCCGCGGAAATGAAGATCATTATTCTCGGAGCAGGACAGGTGGGCACATCGATGGGCGAGATTCTCTCGCGCGAGAATAACGACGTTACGCTGGTCGACATTGACTCAGAAAAGCTTGCCGGACTGCAGGACCGGCTCGATATCCGAACCGTGACAGGCGCCGCATCCCATCCCAGCGTACTCGAACGCGCCGGCGTGGAAGACGCCGACCTGATTCTTGCCGTGACGGATCAGGATGAGGTCAACATGGCGTCGTGTCAGATTGCGCATTCGTTATTCAATACACCAAAGAAAATTGCCCGAATACGGTCTGCCGAATACCTCTCGCACCCTGGCATCTTTACGGACAACGCAATTCCCATCGACGTCATCATTAGTCCCGAACACATCGTCACGCAGCACATTCTTCATCTCATTGAATATCCCGGTGCATTACAGGTGGTTCATTTCGCTGATGACCGGATCCGCCTGGTCGGCGTGCGTGCCAATGCCGACAGCCCTCTGATTGGGCGTGCCCTAAGAGCCCTTCGGGAGGATCTACCGAATACAGACAGCCGGGTCGCAGCGATTTATCGACAGGACCGCGCGATCGTTCCCGACGGCGACACCCTGATCGAGGCCGGGGACGAGGTATTTTTTCTCGCTGCGCGTGAGGATATACAGGCGGTGATGAGCGAACTCTGTGCGGTGGAGAAACCCGGTCGGCGCATCATGCTAACGGGGGCGGGAAATATCGGATTGCGTCTGGCCGAATCTCTTGAGCAGGCTCATTGTCATGTCAAGCTGGTCGAGCGCGATATGGCCCGCGCCAAATCGGTGGCGGACCAGCTCGAACACACGGTGGTATTGCACGGTGATGCTGCAGACGAAGACTTAATGCGGCAGGAAAATATTGAAAACGTTGATGTTTTTTGCTCTCTCACAAATGATGACGAGGCCAACATCCTGTCCGCCATGCTCGCAAAACGGCTCGGTGCGCGCCGCAGCATGGCACTGGTGAACCGATCCGCTTATGTCGATCTCATGTCCAACACGCTGGTGGATGTCGCCATCTCGCCCAAAGTTGCCACAGTCGGCACGCTGCTCACTCACGTCCGAAGAGGCGATATGGTAGCAGTGCATTCCCTGCGCCGCGGTGCGGCCGAAGCCATCGAGGTCATCGCCCATGGGGATGCCAACAGCTCCAAGGTCGTCGGCAAAGCGGTTCGGGACATCGGCCTGCCTCAAGGCACGAGTCTTGGCGCAATCCTGAGGGGAGAAGACGTGGTGATCGCCCATGGAGAAACCGTCATCGAACCCGAGGATCACGTTATCCTGTTTGTAGTGGATAAAGGCCGGATCCGGGAGGTTGAACAGCTGTTCCAGGTCGACGTCACTTTCATATAGGCAACCTAGTTAACCATGCAATCCCTGGGTGTCCTTCGCGTTCTGGGTGTGCTGCTCGTTATGTTCAGCACAACCCTGTTGCCGCCGATCTTGATTGCCCTGATCAGCAAAGACGGCGGGTTACAGCCATTTCTCGTCGCTTATGTCACGACACTGTTCGTGGGAGGAGCACTTTGGGTCCCGCTGCGCCATCAACGGCGGGAATTGCGTGTCCGGGACGGCTTTCTCATCGTGGTCCTCTTCTGGACAGTGCTGGCTCTGTTTGGCGCGCTCCCGCTGCTGCTGTCGGCTGATCTTGAGATCAGCATCACCGATGCGCTTTTTGAATCCATGTCCGGTCTGACGACAACCGGCGCAACCGTGCTGACCGGCCTTGACGCGTTGCCGGCCTCAATTCTCTATTACCGACAGCAACTGCAGTGGTTGGGCGGTATGGGCATCATTGTCCTTGCTGTTGCCGTGATGCCCATGCTCGGCGTAGGCGGTATGCAGTTGTACCGCGCCGAGACACCTGGGCCAATGAAGGACAACAAGTTGACACCTCGCATTACAGAGACGGCAAAAGCCCTCTGGTACATCTATCTTGGCCTGACCGTTACCTGTGCCCTCGCGTATTGGGCCGCCGGGATGACCTTCTTTGACGCAGTCTCCCACGCTTTCTCCACAGTCGCTATCGGTGGATTCTCTACTCATGACGCGAGCCTGGGATTTTTTAACAGTTCTGCAATTGCCTTGATCGCAGTCTGCTTCATGCTGATTTCTGCGGTCAATTTTGCCTTGCACTTCACCGTCGTACGCGGGCGATCCCCAGGCGCCTATCTGCGGGATCCCGAAGTGCGCGCGTTTGCCGGCTTCGTGTTGGTAGTGATTCTGATCACCGTCACCCTGCTCGTTGCCTGGGGCGTCTACTCCGGAGCTGGAGAAACGCTGGTTCACGGAATTTTTCACGTGGTGTCAATCGGCACCACCACGGGATTCACAACAACCGGATTCCATTGGTGGCCCTCTTTCCTGCCTGTGATGCTTATCATCATGAGCGCTGTGGGAGGTTGCGCCGGATCGACGGCTGGCGGGATGAAGATGATCCGCCTGGTGCTGCTATACAAGCAGGGTCGCCGGGAAATTAATCAACTGATTCATCCTAGCGCCATTTTCAGCGTGAAGTTGGGCAATAAACCGGTTCCAGACCACGTCATTAATGCGGTCTGGGGGTTTTTTGCTCTTTATATTCTGAGTTATGTGGGACTATCGCTGGCCATGGCGGCCACCGGGACAGATCTCGTCACCGCCTTTTCGGCGGTGACCGCATGTTTAAACAATCTTGGCCCGGGACTTGGCGCGGTAGCCCAAAACTATGCTGGACTTGAATCCCAAGCCAAATGGATCCTGACGATCACCATGCTTCTGGGCCGACTCGAGATCTTCACGCTGCTGGTCTTACTGACGCCTGCTTTCTGGCGCAGCTGATCGCCCCTACGCGTGTTGCGAGCCGAGAACGCCCTGAATTGCCGAACACACCTCATCGACGGTAATGGCACCAATACACGCGCGAGGGCATCTTCGCCTTCGATAACAACGCTGGCAGTCCATATCGGCGCGAATAACCCTGGCCGACCTGTTTCGCGGTCCAACGAGATCTTCATTCGTCGGGCCGAATAATGCGACCAACGGGCGATCAAACGCCGAGGCCACATGCATAGGAAGGCTGTCGCCGGTGATCACTACCCCAGAGCGGGCAACCAGTGCAGAGAACTCGATCAGGGATAACCGACCGGCAAGATTGATCGAGGCACGACCGCCACCCCGCGCGATTGCCTGCTCAATCACTGAACGATCCTCCGGACTGCCCGAAAAAACTACCTGAAATTCATCGGACAGCTGCTCAGCCAAAGTTGCAAACTGAGATATCGGCCAGTTTTTGGTCGGCCAACGGGTAAGCGGACATAGCAGCGCTATGGGTTTTTCTTTATTCCCTGATGGAGGGAGCAGATTGGCAACGGCTTGGGTTGCGTGACCGTCAACGTCCAGCAGGGGCACAGCGTAACTGGATCGAACTCCCGCCAACGCCAGCACGCCCGCCATCTCATCTATTGCATGAAGAGTGGGTTGATGAAAATGATCGACGAACCACCACCGCCCTTTGGTATAGCGTCTGGCCGCTCGCGCTGCCCAGAGAAAAATGATGGTTTTCCAACTGCCCTGAAGATCGATAGCAAGGTCATAGGATTGCTTGCGCACCGCAGAGAAAGTCCTCAAGAAATGATTGATGGTCCAGAGCGGATGCCGCCACCAGTCTGACTTCACTCGATATCGGTCAAAGGTAAGTAACTCATTGATATCCCTGTTCGTCCGCAGTATGTCACTAGCGGTGCTTGACGTCAGGGCCGTTATATGGGCCTGCGGATAAGCCTCGCGCACAGAACGGATAGCGGCTGTGGCATGCACCACGTCTCCCAGCGACGTCTGCTTGATCAGGAGAATGTTCATCGCTGTGTTCGGTTTCTCTGCCGCATGCTGTCAATCTATGCGCTATTGTGCGCTGCCTTTACCCTGCGTAGGGAGATGCCTCTCCATTGGGCCTTGTGCGAAACCACTTCAGCGTCCAGAGATACTGTTCTGGAGCCGTCCGAATCCCGGTTTCGAAAGCCGCATTCACCACAGCGGCATCCGCCTCGATATCGCCACTCGGGAATCCGGACAATGGTTGCCCGATGGTCACGTGATATCGGCCACCGCTATCCAGTTCACAAAATACCGGCATAACTTTGGCGCCGGTCATCCTGGCAATCCGCCCGACCACCGGCAAGGTTGCGGTCGGGATCCCGAAGAACGGCGCAAAGACACTGTGGGCGCCATCCAAGTCTTCATCCGGCATGAGGTATCCGACGTGACCCGTCCGGATTGCCTTGACCAGAGGCCGCAAGCCCTGGGTTCGGGTATAGATCCTTGCGCCAAAACGGCTGCGACCCCGCCACAGCCAACGATGCAAGAGAGGATTTGAAGGGATCTTCATCATTGAGGCGCCCGGCGCCAGAGCCGACAACGCTGCTCCGGTCATATCAATACCGAGCACATGCGGAATCACCAAGAGCACCTTCTCGCCGGAAGCGCGCAGGCGTTGGAGTTCCTCCCCTCCTGACACTGTGCATAAGCGGTCTATCCGACTACGCGATGCCCACCAGACCAACCCCATGTCCACGATTGCCTGGCCATAGCGAACCAGATGCAGCCGGAGCAAGGTTTCCCGCTCCTCAGCCGTAAACTCGGGAAAACACCATTCAAGATTGACGCGCGCTATCGCCACGCGTTTTTGGTTGATCCGATAGAAGAGTCGCCCGATCCGCCGTCCGAGCATCAATATCCACGGGCGCGGCAATAAAGTGCCCAGAGCGATCACAGCAGCAAGCGACCAGGTTCCCCAGTACTGGGGCGCCAGAAAGGACCACTGAAACGGCGGGGACTGGAGGGTTTTATCTTTCAAGGGATGGAGCAGCCGCCAACACCAACACCGGATACCAAAACGGATCAGGTCTGTGTTCGACCCTTACGACCAGCAATTCTTAATCTGAGAGCATTTAACTTGATAAAGCCATCTGCATCCGCCTGGTCATAGGCCCCCTGATCATCCTCAAACGTCACCACGCTCTCATCAAACAGTGAATCTGTTGCCGAAGACCGGCCCGCCACCATCACCCCTCCCTTGTACAACTCGAGTCGAACGACGCCGTTGACTGCCCGCTGCGATTCATCAATCATCCGCTGGAGCATCTGCCGTTCCGGCGCAAACCAGTAACCGTTATAGATCAGAGATGCATAGCGAGGCATCAACTCGTCCTTAAGGTGGGCGACCTCGCGGTCAAGTGTAATGGACTCGATAGCCCGATGCGCTTTTAGCAAAATCGTTCCGCCGGGCGTCTCATAACACCCCCGGTTTTTCATGCCGACATAGCGGTTTTCTACAAGGTCTATCCGGCCGATTCCGTGACGCGCCCCAAGTTTATTCAACGCTTCAAGCATCTGGGCAGGGCTGAGCAATTCTCCATTAACGGCGACCGGGTCACCCCGCGCGAAGGTCAGCTCGATAGATTCTGGCGCGTTGGGAGCCTCCTGTGGCGATACTGTCCAACGCCACATGGCTTCATCAGGCGCTACCCATGGATCTTCCAACTCTCCACCTTCGTAGGAAATATGGAGCATGTTTGCATCCATCGAATAATCTGCACCGCCATCCTTGCGGGTCTCTACCGGGATGCCATGTTCTTTTGCATAGGCCACGAGCCTCTCCCGGGAGTTGAGATCCCACTCGCGCCAGGGTGCAATGATCTGGATATGCGGGTTAAGGGCATAGGCATTCAGCTCAAAACGCACCTGATCGTTGCCTTTGCCCGTGGCACCGTGCGATATCGCGTCGGCACCTGTTTCCTCAGCGATCCGCACCAGATGTCGTGCTATCAGCGGACGGGCAATCGACGTGCCCAGTAGATATTCACCTTCATACAAGGTGTTGGCGCGGAACATCGGAAACACAAAGTCGCGAACGAATTCTTCCCGAAGATCCTCAATATAGATCTCCTTGACGCCGAGTGTCTTTGCTTTTTCGCGAGCCGGCTCGACCTCCTCTCCCTGGCCAATATCGGCAGTGAAGGTAACGACCTCACAGCCATAGTGATCCTGGAGCCACTTCAGGATAATCGAGGTATCGAGCCCGCCAGAATAGGCAAGCACAGCCTTGTTAATTGTTTTCACGATTATTTCCGGTAACTGCGAGGTATTGATGACAGGCGGGAAAAGCCTGTCGAAGCGACAAGATTATATCAGCGACCCACCGGGGCCCGGTTGCCCAAGGCTGGTATCGGCGCTAGACTTCTCGTTTAGACGCCCTTAACCGGGCGTTTTGTTTTTTGGGTAGTTCCAAACTCTTTCATTTTTATGCCATGACACGTCACTTCCTGACACTGAAAGATCTGTCCAGATCAGAACTGATCGCTCTCATTCAACGCGCCATCGCGCTGAAAAAAGACCCAACCGGGCCGCAAACCGCTGAACTGATGCGACTGCAGACCATGGTGCTGATTTTTGAAAAAACCTCCACAAGAACGCGCACCTCGTTCGAGGTTGCGTGTGCACACCTTGGAGGCTCTTCCATATTCCTGTCCCCTACCGACAGCCAGATGAGTCGAGGCGAGTCAGTCAGCGACACCGCACGGATCGTTTCCAGCATGGCTGATCTGATTGTTATGCGAACAAGCGAGCACAGCCGGATCTGCACCATGGCTGAATACTCTTCGGTGCCGGTGATCAATGCGCTCTCCGAGGATTTTCATCCGTGTCAGCTGCTGGCTGATCTCCAGACGTTTTTCGAGCACCGAGGCAATATCCAGAATGCCCGCGCCGCATTCGTTGGGGACGGCAGCAGCAACGTATGCCAATCATGGATCAATGCCGCGGCCATGATGGACTTTGAACTTCGCATCGGCGCACCTGAGGGTTACCACCCCCAACCTGCGCTCGTAGAATCAGCCGGCGATCGCTGTCAGATCACCACCTCTGCACAAGAGGCTGTTTCAGACGTGGACCTCGTGATCACGGATACCTGGACAGGAATGGGCCAAGAAGATGAAAAGACCCAGAGGCTCGATGCATTGGGTGACTTTCAGGTCAATCAGCAGTTGATGGCGCTTGCCTCAAAAGAGGCTCTGTTTATGCATTGCCTGCCGGCCTACCGAGGACAGGAAGTCAGCGCCGAAGTACTGGAGGGCCCCCAAAGCGTGGTCTGGGATGAGGCCGAGAACCGCCTGCACGCCCAAAAAGCGCTGATCGAACTATTGATGACCTGATGTGAGAGCGCTAAGCGGTAGCGGCCAGACGCATCTGCTCCATTGCCCGTTTCTCGATCTGACGTATCCGCTCCGCTGAAACACCGAACTTCTCGGCCAGATTTCCGAGCGTCTGTTTTTGCCCCTCTTCTGAGAGCCAACGCGATTCAATGATCTCGCGGCTGCGGTCATCCAGACTGGAAAGCGCTTTACCCAACTGAGCCTGCCGATGACGTTCTTCATCCGCCTCAAACGCCAACCGCCCCGGATCGAGTGACGAGTCCCCGATTGCCTCCGCCGGGGCCAGCGGGCGAAGCCCTTCTTCATCATCGGTCTCCGGCTCAAACGAAACATCCGCACCGCTCATCCGTACTTCCATCTCACGTACGGTCTGCGGTTTGACATCAAGCGCCGTTGCCATCTTCTCCACCTCGGCTTCCTTCATCATGCCGAGGCGCGCTCTGTTCTTTCGCAGATTAAAGAACAATTTTCGTTGGGCTTTGGTCGTGGCAACCTTGACCATCCTCCAGTTGCGTACGACGTAGTCGTAGATCTCCGCCTTTATCCAGTGAACCGCGAAAGACACCAATCGGACATCACGTTCATGATCAAATCGTTTCACAGCCTTCATCAAGCCAACGTTGCCTTCCTGAATCAAATCTGCCAAAGGTAACCCGTAGCCGGAAAATCCCCGGGCAACAGAAACCACGTAACGCAAATGTGAAAAAACCAGTTGCCGAGCCGCCTCAAGATCCTCATCAGCGTGATAACGCCGGGCGAGCGCCTTCTCCTCTTCTGCGCTCAGGATGGGGGCCGAGTTGATCTCGTTAAGATACTGCGTCAAGCCTTGGCTCGGGCCGAGACCTGTGACAACGGGCAGTGATTCGCTCATAAATTATCTCTTTGTTGCTTTAATTAAAACTAGTTTAGCACTCAAATAGATTGAGTGCTAATAATTTAGATCAAGCTAAGAATTTGGATAATTGATTTATTTCAATATCTTATATTCGTTTATGAATCTGATTTTTACAGAAAATTCACTTCTAGCGAACTTTAATTATTCTGTACTGGGAGCACCCACCAGGGCCCGGGCAAAATCTCTTGCCTTAAAAGGCCGAAGATCTGCAATCGCCTCTCCCACCCCGACAAACGGGATCGCTACCGGGAACTGCTTTGACAGTGCAACCACCACTCCCCCCCGGGCTGTTCCATCAAGCTTTGTGACGCAGATGCCGGTCAGGCCGACTTCCTTCTCAAAGGCGGCCGCCTGGGAAAGCGCGTTCTGACCCGTTCCTCCGTCCACCACGAGCAGAGTTTCATGGGGTGCCGCCGCATCGGCCTTGGACAACACTCGCCGAATTTTGCCAAGCTGCGCCATCAGATCGGCATTCACATGCTGTCGTCCGGCGGAATCAATGATCAGTACCTCTGTGCCCCGGCTTTTGGCAGCGCTCAAAGCATCATGCGCCACGGCCGCAGCGTCCGACCCGTGTGACTGGGCAATGACACCAATGCCCAAACGCTCTCCCCAGGACTGGAGTTGCTCGATCGCAGCCGCCCGGAACGTATCGCAGGCGCCAAGCAACACCGAATGACCACTTTTCTGGAAATACGCAGCGAGCTTTGCCGTCGTGGTGGTCTTGCCCACTCCATTGACCCCCACCATCAGTATGACAAACGGCCCGTTAGCGCCCCTCTGTGCCACCAACGGACGTTCTGCGGGTGTCAGTATGGATGAGAGTTCATCGATCAATGCTTCCTTGAGGCTGTCGGAAGATTCAATCCGGGTCGTCCGGACTCGCTCCCGCAGCGCTGAGACGACCACGGTGCTCGCCTCTACCCCAAGGTCTGCCATCAGCAGCTGGTCTTCCAGGTCATCGTAAACGCCATCGTCAAAATGCACGCGGCCACCTCCAAAGAGGCCTGCCAGTCCGCCAGCGAGCGAAGTACGGGTCTTTTTCAGCCGAGCGAAAATTCCTGAAGATTCAGTATCAGAAGTCATGGGCAATAGGTGAGAGGAGAGCCAACTCAGCTGGGGAGTATTTTTCTTTTATAACAACTATCCTATCATCTCTCATCATATAAACGTGTATCGGAGTCATCCCATTTGAGTTCCTCTCGTACGGTTCAGCGCGGGCGATTACGCATCATCGGAGGAGAGTGGAAAAGGCGCCAGATTCGATTCAGCGGAGGCTCTGATCTGAGACCTACTCCCGACAGCGTGCGGGAAACCCTGTTCAACTGGCTGTCGCCTTATCTTCATCAGGCTAAGTGCCTCGATCTTTTTGCCGGGAGCGGCGCCCTGGGCCTTGAGGCAGCCTCCCGAGGGGCAGGAAATGTCGTGCTGGTAGAAATGCATAAACACTGTTGTGGGCGGCTTAAAGACAACGTGGCACTTCTTGGGGCCAAGCAGGTGATGATCCATTGTGCCGACGCGCTTGACTGGATGACGTCATGCGAGGAGCAGTTCGATATCGTCTTTGTAGACCCGCCCTACGATACGGACCTGGTTAAGCGCAGCCTCAACCGACTGATTCGTTATCGGCTTCTCAGGCCCGAGGCACAGATCTACATCGAGTGTTCAGCGCAGGAAGCAACGACGATTTCAGAAGACTGGGCCGCACTACGTCAAAAGAAGGCGGGACAAGTCTGCTATGGCCTCTACCAGCACGTAGCGAATTCGGACGCTAATGGAAAAACCCAAACCCTTCGCGATCTGCTTTAATCAGC
>CENU01018727.1_pt1 | contig 24624 bp, 25 predicted proteins | sample 361331 | NCBI WGS metagenome assembly CENU01 (sample SAMEA2619766, study PRJEB7988) | marine metagenome | isolation source: saline water (ENVO:00002010), including | reverse complement strand
GCTGGACCCAAAAATTTATCAGGGTTCCACCAAAAAGAAGGACAGGCAGTCGAGCAACAACCGCACATTATACATTCATACAAACCATCCAATTTATCTCTATCCTCGATAGTTTGTGGAATCTCTTTTCCATCATTTGCTTTTTCAGTGATTAAATAGGGCTGAATTTTTTTGTATTGATCGACAAATTGAGTCATATCAACAATTAAATCTTTAACAACTGGCAGTCCTGGAAGTGGTCTAAGTTCCAATTTGTTTCCTTTAACTGCTTCTGATAGTGGAGTGATGCATCCTAAACCATTTTTTCCGTTAATGTTCATTCCATCTGAACCACATACACCTTCTCTACAAGATCTTCTAAAAGAAATTGTTGGATCAACCTCTTTAGCAATTTGAAGAGCGTCTAAAACCATAATGTCTTTATCCTTGGGGATATCGATATCAAGGGACTGCATATAAGGTTTGTTGCCCACATCAGGGTCATACCTATAAATACTTATTTTCAGAGTTTTTAATTGTTCTGCGGCAATAGAATTCATTAGTAAGTTCGAGTGAAGGGTTGAAAGGCTTGAACAATCTTTGGTCTAAAATTTACGTCTCTCTTAGAAACTTCCTTTGAACCTTTAAAATAAATAGAGTGCTTCAGCCAATTTTCATCATCTCTTTCTGGAAAATCATCTCTGGAGTGAGCACCTCTGCTTTCCTTTCTTTCGTAGGCACAAATTGCAGTAGCCTCCGCAACTTCGAGAAGATTTAAAAGCTCTAAAGCCTCTACCCTTGCAGTATTAAACTTAGATGATTTGTCGGCAAGATGGAGACCTTCTGATCTTTCGCGAATCGTATTTATTTCTTCAATCCCTTGCTTCATATTTTCTTCACTTCTAAATACACCAAAACTCATTTGCATAACTTCTTGAAGATCTTTTTTAATTTTTGGTGAGTTTTCTCCTTCGAGACTAGAATTGACACGATTGATATTTTTCAAAGATTCATTAATGTTCTCAGAAGAAGGCTCACTTATTCCAATTCCCTGTTTAAAGGAATCTTCAATATGAAGTCCTGCCGATCTTCCAAACACAACAAGATCCAAAAGAGAATTTCCTCCCAGCCTGTTTCCTCCGTGAACAGAAACACAAGCTGCTTCTCCAGCAGCATAAAGTCCGTCAACCACCTTATCTGAACCATCGGCTTGTTGCGTTAAAACTTGGCCATTTACATTAGTAGGAATTCCTCCCATCGCATAATGGCAAGTAGGAACTACAGGTATAGGATGGTCTGCTGGGTCAACGTGAGCAAAAGTTTTCGAAAGCTCTGTTATACCAGGAAGTCTTTTATGAAGTAATTCTGCTCCTAAGTGATCGAGTTTTAAAAAACAATGATCTTTTTCAGGTCCGCAACCTCTACCTTCGATAATTTCTAACATCATTGATCTAGCAACAACATCTCTACTCGCTAAGTCTTTTGCGTTGGGAGCATAACGTTCCATAAACCGTTCACCATCTTTATTTATTAAATATCCCCCTTCTCCTCTGCATCCTTCCGTGACAAGTGTTCCTGCGCCGTGGATTCCAGTTGGATGAAATTGCCACATTTCCATATCTTGAACAGCTAAACCTGCCCTTAAAGCCATTCCTGTGCCATCTCCAGTATTAATAAGCGCGTTAGTTGTAGATTTGTAAATTCTTCCAGCTCCACCAGTTGCTAAGACTGTAGCTTTAGCTTTTAAAAAGTAGGCCTCTCCAGATTCTATCTCAAACGCGATAACACCAGTGACCTGTTTTGAATCATTGAGGACTAAATCAACAGCGAACCACTCACTTAAAAAATTAGTTCCGGCCTTAATATTGGCTTGATATAGCGTGTGCAAAAGAGCATGGCCAGTTCTATCAGCAGCCGCGCAAGTTCTTTCTGCTTGCCCGCCTTTTCCATAATCTTTTGATTGTCCCCCGAAAGCTCTTTGATAAATTTTTCCATCTTCTGTTCTTGAAAATGGTAGCCCCATATTTTCGAGTTCGAAAACCGTAGCAGGACCTTCTTGGCACATATATTCAATAGAATCTTGATCTCCAATAAAATCTGAACCTTTAACAGTATCGTACATATGCCATCTCCAATCATCATTGGGATCAGCACTTGCAATGGCACAAGTTATACCTCCTTGAGCAGAAACTGTGTGAGATCTTGTAGGAAAAACTTTAGAAACAACAGCGGTATTCATGCCAGATTGAGCTAATTGTAGACCTGCCATAAGTCCTGAACCGCCGCCGCCGACAATAATTCCATCGAATTCTTTAACGGGAAGACTTGACGCTTCTAAATATCCTTTTCCATTCATTGCCATTTTAAATTCCTAAAATATTATGAAAATAGTACAAATAAAGGCTCCTGAGATTTGCAGATAACTAAAGGTTAAAACTGAAATCTGAAGAAAATTAGAAGATTTTCCTACTCTAGCTACAGTTAGATAGTCTTCAATAATGTGATGAATACCTTTCATAGAGTGGTAAGAAATCGAAACTAAAACCAACAAAGTTCCTATCTTTATCAATAGGATATCAAAAAAACTTACCAGTTGAGTGTAATTTAAAGGCATATACATCAACCAATAATAGGTTATAACTGAAAAATATAGTGCTTGAATAACGGCTGAAAGTCTTACCATCAGGTAATCGAAAATACCTGTTCTCTTGAATGTATAGACCTTTGTTACCATATCAAAATTGAAAACCAAGCAATTAGTAAGCCGCTAACTAAGAAAGTTCCATAAGCACTAAAAGAACCGGCTTTTAAAGTCTCCCAGTATCCTAGGTCCATAATTAAATGCCTTATTCCAGCAACATAATGGTAAGTAATCCCTGCCACTAACAAATTGAAGGCTAGTTTTATGACAATTAAATCTGATAACTGAACAATTTGGTTAAAGCCTTCTTGTGAGCTAGTAGCTATCAGCAAGGCTGCTAAGAAAGGGAAAAGAAGAAAAAATACTCCAATTGCAGAGATTCTATGCGTAATAGATGCCTTGGCAGTTATTGGCAATTTAATTTTAAGTAAGTTTAAAAAAAGAGGTGGTTTGGACATATTTACAAAGTTTTGAGCATTATATTAAGTTAAAACCGAGGTTCAATGGCTTCTGACCCTTTTTCTCTTAGCATATTGCCTTTTTGTAAGTTGATTTTTTTTATCTTTAAAAGGATTATCGTTAGTTTTAAAAACAAATTTAATAGGAATGCCTTGAAGCTTTAACTTTTTTCTCAAAAAATTTTCCAAGAACTTTTCGTAATTTTTATTTATACCCTCAAGTTTATTTCCATGAAAAATAAAGGTTGGCGGAAGAGAATTGCTTAAACTTACAAACTTTATAATTGGTCTAAACCTACCTATCATAGAAGGTGGATTGAGTTTTTGGGCTTCCTTTATAAGGAGATTTAAATGTTTAAGATTGAATTCTTTTCTGCTTTTTTTGATGGTTCTCAGAAGTTTAGTAAGAATATTACTCGTTCCCATTCCTTTCAAAGCAGAAATAAAATCAACCTCAATATGACTTAAAAAACTTAATTTTTTATTAAGATTTCTTCTTAAAAGCGATTTTTCATAATTACTCAAAGTTTCAGATTTATTTATGCCAATAATTAAAGGTTTGCCAGACGAAATAATTAAAGATAACAAATGGAGATCTTGATCAGTTACTAATTCTTTTCCATCTATTAGGTAGATAATTGCGTCTGAGCTCCTTATTGAACTTATGGCTTTTTTAGAAGAATAAACTTCGTTATCTTTTTTAATTTTTCCTTTTTTCCTTAACCCAGCTGTGTCTGTCAAAAGTAAGGATTCTTGTTTAAAAATTAAATTTTCAGAAATAGAATCTACAGTTGTACCAGGAACGTTTGAAACTATTACTCTGTTATCTTTTAAAACTGTATTAAAAAAAGTCGATTTTCCAGCATTCGGTTTTCCTAAAATTGAGATATTGTATTTATTTACTTCCTTTGATTTTTTAAGATCTGGTGAATAATCTGAGAGGAAAATCTTCTTAATTTTATTTTTCAACTCGGATAATCCATTTTTGTTTTTTGCCGAAATGGGCAAGGAATGTTCTACACCAAGTTCATAATAGTCTTGAAGGTTTAGTTTTGAGTTTTTTTTGTCTGATTTGTTGATACAGAGAAGATAGTACTTACCTGATTTACGGAGAATTTTGTTTATTTCTTCATCTAAGGCACTCAATGGAGAAGTTGCATCGACTAAAAATAAAAATCCATCGGCTTCTTGTATTGCTTTATTTGTTTCTAAAAGAATCAGTTTTTCAAAATCGTCATCTATATTACTAATACCAGCAGTGTCTATAAAAATATAAGATGAATTTTGTATATTGGTTGAACCGTATTTTCTATCTCTTGTCAGACCGGGGAAATCGGCTACCAATGATAAATTTTCGCCAATTAGAGAGTTGAATAATGTTGATTTACCTACATTAGGTCTGCCAATGATTGCAATTAAAGGTCCCATAGCAAATTATCACTTAATTTACCTCAAGGTAAGTCAATCTACCTGAGTTGTCCAGACTCGCTAAAGTATTTTCGAAAACCTTAAGCTCAATTATTTGAGATCTTCCAGCTCTGAATCTTCCCTCAGTTTTACCATTTTCTATATTTAAAAAGTGCAAATAACCTTCAAAGTCTCCAACCACCAGGTAATTGCCTAACTTAACGGGAGCGGTTAAATCTCTTTTGCGATAATCTTTTGACCTCCAGAGACTTATTCCGGTTAAACCTGAAAAGGCTTTTACTTCACTATTCTCATCTACAAGAAATACGTTTCTATTAGATTCCAAAATGTTATTAGTCGAAGAAATATTTTCTCTCCATATTACTCCACCACTTCTTACATTTATTGCTGAAATATCTCCTTGATAACTTACAGCAAAAGCTATTCCTGAAGATATGAAAGGCCTTGAATCAACATCAATTAACCTTTCTATTTCCGAAGCACCTTTAGAAATTGTTACTGGTACCTCCCATTGAACTACCCCTGACCGTGGCTCTATCTTGGCTAAATTTCCATTGGCAAAACCGACGTATAGATCCGAGTTATCAAACACAGGAGTGCTTGTTCCTCTCAAAGATAAGCTAGGCAAAACACTTACATATTCCCATCTAAAATTTCCATCTCTTAAATTTAATGCAGTTACCTTCCCATTGGTTGTTTGGACCGCTACTATGTCTCCATTAGAACTAGGAACTGACAAAATCTCTCCGTTCACAGTTGAAGACCATTCTAAATTTCCATTGTCACTATTTAGAGAATAAACCTCACCATCTAAGGTTGTAACAAATAAGGACCCAAAACTTTTTCCTATCCCTGCAGATAGATTTATTTTTAAATCAGTCTCCCAATTTGACTTTCCAAGATGAGAAAAAGAATTAACCAGACCATTTGATGAAAATGAAAAAATTCCATCTGAATCTACGACTATTTCTTGTTTTCCTAGCGAAATATCTGAAAATACTTTTTTAGACCATTTTTGATCTAAATTTATTTTAGAATCTATCTTAAATAGTTCTGCTGGCTTTTCTACTATTTCATCATCGGACTGACAACCTAATAAAAAAATTAGAACGAAACAAAAAAGGGGTAATTTTATATTTCTAATTAACATTGCTAGATGATGCCAAACTGGATAATTTAAAATTTAATAAATTTATTTGCGTTTGATTATCTGAAAGTTCGATGGCCTGATTATAGTAATCTTCAGCCTTCTTAGGGTTCAAATCTTCTTTTTCTAAGTCACCCAATTTTTCTAATCTTAAAGAATCATAATAATCAAAATTTCTGATTAAAACTTCTCTTGCTTCATCAAACCTATCGAAATTTACATAAATCGAAGCTAATCTAATCCTAGATAAGTCTCTTAAAAAAGACTTAGACGAATTTTCTCCTTCAAGAGTAGAATTTAGTTCCAGAATTGTATTCAAAGCTTTTTCTTCTTCTCCATTTTCAAAATAAATTTTCACCAAATAAAAATCGGCCATTAAAGAATAAGTAGATTCATCGTATATATCTTTTAATTTATATGACAAATTTTCTAAAGCTTCGATATCTGTTTCCTCAAAAGAATTAATTTCCTCCAAAAATTCTTCATAAACTTCTTGAGATGCATAAATCTTATTTCTTTCATTAGTTTTATATACAAAATAAGATCCAAAAATAACGGCTAGTAAAAGAAAACCTATTAAAAAATAAAAATAATTATTTTTTAAAAATAAAAGGATGCTTTCTAAGTTTAAATTATTCATCTTTTAAGTTTGTTTCTAGAATTTTAAAAATTTCTTGTTCTGAAAGTGATACTTGATTTTCGCTTTTTGTTAAATTTTTGAATGAAAGTAATTTATTTTTTATCTCTTCCTTGCCAAGAATAATTACAAAATCATAATTTTCCTTTATCAGTTTTTTTAGTTGAGCTTTAAGATTTGACTCTAAGCCATCGTATCTTACAGATAATTGTTGGAATTGACTTCTTAATTTATCCGCAAGACTAGCCCCGAAAGAATAAAAACTATCCTCTAAAATTATGATCATAATTTTTTTCTTTGACTTCTTAAAAGAGTCATCAGGGATTGCCAGCATAAGTCTATCAAGACCAATTGAGAAACCTGCTGCAGGGATATCTCTTCCCCCTAATTTTTTTGATAAGGAATCATATCTTCCCCCAGCACAAAAAGTATTTTGACTCCCAAGTTGATTGGATTTCCATTCATAAACTACATCATTGTAATAATCTAATCCTCTGACTAAATTTTCGTTAATGGTAAAAGGTATGTTTTTTTTGGAGATTCGTTCTTTTAATTCTTCAAATTTCTCTAGAGAATGAGTTTCAATAAATTGAGAAAGTTTTGGTCCTTTTTTTAATAATTTTTGAGTTTCAGGATTCTTTGAATCTAAAATTCTTAAAGTATTTAATGATAGTCTCTTTTGACTATCTAGGTCGAGTTGATCTTTAAGAGGTAAAAGATACTCTTTTAAAGCATCAGAAAATTTTTTTTGACTGACTTCCGATCCCAATGAATTAATTTCTAAAATTGGTTCGAATAAATTTAAACGAGAAAACAATTTATAAGATAAATCGATCATTTCTAATTCGATATTGAATTTCTTAAATCCATAAGCTTCGATACTTAATTGATAAAATTCTCTATTTCTCCCTTTCTGCGGTCTCTCATACCTATACATTGGACCATGATAATAAAGTCTTTGAGGTCCTAAATCGGTAAGACCCATTTCAATGGCAGCTCTTAGGCAGCTTGCTGTTCCCTCGGGTCTAAGAGATAAAGATTTCCCGCTTTTACTCTCAAAGCTGAACATTTCTTTATTCACAATGTCAGTTTCTTCCCCTACTGATCTTGAGAATAAATCCGTATTTTCAATAATTGGCAACCTTATTTCTTCGTAGGAATAAGATTCAAAAAAACTAATTATTTTTTTGGTTGTTTCACTCCATTTTTTTGCTTCGCTGGGATTTATCTCATGAGCACCTCTAATTTTTTGTATTTTTTTCATGATTTAGGAGCTTGCAATTAATTTTTCTTTTTTTGAAGCCATTTCCTTAATCTTTATTCTTACTTTTTTTTCTATTTGATCGACTATTTGATCGTTACTTATTTTCTCATCTGGAGTTCCGTCAACGTAAATTAAACTTTTTGGACTAGCTCCAGTGAGGCCTACGTGAGCTGCCTTAGATTCGCCGGGACCATTTACATAACAGCCAATGACTGCGACATCGATACTTTCTTTTATATCTTCAAGCCTCACTTCTAACTCGTTCATCGTTTTAATGACATCAAAGTTTTGTCTAGAGCAGCTTGGACAAGCAATAAAATTTATTCCTTTTTTTCTGAGTTTTAAAGATTTGAGTATGTCAAAACCAACTTTTATTTCATCGACTGGATCTGAGGCTAAAGAAACTCTGAGCGTATCCCCAATTCCTTCTTTTAATAATTGGCTGATTGCTATTGTTGATTTAACGGTACCAGACCTGAAGCCTCCTGCCTCTGTTAAGCCAAGATGCAATGGTTGATCTATTTCTTTTGCAATCAAACGATAACTTTCAGTCATTAAATCTATATCGGATGCTTTAATACTTAACTTAAAGTTTTCAAAGTTATTTTTCTTCAAAATTTCAACGTGGCCCATAGCTGATTCAACTAGGGCTTCAGGGCAAGGTTCTCCGTATTTTTTTTGGAGTTTTTTTTCAAGCGACCCTGCGTTTACTCCTATTCTTATAGGGATATCGTGATCTTCGGCACATTTTATTACAGTATTTACTTTTGTTGCAGATCCTATATTTCCGGGATTAATTCTCAAACAATCAGCTCCAGCCTTAGCAACTTCCAAAGCAATTTTATAATCAAAATGAATGTCAGCTATCAAAGGAACGTTTGTTAATTTTTTAATTTCCTTAAAAGCCTCCACCGAAGACATTGTAGGCGTAGAAACTCTGACTAAATCGGCGCCGGCGGTTTCAAGAGCTATTATTTGGTTTACTGTGGCTTTAACATCTTCAGTATCGGTATTAGTCATACTCTGAACTGAGATAGGAGAGCTGCCGCCGACCGCTAACTTGCCTACGAAGATTTTTTTCGATTTTCTTCTTTTAATTTCAGTTTTTTTCGACATCATTTCCATTTATTGTATAGAAAGAAGCAAAATTTGAACTTCTATTTATAAATTTTTTAAAATTCAATTCTTTGTCAGAAATAAATATTTTCACTGCCGGAGCATATCCTATTTTAAAGGAAAATGGCGGAACGCCTCTAAGCTCATAAGAACCTGTTTGCATAAGTTCATAAAGCAATCTTTCATTTTTATCTTCTAATACAATCCAACTTTCTCCTAATATCTCTAAATTTAGCTTCAAAGGAATATCTTCTAAGATAGTAAGATTAGAGTCTTTTTCATCGGAATCTTCTTGAACTAAGTTTTCTGGAAAAGACTCATAAATATTTACTTCTTGATCGGGGCTAGAATCAAAATTTTCTAAAAGTAATTCTTCGCTACTTATTTCTGATGAAGTTATTTCAGTCGAAGGATTAGAAAATATAAAAAGTAAAAAAAGTCCAACTACAAAAAATGATCCAAAAGAAACTAGAAGATAGTAATTAAAATTTTTAGATTCAAGGGCTTCTCTTTTTTTAATATTTTTATCTTCATTTTTTTTCCTTTTTCTAGAAATATAATTTTCATAATCCTTGAGGCACTCATCTGCATTGACTTCAAGAAGATCAAAATATTTTTTTATATGAAATTTTGTAAAAACCGCTGGAGGAAGCTCTTTGAATTTTTCTTTTTCTAAATTTTTTAAAAAGGCTACAGGAACATTTATGACCTTAGAAGCTTCTTCTAAAGATAAGTTTTTTATTTTTCTGACCTCTTTGATTTCAGAGATCCAAGTTTTTTTCATGTTTAGTCGAAAATTTTCGACATTATATCAATTTCTCTAATCGCTGAGTCAGCAGAATCTGAACCATGAACTGCATTTTTTGAAAGAGATTCTGCAAACCTTGCTCTTAAGGTCCCTTCTTCGGCTTCTTCTGGATTTGTGGCTCCCATAAGCTTTCTATATGTTGAAATCGCATTTTCTCCTTGTAATATCTGTACAACTGAAAAATCTGAAGTCATAAACTCTACTAGTTCAGAAAAAAATGGTCTTTCTGCATGCTCCGAATAAAAATCTTCTGCAATTTTTTTTGATAGTTGTATTCGTTTTGAATTAATAATTTCTAAGCCATTAGATTTGATTGACTTATTAATATCCTCAACAAAAGAATTTTTTACAGCATCAGGCTTTATAATACAAAGTGTTTTTTCCATTTTTTAATCTAGCTCATCGATCCATGTTGCTTGGATCGCTTCTAAAATCCTCTCGTTACATTTTTCAAAGTCATCTTCAAACCCTTTAATATTAAAAACTAAATATCTCAAATCTGTAAAAAGAATTTTCTCAGGGTCTATGTCAGAGTGATTCTCGATTAACTCATCGACAATCTCATACGTATCGGTCCATTTCATTATTAAATTAAGAAATTAAGCTTTTTGAAAAAGCTCTTGATCAATGCTGAAACTTTCACCACAACCACACTGAGCTGAAATATTAGGATTATTAAAAATCAGCTCAGAATTTAGTCCATTTTGGACATAATCAAGTTCAGTTCCCTTCAAAAAAATAAAACTTTCTTTGCTGATGTATAAATTTATGTCAGAAAAATTACCAGAGTAGTCATCCTTTTTTCCTTCTTTTACTATGCTGAGATCATAAGCATACCCTGAACACCCGGAGGTTTTAACTGTAATTCTTACTCCAGTAGAATTATCTTTCTCCAGTAATTTTGTAATGTGATTTATTGCGCTTTTTGAAAAACTAAAATCATTATTTGAAATATTATTTTGCATGGAACCAGTATCCTTATCTTTCTTAGGGTGTATTTCAGAAACCATATTAATTGTATATTTTGGAATTTCAATAGTTAAATCTTTATCGTCTACTAAAGTTTGGCAACTCAATCTTGAATTAGGCTCCAATCCCCAAGCCTTATCTAGCAGATCCTCTTCATCGTCTGTAGATTCATTTAACGTTTCGAACCCTTCTCTGAATATTACATGGCATGTAGTACAAGCGCATGATAACTCGCATGCGTGTTCAATATCTATTGAGTTATCGAGAAGATTTTCGCAAACAGATTTTCCGGCGACAGATTCAAACTCTGCTCCTTCAGGACAAAGTTCCTCGTGAGGTAATACTTTTATTTTGGGCATTAATCATTATTTCTTCGACTTTTAAAATCATCTATAGCGCGATGTATAGCTTCTTCTGCTAGAACGCTACAGTGAATTTTAATTGCCGGAAGTTCTAAAATATCAACAATTTCTTGATTAGAAATTTTTTGAGCCTCTTCCAAAGTTTTACCTTTAAGCATATCTATCAATTGACCACTAGATGCTATAGCAGAGCCACATCCATAAGTTTTGAATTTCGCATCTACAATCACGTTCTTATCATCAACATTTTCACACTTAATTTGAAGCTTCATAACATCACCACAAGCGGGGGCTCCGACTATCCCTGTCCCCACCCTATGGAAATCTTTATCGCCAGGCTTCCACCTGCCAACACTAGCTCCTTCAGGATTCTTTAATGTTTTTTCAAATTTATCTACAACTTTTTGCGAATAAGCCATATTTACCTCACCATAATAATTCTTCTACGCCCACTCTATTTTATCTAAATCTACGCCATCTTGATACATTTCCCATAAAGGAGATATTTCTCTAAGTTGGGATACCGAATCTTTAACAAGATCAATTGTAGATTCAACTTCTTCTTTTTTAGTGAATCTTCCGAAAGAAAACCTAATAGAACTGTGAGCTAATTCATCAGGTCTCCCTAAAGCTCTAAGGACGTAAGACGGCTCTAAACTTGCCGAAGTGCAAGCAGAACCGGAAGAAACTGCAATATTCTTTAAAGCCATTATTAGAGACTCACCTTCAACAAAGTTGAAAGAAAGATTAAAAATTCCAGGATATCCAGTTTCAAGACAACCATTAATGTAAATTTCTTCCATATCTTTTAATCCATTCCACAAAAGATCTCGGAAAGAAGATATAGTTTTAAAATCATTTTTCATTTCTAAATTAGCTAATTTAAAGGCTTCACCCATACCAACAATTTGATGTGTGGGCAATGTTCCTGCTCTGATACCTCTCTCTTGGCCTCCGCCGTGAAAAAGTGGTTGCAATCTTATTCTAGGCCTTCTTCTTACATACAATGCGCCAATTCCTTTGGGGCCATAAATTTTATGTGCCGAAAAGGACATAAGATCTACTTTTAATTTTGAGAGATCGATATTAACTTTCCCTGCGCTTTGTGCCGCATCGACATGAAATATAACTCCCTTATCTCTGCACAATTTTCCAATTTCCTCTATATCGTTAAGAACACCAATTTCATTATTAATGTGCATTAAACTTACTAAAGATGTGTCATCTCTCAGGTTATTTTCAATAGATTCTAGAGAAACCAGACCCTTATCATTAGTTTCAAGATAGGTGACTTCGAATCCTTCACTTTCTAGTTGTCTACATGTGTCTAGAACAGCTTTATGTTCTATTTTTGAGGTAATAATATGTTTACCCTTATCTTTATAGAAATATGCAGCACCTTTAATAGCTAGGTTATCCGACTCAGTAGCTCCAGAAGTCCAGATTATTTCGCGAGGATCACAATTTAAAAGTTCAGCAACATTGATTCTAGCCTCTTCAACAAGCTCTTCGGCCTGCCATCCAAAAGCATGCGACCTTGATCCAGGATTTCCAAAATTTCCATCGATGGATAAACAAGACTTCATCTTTTCTATAACCCTCTGATCAACAGGGGTAGTAGAAGCGTAATCAAAATACAGAGGTTTCATATACATATTATGTTGCTTAAAAAGTTAAATACAATAGAAGGTACATCATTTACATTCAAAATAATAACCTTATTATAACATCGAATTAAGGTACATTCTATTTAAATAGATCCTTTTTAAGAATCATTAGAAATACTCAATAATTATTGATAAATATGGGTTTTTAAGTATATAATCAACTGAAAACTCTGTAATTAAAGGTACATTAAAATTATAAATTATTGCTATGGATAAGAAATATTTATTTAAAAGGAACAATATTTGGTGGGTAAAAGTGGCTGTACCTAAGAGATATAGAGAAGACTTAGGTTATGATCTTAGACAAACTACCGGTGAAAAAGACTTAGAAAAAGCCCTTCTTGTAAGAGATGCAATTGTTTCTGAACTCAAATCTAATTTTGAAAAAAATCTAAAAATTGATACCAATAGTAAAGATTTGTTACAAAAAACTGACATATCGGACCCTCAATATTTTCACAAAGTTGTAGATTGTCAATACGCATGTCCTGCACATACTAACGTCCCTGAATATATAAGATTAATAGCTCAACAAAAATACACTGATGCCTATATGTTAAATTGGGAATCGAATGTTTTTCCCGGAATTTTAGGAAGGACGTGCGATAGACCTTGTGAGCCAGCTTGCAGAAGGACGAGAACACATGACAAACCGGTTGCGATTTGTAGACTTAAAAGAGTTACTTATGACAATAAAGGTGACATTGAAGACTTATTACCAGAAGTCCCAGTTGTAAAAAATGGGAAAAAGATTGCCCTTATAGGTGCGGGTCCTGCATCTTTAACCGTTGCAAGAGATTTGTTGCCACTGGGATATGAATGCACCATTTTTGAAAAGGATTCAAAACCAGGTGGTTTAATGAGGACTAACATTCCCTCTTTTAGATTACCTGAGTCAGTTTTAGATGAAGAAGTCTACAGGATTGTAAAAATGGGTGCGGAATTGAAAACTAATTCTTATATAGATGATCTTGAACCTTTAATAAATAAATACGATTCAGTATTTATTGGAACAGGAGCTCCAAAAGGAAAAGACTTAAATCTACCTGGTAGAAAAGAAGCTTCTGAAAATATTCACATTGGTATCGATTGGCTAACAAGTATTGCGTTTGAACATACAAAAGAAATAGGCAAAAGAGTTATAGTCATTGGAGGTGGAAACACTGCTATGGATTGTTGTAGATCTGCAGTTAGATTAGGTGCTAAAGATGTAAAAGTAACTGTAAGAAGCCCCTTTTCAAGAATGAAGGCTTCTGACTGGGAAATTGAAGAAGCTATGGAAGAAGGTATTCCAATTTTAGACAATACAAGTCCTAAAGAATTTCTTCTAGATGAAAATGGAAAATTAACAGGTATGAAGTTTGACAAAATGGTTGAAAAAAACATCGATGGTGTTTCTAAACTAGTTCCAAGCGGAGAAGAAGTAGTTTATGAGTGTGATGATGTTCTTTTAGCGATTGGACAAGATAATGCGTTCCCTTGGATTAGAAAAGATATTGGTATTGAATTTGGCGAATGGGACATGCCTGTAGTAGACAAAACTACAATGCAGTCTTCTCATCCTAAAGTTTTCTTTGGTGGAGACGCAGCTTGGGGTCCTGAAAATATTATTTGGGCAGTAGCTCATGGACATCAGGCAGCAATTTCTATAGATAATTTTTGTTCAAATGTTGATTTACTCAACAGACCAGACCCTATAACAAATCTGGTTAGCCAAAAAATGGGAATTCACGAATGGTCATATGATAATGATATATCTCAAGCTAAGAGATTCGAAGTGCCGCATGCAGATCTTTCTAAAGCCCTTGATGATTTAAAAATGGAAGTTGAACTTGGGTTTGATGAAAAGCTTGCTCTAGAAGAAGCGCAAAGGTGCTTAAACTGCGACATGCAAACCGTTTTCGAGGATGACTTATGTATCGAATGTGATGCTTGCGTAGATATTTGTCCCACAGATTGTATTAATTTTATCGACAATGATACTGAACAAGAGATCAGAGGTAAGTTAAGGGTGCCAGCATTAAATCTTGATCAAAGTCTATACGTGTCTGGTGAGCTAAAAACTAAAAGAAGAATGGTTAAGGACGAAGACATGTGCGTTCACTGTGGCCTTTGTGCTGAAAGATGTCCAACCGGTGCTTGGGATATGAAAAAAAATACATATATTGAAGGACATACTTTGAATAATAAGATTAAGGTCAAAGAAGTAGCCTAATGTTCAATCCTAAAGTACTAGATTCAATACAAGCTACTAATGATTTTGTAATTAAATTTGCAAACGTTAATGGAACTGGCTCAGCAAGTGCAAATCAAATGTTTGCTAAGGCTATTTTTAGAATGGGTATTCCAGTAAGTCCAAAAAATATTTTTCCTTCTAATATTCAGGGATTACCAACATGGTTTGAAGTTAGAGTAAGTGAAAAAGGATACTTGGGGCAAAGAGGTGGAGTTGATATTTCAGTAGCAATGAATCCTCAAAGCTACTCAAAGGATATAGAAGAAATATCAGAAGGTGGATATCTTTTATATGACTCAACTTGGAAAAGAAATTTCAACAGAGATGACATTAATATCATTGAAATCCCATTGACTCAGCTTTGTGTCGATTCCTTTAAAAATCCAAAACAAAGAGCACTTTTCAAAAATATTGCTTATGTTGGTGCATTATCTGCTTTGATGGAAATTGAATATGAAGTATTAGAATCAATCATTTCAGAACAATTTATCAGTAAACCTTCCTTGATAGAACCAAACATCAAGGCATTAAATTTAGGAAGGAATTATGTTCTTGAGAATTTGGATTATCCAATAGGAATAAAATTATCAAGAAAAAATCTACTTGAGAATAAAATTCTTATATCTGGAAACGAAGCAGCTGGTCTAGGCGCAGTATATGGTGGAGCTACATTTTGTTCTTGGTACCCTATCACCCCCTCCACTTCTCTTGCCGAAGGTTATGAAAAGTATGCAAAAAAATACAGAGTTAATGAAAAAAGTGGGAAAAACCTTTATGCAAGTGTTCAAGCAGAAGATGAGCTTGCTGCCGTTGGAATGGCCATAGGAGCTAACTGGAATGGTGCAAGAGGTTTCACAGCTACAAGTGGTCCAGGAATTTCTTTAATGAGTGAATTCTTAGGTTTAGCTTACTTTGCTGAAATTCCTCTAGTAGTCTTTAACGTGCAAAGAGGTGGTCCTTCTACAGGTATGCCAACAAGAACGCAACAATCAGACGTTTTAGCCTGCGCATATGCTTCTCATGGAGATACTAAACATGTTTTACTTTTTCCGGCAGATCCTAAAGATTGTTTTGATTTTTCTGCGAAAGCATTTGATATTGCTGACCAACTTCAAACTCCAGTATTTGTTGTCAGTGACTTAGATATGGGTATGAATGATTGGGTTTGTGACAAGTTTGAATGGGACGACAATGTTTCTTACAACAAGGGAAAAGTTTTAGATTATGAAGCGCTTGAGAAAATTGACTCTTTCGGAAGATATCTGGACTCTGATAATGATGGTATTTGTTACAGAACCTATCCAGGCACTCACCCCGAAAAAGGAGCTTACTTTACCAGAGGAACTTCGCACGACGAATATGCGAGATACACTGAGGATGGAAATATAAACGCACAAACCCTCACAAGATTGATGAGAAAATTTAGGACTGCTACAGATTTAGTTCCTGAACCAATAATTGAAATTAATGGTGAAGACAGTTGTGGAGTGATTTACTACGGCAGTTCAAAACCTGCTGTATTAGAAGCCAAAGATATATTGAAAACTAAAAATATTAATTTAGATCTGATGCAAATTAGGTCTTTTCCTTTTAATCTTGATGTTTGGGAGTTCATTGCTAATCATGATCGAATTTATGTTGTTGAGCAAAATAGAGATAGTCAAATGAGAACTTTAATCATGGCTGAAGGAGGAATTTCAGCAGAGATTTTAAGGCCACTGGTTCATTTTACTGGTGACCCAATTGAGGCTTCATATATTGTGAATAAAATTTCGGAGAGAGAAGTTAATTACAAATCTCATAAGAATATTAAAGAAAGATAAAAATGTCATTTAAAAAGCCAATTAATCATCATCCTAGACTTGAGGTAAATCAACTTGGGCTAACTAGAAGAGATTATGAAGGCGCCATATCTACTTTATGTGCTGGTTGCGGTCATGATTCTATCAGTGCATGTATTATTGAGGCTTGTTTTCAGTTAAATATTGAAGCTTATAAAGTTGCAAAATTATCTGGCATAGGTTGTTCTTCTAAAGCTCCTGCATATTTTCTAAATCAATCACATGGATTCAACTCAGTTCATGGCCGCATGCCATCTGTTGCTACTGGTGCAAATTGTGCAAATGGAGATTTGCTTTATTTAGGAATATCAGGCGATGGTGACAGTGCATCTATAGGTATTGGTCAGTTCATCCATGCGATTAGACGTCAGATTAATATGGTCTATTTTGTAGAAAATAATGGTACCTATGGTTTAACTAAAGGACAATTTTCTGCAACTAATGATCTCGAATCAAAAAATAAATATGGAGAAGATAATCTTTTCAAGCCAATTGATTTAGCATCTATGGCGATTCAATTAGGAGCGAGTTACGTGGCAAGAAGTTTTTCTGGTGACAGAGATCAACTCATTCCTCTTATAAAAGGAGCTATTCAACATAAAGGGTTTGCTTTGCTAGATATCATAAGCCCATGTGTAACCTTTAATAATCATGATTCTTCAACAAAAAGTTATGATTACATCAGAAACCATAACGAAGCAGTTGGAAAAACGGATTTCGTTCCACTAGGTGAAGAAATTACGACTTCTTATTCCTCCGGATCATCGGTTGAAGTTAACCTTCATGATGGATCTAAAATTTCTCTAGAAAAAATAAATTCTAAATTCGATCCAACCGATCAAGGAAAGTCACTGAGTTATATAAGAGAAAAAAGTGAAGAAGGTAAATTATTGACTGGCCTTCTTTATTTTGACGAAAACTCAAATGATCTTCATGAGACTTTAAATCTTACAAAAAAACCATTAAATCAGCTCACTCAAGAGGAACTTTGTCCTGGGGAGGAAATACTTAAAGAAATTAATAAAGGCTTAAGTTAGCTCGATTCCTAATCTGTGAGCAATTTCTTGATAAGATTCTACTACATCACCAAGGCCTAATCTAAATCGATCTTTATCGAGCTTCTTTTTTGTTTCTTTATCCCAAACTCTACATCCGTCAGGGGTAAATTCGTCGCCCAAATAAATTTTTCCATCTGAAAGTCCAAATTCAATTTTAAAATCCACTAAAATTAAATCGGCTTCATCAAAAAGAGAAACAAGAATTGAATTAGTCTTGAGGGTAAGATCTTTCATAATTTCAATGTCAGATTCTTTTGCCCATCCAAATGCCGTAATGTGGCAATCATTAATGAGCGGATCTCCAAGGTCATCGTCTTTATAAAAGAATTCAAAAATTGGAGGCTCCATTTTCATTCCTTCTTCTAATCCAAGACGTTTGCAAATACTTCCTGCTGCGAAGTTTCTAACTACACATTCAATAGGAAACATATCTAAAGACATGACAATGCTTTCATTGGGACTAGACACTTCTAAATGATGATTGGGAACACCATTGTCATTTAAATGTTCCATTATGTGGCTATTGAATCTGTTATTTACAGTGCCCTTTCCAGCAATTTGTTCAATCTTCTTTCCATCAAATGCCGAAGTATCATCTTTGTATTCCATAACTAATTTTTCAGGATCTTCAGTAATGAAGAGTGATTTGGCTTTACCGGTTTTAAGTAATTCTTTTTTTTCTAGCATTATCTATGTAAGGACTTGATTTAATTGCGAAATGATCTCTCTCGAAACCTCAAGATCTTTATTTTCCATGAAAACCGAAATTATTGAAATATCTTCTTCCATTTTCTCTACTTTTACTTGAACCAATCTATCGCTTTGATTTCTTCCAAAAAAAGACGATTCGCCTTTCCAAGAAAGGTAAAATTTTCCTTCGTCTCTATTTTTATCCACCAGTTCAAAACCAGCGATTTTTATTGATCTCTCTACAGCAGCCCAAGCTCTTGGATAACTTATCATCACTTTAATTTTAGTATCACCGTCTTTATCGTCCTCAAAAACAAATGCTTTATCTTCATTATTTAAATTCAACGCTACTAGAGATGTGCCGCTTACTGGACCTGAATTACTAAAAAAGTCTAAGATTTTTTTTACATTATTCTCTATCAAATCTGTTTCTGTTTCTTCTTTGGCCCATGTCTCGTCTTGCAAGACAAGATGAGAAATGAATAGCTCGGAACTTTCTCTTTGCAAACCCCTTTCAAGTTTAAATTGTATTTTTGACCTTTTTCCGAAATGATCAAATTCTTGACTTTCCATTGTCCCTAAATTTGCGTTTATATTTTCTAGAGTTATAAAAGAGTCAGTTTCAAAATACTCTCTCATAATTGGCCAAACTTTACTTGGTTCTAGACCTAAGTAAATCCACCTTATTTCTCCTAGAGAATGAAGTCTAATTTCGTTTGAATTATCTGCTGAAAAAAATTGCTTAGGCAAGGGTAAATCGTAAACTAATTGAGGAGATTTTATATTTGTAGCTGGAATAGGGAACAGATCTAAAGAATTATTTACATCTGTATCAATTAGATCTTCTAAACTTTCATTATCTTTTTCTGAGAGATAATCGTTTGATTTTGAATTGGAAGGATCAGAAGCACAACCTATCAAAAAAACTAAAACAAAAATAGCGTAATAAATTTTCATTCAGATTAAATCAAGTTTATTTAGTTCCTCTGTTATTTCATGGTGAAATTTATGATCAAGCCAAGTTAACGGAAGTCTTATTCCTTCATCAATTAACCCCATGTTTTTAAGGGCAAATTTTACTGGAATTGGATTAGATTCAACAAATAAAAGTTTATTTATTTTCTCTAATCGTATTTTCATTTCTTGTAAATCATCTGAATTATTGCTGGCAGCTTTACACATTTTGGCAATCATATTAGGCAGAATGTTGGAAGTTACAGAAATTGTTCCATGCCCTCCTCTAGAAATAAATTCAAAAGAAGTTTCATCGTCTCCTGAAAATAAAGAAAAATTATCTGATTCTATTTCTTCGATGCATTTATTTTTTATCTCATCAAAGACTTTTAAATCTCCAGTAGCATCCTTTACTCCAATAATGTTCGGATTTGTACAAAGTCTCTTGATCGTATTGACATCTATATTGCTTGCTGTCCTTGAGGGTACATTGTAAATAATTTGAGGTATATCAACTTGATTTGCTATTTCTGTAAAATGCCTAAACAAGCCTTCTTGAGTGGGCTTATTATAATAAGGCGAAACTAAAAGAGCAGCATCTGCACCAAGGTCTTTAGCTTCTCTAGTTAGTTCAATAGCTTCCTTAGTTGAATTTGCTCCAGTACCAGCGATTATGGGCACTCTATTGTTAGAAATTTTTATGAAAAAACTAATTATTTCTAAATGTTCTTCCACATCAACTGTTGCAGATTCTCCAGTCGTTCCTACTGCTACCAATCCATTAATGCCTTCGGATATCTGAAACTCAATTAATTTCTCTAAAGATGAAAAATCTAGAGACCCGTCCATTTTCATAGGAGTAGCTAAAGCTGTGATGGCGCCTTTAATATTCATTAAAAACTTTATTTTATCTTAAATTTCATTAATAATTTAATGATAAAAATGAAAGTTCAAATTAATAAAAAAGTTCCAAATTTTAATGTCTCTGTAACTGGGAAAGATCAATTGAATTCTAAAGATTTACTGGGAAAAAAAGTTGTCATTTACTTCTATCCAAAGGACAACACGCCAGGCTGCACAACTGAAGGTGAAAATTTTCGAGACTTCTATCCTCAATTTAAAAAATTAAATACTGAGATTTATGGTGTTTCGAGAGAAAGCATTAAATCTCATGAGAATTTTATCGATAAATATAATTTTCCTTTTGAGCTGATTTCTGACCCTGACGAGTCCTTGTGCAATTTATTTGATGTGATTAAAGAAAAAAGCATGTACGGAAAAAAATACATGGGGATAGAAAGGAGTACATTTCTTATTGATGAAAAAGGAAAGTTAGTTAAGGAGTGGAGAAAAGTAAAGATTCCTGGTCACGTGGAAGAAGTCCTAGAATCAATCAGTTCCAGTAGCTAACTCATTTTTGGGCCAAACTCTAAATATCGCTCTGATAAAAGTAGCTATAGGAACTGCTAACAGTAACCCCCAAAAACCCCAAATACCTCCAAATATTAATATTGCTAGAATAATTAATACTGGGTGGAGATTAACCTCTCGGCCCAGTAGGAGTGGAAAAAGAAAATTTCCATCTAAAGCTTGGATTACTAAATAGCTTCCTAAAAAGATAAAAAAAGTTGTGTCTAAACCATATTGAAAAAGTCCAATAGCAACTACAGGAATCGTTACAATTATTGCTCCAAATAAAGGAATTAAAACAGATAATCCAACCATAATACCAAGCAAAATAGAATAATTTACTCCTATTAGCTCGAATACAATTGATGTCACAACTCCAACAATAATCATCTCAAGAGCTTTTCCCCTCACATAACCAAACAATTGAACATTTAAATCTCTCCACAAAGTAGATAAAAGTTTAGAATTTTTTGGCAGGAAATAAGTCGCATAACCAATCATTTCTTTTTTATCTTTCAAAAAAAAGAAAACAAAAAAAGGAATCAAAATAATATAAATTAAAGCATTCATTGCTGCTGAAAATCCTGCATTCATTTGAATAAGAATTTGTTCAGCTATAGTTGGAAGAAAAGAAGTGACACTTCCAGCTAGGCTATCCACTTGACTCTGAGAGAAAAATTCTGGGTATTCAAGAAGCAGTCCTTGAGCAAGTTTTTCAACATAACTTGCTATCGCTGGTAACTCGTTTATTAGAGATCCAATCTGGGAAGTTATGAGAGGTAAAATCAAAAAGAGTGAAACATAAAATACTGAGAATATTAAAAAAGCCAAAAATAAAGATAAATTTTTAGATGCGCCTCTATATTTAAAATAATTCATCGCTCCATTGAGTAAATAAGCTATTAATAAAGCTACAAAGAAAGGTGTTATCAGGCTGCCAATAAAATAGATTAAAACAAGAGATATAATTATAAGCAGAAGAGCTGCGTATTGTTCTTCTTTGAAAAAGTAAGTATCAAAGAAATTTTTCAAAAAATTAAACATGTAAATTCTCAGGATATTTAACTAAAATATCGATCTCTAAGAATTATACTTTTTTAAATGAAATATTTTTATTTATTTTTACTTATAGCTTTTTCTACGTCTTCTTTTAATCAGACCGAAGATAATTTACCTTTATTGGGAGATCCTTCGTCTGCAGCAATTTCATTGTCTGGTGAATACGAACTGGGTCGACTTTGGCTTTCAGTCTTTAGATCTTCTGTAAAAGAGTATGAAGACCCTTTAACTACCACTTATTTAGAAGACCTGATATACAGAATTTCTGAAACTAGTGAAGTAAGAGATAGAAGGTATGAATTTGTAATAATAGATGATGAATCTATTAATGCTTTCGCCGCTCCTGGTGGAATCATTGGTGTCAATAAAGGAATGTTTTTAAAAACTGACTTTGAATCTGAGTTTGCGTCTGTGATGTGTCATGAATTAGCACATTTAAGTCAAAGACATTTTGCAAGATCTCAATCTCAAATGACAGCTCTAGGTAATGCCCTGCTTATTTTAGGTAGTGTTGCCGTTGCTGCAGCTTCAGGAAGCCCCGAAGGGATTTACTTAGGTCCCGCTTTGATCCAACAACTCTCGATTAACTACACTAGAAGCAATGAAAGAGAAGCGGATAGGATTGGTTTTAACAATTTAGTAAGAGCAGGTTTTGACCCAAAAGGTATGTCAAGTATGTTTCAGAAACTTCAAAAATCCAGAGGTAATAATGATGAGGAATATTCTTATTTAATGAGTCATCCGCTTCCAAAAGAGAGAATCACAGATGCTAGACTTAGAGAATCAGAAATTGAAAAAGAAAACGAATACAGAGATTCACTGGATTTTTATTTAATAAAAGCTAGATCAATCGTTTCCTCGTCATCTAACGTAAGAGATCTTGTCAAAGAATATCAGAATATTCTTTCTTCAAACCTTGATCAAAAATCAATAATTGCAGCAGAGTACGGACTTGTACTTTCTTATAAAAAATTAAAAAATTTTCCAGTCGCTTTTAAAGCGTTAAGAAATTTACTTGATCAACTTCCAGATAATCTAATTTTTCAGACAACACTCATGGAGTTACATTTAGCTGAAGAAAATAATTTCGAGGCCGTGTCTGTCGGCGAGACTTTACTTGGGTTAAATCAAGACAATTATGCTATTTCAAAAATTTTAGCTAGAGCTTATTTACAAAACAATCAACCAAAAGATGCTGAAGGCATTCTAATAGAATTAAGTAGAAATAAGCCCTCTGACCCCTCAGTTTGGTACGAGCTTGCAGAAGCGCAAGGATTATCCGGTAATATTCTTGGTTTACATAGATCCCGTGCTGAGTTTTTCATGTTAACTGGAAGATATGACGCAGCAATTTTCCAACTAAGAGAGGCTCTGAAACTTTCAAAAAATTTTTTTGAAATTAGAGAATCTATTGTGAGTAGGCTTGAAGATGTATTTGAAACAAAAAAAGCTTTGAGAGAATTGTCTTAAAAAGTTAGTCTGTTTTTAGATCACTAGGTATTTCAATATTTCCACCCCCTAGCAAATGGATATGAAGATGGAAAACAGTCTGACCCGCTTTCTCCCCGTTATTAATGATTACATTAAAAGCTTCATCAATTCCTTCTTTTTTAGCCATGTTTCTAACAATTTTTAATAAATGCCCTAAAAGCTGGGTATCTTCATCTGAACTCTCTGATAACTTCGATATAGGTTTTTTTGGAATAATTAACAAATGAACTGGGGCTTTAGGTGCGATATCTTTAATGACAATACATAGGGAGTCTTCAAACAAAATTTCAGAAGGAATTTCTCTATCAATTATTTTTTCAAAGATTGACTTATCCATAACAATTAAAAAAACTTATAGCTTGCATAGGTTGCTAGTAAACAAAAAACGATGCTCATCATAAAGTATATGATACTTGCAAAAACTCCAATTTGTTCGTAGAAAAGAATTGCTTCTTTCGTAAAAGCAGAAAAAGTCGTAAAAGAACCGAGAAATCCAATTCCAAAAAAAAACTGTAAATGTTTTGAAAAATTGAGGTTCTCATTCATTAAAAAACCTATGAAAAAACAGCCCAATATATTGATAATCAATGTGCCTGAAGCGAACCCAAGAATAGAATAGTTATTGAAAAGGTTGGTTAAGAAAAATCTCGATCCGGCTCCAAGACCTCCTCCGACAAATATTAAAAAATAACTCATAACTCCTGGTGGGTCGTATAGGATTCGAACCTATGACCAATTGATTAAAAGCCAACTGCTCTACCAACTGAGCTAACGACCCAAGGGAAAAGAATTATAACAAATCAATTATTAAGTTTAACTAATTCTTGTTCGGAGAGAATAGCTGCAGTCGAATCAGGATAATTTTGTATAACATTATTAAAATTACTTATAGCCTTAACTTGATCTTCTAATTCAAGAAAAATTAATCCAATTTTATAAAATGATTCCGGTTGCCTTTCATTTTCAGGAAAATTTATTAGAAGGGAATTGAAGGTTTCTAAGGAATCTTGAAACATTTGTTGTAAGAGATAAATATCAGCTAAATAAAAATAAGCATCAACTACATATTCCCCTTCAGGATAAGACATTATCAACAACCTTAAATTTTCTGCAGCTTCAGAATATCTAGAGTTTTCTATTAACCTTAAAGAATTTGACCAGAGCGCGAATTCTTCTTCAGTTTCGGTATTATCTGTAAGTCCTGAAAGAGGATTTTCATCTCTTGTTTCACTTTCTTCTAAAACTTCAGAGTCCGCTTCGGATAATAAAATTAATGTTTCGAGTTGATGTATGCGTTTATCTAAATCAATATATCTAAGTTGATTTGCTTCTTCTATTCGGGACAACTCATAAGAATTTTGATCGATACTATTTGATAAATTAGCGATTTCTTCTTCTAGTTTAATTAA
>CENU01057157.1_pt1 | contig 24631 bp, 23 predicted proteins | sample 361331 | NCBI WGS metagenome assembly CENU01 (sample SAMEA2619766, study PRJEB7988) | marine metagenome | isolation source: saline water (ENVO:00002010), including | reverse complement strand
TTTCCGTAAAGCACCCTCAAGTGACTTGAATCCTTTACGGGATTATTCAATGGCATGATAATCTTTTGATTGCTAGGATATGGATCTACATCCTTAAGATTTTCTTCTAATGTTTTACCAGTTACGGTCATACAATCTCCATGCAAAAGATTATTATCAAGCATAGTTTTCATCATTGGAGTAATTCCACCTATTTCGTTTAATTGAGACATAAAGTGATCACCAAAAGGTTTAATGTCTGCTAATACAGGGGTTACTTTTCCAATCCTAGTAAAATCATCTAGGTCTAAGTCAACGCCTATACAATGAGCAATTGCTATGAGATGCAAAACAGCATTTGTTGATCCTCCAAGCGCAATTACAACTGCTATAGAATTTTCAAAAGCTTTTTTTGTCATGATATCACTTGGTTTTAAGTCAAGATCAAGTAAATGTTTTATTGCCTCCCCAGCATTCTGGCAATCTACTTTTTTATCGTTAGACACTGCATCCTGACTGCTGCTTCCAGGCAAACTCATTCCCAATGCTTCAATACTTGATGCCATGGTGTTTGCTGTATACATACCACCACAAGACCCTGGCCCTACAACGGAAACTTTTTCAATTGCTATGAGCTCATCTTCGGTTATATCCCCTTTTGCATATTCGCCTACTTTTTCAGAAACTGTTACATAGTCTGTATTTATAGAACTTGGCCGAATGGATCCTCCATAAATGAAAATTGAGGGTCTATCCAGTCTTGCTAATCCCATAAGTGCTCCTGGCATATTCTTATCACACCCACCTATTGCAATAACTCCATCATAACCAAGGCATCCAACAACAGTTTCAATTGAATCTGCAATAACTTCCCTAGAGACTAATGAAAATTTCATACCTTGTGTACCCATAGATATCCCATCAGATACTGTAATAGTATTAAAAAGAACTCCTTTACATCCAGATGCATCTATTGAGCTCTCAACGAGATCAGCCAACTCATTGATATGCATATTACAAGGTGTTACTTTTGACCAAGTCGATGCAATGCCAACTAGTGGTTTTGAGAAATCAGCTGTCTCAAAACCAACACCTCTAAGCATTGATCGAGATGCAGCCTGAAAGGGCCCGTCTACTAAATTCTTTGAATGTTTTCTATTAGACATAATTAAACTGTTGAATAACGCAATGCTGCGTTAAGAAGTTTATCAGTATAGACTTCTTCTGGGTTTGAGAAAACTTGTTTTGCGGGTCCAGACTCAACAATATATCCATTTTGCATGACAAATATGTAATCAGACATTGATTGAACAACCTTCAAATCATGGCTAATAAACAAGTAAGTCAACTTAAACTCTGTTTGAATTTTCTTTAATAACTCAATTATCTGTATTTGAATTGATCTATCTAGTGCAGAAGTAGGCTCATCTAAAATCATAAATAATGGATTCAATATTAAAGATCTAGCAATTGCAATTCTTTGCCTTTGTCCACCTGAAAATTCATGAGGATATTTAAATCTATCGTCTGGGTTAATCTCAACTGATTTCAAATATTCAGCAACACGTTCATCTTTTTGATTTTTTTTAAGATTAAAGTGAACATCAAGGCCCTCGCCAACTATCTCTCCTATTGTCATTCTTGGTGAAAGAGATCCATACGGATCTTGAAATACAATTTGAATATCTTTTTTTATTAATTTTGATTCTTTTGAATTTAATTGATCAATATTACGATTATCAAAAAGAACTGATCCTTTGAAATCAATCAGTCCTGCTAAAGCTTTGCCAAGAGTTGATTTGCCAGATCCAGACTCACCAACTAATCCAATTGTTGATTGTCTTGGTATTGAAAAATTCACATCTTTAACAGCATGAAAGAATTCTTTCTTAAAAAAATTTCTGTTTGGTAAGGGATAAAAAATATTCAGATCCTTAACATCAATAAATGAGTTTTTTTCAGATAATGTCTCTTTTTTTTCCTCCGGTTCTGAATCAATAAGTTTTTTTGTATAGGCATGTTGCGGATTTGAAAAAACAGTCTTTGTATCTCCCTGCTCTACAATCTCTCCATCTTGCATGACTGTAATAGTGTCAGAAAATTTTTGAATTAATCCTAAATCATGAGTGATGAATAATATTGACATTCCTATTTCATTTTTTAACTTGATCATTAAATCTAATATTTGAGCCTGGATTGTTACATCAAGTGCAGTTGTTGGCTCATCAGCGATTAGTAATTTAGGTTTATTTGCAAGGGCCATAGCAATCATAATTCTCTGCCGCTGGCCACCAGAAAGTTCATGTGGATATGAGTCAAACCTTCTATCAACATCTTGGATCTCAACCAAACCCATTAAATTTTTTGCCTCTAAAATAGCATCATGCTTGGGTTGTTTTTTATGCAATAAAATAGATTCTACAATTTGATCTCCAACTTTATGATATGGATTAAGTGAAGTCATTGGTTCTTGAAAAATCATTGAAATCTTATTCCCTCTAATCTTTCTTAAGGATTTCTTATTAGCGCTTAGTATTTCCTCACCATCAAATTCAATTGAAGATTTCTCTCCATATGATGCCTTAGGCTCTTGAAGCAAGCGCATAATCGACATTGCTGTAACTGATTTCCCAGACCCAGATTCTCCAACCAGACCCACAATCTGATTTTTTTCAATCAGCAAATTAAAGTTCTTAACTGCAGAAAATTTACTTTTTCTAACTTGAAAATTTACGTATAAATTTGAAATTTTAAGCAAGGGAATCATTTAAATAAAATTTTTGTAGGATTTTATAATATCTAACGCAGCAATTTTTGCTGAGTTCAAAGCCGTTAGATTAACAAAACCATGAACAAGATGAGGATAATGAATTTGCTCCACATAATTTCCTGAGTTATTAATCTGCCTTGCATAAGCTTCTCCTTCATCACATAGAGGATCAAATCCTACCGTTATAATCAATGTCTTTGGCAGTGCAGCATCTGGATCAATAGTTAAGTTAAAAGTTGGATCAGCATGATTATTATCTGATGCCATAAGCTGCTTCCAAAACCAAATCATAAAATTCTGACCTAAAAAAAAGCCTTTGCTAAATTCGACTTGTGATTTTGAATTACACAAGGGATCTGTCATTGGATATATTAAACATTGAGAATGAGGAAGCTCAAAATTATTAAGAGATCTATATGTCGATAAAGAGGCTGCTAAGTGACCTCCAGCACTATCTCCGCATAAACTAATTTCAGAAATAGGTATGTTATTTTCTTTAGAGATCCATTCAATAGCAGAATTAGCATCCTCTAGGGCTAATGGAAATTTATTTTCCGGTGCCAATCTGTATTCTAGGGAAAAAACCCTAGCCTTCAAGTGAGATGAAAGCAATTTAACCCATGCATCATGAGTATTAACACTTGAAACGACATACCCCCCTCCATGAAAATATAAAATTATTGTATTAGATTGTAATTTTTCGGGAAGATACTCCCTGATCATCAGTCTACCCCAATCTTTTTCAATATAATGATCAATGGTTTTAATATGCTCCCTAGGTTTTGCATTCAGTGGCAAATCAGATCTACCATTTTCAACCTTTTCTCTTAAGTCTTTAACTGAACCATGAGAATCTGGATCCTCAAATGAATTATTTTGCAATGAAAGGAGGCCAAGAAATATTTGTGTTTGATAATCTAGTATTTGATTATTAACCATAATTTTTTTCTGCAACGTAAGAAATTTTAAAATCCACGTTGGAAGAGCAAAAAAAATCTTTAAAAATATTTTTATAATCACTTTATCTTTTTATAATGCATTCATGAAATCAAAAAAATTATTATACTCGTTTGTTTTTCTATCCGGATTAATATTTGGCAATCTACAATTTGAAGAAACAGATATACTTAGTGTTAATGAAGCGTTTATTTTCAGTACAGAAATTAAAGAAAACAAAATTATTGCTTCATGGGAAATTAAGCCAGGTTATTACCTTTATAAAAAATCAATTTTAATTCAAGATGGTAATAAATTGTTAAAGCATAGGTTCGTTACAAAAAATGAATTAAAGGTATTCGATGAATTTTTTGGAGAAACTTATATTTTTAAAGACTTTTTAAAGGTCGATGCTGAACTTTTAAATGATGATAAAAGTTTGTTTAACAACCTAAAGGTAGGTTATCAGGGTTGTGCTGAAGGTAAATATTGCTATCCAAAAATACTAAAAAGTCTCTAAATTCGTTTAATTTCATAAAAAAACACTATAAAATCTTTTAAAATGAAAATATTAGTAATACATGGTCCAAATTTAAATCTACTTGGAATAAGGGAACCTGATGTGTATGGTTCAACTACAATGGAAGAGATTAATCAAGGTTTGCTTGATAAAGCAAATTCTAATGATCTTGAGATTGAAGCTTTTCAGAGCAACGCAGAGCATGAAATTGTTACTAAGCTTCAAGAGTCAATAAATCAAATAGACTATATTATTATCAATCCAGGAGCTTTAACTCATACTAGTATTGCAATTCGGGATTGTTTGCTTGGTATCGGAGTTCCATTTTACGAAGTCCATATATCTAATATTTTTGCAAGAGAAGAGTTTAGACATAAATCTTTTTTTTCAGATATTGCGAGCGGCGTTATTTGTGGGCTTGGGACACAAGGGTATGAACTTGCACTGAGTCACATTATTAAGAGTAATCAGGATAAAAAATAATGGATATTCGAAAGATTAAGAAATTAATTGAAATGCTTCAGGAATCTGATCTTAATGAAATTGAAATTCAAGAAGGCGAAGAGTCCGTTAGAATTTCTAGAGGAAGCATGAAATCAATAGAAGTTCAATCTGCTCCTATCGAATCCAATAAAGCAGATGTAATATCTACAAATAATGATACTGCTAAAATTAATTCAGGCTCGCCTATAAAATCACCAATAGTAGGAACTTTTTACAGAAAACCTGCGCCAGACAAACCTCCTTTTATTGATATTGGAAGTCATGTGAGTGCTGGGGATGTTGTTTGTATAGTGGAAGCAATGAAAATGATGAATGAAATTAAATCAGAATTTACTGGTCAAGTCACCGCGATTAATGTTGAAGACGGCGCGCCTGTTGAATTTGATCAATCTCTGATAGTCATAGATTAATGTCAAAAAAAATTTTAATTGCCAATCGAGGAGAAATTGCTCTGCGAGCTTTAAGAGCCTGCAAAGAACTAGATCTTCAAACTGTTGCAATTCACTCCTCGGGAGACAAAGAACTTAAGCACTTAAGATTAGCAGATGAAACTGTTTGCGTGGGACCCGAAAATCCACTTGAAAGCTATTTAAATATTCCAGCAATTCTTTCAGCTGCTGAGTTATCAGGGGCAAATGCAATATATCCAGGATATGGCTTTCTTGCTGAAGATCCTGATTTTTCAGAGAGATGCGAAGCCAGTGGTTTTATTTTTATAGGACCCTCTTCAAATGTTATCCGAAAAATGGGAGATAAAATTACAGCAAAGGATCTTGCAGAAGATTCAGATATTCCAACGGTACCGGGCTACAAGGGTGAAATGCCTGATAATGATGAGGATATAAAAAAAATAGCCAATAATGTTGGTTATCCTCTCATGATCAAAGCATCAGCAGGAGGAGGTGGAAGAGGAATGAGAGTTGTGCATGATGAGTCAACTCTAATTTCTTCTATACAACTTACAAGACAAGAAGCAAAAAATGCTTTTGGAAATGATACCGTGTATTTTGAAAAATTTATCAAAAATCCAAGGCATATTGAAGTTCAAATCATTGCTGACGGAAAAGGCAATGCTATACATCTTGGAACAAGAGATTGCAGCATGCAAAGAAGGCATCAAAAGATTATAGAAGAGGCTCCGGCTCTTGGTGTTGATGAAGACTCTCTAACTGAAACTTTAGATGCATGTTTAAGGTTATGTAAAAATATTGACTACTCAGGTGTTGGGACTCTGGAATTTCTCTATGAGAATGAAAGATTCTATTTCATTGAGATGAATACAAGAATACAAGTTGAGCATCCTGTATCAGAAATGATTACTGGATTTGATATTGTAAAGGCGCAATTAAAGATTGCTCTTGGTATGCCGATAACTCTTGATCAAAAAGAAATCATTGTTCGGGGTCATGCAATTGAATGCAGGATTAATGCTGAAGATCCTGAAACTTTTGTACCATCACCTGGAGTTATTAATAAAATGCATCCGCCTGGTGGATTTGGGGTGAGATTTGATTCTCACATTTATTCAGGATATGTGGTGCCCCCATACTATGACTCTCTTCTTGCAAAAATAATTACAACTGCAAATACCAGAAAATCGTGCATTAAAAGGATGTTAAGTGCCTTAGACGAATTCTTTGTAGAGGGGATAAGCACTAATCATTCTTTGCATCAAAAGCTCTTAAAAGATGAGATATTCTGTCAGAATAAACACAACATTAATTATCTTGAAGAATCCTTTATAAAGAAATGAGTTTAGAAGAATATAATCCCCAAAAATTAGAAAATCTCATTCAGGAATCATGGAAACAGATGGGCTCTTATAAAGCCGACATATCTAAAACTAAAGAAAAATTTTACTGCCTATCTATGTTTCCTTATCCATCTGGAAAATTGCATATGGGGCATGTAAGGAATTATACAATTGGAGATGTAATCTCAAGATTTAAAAGAATGCAAGGTTTCAATGTACTGCAACCGATGGGTTGGGATGCATTTGGTCTACCTGCAGAAAATGCAGCGATACAAAATAAAGTTGATCCGAAAAGTTGGACTGAGCAAAATATCAAAAGTATGAAATCGCAATTGGAGAGATTGGGCTTTAGTTACGATTGGTCAAGAGAGGTTAAAACCTGCGATCCAAATTATTTTAAATGGGAACAAGAGATTTTTACTAAATTACAAAAAAAAGGTCTTGTATATAGAAAAAAATCATTAGTTAACTGGGATCCAGTTGATGAAACTGTCTTAGCAAATGAGCAAGTAATTGATGGTAAAGGTTGGAGATCTGGAGCAACAGTTGAACTTAAAGAAATTGATCAATGGTTCCTGAGGATTACTGATTATGCTGATGAATTGTTGTCCTCAATTGAAAACTTAGACTGGCCAGAGAATGTAAAGTCAATGCAAAAGAATTGGATTGGCAAGTCATTTGGATCAGAAATAAAATTTGCTTTGCTTAATAGTGATGAGTTAACAGCTTTTACAACAAGAATTGACACTATCTATGGCGTAACATTTATAGCTATTTCGCCCAATCATCCAATTGCTCAAAATCTTGCAAAAGATAATGCAGATATAAACGAATTTATAAAAGAATGTAATGCAATAAAAATGGCTGAAGCAGATTTGGCTAAAGCAGATAAGCTGGGACTTAAAACAAATTTAAAAGTACGACATCCTTTTTCCGATAATAATCTTGATGTTTGGATTGCAAATTATGTCCTCATGGATTACGGAACAGGTGTGGTTATGGGTGTACCAGCTCATGATGAAAGAGACTATGAATTTGCTAAAAAATATAACATTGAAATTAAGCAGGTTATCGAAAGTGATGAATTGCCATCGCCTAAAAAAGGCAAGCTTATTAACTCAGATAATTTTACTGGACAAGAATCGGATGAAGCGATTAAAAATATTAATGATTACTTAGAAAAGAATGCTATTGGAAAAAGCATTGAAAATTTTAGACTAAGAGACTGGGGTGTAAGCAGGCAAAGGTTTTGGGGATGTCCCATACCTGTAGTCTTCGATAATGGTGAACCTATTTTTTTAGAAAAAAAGGATCTTCCAGTGGAATTACCAAAAATTAAAGATGGAGAATCCCCTAAACCGTTAAGCCAAAATAAAGATTTTTTTGATTTGGGGTCTGGAAAGACTCGTGAAGTTGATACATTTGATACATTTGTAGACTCATCATGGTACTACGCAAGATTTACTGCTGCAGATAATGATGAAAAAGCTCTAGACGATGATTCAAAATATTGGCTACCTGTTGACCTTTACATAGGTGGAATTGAACACGCAATTTTACATCTCTTGTATTCAAGATTTTTCCATAAAGCAATGAGAGATATTGGTCTTGTGGAGGGTGATGAGCCTTTTAAAAAACTTCTTACACAAGGCATGGTATTAAAGGATGGATTTAAAATGTCTAAGTCAAAAGGAAATACCGTAGATCCACAAAAGTTCATTGATAAATATGGAGCTGATACCATTAGACTTTATATGATGTTTACATCTCCGCCCGAACAGTCTTTAGAGTGGTCAGATACTGCAATTGAAGGCTCATATAGATTTCTAAAACGAATTTGGACTTTAATATCAGATAGAAAAATATTTTTAGAAGAACCACCAAAAGATTTTTCAAAACTTGAGCTTAAACTTCGTCAAAAAAGTCATCAAACTTTAAAAAAAGTAACTAATGATTATGAAGAACGAAACTCTTTTAATACAGCAATAGCGTCAATTATGGAGTTATTGAATGCAATACCTGATTCGTTTAAATTAGACGACGCAACCTCAGCAGAGGTGTTTTGTCTGGACGAAGTTATCCAATTTACGCTCAAAATGCTGTCGCCAATTACTCCCCATATAAGTCTTTATTTATGGAAAAAATATACGGACTCTGACGGACATAATTTTGAGTATTCCTGGCCAAAATATAATGAAGATTTTCTAAAAGTCGAAGATTTTCAATTAATAATACAAGTAAATGGCAAGGTTAGAGGCAAAGAAATCATCTCAGTAGATGCTGATCAAACTGCAATAGAAAAGCTATCAAAAGAAAATGAAAATGTTAAGAAAGTTCTAGCAAACCAACCTATAAAAAAGGTAATCTATGTTAAAGAGAAGCTAATTAACTTTGTAATATAAATGAACTACATAACACCATTCGACGACTACCCTATCCATCAGGCAGTAGAGCCAATAAGTATTCCTGGCTCGACTGACAGAAATTTCTATGACAGGTATTTCTTTAATGGTATGGATCCCGAAAATGAGTACATCTTTGAAATAGGTATAGCCCTTTATCCTAATAGGCATGTTATGGATGCTCACTTCAGCATCTCTTATAAAGGTAAGCAATATTCATTTCATGCAAGTCAACGCCTGGACAAGAATAGACTGCCTATAAATATTGGTCCCATGTGTTTAACAATTGACGAGCCAATGAATGAGTTGACATTCTCATTAAAAGATCCTGACAATAAGTTAAATTGTAATCTCAAATTTTCAGCCAACTCTGTTGCGCATCAAGAACCTAGATCCCTATTAATGGAGGGTACTAGAACAATTATGAATACAATTAGGTTTACACAGCTTGGAAAATGGACGGGTGAAATATCTACTGAGGCTGGATCACTAGAGCCTCAAGCGGTTTACGGCACAAGGGACAGATCATGGGGTGTCAGGCCAGTAGGAGAGCCTGAGGGTGGCGCTCCAGGCATGCTCAATCAAGAACCAGGAGTATACTGGTGTTGGGCTCCGATCCATTTTGATGGGTTTTGTACACAATTTGGTACATTTCAAGACCAAAATGGAAATACAACTCAAATTTCTGGGCACAAATTACCCCTATATGATGATATGTCCTCTGCCCCCAATGATATTGAAATTGAGACAATGCATTCCCTTCATCATTCCGTAAACTGGAAAAAAGGTACCCGTTGGGCTACTGGTGCAAAAATATCTGGCATGTTTAAGGATAATAAAAACTTTGAAATAGAGTTAGAAACTAGGGGTCCAATATTTTTCTGTAAAGGAATCGGTTATCAGCATGATGAATGGAAACACGGTATTTGGAAGGGTGAAAGTGAAACAGGATATGAAGTATGGGACTTATCTAAAATTGATCCAGGTGACTACACTTTTTTTCATACGCATCAAATTGCAAAAGCGACACTAGGCTCTGAAAAAGGTATTGGAATACTTGAAAACTTAGTTGTTGGAAGACATGATCCATCTGGCTTTGAAGACTTCTTTGATGGGGCAAAATAAATTTAAAAAGTATTTCTCAATACTTATTTGTTTTTTATTGATCACAAGTTGTCAGTATCAGTGGGTTGAAAAGAAATACATAGAATTAGAAAAAGTTAGCTTTGGGTCAAGTATTAAAGACTCCTTTAAGAACAAAACAGTAAGATATTTTTCTGCAGGCGCATCTGAGGATAATATGAGTCTTAAAATCCTAAATATTAACTTTAGGAAGAAAAATTTCTACGGAGGAATTGCAGCAAGAGCAAAACAAATAGAAATTATTGGTGAACTAGAATATATTTTTTTAAGTTCAACTGAAAGCAAAAATGGTGTTCTGAAAACATCTGGTTGGATACCAGTAAATGAATCTAATCCGCAGTCAGAATTGATGGCGCAAAAAACAATAATTGAGGAATTGGAATTTTCGTTACTAGAAATGCTTGCACAGGAATATTGGTTAATTGAAAGTTAGTTTTATAAATTTTTTAGATCCTAAAGATCATAAATATTTCCTTTTGACTGGCGGCGAATTTGTTTTAAAACAAGATGCTGTTAAAAAGATAGTAGAAAACTTAAAAATCAGTGGATTCAGCGAAAAAATCTCTATCTCTCAAGATGAACTCGATTCAATTCAAGAAATAACTTCAAGAAATATGGGTGGCTCTCTATTTCAAGAGAATCTTATCATTCACATAAAGCATACTTCGGGGAAATTTCCAGAAAAGATTAAGTCGTTTATTGAAGATGGTCATATTTTTCAATCTTCTAATATTGCATTAATTATTGAATCAAGTATTGAGAAAACTCCAGTAAGTGGAACTTGGATAAAAAGTTTTGATTCCTTTGGCCTTATTATTAATTGCAGTAAATTAAAAGTTATGGAGGAAAAAATTTGGCTAAAACGACAGTTAGACTTTTTACCAAAAGACTTACTTCCAGTATTTGGAGGTTCAATTTTCCAAAATAATGAGGCAAATCTTTTGGGTCAAAAAAATGAAGTAGCACTCCTGAAACTTTTATTTTTAAGTAAAGACTCTTTTGATGAGTCAAAAATAGACCATATTATCTTTGGATCTGGCATTAGTGCATTTGAGCTTGAAGATTTATTAATTCAAAGAAATTTTAAAAAAGTTCTCAAAACAATTAGTTATATGCGAGAGCAGGATCGTCAGAGCTCTGCTCCAATTATTTGGATAATCTCAAAGGTTATAAACTCATGCTTAGAGTCATTAAAAGCAAAAGATAAAAAATCTGCGTTAATTAAAAGCGGAGTATGGTCCTCTAAAATTAATCTTTATTTGGAGTTAGTAAAGCAGGCTAAGACAAAGGATTTTTTAAAGCTAAATGAAGAAATACTGAAAATTGATTTAATTAATAAGGGTCTTATTAAAGCAGATGCATGGGAGCAAATAGATAGTTTAGTTCTTAAGCTTCAAGATGCGACTGCATTGCAGACTTAAAAAATTCTGAAATTTCTTTATACCCCTCATAATTTTCTTGTAATACATAATCTGTACCAATTAAATTCGTTATCGGTAAAAGACCTTTTGTAGAGCTTGTTAACCATATACAAGGTGAAGTGTTAAAATCTTCAATGTCACATTCACCCTCTTGCACACAATATGAAGTGTCTTTGAGTGCGTTAATTAAGATCTGTCTAGTTATGCCTGGCAAGATATTCTCAGACAATGCTGAGGTTCTTACTGCTCCCGAAGCATCAAAATAAAATACATTGCTCGCACCTGCTTCAGTCATAAAACCACCACGATGCATCACAACTTCTTGGCAGCCCAAAGATTTTGCCTTGTTCATAGATAAAACATTTCCAAGAAGTGAAGTTGATTTGATATTACATTTGCCCCATCGGTCATCATCACACAACATAGCACTGATTGGAGAAGAAGAAGAGGTGGATGGAATTGCATAACCAAACCTTTCTATTTCAAGATTATCTTGGTAAAGATGGGATCTAATGACATCAATGCCCCTTGAGATTTGATAATAAATATAACCATCCTGATCGGCTAAAGCGGATTCAAGTTGTTCAATATCATGGCGAACACTTTTAAAATCAACATTCATATTCATTTGATTAACACTTTCAGTCATGCGATCAAAATGCTCTTTAAAGCACAACGGTTTTCCTAAAAAATATGGAATGACCTCATAGATACTATCTGAAAATGTATAAGCACGAGACATAGGTGACACTTTTACCTGATCAAGTGTGCTTAATTTACCTTGATATATTGCTGAGATATCTATCATTTACCAACAGAAAATAAACTCATGATCCAGAAAACTATTCGAGCCCAAATTCTTCCAAAGAAACCTTTAGCTTCAACAGATTCAATTGCAATCAGTGGTGCTGAAAGCACTAGTTGGTCATTAGAAATAAATTCAATATTGCCAATTACATCTCCGGCAGATATGGGAGCTTGAATATTGTTATTAAAATTATAATTAGCTTTTAAATTTTTAAAATCAGATCTAGGTAAAGTTAACAGAATATCATCCTTGGCTCCAAGAGAAACTTTATCCATCTTGCCACCCCATACTTTTGCAGAAGTGACCTCAGTAGCTTTTGAAATTAGTTTTTGGGTAGCAAAAAATCTAAATCCATACTCAAGAAGTCTCTGAGATGCTGTAAGCCTTTCATTTTCTGAAGGGCTGCCCGCCACGACTGCAATTAACCTCATATCATTTCTCTTAGCAGATGAAATTAAACAATATCCAGCTGACTCAGTATGTCCGGTTTTAACTCCATCTACTGTGTCGTCTCTCCATAAAAGCTTGTTTCTGTTGAGCTGTCTTATTCCGCTAAATGTATATTCTTTTTCTTTATATGTTGCATAGTGATCAGGAAAATTATTAATCAATGCTTTAGTGATATTAGCTAAATCTTTTGCAGATGAAAAATGATCTGGATCTGTCCAACCGACAGCATTTTGAAACAAAGTATTGCTTAAACCTAATTCTGATGCATAGGCATTCATAAAATCAACAAATCCTTCTTCAGAACCAGCAACGTATTCAGCCATTGCAACAGTAGCATCATTTCCAGACTGAATAACGATTCCAGATAATAAGTCTCTAACTGCAATCCTTTTTCCAGCCTCAATAAACATTTTAGATCCGCCAGTTTTCCATGCCTTTTCACTGATCAAAACTTTGTCATCTAGGCTAATTGCACCAGAAGCAATTTGATCAGCTATAACATAACCAGTCATCACCTTTGTCATGCTTGCTGGAGAAATTTGATTATCAGCATTAAATTCTGCTATTACAGTATTGGTGCTCGCCTCAAGCAGTATGTAACTATCTAAATTTAATTTAGGTGCTTTTGGAACCATCGATTGAGCCAATGCATCAACGCAAAATGGGGCAAAAAGTAAAATATAAAATATTTTTTTCATTCTATTGATGTTACTTTAATTCGATGGACAAATCATACACGGCTTTTGCATAAAAATGACTACGATTATATTTAGTAATTGCAATAAAATTATCGTCACCGATAAAATATTTATCTTTTGGCTTGCTCAACAGGATTTTTTGTCCAGCTTTGATAAGATTTTTATTTTTAATATTGTTCATATTCATTAAATTTCGTAACTCAAGATTATTTTCTATTGCAATTGATAATAAGCTGTCGCCCTCTCGAATTATATATTCCTCTTCAATGCCCTCGGTATATTTTAGGGGAATAAATTTATTGAAATTGCTTGGAAGTTTATAAATCTTACTAACATTATTTAATTGAACTTTTTTTACTATTACGCCATCTCTATTCCAGCCATGTTTTTTTAAATAATTAGCAATACTGGCAACAGCATCTGACACTGAATTAAATAAATCAGCATAGCCATCTCCATCATAATCTATTGCATAGGCTCGGTAGCTAGAGGAAATAAATTGTCCATAGCCCATAGCACCAGCATATGATCCTTGAACTAAGTTAATATCTAAATTATTTTCTCTTGATAGAACAAAAAACTGAATAAGTTCACTCTTAAAGAATTTTGATCTTCTCGGAAAATCAAAACCAAGGGTTGTTAAGCTATCAAGTACTCTATAACTGCCTTGAATTTTTCCATACCTAGTCTCAACTCCTAATATAGAAGTAATAATTTCTCTTGGTACTCCAAAATCTTCTTCAACCCTATCAAAAAGAGATGCATTCTCTTTAATAAATTTTTTACCATTTATAATTCTTTTCTCTTCTATAAAAAGTTTTTTATACCTATCCCAAGTCCAAGTAAATTCTGCTGGAGATGACATTGATTGCAGAATCTTTTCTTGTTTTTTGGCAGATTTAAGAATCTGAATTACATAACTTTTTTCAAATCCATGATCACGCACGAGAGTTTCAATAACCTCTTGTGCTTCTGGATGCTCAGAGTAGTCTGCAAAAATATTATTTGTTAAAAAAAATAAAATTATAATAAGAACTTTCATTGAGGTAGGAATTTTTTATGAGTACTCATTGATATAATTATGCCAAAACCAAAGAATAATGATATTAAAGATGATCCGCCTTTGCTAATAAATGGCAAAGGCATGCCGACAACTGGAAGGAGTCCAACCACCATGCATAAATTTATAATTAAATTTGCAGCAAAAGTCAGAGTAAGTCCTCCGATTACCAATCTACAAAATCTATCCCTTGCATTTAATGCCAAATAAAAACATCTTAATAAAATAAATAGATAAATACTCAGCAATAATAAAACTCCAATAAATCCAAACTCTTCTCCAATAACGGAAAAAATGAAATCAGTTTCTGTTTCTGGAAGAAAATTTAATTGTGTCTGAGATCCCTCTCTAAAACCTTTTCCAAAAAACCCACCTGAACCTATTGCGACTTTGGATTGGATAATGTTCCAGCTTGCACCAAATGGATCTGTATCTTGATTAAAGAATGTTGCAATTCTTTGTCGCTGGAAAGGTTGCAAAAGAATATTCCAGATAAAAGGTGAACTTAAAATTAATAAGACAAAAGACCCTCCAATAAAACCCCAACTCAAGCCAGAAAGAAAAAGCACAAAGAGTCCAGAGCAAGCAATAATTATTGCAGTTCCAAGATCTGGCTGTCTAAATACAACAAAAAAACAGCTCAATATGATTAATAAGCTTATGAATATTTCTTTTCTTTGTATTGGAAGTTTTTTGTTAAATAAGAAATTAGCTAAAAAAATGGGTACCGCTAACTTCAATAATTCTGAAGATTGAAAAGAAAAAGATCTGACCCTTACCCATCTTTGGGCTCCATTAATTTCAGGACCAAATAAATATGTAATGCCTAACAGCAAAAGTGAAAAAATAAGAAATAATCCTGAGGTTCTTCTAAAAATATCAGGATCAGGCTGACTTACCAAAGTCATGATAATAAACCCAACAAAAATATAAAAAAATTGCTTTAAAACTATGTCGAGATCTGCATTTGAGGCAGAAAATAAAAAAAAAAGCCCAAGCGTTGACAGTAAAAAAAGACTAGAAAATAAATACGGATCAAAGTATATTTTTTGTAATTGTTTACTCATTAATTAAGCTCTTTAAAACTTCAATTGCAACTGGTCCAGCAACAGCTCCTCCGCTCTCACCATTCTCAATTACCACTGAGACAGCATATCTTGGGTTAGGCATTGGGCCAAAGGCAATAATAATAGAATGATCTCTCAATAATTCTGAAGTTCTTACTTCTTGATAAGCTTCCTTGCTGTCCAAACTAACAAGCTCTGCTGTTCCAGATTTTCCTGCTACTTGAAATTGCTTGAGATCACGAATGCTTCTGGCAGTTCCAAAATCACTTTCAATAACTCCTAGTAAGGCTTGATGCATTTTATTCCAATCAGAATCATCAAATTTGTCATCCTGCCAAATTTTTAGAGATTTTTTTGTATTCTCAAATGTAACAATGGAAGGCTCACTTGAAATACCTTTTTTAGCCAGAAGGGAAGCATAGTTCGCTAATTGCATAGGTGTTGCTAATAAATAGCCCTGTCCTATACCTAAATTTACTGTATCACCTTTTACCCAACCTGCATTCATGACGCTGTATTTCCATTCAGGAGTCGGAACTAATGCTTGATCCTCATCGTAGCAGTCCTTGCAAACTTTTTGTCCAAAACCAAGGCTGAATAAATGATTAGACAATTCCTCGATATCAGCTTGATAAGCTAGTGAGAAGAAGTAAGTATTTGAACTTACCAAAAATGCTTTATGCATATTTACCTTTCCATGACCTCCTTTTCGCCAACCTCTAAAAACTCTTCCTGTCTCTGGTAGTTCAAAAAAACCTGGATCTTTCATCTCAAAATCCCAATTAACAATATTATTTAATATTCCATACATGCCAATTGCAGGCTTAATAGTTGATGCAGGTGGATATCTTCCTTGCAAGGCTCTATTAAAAAATGGTTTGTCAGAATCATTAATTAAAGTTTGAAAATCGTCCTCATTCATGCCATTTGATAGCTGGTTTATTGAATAAGTTGGAGAACTATATAAAACGTTAATGCCTCCTGAATCTAGGTCTATTGCAACCACAGCACCTCTTCTGTTACCAAGGAATTTTGCAGCACTTTTTTGAGCTTCAATATCTAAATTTGTATACAAATCTGCTCCTTGTGAAGGCTCAATAAAAGAGAGTGATTGGACCAGCTTTCCTCTTGCATTTATTTCATATACTCTTTTGCCAGGACTTCCACTTAAATGATCTTCATATATCTCTTCCAATCCTGTCCTCCCCTTTATAAGACCATGCGCATAAACTAATTCAGCATCTCTCCAATGGCTTCGAGGTATTTCAGGCATCGATTTAAATTCATCTTCAGATCTTGAGGTATATCCTAAAACATGTGAAAAAATATTAGGGTATTCACTAATTCTTCTATAACGCTTAGCTATAAATGCGTTCTGAAAATTAAAACTCCTTACATTAAATCTAGCAATTTCTTCTTCAGAAAGATCTTTTTTTAAAACTAATTCTTTATTTACAAATGCTTTTTCTTGTTCAAGTTTCTTATACTGATTCCTATCTGATTCAGATAAAAAGATTACAGGTTGAATTTCATCTAGAAAAGAATCTATGTTAGAAATTAGATTAGGTCGTGTGATTAAATCAAAAGTTGGTTCATTTTTAATAAGAGCTTCGCCATCTCTATCAAAAATCTCGCCCCTTAAAGCTTGGACAGGCACTGCATAATTTTTATTTTTTAATGCTGCAAGCTGATAATCATTGTATCCAGATATTTGTAAAGAAAATACTTGAACAAGGACTGCAATTAGACTTAAAACAACTATTCCAAAAAGCAAGATAGCCCTTGATGAAAAATTATTTTTTTCGATCTGTCTTTCTTCAAAAATCATTATTTATGGTATGGGTGATTTCTGTGAATCGTACTTGCTCTATAAATTTGTTCCATTAAAAATATTTTAAAAAGTCTGTGAGGAAAAGTTAACTCTGAGGCTGATAAAATTAGTTGTGATGTTGTTAACAATTTTTGTGATACTCCATGAGCGCCGCCAATGATGAAGTTAATATTTACCCCATGATCAATTTTATCTTGTAAAAGGGCTGCGAATCCACGGCTATTAATCTTTTTTCCTGTTCTGTCCCATAAAATTACATGTGAATCAGTGTCGATTTGTTTAACAATTGCTAATCTTTCAGTCTCTAATATAGACTCTGTGTCTAAATTTTTAGAAGCTGAGGGCTTAACCTCAGCAAAAGAAATGTTAAAGTTTAAGGGAATTTGTTTTGAGTAAAATTGTAAGGCCTGCTTTTCCCAATCAGATAGCTTGTGACTGATGCTTATGATCTTGCATTTCATTATGCAGAAATGAGAGTCTTTTCACCCCACAAACTTTCTAAATCATAAAATTCACGAGTGTCTTTTTGCATTATATTTACAACAACATCTCCACAATCAACCAATATCCACTCAGAATCATCTTCGCCTTCAATACCAACCAAATTTTGCTGATTAACTTTAATAGATTCTATTAATTTATTGGCTATTGCTTTAGCATTTCTTGAAGAAGATGCCGTTGCAATAATAAGCCAATCAGCAAAACCTGAAATATCTCTAACATCTAAGATGAGAACGTTTTGAGCTTTCAACTCATTTAGAGCTTCAATACAAATTTTTTTTAAATCAGAGTCCATAGATATTAAACACCTCTTAGTAAGTTATAGGATTTTTTAGAATTAGTTTTAATTTTACGTTCAAGATTAATTATCAGAATATCTAACTTAATTGAAGAAATCTATAAAATATTTCTAATTAATATACTCGTTCAATCAATCTTTTGATTAAGATACATAAATGAATTTAGTTCATTCTTTTATACAGTGGTTTGCTAATCATCCTGAGGTTCTTATTGGTATGGGGATATCCTCTATTTTTATTTTTTTGATAAGTATTTTGGGGATTAGTTGGTTTATTGCTCAAATACCTGAGGACTATTTTCTTCGATCAAAAAGACAGCCCTCTAAATGGAGAGAACAAAAGCCAATTCTTAGATTTGTAGTAATGTTTGGAAAAAATCTAATTGGGCTTTCTCTAATTATTGGAGGTCTATTAATGCTAGTTTTACCTGGCCAAGGTTTGCTCACAATAGTAACTGGGTTATTGTTGGTTAACTATCCAGGTAAATATAAGCTGGAACAAAAACTCTCTTCAATGCCTTCTATATTTAGAGCATTAAATTGGATAAGATTGAAGGCAAAAAAACCTCCTCTTCAAAGAAAAGCTCCATGATAATATGATGAAACATATTTATTCATAGATAAGTAAAAAATTAAATTCGGGAGATCTGAAATGACAATTGAAAATAGAAAATGGATTTTAAAAGAAAGGCCTTCGGGCTTGGTGAAAGATTCTGATTTTGAACTTGTTACTGAGGTGCTGCCGAAAATTAACGAAGGCGAAATACTCCTTGAAAATCTATATCTTTCTTTTGATCCAACTCAAAGAGGTTGGTTGAATGATGTGCCTGGATATCTTCCGCCTGTTCAGATTGGTGAAGTTATTCGATCTGGTGGAATAGGCAAAGTGATAGATTCTAATAATCCAGAGTACAAAACTGGTGACCTTACCTTTGGTTTAATAGGCTGGCAAACTCATTGTCTTACAAAACCTAATGTAGATGATAGATTTAGAGTGGTTCCTGATTTATTGCCTATACCTACAATGTTAAATGTTATGGGTTCAACTGGTATAACTGCATACTATGGATTAGTTGAGCTTGGAAAACCAAAATCTGGAGAAACAGTTTTAGTGTCTGGAGCGGCGGGTGCTACAGGTTCTGTTGTGGTTCAGATTGCCAAATTAAAAGGATGTCATGTTATAGGGATTGCGGGAGGTAAAGAAAAATGTAATTGGCTGAAAGATATAGGTGTCGATGATGTTATTGACTATAAAAATTCTGATGTCCATAAAGAATTGCCAAAAGTGGTTGAAAATGGAATTGACATATATTTTGATAATGTTGGTGGAAAAATATTGGAAACTGTTCTTGAATTAATCAATATAAATGCTCGTGTTCTGTTGTGCGGAGGAATTTCATCCGGTTATGATGCAACCAGACCAGCTGATGGCCCAAACAACCTATTTTCATTGATTATAAAGAGGGCAACAATGCAAGGATTTTTAGTTCTAGATTATTTGCCCAAATCTGAAAAAGCCCTAGAAGAGATTGCAACCTGGGTTATGGAAGGAAAACTCCAGCATAGAGAAGATATTCAAAAAGGAATTGAAAATTGTCCACAAACTTTAAATAGACTCTTTACTGGAGAGAACAAAGGGAAACAGTTGCTCAAAATTTAAGAAGAGTTTTCTGAAATTTTGTTTACTATTTTGGCAAGCATATTCATCCTTTGAGATGCATCAAAAGCCTCAAGCAAAGACTGTTTTTGAATTGGAGTAATGGGAATTAGCCCTGCTAATTGATAACTAACAGATTCGGCTGACAGCAGATCAATTTCTAAAGGCAAAGATTTTACTTGAGGGTGCTCTTTAAGCTGACTAAGAACATTAATTAGCTCAGGAAATTGAGCTAAAACTGCTTGATCATCGACTGTAGGCTCGGTGATGGGAGAAATACAGGCATAATGAAGCCCAGATTCAAGTTGCTCCACTGATTTTATAGATACTTTTTGACATCCCTTGACAGTAATTCCTAGCAATCCATTAGGTAGTTGATTAAAGTCAATTATTTCAACAAAAGTTCCCTGCGACATAAGACTTTCACCAGATTGATTATTTGTACTCAAAGTGATAACAAAGCCAGTGTCAGTTTTCATACAATTTTTTACCATTGAAAGATATCTAGGCTCAAAGATTTGAAGTGTTTGTATTGTTCCTGGTAAAACAACTAATCCCAACGGGAAAACTGGGAGTTTATTTGCTTTTGATGAGTTCAATTATTGGCTCCGATATTTTTTTACTATCTTTATTACTCATAATAAGAATAACATCAAAATTATCTATTTCTTTTTTTAAATCCTCCAATAGTAATTTAATTGAATCATATTCAAATTTCTGATTCTTTTTACCTGACAAATTCAGCCAGTAAGCTTTTTCTAGAGCAGAAGTGGTGTCATAAAGTTTTTGTCCATGATATCCCTGTGACATAGTATTTGAAGCCAGCTCGATGATGCCAATTATTCTCTTAGAAGAAAAACGACTTACAGCAGTTTGAACTGTATGAAGTATTGCGGTGGGATGATGAGCAAAATCATCTATGACTAGTTTGTTATCATTTTGGAATACTGTTTCAAATCTTCTTTTAACTCCTTTTGATTTTGTAAGAGCTGAAAAAGAGTCTTTTGGATGAATGCCGTGCAAGAAAGCAGTATACATAGCCATGACCGCATTGCTTAGATTGTGATAACCATGCATTGGAAGATCATCAATATTATATTTTTCAGAATCATATTTGATTACGCCCTCTTCAATTGCAAGCTCTATATTTTCTTTATCACCTATTTGATGCGAGTTTGACCAACAACCCATATCTAGAAGTTTTAAAATATTTTTATCCTTACCATGAAATAAAATATGGCCATTTTCTGGAACTGTTCTCACAGTATGATGAAATTGTTTCAAGATATCTGATAAGTCTTCAAATATGTCCGCATGATCAAATTCAATGTTATTTATGATGAAAGTATGAGGATGATAGTGGATGAATTTTGAACGCTTATCAAAAAAGGCTGAATCATATTCATCAGCCTCAACGACAAAAAAGTTAGATGATCCAAGGCGTGCAGAATTTTTAAATGAGTCGCTCACACCACCAACCAAAAATCCAACATCAATGCCTCTAGCTTTAAAAATTTCACAAATTAAAAAAGATGTAGAAGTTTTCCCATGTGTTCCGGATACAGCAATTACTGTTTTATCTTGGATAATCTCCCCTAATATTTTAGGTCCTGAAGTATAGTCAAGCTTATGATTGAGGATATATTCAACAGACGGATTACCTCTGCTTAATGCGTTACCAATTACATAAAGGTCGGCATCAGGCAGATCAGATTCCTCATAACCCATCACCATATCTACACCTAGGGAATCAAGCTGATCTGACATTGGAGGATAAAATTGCTTATCGCTTCCAGAAACTGAATGCCCTTTTTCAACAAGAATCTGAGCAAGGCCTCCCATGAAGGTGCCACAAATGCCTAAAATATGAATTTTCATTTTTAAATATTTATCGGTAACATTTGTTACCATAGACTATATTAATTATTTTATAAACTAATGAAAAAAAATGCCTTTTATGCTCAATCAGGTGGTGTTACATCAGTGATTAATGCTTCTGCCAGTGCAGTAATTTTAGAAGCAAGAAAATCTCAGAAAATTGGAAAGGTTTTTGCTGCTAAAAATGGAATCCTTGGAGCTTTGAAGGAAGAGTTAATTGATACATCAAAAGAATCAAAAAAATTTATTGAAAGTCTTCAATTTCGCCCCGGTGGAGTATTTGGTTCCTGCAGGTATAAATTAAAAGATATTGATGAAAATAAAGAGGAATATGAAAGATTAATAGAAGTTTTCAAGGCTCATAATATCAGTTATTTTTTTTACAATGGTGGGAATGATTCTGCTGATACCGCCCTCAAAATTTCACAAATTAGCGATACACTTAACTATCCTCTTCAATGTATTGCAATACCAAAAACTGTTGATAATGATCTTGCAGTTACCGATTGTTGTCCAGGGTTTGGTTCGGTTGCTAAATACGTTGTTACTTCAACTATTGAGGCAGCATTAGACGTTGAATCAATGTGTGAAACTTCAACCAAAGTATTTATTCTTGAAGTTATGGGTAGGCATGCAGGCTGGATCGCCGGATCAAGCTGCCTTGCTCAAAAAAGTCACCCTAACGCTCCACATATTATCCTTCTTCCTGAAGTGAATTTTAATCAACTAAAGTTTTTAGCAAAAGTAAAAGAAATGGTTAAAAAAAATGGCTTTTGTGTAGTTGTTGCATCAGAAGGAGTTAAAAATTCTAGAGGAAAATTTCTTGCTGAGTCAGGCTCGGTAGATGCATTTGGCCACAGTCAACTTGGAGGTGTTGCACCTTATTTAGCAGGTTTAATTAATAAGAAGTTAAAGATTAAAAATCATTGGGCTGTAGCTGATTATCTTCAACGAAGCGCAACTCACCTATCATCTGAGTTGGATAGGTCACATGCATATGAAGTAGGCAAAAAAGCAGTTGAATATGCTGTAAAAGGATTAAATGGAGTTATGCCAATAATTAAAAGAAAAAGTTCATCTCCATATAAATGGGAGATTGTTTCAGCACCTCTGTCCAAAATTGCAAATGTTGAAAAAAAACTTCCAGCGGGATTTATTTCAGCTGATGGATTTGGTATGACAAATAAAGCACGACAATATTTTGAGCCTTTGATTGGAGGAAAATCTAGAGTAATAAATAATGTAAATTATCAAGCTGGGAAAATGGAAATGGTCCCAAAAAAATTAAATGCCTGGGGATAGAGCATTTAGCTGATTTATGATCCTTTTTAATTCGTTTTTTAAAATTGTTTTATCTTGATCATTTAAAAAAGAGCCAAAATAAAAACGCTTTCCCTTTGATTGAAAACAAAATTCGTCAGAATTGTATTGGTTTTTTTCTACCTCAAGGACAACGAAACTTCTATATTCTTCCCAAGTCTTTTCTTTAATTAGCCTGCCCTTCTCTAATTTAATTTTTTCATTTGAAATATAAACAACTTCTTTTTGTTGACTCCAACGAAAACTAATATAAAAACAAGTTAATACTAGTATTACCTCTAGTCCTGCAAAGGGAAGTATTAATCCAGCACCCATTATGAAAAAAAATACTCCAATGGATAAACATATGAAGGCCAAACTGCCTAAAAAAATTACTCTATTCCACCCTCTCAACGAATAATTGGGAGAAATCTCAATTAAAAAATTATTTTCTGTGGTTTCTTCAATCTTAATCATATTACAATGATGCCTATTATGGTCACTCGAACAGATTTTAACCGATATATGATGCCGACATACAATCCGGCATCTTTTATTCCATCAAAAGCTAAAGGCTCTTTAGTGTGGGATAAAAAAAATAAAATATATATAGACTTTGCTTCTGGAATTGCAGTTTCTAGCTTGGGGCATTGTCATCCAGAACTGAATAAAGCATTAGTCGATCAATCAAAAAAAATGTGGCATCTTTCCAATGTTTTAATGAATGAACCAGCCATAAGATTGGCAAAAATTTTTTGCAAAAACACCTTTGCAGAAAAAGTCTTTTTTGCTAATTCAGGAGCGGAGGCAGTTGAAGGTGCAATTAAAACTGCTAGAAAATATGCATATGAAAATATAAGTAAAAAGAAAAATGGAATAGTATCCTTCTCTGATGCTTTTCATGGTCGAACGATGATGGCAATTGCCCTTAACGGATCTGAGAGATTTGTTAAGGGCTTTGGGCCAATGCCAGGTGGAATCAAAAATCATCCTTTTAATGAAACGAAGAATTTAGAAAAGGCAATTACAAAAAACACTGCGGCAGTAATCATAGAACTAGTTCAAGGTGAGGCTGGAATCATTAAAGCAAAAAAAGACTTCATTCAAAAAATTAAAAAACTATGCAAAGAAAATAAAGTTCTAATAATCGTGGATGAAGTTCAATCAGGGGCTGGAAGAACAGGAACCTTGTTTGCTTATGAACAATTTGGCATTAAGCCAGATATCATGTGCTGTGCCAAAGGTATTGGTGGAGGAATTCCAATTGCAGCTGTCTTAACTACAACAAAAATAGCCAAAAGCATGGAAATAGGATCTCATGGAACTACATTTGGGGGTAATCCACTAGCTTGTGCAGTAGCTGAGAAAGTAATGACTCTGCTTACAAAAAAAATGTTACTAAATGGTGTTAAGAAAAAAGAAAAAATCTTTTTAAGAGAATTACAAAGTATCAACAAAGATCATAATTGTTTTAGTGCCATTAGAAGTTCTGGACTTTGGATAGGCTGCAAATTAAACGTTACAGAAAATTTTAATTTAGATACTGTAATGAAAGCCTGTTATGAAAATGGCCTAATGATACTCAAAGCAAATGATAATACTATTAGAATAGCGCCAAGCCTTATTATTGAAGATAGTTTAATCTTAAAAGGATTA
>CENU01058155.1_pt1 | contig 24744 bp, 22 predicted proteins | sample 361331 | NCBI WGS metagenome assembly CENU01 (sample SAMEA2619766, study PRJEB7988) | marine metagenome | isolation source: saline water (ENVO:00002010), including | reverse complement strand
TTACAAGCCAAGAGTCAGGGACTCGTGATATTTATTCAGGAGGCTCGAAGAATTTTCCAAAGTTTTGCTTTTCCCGCTTCGTATATGTCAAGGCAAATGACCTTTCCATGGTCTGCGCCATTTTTCATGACAGCATAAGTGAGGCAGCTAACCTTTTCGTCCTCGTAAATGGTTTTAAACTTAGCGATCCGAAATCCTTTGTTGTATGATCAAGTTAGGGTTTCCTCTTTTGAATCCACTGAGTAATCGGAGTCATGTAGCTCGAAGTCTTCAGTAGAAAAAGAAGCGAGATGATCTGGGTTTCACGTTTCAAACGTTTTGTCCCAGGCCGTGAGAATATTCTCGCCAGTGCTCATAGAAATATCCCCGTGTGTCTTAGTTTCAGGAAACGACGTCAGTTTTTACCAAAGAAAAAACACTCGTCCTCCAAGACACAAGTCAGCTCTCGACAAACCAGCACATAAAATGAAAGCCGTAATTCTATCTTTTACGATTGCATCATTATTCTTCTTGGGAACCAGTGAGGCCAAAGAAAACGGTCCCCCGCCAGCGCGCAAACACACGGCAATCCAATCCCACCGGATTACCCCGGTACCGGCAAATGTGAAACCCGTCTTTCAAAGTATTGTGAGTGTCACGGTAGAAAATGGTCAGAGAAAGATCAAATCCAATGGAATACCGACCCACCTTGTAGGCCGTTTCCCAAATTGTGGAAATCCGCACTCAATAAGTCGACAGAGGCACTCGTTCTCTATGCCCTTAAATCCAAGGTTAAAAGAACAAATTACGGAACTCGAGTCTGGCTGGGTATTTGGTGTCGCGATAAATGGAGTCCCTTTCGAACCTTTAGCAGCTGAATGGTATCTGGGCGCTCGTAATTCGATCTGGAGATATGAAGCATTAGGGGGCGCTGTCAACCTAGGGGTCGACGAGAACTATGCCCACGTCCAGCCAGGGGGGAAATATCACTACCATGGACTTCCTATAGGATTGCTCAAAAAACTTGGTGCCTCAGAAGGAGCAGACTCAGTCCTAGTCGGTTGGGCGGCCGATGGATTCCCGATTTACGGCCCATACATCTTCAGGAATGGCGTCGATAGCTCTTCCGGGCTGAAAGAAATGAGAAGCAGTTATCGACTAAAAACTGGAGCAAGGGCTTCTGACTCAAACGCCCCGGGCGGCCTTTTTGATGGAGCATTTGTTAACGACTTTTATTACGTGGATGGACTTCATGAGTTAGACCAGTGCAACGGTGCTTTTCTCAAAACCCCAGAGTTCCCAAAGGGTACGTACGCTTACTTCCTATCAAAAGACTGGCCAATCATTCCCCGATGTTTTCGAGGAAGACCGGACTCAAGTTTCAATAAGAGAGGCAGAGGTCGCCATGCGAAGCCCGGAAAACGACCAGCCGACTGTTAGGACAGCTCCACTATCTGCACCAAAACAAAGATCAGGCCATAAAAGCCATCGAAGACCTAGACCTGTAGTTGTATAGCCAGATGTATAGTCAAATGTATAGTCAGAATGAGGTCAATCAATAGCACTTTATGTCATTAGACGCATATAAGCGTTTTATGAAAGTGCTAGACAGGCGCAAAAAATGGAGCGGGAAACGAGACTCGAACTCGCGACCCCAACCTTGGCAAGGTTGTGCTCTACCAACTGAGCTATTCCCGCGCGAAGCCAGTGAATTCTATAGGGGTTCAACAACCTGTCAAGTAATTGCTAGCGCTCGATTAGCGCAGGCCAAGCCCCTTTTAGGTACAAAACCATCGACCACAGAGTAAGCGCTCCTGCTATGTACAAGAGAAGTTCCCCAAGGATTAAAACCAGCTGCTGCATCCCCGCCTGAGCAAAGAGCAAAATCGCAATCGACAGAAACTGCAGCGTAGTTTTGACTTTGCCCATCCATCCGACCGCAACGATGCCACGCTGACCAAGCTCGGCCATCCACTCGCGTAACGCCGAGATGGCGATCTCTCTGCCGATAATGATGGCGACCGTGATGGTGAAAAGGGCCGGGCTCAGAAGAGGCTCCGTAATTTCACGATCAGCCACCAACAGGACAAGTACTGCGCAAACCATCAGCTTGTCTGCGACAGGATCCAAGAACGCACCAAAGGCCGAGAGTTCGTTTCGTTTTCGGGCCAGGTAACCGTCCGCCCAGTCGGTAATACCTGCGAGAAGAAATAGCCCGGCCGTAAGGTAGCCCGAGCCACCGACAAGATAGATAGCGACCACAACAGGAATCAACGCGACGCGGATTACCGTCAGGATATTAGAGATCGTCCAGGGCATGGCTCAGGCGGTTCGAAAATGTTCCACGAGACGCTTGGCGAGATTAACACTGATTCCATCGACTTTGACAAGTTCTTCTACGGTCGCACTTTGAAGGGGCCGGATCCCACCGAAGTGGCGCAACAATGCCTGTCGTTTCTTGGCTCCTATGCCGGGTATGTCTTCGACCTTGGATCGCGTCCGTGAAGCGTTTCTCTTCTTCCGATGGCCCGTAATCGCAAATCGGTGTGCCTCGTCCCGGATCTGCCGCAGCATGAGATGGGCCGGCGAGGACGGATCCAAAACCAATGGTGTCTTCCGCCCCGGAAGAAAGAGACTCTCCCTACCAGACTTTCTGCCTGATCCCTTGGCAATCCCAATCAACATCACGTCGGTGGCTAGATGATCGTGAAGGGCCTTTTGCGCCCTGGCGACCTGCCCGACTCCCCCATCAATCACCATGAGATTCGGCCGAATACCATCTCCGTCGTTGACCCGGGCGATTCTTCGACTGACGACCTGCTCCATTGCTGCAAAATCGTCTCCAGGACTCACGTCTTTAATATTGAAGCGACGATACTCTCCCGGAACTGATCCAGATGCGTCAAACACAACACACGACGCCACTGGGTGTTCTCCCATACTATGGCTTGTATCAAAACACTCGATCCTGTCAATCGGGTCAGTCCTGCCCAGCAATTCACCCAGCGCCTGAAGCCGTTGTAGATGATCGGCGTTTGACGCCAACTGACGGTCCAGATGATCGGTCGCGTTCAGCACAGCCATCTTCCGCCACTGGTCGCGAATACCGCGCACACGAGACTTCACCTGCACGCCCTGCCCCGCGGCGTTCCCGAGTGCGTCTGAAAGCAAATGCGGATTTGCCGCGCCCGGGAGAATAATGATCTCCTGTGGGACAGGGTGATTCTGGTAGTGCTGCATCAAAAGTTTCTCAAAAACTTCTTCTTCATCTTTCTCGAGCGGATTTCTGTGGGAATAATGACGGCTGCCCAGGTTGTGTCCGCTCCGGATCTTCATTACAGAAAAGACTGAGCTGCCCGAGCGCTCGGTCAGCAACACAACGTCTGCGTCATGTTGCCCGCTGGACACATATTGGCGTTCCTGGAGTTTTCTTAACGCAAGTATTCGGTCCCGATACCGAGCTGCTGACTCATAATCCTGAGTTGCGGCCGCATCTTCCATTTTCCGCGCAAAGGCACTGCTGATTTCGCTTTCCTTTCCCTCGAGCAACAACATGAGCTCTTTCACGTCCTCAGCATATTCATCCACCGACACCAAACCGACACAGGGGGCCGAACATCGGCCAATTTGATGCTGTAAGCATGGCCTGCTGCGATTCCTGAATGTCGTGTTGTCGCATTGCCGAATCGGAATCACTTTTTGCAACTGCGCAAGCATTAGTCTTACGGAGCCTGCATTGGCATAAGGACCAAACAAACGATCCTCTACCTTTGTACTGCCGCGGTAGAACGACAGCCTGGGAAAACGTTCAGTGGTCGAGACCTTCAGGTAAGGATAACTCTTATCATCGCGCAACAGGACATTAAACTTTGGCCGCAACTCCTTGATGAGATTGCACTCGAGCAACAGAGCCTCTGTCTCCGTACGGGTACGCTGAATCTCTATCGCCTCGACCTGATTCATCATGAGTCGTAAACGACTGCTTTCTTGAGGTGCGTTGAAATAACTCGAGACGCGCGCCTTTAGACTTCTCGCCTTACCCACATACAAAACGCCCTGTTCCCCGTTACGCATCACGTAGACTCCAGGCCCGCGTGTCAGGCCCTTTACCGCTTTGGCTTTGCTGATGGGCATGCGTTAACCCAGTAACTCCCGCACGCGGCTAAACACGCTTTCGAACATTTCGCCCGTCAAGCGACCCGTCTGGGTGTTATACCGACTGCAATGGTAACTGGACAACAGCGTACGCCCACCCGACACCCGATATTCGCTAGCGTGTCCAAATGTCACTTCACTCACACGCATCCCAAGCGCCCGGACCACGCTGTCGTGCGCCAGTTTCCCCAATGCCAGAATCACGCCGCCCTCAGGAACTGTCCCTAATTCCTCGACAAGAAAAGGCCGGCAGGTATTCACCTCGGAGGCAATCGGTTTATTTTCAGGAGGCAGACACTTGACCGCGTTCGTCACCGCACAATTCTTTAAAACCAGGTCGTCGCCTGGATGAGAATCAGGCGCTGAGGAAAATCCGAATTTGTGAAGCGTCTGATACAGAAGAATACCGGCGTGATCCCCCGTAAAGGGGCGGCCCGTGGCGTTCGCACCATGCAATCCCGGTGCCAAGCCGACAATCAATAACGAGGCGCCCAGGCCCCCAAAAGAGGGCACCGGTCGGCAGGCGTAGTCAGGATGGCGCGTCCGCGCGGAATCCAGAAACTCTACAAGCCGAGGACAGGCCTTGCAGTCCGGCCGATAGAAACGCGGCGACAGTTTTTTGCGTGGCCGGTCGATCAAATGCTTAGCGCTCATACGGGTTCTGCTTGAGTTGTTGCGCTTTTCGCAAAGCTTTACAATCGCGAGCGCTCAAAACTGACTCCTTAATCTCCTCATGAAGATATCTGCTTCGGATGTGCGCATTGGTAATCTTGTCGAATATCAGGGAAAACTCTGGCGTGTCCTGAAAAAGGCGCACGTCAAGCCTGGCAAAGGTGGCGCATTCGCCCAACTGGAGATGAAGGCCATTTCTGATAATACCAAGTTAAACGAAAGGTTTCGCTCGGAAGACAAACTTGAGAAGGCCCATGTAGAGCCGCGACAGATGCAATATCTTTATCCCGAGGGCAGCGATTTCATCTTTATGGATATGGAATCCTTCGAGCAAATCCCAATAGGCGCAGATGACCTGGATGGACAGTCCGAGTTCCTCCTACCGAATGAAGAAGTCCAGATCAACTTCTACAATGACCAGCCCATTGGCATCGAACTGCCCGCGAGCGTTGTTCTGGAGGTCACAGAGACCGAAACAGTCGTCAAGGGCCAGACTGCCGCTGGCTCAGGAAAGCCCGCTATAGTAGAAACCGGCCTTCGGGTAATCGTTCCGCCGTTCGTCAATGCCGGAGACAAGATCCGGGTAAACACCGACACGGCGGAGTACATGGAGCGGGCAGACTCTTAATCGGCTGACTCTCAGAATGCCGCCCCGGCTCGACAACTTTAGATGTGTCGGGTCACCCGCTCTCTCGCCTCATTCATCAGAGCATCATCTGTCTTATAAGGGGCATTTGGACGCATCGTCTCCAACCTCCCTCGACTGGCCTCCGACTGAGGAGGTAACTCAGCGGACTCGAGCACCTGGTCCGTTACCTCGTCACTATTGCACAAAAGCACCATATCAGAGCCTGCCTCGAGCGCCATTCTCGCTAGCCCCTCAGGGGCTGCTATGGTGCCCAGCGCACCCATCATAATATCGTCTGAGAAAATGGTCCCCCTGAAACCAAGCCGGCCTCTGAGTTCATCGGTCAAGAATTTATACGAAAGACTTGCAGGTACCGGGTCTACCCCGGGGAACAGCACATGACAACTCATCACCCCAGCGATCGTTTCAGAATCTAAATTCAGATACACCTGCATATCGTCTTTGCGCAATTGACCAAGTGATCTCTCATCACGCGGGAGTTCCTCGTGGGGATCTTCTACAACGCCACTGTGGCCTGGGAAATGCTTGCCGACGCCCCGCATTCCATTCAACGTCATTCCGGACGCGAGTGCGTGCGCAAGCGTCGAGACGACCTGTGGGTTTAGGTGAAATGCACGCGTACCGATCGCTCTGTTGCTTGAAAGGAGATCCAGTACTGGGGCAAAACTGAAATCTACGCCACAACCGCGCAACTCTCCTGATAACACGTATCCGGTTGCCCGAGCCAAGGCCAAACCGGATTCTCGATGAGTACTAAAAAGCTTGCCAATCGTCTCCATGTCTGGCAACCGCGTGAAACCCTCCTGAAATCTTTGGACACGCCCTCCTTCCTGATCGACCGCAATCAGTAATTCTGGGCTCTTGAGCGCCCTGATTTCACCAGTAAGCGCGCGCAGCTGCTCTGGGGAGCTATAGTTTCTTGCGAAAAGGATGACGCCACCGATACTGGGGTGCATCAGCCTTGATCGGCTTGACCCATTAAGCGCCGTCCCCTCGATGCTCACCATTAGAGGGCCGGTCATCGTAGATGAACTATTCTGAGAAATTGCGGATAGCCCGTTCGAGGTCCGCCACAGTGTCAATACCGGGACCGGGGGCCTGGCGCGCCGCTGCAACAGCAATCTTGTCGCCCAGCCAAAGCACTCTCAGTTGCTCGAGTGCTTCAGTGATCTCAAGAGCACAAGGCGAAGTATACGAAAGGTGTTGAAGATATTCACAGCGATAGGCGTAAATCCCGATATGTCGGCGCACATTCCTCCATGGAACCCGATCAGGCGAATCGCCCTTGAGCTCACGCGCATGCGGAATCGACGCTCTGGAGAAGTAGATCGCATGTCCATGACTGTCAGTCACGACTTTAACAACGGCGGGGTCGGAATATTGCTGGGGTTTATCCAAAGCGGTACAGGCGGTTGCCACCCTCGCTTGCGAATCTTCACTCAAAAGCGTCGCGACCTGGTCAATGAGTTCACCTGGCATATCAGGCTCATCGCCTTGGACATTCACGACAATTTCCGTAGGCGCGAGTCCCAGAATCCGCGCGGCCTCGGCTACGCGATCGGTCCCGCTCTGATGCGTGGCCGAGGTCATGCACGATTCGCCGCCGAATTGGCGTACTGTCTGTGCAATCCCTTCATCATCCGTCGCTACAACAATGTTGGCGGCGCTGGAGCGCGCCGCTGACTCAAAGGTTCGTTGAATGAGAGGCCGCCCCGCGATATCCCGGAGCGGCTTCCCCGGAAGTCTCTGGGAGCCGAATCTTGCGGGAATGACTATTGTGAAGTTTTCCGACATGTCAGGCGCTCAAATTGACCTGCCCCGTTTGGTGGATCACACTTTCCAATTTATCGATCAATTCCTCGGGAATCTCAGTGACTTGCGAAACAGACCAACAACGGTCGCTCGCAAACCTACCACACTTGACCGCATCTTTTTCAGTCATCAGAACAGTCGTCTCCGCGGGAATGTCATCAGCGCAAAATTGATGATGGTCTGGAAACGGATGCGCAGTTATCGTCAGGCCATGTTGTCTCAGTAGATCAAAAAACCGCTCCGGGCGATGAATGCCGGCAAGGGCGGCGAGTGGCACATCACGAAATTCGTCTAGCGAGGCCTCTTCTCCTGAAACAAGATTGCGCGCACTGCCAAGAGCGGCGGTGACACTGTATTCGCCCTCACTTGCCTCACCTCCGCGCCGAACTCGGATATCGGCAGATGCAAGACGAGCCGGCGGTTCTCGCAAGGGTCCAGCTGGGAGTAAAAAACCATTACCCAATCCCTCGATGCCGTCGACCATAACAATCTCCGCACTTCGGGCCATAGCGTAATGTTGAAGGCCATCGTCGGAAATCACAATATCAACGGACTCATTTAAAAGCTTTTCGACCGACTGCGCTCTGCGCCTCGCCACCGCGACAGGAAGGCCAGTCTTTCTGGCAACCAAGACGGGTTCATCGCCGAAGTGGTGGGGATCTCCGTCCGCAGGCACAATCTCGGCCTCTGTTACTTTGCCCCGATAACCTCGACTCACGATCCCCGGACGCCATCCTCTAATTTTCAGTCGTTCTGCAAGAGTTATTACGAAAGGGGTTTTACCGGTACCGCCCACCGTAAGATTTCCGACGACGACAACCGGAATATCAAAGCGATGTGTCTTTAAGACTCCGGAAATGTAGGCGGCTTTTCTAATCTTTGTGACCAACCCATAAACAAGACTAAAGGGCGTGAGTGCGAGGCTCACGGCAGTGGGTGTGCGCCAGTGCTGCTGAATACGTTCAGCCAGCGTCATAGCCGTCCTTACTCCGTCTCGTCTGCGGAGGCCTGGGCCTGTTGGGCAAGCCACATCCTGGCGTAGGCGCCATTTTGTGCCAAGAGGCTCTGGTGGGTGCCCGATTCAATAATCTTTCCTGAAGCGAAGACGTGAATAAGGTCAGCGTGGGTAATGAAACTTAGTCGATGAGCAATCAGAAGCACTGATCGGTGTCCCCGAAACTGCGAGATAGCATGTTTCATCGACTCCTCGGACAGCATGTCCAGCGCCGAAGTGGCTTCGTCGAGCACCAGCATGGCACCTTTGCGCGACAAAGCTCTGGCCAACGAAACCCGTTGGCGCTGCCCGCCGGAAAGCCGGGACCCCAACTCACCGACGCCCTCGTTTTTGTCGGCAAAGGCATCTATCCCCGTCGCACGAAACAGGCTCTCGGCATCAATATCCGTATCATGCTCAGCACCGTAAAAAACATTCTTCTCGATCGATCCGTCAAACAGAATCGCTTCCTGGGGTACCAGCGCGATCTGTTTTCTCAACTCTTTTTTGGAAAAAGTCTCGATAGAAGCGCCGTCCACGAAAATGTTGCCTGTGGTTGGGCTATAAAAACCCAAAAGAAGCGATGCGACCGTAGACTTGCCGCTACCGGATTCCCCCACCAATGCAATCGTCTGCCCAGGCTTGACTTCAAACGTTGCGCCGTCGAGCGCCCTCCCCTGCCCGCGGGGATACTCGAATACGACTTCCTCAAAGGAGACGGAGCCGGACAACACCTTGCCGGTATCAACACCACTGTCCGACTCCTCCGGCTGGTCTATCAGGCGGAACACACTCCCGGCAGCCGCCAGGCCAGCCTGAATGTATTCATTTATTCGGGCGAGACGCTTTATTGGACTCATCAGCAACAGGATTGCCCCCATATACGATACGAATGTCCCTGCGCTGACAAACTGGCCGATCGTATCCGTGAGGGCAAGATAAATTATTCCCGACACCCCTGCGCCGGCGATCAAAAGCAGCATGGGAACACTCACCGCAGCCACTGCGGCCCGTCGTAATGACCGTCTTTGATTGGCCCTATTGACATCAAGAAATGCGGACTCCTCTTCTGAATATCCTCCGTAGGCTTTGACCACTTTCTGACCCTGCAGCGCCTCTTTCGTGATGTGAGTGATCCCCGCCATCGAGTCCTGAATCCCCTCGCTCGAGCGCCGGAAACGGCTTGAGGCTTTTCGCACCACTACCGCGACGAGCGGTGTGATCAGAAGAAAGATGAGCGTCAGATGCCAGCTAAGGATAAACATCCATATAACCAGACCCAGTCCCAGGAGAATATCCTTCACCATTACCCGCACCGCCATCGTCGACGCGGTCGAGACCTGCTCCAGATCGTAGATGAGGCGTGAGATCAGATCAGCAGTGGGATTCAGATCAAAATACCGGGCCGGCAACCTCAATATCTTTGCGAACAGCAACTCCCGTAGATCAAAGATGACACGCCGACTCACCCAGGCAATGCAATATTCGTCGGCAATGGCGCCTGCCGCCCGCGCAATAAACACCGCCATCAGTAAAAATGGGGTCAGGGCGATGATCTCTTGATTGCGCTCAACAAAGCCGCCATCCATGATCGGTTTGAGCAGCGCGGCAAAAGCCACCTCTGAAAGCGCTACGACTGCCATACCCAGAATACTGATCAGGAAAATGCCCTTGTAGGGCCAGACGTAACTCAGCAAACGCCGGTAGAGCAAGGCGCCATTTACGGCTATTTTGTCCTCTGTCACGACGCCGCTACCTCAGCCGCGAACTTGACCCGGGTAAGGTTCGCCTTCCGGGCCGCATCTAGGGCTTGCACCACCGCTTGGTGAGGCGTCTTTGCGTCTGCCTTGATCACAAGCGTTGCCGTGTCGTTTTTAGCCGACAATACCTTAAGCATCTCAGATAACTGCTCAATATTGACTGATGCGAAGTCTGAGCTTTTCCCACTTTGCTCGGTGCTCATCCGATAAGCGCCTGTTGCATCGATTGCTAGAATCAGTGCAGAAACCGCGGGTTCTGAGGACGCTTCGGCACTGGCCTCGGGCAGTGCGATTTCGAGTTCTGTCTCCCGCTGGAAAGTGGTCGAGACCATAAAGAAAATCAACAGCAGGAAAACAATATCGATCAGTGGTGTGAGATTGATCGACACTTCCTCAGTCTCAGGAGATGAGAACTTCATTGAAAATTTCTCTGACGTAGCAGATCCAATAACCTCAGCGCCTGCTGTTCAATTTCCACTGTCAGCTCGCTGATCCGGCCACGGAAATACCGATGAAACATGAGACTGGGAATACCAATAGAAAGACCCGCAGCCGTCGTGATTAGGGCTTCGTAAATCCCGCCGGCGAGCACCTGTGGATTTCCCACACCTGATGTGGTGATCGCGGCAAACACCTTGATCATGCCGATCACGGTACCCAATAACCCAAGTAAGGGTGTCGTGGCAGCAATCGTACCCAATGCATTCAGGTACCTCTCAAATCCATGGACAACATGGCGCCCCGCTTCCTCGACGGCCTCCTGTACCCGGGAGGGATTGCTTTGCGCGGTCGCCAGCCCCGCCGCCAGGACCTGACCCAGCGCAGAGCCACGCCTGAGGGAAGCGATTCGATCGACATCCAGACGACCCTCTGAGATCGCCCGATCGACATCCGCCGAAAGACCCGATGGCACGACTGCGCTCCGACGGAGGGCGAATGAACGTTCAATAATGATCGCGACGGAGATGACAGAACAGGCGAGGATGGGCAGCATCAGCCACCCCCCGCTACGAAGAAACTCAAGCACGCTTGACTACCAGTCCGATATAAGGGATGTGAGGCCAAGAGATTTGGCCGGCAGATCAATTTTACCCGTGCTTCACCCCATTAACAGGGAAGATTCGAAAATTAATGCCAAAAACGGGCCCAATCTTTCGTAAAGCTACCAACCTCCCAACCCTCACGCAGACTCTGATAACTCAACTGCCCATCCGTAGCGGTGTCCCCGATTTGGGCCCCGTGCCGCTGATAACGCTCCACTACGGTTTGGTCAGGGTGGTTGAACCGATTCAGCACGCCTCGACTCAAGGCGGCATAGCGCGGCTGAGTTGTCGCGAGAAATCTCTCGGTCGATGAAGTCTTTGAGCCGTGATGGGGGATTTGCAAAACATCGCTTTTCAATCCCTTTCCGTAGTATTTAAGCAGGCTCTGCTCTGCCGCGGTTTCAATATCGCCTGTCAGAAGCGCGCTTCCATATTGTCCTTTAATCCTAAGGACACATGACCGATCATTTGAACTCGGTGCCCCGTCCGGCAAGGACCTCAAAAATGAAAACGTGACGCCGTCCCAGACCCAAGGAACATCGGCATGCAAATGGCAATCGAAGCCAGGGGTCTTTTGCGGTTCCCCGGTAAACAATTTTTTTACGGGAACCTGCCCAAGAACGGAGGAGAATCCTCCTACATGATCGTTCGCGCCATGGCTGATGATTGCGGCGTCGATCTGAGCATGGCCCTCGCCGCGAAGATAAGGGAGCACCACCGCCTCGCCCAAACTGAAACTGCCGAACCTGGGCCCGAAGTCATACAGCAAGACGTGGGCGCGAGTCGCAACCGCCATGGCCAGGCCCTGACCAACGTCCAAGAACGTTACCCTGAACTCACCTTCTTCCAGAGTCGTTCTGCTTTGGAAAAGAATAACACTCCATAACACTCCCAAAGCCACCAGCAACATTGAGGCCTGGCGGGCTCTTAAGGCGAGCAATCCAACGAGGCCAAAGACCATCAGGATCGTAGCGCCAAATTCTGGCGCCAAACGCACACTCGGCAAAACTCCTCCTGATAAAAGCTCGGCCAACCATAGCACCCAAGAAATCAACTTGTCGGCGGACAAAAGTATCCAGTCAATCCAATGGGGCAGTCCCACAGCATAGGCCCCTAACGAGAACAGTACGCAAGGAACTACAAGAGCCCCGAAGATGGGAACAGCAAAAAGATTGGTCAAGGGAGCCGACAACGGCACCTCCCCGAAAACCAAGATCAGTAGAGGCATCATCCCCGCCAACAGGACGATTTGAAGCCTTACAAGCGCTCTCAGGTACCCGATTGAGTGTCTTTTGACAATAGCAACACGGGCAACCGGCCCATCCGAGTGTTGACCCCGATCCAGGTTTTGCTTGGAAGAAAACCGGCAGATGAGCCAGACCGCGCTGAATGAAAGCCAAAATCCCGCGGAAGCCACCTGTCGGGGGAAAAATGTTACAACCACAAACATTGTGGCGGCCAGTAGTAAATCCGATGAACTGCGGATGCATGCCAGCAGGAGTGCCGCGCCGATAACCGCCATGACAACGGCTCGAACGGTAGAAATGGGCAAGCCCGCAACAAGCGAGTAAGCCAATGCCATCATTACACCGGCGGCCAGTCCAACATGTCGGGCGGGAATGGATGAGCAGGATCCTGCAATCACCCGGCAAGTCCCTGCAGCCAAACTGAATGCAAACAAAGCGGCCAGCCCAATATGCAGCCCTGAGATTGCCACTAAATGACTCAGGCCCGACTCCCTCAATAGCTCTCTTACTGCCGGATCCAATTCCGAGCGCTCTCCCACCGAAAGCGCTGTCAACAGCGGTTTGTTGACGAGGATTTGGGAGTTCGCCAGATGTTTCCTGAAATTCAGCCGGAACCGATCTACCGCCACCCAAAGACCATTCTGCATACCAGGCGATCGGCTGCCCTGTCGGACATACCCGGTTCCTTGAATTCCGTTCTCTAGAAGAAAGAGCTCGTAGTCAAAACCATGGTGATTTCTATAGCCTCTTGGGGAGCGCAATTCCACCACCAGTCGCCATTGGCTGCCGGGCGTCAGCACGTTATCGGTCTCGTACCACCTTAGACGAACGGTGCGTCCGACTAGTCTTGCCCCAACTTCTGGGCTCGCTTCAAGAATTTGAAAATCAAATCGAATATGCCGTGCCCCTTCTCTGGGCAAGCCAGCGACCGTTCCCACAATCTCGCGGGTTGTGCGTGCATTTGCATCAGCAATACGTTGCTCTAGAGCATGGTGGTAGGCATTGTTTCCCCAGATAACGCCAAAAATAAAAAATGGCAAAAGACGCAACCGAGGGCCCAAAAATAACCCGATCCCGACCAGACCCATACCGACCAAGATTACCCACGGCAGGAGTGAGCGCTGTAGCGTGACCGCACAAACCCCCAATGAGAACGTAACTGCCCAAACAAGACGGCGGTCCATGTGGCATTGACCTGGACTTCAGTGTTTAGTTCAGGTCAGTGTAGTAATTCTTCCCCTTTTCGCGCTGTGACCTTTTCACTAATTTGGTACTTACCCATGATCAGACGCACGCAAGAAGACAGTTCACGCTCTGACGAACAGTTGGCGAAGGTTTCCATCCTGTAGCTCGTATTGGACGGCAAGACTTCGGGCAAACTGCAGATCATGGGTAGCCACGATGAGGGCGAGCTTCTCGGCCTCCATCAGATCCAATAAAAGCTCTTGAACCTGCGCCGCGGTCTTCTGATCCAGGTTTCCCGTAGGTTCATCTGCCAAAATGCAGTCGGGGCGGGTCACAAGTGCTCTTGCGACCGCCGCCCGTTGACGCTCGCCCCCAGATAATTCCGAGGGCTTGTGGTTAAGTCGATGAGAGAGCTCAACTCTCTCCAGAATGTTTTCTGCTTGCGCCTTTGAGCTCGCTGGAGACTCTCCCCGTATCAGTAGCGGCATCGCAACGTTCTCGAGGGCAGAGAACTCAGGAAGGAGGTGATGAAACTGATACACAAATCCCAGATGACGATTGCGCAGGTCACCCGATTGCGCGGGGGTCAGCCCCTTCAGGGTCTGGCCAGATAAGACCACTTCTCCTGACGCTGGCTCCATCAATCCACCCAACGTATGCAGGAGTGTGCTTTTTCCGCTCCCGGAGGCACCGACAACCGCAACACTCTCGCCTGAACGAACGCTCAGATTGATTTTTTGGAGCACATCTACCGAGAGCCCAGGCTCCGAGAAGGTGACACAAATCTCTCGGCAGGCGAGGACGATCTTCGCTTTACTCATATCGAAGCGCCTCCGCCGGTTGGGTGCGCGATGCCCGCCAAGCCGGATAAACCGTTGCGACCAGACAAATCAGAAAAGATACTCCAGAGATCAGGTAAACGTCTGGCCACTTCAGTTGGGCGGGAAAGTCGCTGATGACATAGACACTGGCGGGAAAGAACTCAATACCGAATAAATTTTCTACCCAAGGCACTAAGGTCTCGACATTGAGCGCTGTCAGTACGCCAAGGACACCCCCAACAAGGGTGCCTCCAAACCCAATCACAACCCCTTGCACGATAAATACGGCCATCACCTGAACAGGCCGAAGGCCCAGCGTACGGAGAATCGCCACATCGGCGCGTTTATCGGTGACGACCATCACGAGGGTGGAGACAATATTGAACGCTGCCACTGCGATTATCAGCAGAAGAATGACAAACATGACGCGTCGCTCAATCTTAAGCGCCGTAAAGAAGTTCGCATGCTCACGCGTCCAGTCACTAAAGCGGAAGCCACCGCCAAGTTGTTGGCGCAACTGCTGACTTACCAGCGGTGCACGGTAGATCTCTTCAAGGCTTAGCCTCAGGCCAGTCACCCCTCCATCGGTTTCCAGCAATCTGGCGGCATCAGCAAGGTGAATGAGCGCGATACCGGAGTCGTATTCATACATATCCATCTCGAAGACCCCGCTCACTTCAAAACGGCGCATTCGAGGCAGAAGCCCTGCCGGGCTGATCTTTCCTTTTGGAGCGATCAAGGTGACGCGATCACCCACGCTTACACCCAACGACCACGCCAGTTGCGCGCCAATTACGATCTTCCACTCACCTTCTCTGAGCGACGCAGATTCGCCGACGATTAAGTTATTTAGGATTCCTGAGACCTTGACCTCTTCCTCCGGAAGGATGCCCCTAACCAACACGCCAGAGACCGTATTGGCACGTGTGAGCAGGCCTTGGCCATATATAAACGGCGCAGATGCCAATACTTCCGGATGTCTAGATACGGCCTGCGCCAATTCCGGCCAGCCCTTCAACCATCCGTTTCTCGCACTGACCGTAGCATGAGAGGCGACACTCAAAATGCGCTCGCGAAGCTCACGTTCGAAGCCGTTCATAACGGACAAAACCGTGATTAACGCCCAGACCCCAATCGTGATCCCGAGAATCGATACCCCCGAGATAAATGAAACGAAATGATTTCGTCGACGCGCCCGGGTATATCGGAGACCGATAAATAACGCGACTGGACGGATCATTTCGGCCTCACCGGCGCCGACAGGCTATTCGGCAGATTCCGGACGCATATGCGGGAAAAGCAGCACATCGCGGATCGAGGGGCTATCAGTGAGGATCATTACGTACCGGTCTACGCCGAGTCCGCCCCCAGCATTAGGCGGCAAACCATATTCCAATGCCATAACGTAATCCGCATCATAAAACATCGCCTCTTCATCCCCCTTCGCCTTGGCTTGAGCCTGATCGCGAAACCTCTGCGCCTGGTCTTCGGGATCATTCAACTCTGAAAAACCGTTCGCCAACTCCCGGCCCGCGGAAAACAGTTCGAACCGGTCGGTCAAATCCGGATCGTTGTCCTGCCGTCGTGACAACGGTGACACCTCAGCAGGATACCCAGTAATAAATGTCGGCGCGATCAATTTGCTCTCCACGGTTTCCTCGAAGAGCGTAAGCAGCAGTTCACCGGCAGTCTTTGAGTGCAAGTCTGCAAGGCCCAAACTGATTGCGCACCGTGACAACGCCTCGGTATCAGAGCAGTCAGCAAGAGAGAGAGCAGGATTGTATTCACAAACTGCCTCTGCCATCGTCATCCGATTAAACGGCTTTGAGAAGTCGATCTGCTCCCCCTGATAATTGAGACAGGCTGCTCCTGTCACCTCCCCTGCAACTTCCCGAAGCATTTCCTCAGTGAGATTCATATAGTCGATAAAGTCCACGTAGGCTTCGTTGTACTCGAGCATGGTGAACTCAGGGTTGTGCTGCGTACTCAGCCCCTCATTCCTGAAGTTCCGGTTCAATTCATAGACTTTCTCAAACCCACCCACCAGGCACCGTTTGATGGCGAGTTCCTGGGCGACACGAAGATAGAGATCAACATCGAGAGCATGATGGTGGGTGACGAAGGGGCGGGCATTCGCTCCCCCGGGGATCGACTGCATAATGGGTGACTCAATTTCCAGGTAGCCTCGACGGTCCAGAAAACGGCGCAACGCGGTGATGGTAGCCGCTCTCTTGCGAAAGACTTCCCGCGACTCCTGATTTACCAGCAAATCGACATAACGGCGTCGATATCGCGTCTCAATATCAGTTAGACCATGGTATTTCTCCGGGAGAGGATGTAGCGATTTAACCAGCAGCCGGAACTCGCGAACATTAACCGTCAGCTCACCCGTGCGGGTTTTAAACAACACACCCGATACCCCGACAATGTCTCCGATATCGAGTTTTTTGAAGACATCGTTATAAATTCCTTCCGGCAGCGCATCACGCTGAGCGTATATCTGGAGATCTCCGGACTCATCCCGAACGTGAGCAAAGGCAGCCTTGCCCATCACACGACGAGTCATCAACCGCCCTGCAATACGAATCTCTTTGGGGTCGGCTTCGAGCGCTTCGTTTTCTTGGTTTCCAAAATTCTCCACGAGGACCGCCGCTTCTGAGTCCCGACGGAAGTCATTAGGAAACGGGTTCCCACTCTCCCGTAAGGTATTGAGTTTCGCCCGCCGCTGAGCAACTTGCTCGTTATCCGTCTCGTTATTGTCCTTCATCACTTTTTCTCAGTTACAGCCCCGCTTTCAGGCTCGCTTCAATAAATAACCCCAGGTCTCCGTCAAGAACCGCCTGCGTATTTCCTGTCTCCACTCCCGTTCGAAGATCCTTGATGCGTGACTGATCAAGAACATAAGACCGGATCTGACTGCCCCAACCGATATCCGCTTTTGATTCCTCGAGTTCTTGCTTCTTTTCACGTTTTTCCCGCATCTCGGCATCATACAGCCGCGCCCGAAGCATGTTCATTGCCTCGGCTCGATTCCGATGCTGGGATCGATCATTCTGGCACTGCACCACGATTCCTGAAGGCAGATGAGTAATCCGTACGGCTGAATCCGTACGGTTAACGTGCTGGCCGCCAGCGCCGCTTGCGCGATACGTATCGATTCTCAAATCCGCCGGGTTGATCTCAATCTCGACACTTTCATCCACCTCGGGATACACAAACACTGATGCAAATGAAGTATGGCGCCGATTGCCAGAATCGAAGGGCGACTTGCGTACCAGGCGATGCACCCCCGTTTCGGTCCTTAACTTGCCGAACGCATACTCTCCCCGAATCTGAACTGTTGCGCTCTTTATCCCGGCCACCTCTCCATCAGAGCGTTCTGCCAATTCGGTACTGAGACCCTCATCCTCAGCCCACCGAAGATACATTCGCAGCAACATATCGGCCCAATCCTGCGCCTCAGTACCACCTGAGCCAGCCTGGATATCCACGAACGCATTCGCGCCGTCGAGTTCACCAGAAAACATCCTGAGAAACTCGAGTTTCTCCAGCAGCACAAATGCTTGTTCTGTTTCGGCGGAGATCAACTCGAGTGATTCGCTATCTTCCTCCTCGCGGGCCATTGCCAGGAGTTCAGAAGCTTCCTCTGCCTTGATCGCTAATTCATCCAGCGCGGTCGTGCTGGCTTCAAGACTGGCGCGTTCCTGCCCCAACTGTTGCGCCTCTTGTGGATCATCCCATACTTTGGGATCTTCCAGCCGAAGTAAAACCTCTTCTAGACGCTCTTTCCTGCCATCATAGTCAAAGATACCCCCTAAGCGACTGGATCCGCTCAGCCATGTCTTTGAGGCGGTGAGAAAGCTCTGATGTTTCTATCATTTGATCGAATTTTTCCTATCGGGGTAGGCGAAGGATACCGAAAATTTCGTGAATGAGAATCCTCGGGCCGGTATCCCTTGCGATTTTTAGAAATACCCCTAATGAGAGGGTCAAGAGCGCTCCAAGAATGTTGTCTGGCTTTTAAGCATCAAGGACAATTCAAGACCTTCCTCGGACCCGTAGCCTGGAATTGTCTCATATGATCATTGGTGTTCCCGCTGAACGCGCCCCGGACGAGAAACGAGTTGCCCTGAGCCCCTCATCCGCAGCTGGCGCCATCAAGCTTGGCTTCACGGTCAATGTCCAAGCAGGTGCCGGAATCGCCGCGGGCTTTTCTGACCGGGAGTACCAGGAACACGGGGCCGAGGTCATCGACTCAGCCCAGGAGCTCTATCAAACTCCTGACGTCATCGTCAAAGTTCGCCCGCCGCTGACTCCTGGTACTAAAACTCGAGATGAGGATGAGCTCTCTCTTCTTAAATCAGGTCAGACTCTCGTCTCCCTGATAGGGCCGGGACAAAACCCGGAGCTGCTTGACGCCCTAGCGCAAAGAGGAGTTACCACCCTGGCGATGGACGCCGTGCCGAGGATTTCCCGCGCCCAGAAACTCGACACCCTAAGTTCCATGGCCAACGTGGCCGGATATCGCGCCGTGGTCGAAGCAGCAACTCACTTTGGACGTTTCTTCACCGGACAAGTGACAGCTGCAGGGAAAGTCCCTCCCGCGAAAGTGCTGGTGATCGGCGCCGGCGTTGCCGGACTCGCCGCTATCGGGGCGGCAACGGCGATGGGCGCGATCGTCCGTGCGTTTGATACCCGCCCGGAGGTAAAAGAGCAGGTCGAGAGCATGGGTGCGGAGTTCCTGATGCTGGACTTCGACGAAGAGGCTTCAGGAGAAGGCGGTTACGCCAAGGTCATGAGCGAGGCGTTTATCGCTGCTGAAATGAAGCTATTCGAAGAACAGGCACGGGACGTCGACATTATCATCACCACCGCGTTAATTCCCGGCAAACCTGCCCCCAAACTGATTCTTGCTGATACGGCTCGACTCATGCGTCCGGGAAGCGTAGTGGTGGATCTCGCAGCCGAACAGGGCGGCAACTGCGAGCTCACCCGCCCAGGGGAGGTCGTGACCGAAGATGGAATTATCGTTATCGGCTTTACGGACCTGACTAGCCGAATGGCTGCGCAATCCAGCCAACTTTACGGAAATAATGTTGTGCATCTTCTGACAGAACTGTGCCCTGACAAAAATGGTGAGATCCAGATCAACTTAGAAGATGAGGTTATACGGGGACTGACCGTGGTTCATCTCAATGAAGTCCTCTGGCCCCCGCCGGCCCCTCGTCTTTCCGCCGCCCCTGCACCTGCCCAATCGAGTACAACTGAGGAGCCGCAAGCAGCGAATGAGAAAGAGAACGAGGTAAAGAAAACAAAGTCCGCGTCAGCGCTCGGCAGCGTACTCGCCCTGGCGGTAGTACTTGGGCTGATTCTTGGGGTTGGGGCATTTGCGCCCAAATCCTTTATGGGCCACTTCACCGTGTTCGTGCTGTCGGTATTCGTAGGGTGGCAGGTCATCTGGAATGTCAGCCCGGCACTGCATACCCCTCTGATGAGTGTGACGAACGCCATTAGCGGGATCATTGTCGTCGGTGCCCTTGTGCAGATGAGCTCCGGGTCCGGCGTGGTGGTATTGCTCGCGGCGGTCGCGCTGTTCCTGGCCAGTATCAATATCTTTGGAGGCTTTTGGGTGACCCAGAGAATGCTTCGCATGTTCCGGAAAGAATCATGATGTCGCAGGGACTCACATCGGCGGTCTACATCGCAGCCTCCATACTCTTTATTCTTAGTCTTAGCGGTCTCAGCCATCAGGAGAGTGCCCGCCGAGGTAACTTGTTCGGCATTGCTGGAATGGCCATCGCCATCTGCGCCACCCTCATTGCTTCCACACCCACCAGTTATGCGCTTGTTCTCGGTGCGATGGCTGTGGGCGGCGCTGCAGGCAGCACCCTCGCCGCGCGGGTAGAGATGACCGCGATGCCACAGTTAGTGGCGATCCTACACAGTTTCGTTGGCCTCGCCGCGGTCCTGGTCGGGTTTGGCTCCTTTCTTGATCCCGCTACAAAATTTGAGGGGGCAGAGAAGGTTGTTCACGACGTTGAGGTCTTTTTGGGGGTATTAATCGGCGCCGTCACGTTTACCGGATCTGTCGCCGCATTTGGAAAGCTCCAGGGAATCCTTAACAGTCGCCCACTCATGCTTCCCGGCCGTCACTTAATTAACCTGGCCATTGGACTTGCATGCATCTGGCTTGGAGTGCTGTTCGTCGGTGCCGACTCACCCGTGTCATCCCTGTGGCCCCTGTTGATCATGACAGGCTTGGCGTTTGTATTTGGGCTCCACATGGTTCTTGCGATTGGCGGCGCCGATATGCCTGTCGTGATCTCAATGCTGAACAGTTACTCCGGATGGGCGGCGGCAGCCACTGGATTTATGCTAGCCAATGATCTCCTGATTGTGACCGGGGCCCTAGTCGGCTCAAGCGGCGCGATCCTGAGCTACATCATGTGCCGAGCAATGAACCGGCGGTTTTTGTCGGTAATCCTGGGTGGTTTTGGCGGAGAAACCTCCACAAGTGGAGGCGCTTCCATTGAAGGGGAAGCGGTAGCCGTCTCCGTTGACGAGACGGTCCAATTGCTTTGGGAAGCGAAGAGCGTAGTGATTGTTCCTGGCTACGGAATGGCCGTCGCACATGCGCAGCACCCTGTATCGGAACTCGTCAAATCGCTGAAGGAGCGCGGAGTCGAGACACGTTTTGCAATCCATCCCGTTGCCGGGCGCATGCCGGGACATATGAATGTGCTGCTGGCAGAAGCCCGCGTTCCCTATAATGTTGTGCTGGAGATGGATGAGATCAATTCTGACCTTCCCGATACCGACGTCGTGCTCGTGATCGGCGCGAACGATATCGTCAACCCCGCAGCGCAGGATGAACCCAATAGCCCAATAGCGGGAATGCCCGTGCTTGAGGTCTGGAAGGCGCAAACGACGATCATTTTGAAGCGCAGTATGGCAACGGGATATGCCGGCGTAGACAACCCGCTTTTCTATCGCGAAAACTCGCGGATGCTCTTTGGCGACGCCAAAGAAAGCATCAGTGCGGTACTTTCGGCACTGTAGTCGGCGCTGTAGTCGGCGCTGGGGTCGGCACTACAGCCGGCACTGTCGATCGAACCCAGCAGAAACCTCGGCTGACTCCGCTAAATCTGTCTCAACTCTTATCGATTGCGTCACACATCGCCAAGCCGATTTCGGCGGGGTTCGCTGTAACGGTCACACCCGCTGACTCAAGAGCTGAGATCTTGTCGGCAGCTGTACCTCGCCCTCCGGCAATGATTGCGCCAGCATGCCCCATGCGTTTTCCCGGCGGAGCCGTCACGCCGGCGATGAACGCAGCAACGGGCTTTTTCATATGTTGACTGATCCACTCGGCACATTCTTCTTCATCTGAACCACCGATCTCGCCACACATGACAACGGCATCGGTGTCCGGATCATCGTTGAACCGCTTCATCACATCCAGGTGCTTCAGACCATTTACTGGGTCGCCGCCAATACCCACACAACTTGACTGGCCCATCCCCAACTTGGTCAACTGGTCAACCACCTCATAGGTCAATGTGCCAGAGCGGGAAACGACGCCGATTCGCCCCTGGGTATGTATATATCCCGGCATAATTCCTATCTTGATCTCTCCAGGAGTAATCACCCCGGGGCAGTTGGGTCCGACCAATACCGCATCGCTTTCCCGCATGCGGTCCCGCGTCAGAATCATATCTTTAACGGGGACGCCCTCGGTAATGCAGATCACCGTCTTAATGCCTGCGGCGACCGCCTCATCGATCGCCGCCGCTGCGAAGGGAGGCGGAACATAAATGACCGAAACGTCAGCCCCTGTTTCGGCGCGCGCCTCAGCAACACTATCGAAGATGGGAATTCCCTCAAACTCCTGGCCCCCTTTTCCCGGAGTCACTCCAGCAACAAAACAGTCTTTTCCTTCAGCGTAATCAAGGCAGTTCCTGGTATGGAACTGTCCGGTCTTTCCCGTGATCCCCTGAGTAATTACACGGCTTTGCTTATTGATCAATATCGACATCGGTCAGTTTCCAGTAGCTGCGACGACTTTTTCAGCTGCATCAGCCATAGTCGTCGCGGTAATCATATCGAGGCCTGATTTCTCGAGAATCTCACGCCCTCGTTCGACGTTTGTTCCCTCTAATCTCACTACCAGAGGAATTTCCAACTTCACCTCTTGGGCCGCCTGTACCAATCCCTCCGCCAGGACATCGCAGCGCATAATCCCGCCGAAAATATTTACCAGAATCGCCTTGAGGTCAGGGTTACGAAGCATAATTTTGAATGCCTCGGTAACTTGATCCGTGGTCGCACCTCCGCCCACATCCAGAAAATTTGCTGGTTCTGCTCCATACAACTTAATAATATCCATCGTTGCCATCGCGAGGCCGGCGCCATTGACGAGGCACCCAATGTTGCCGTCCAATGCGATATAGCTTAAGCCTACAGCAGAAGCTTCGAGCTCCGCCGGATCCTCCTCATCGGTATCACGCATCGCAACGATATCGGGATGGCGAAAAAGCGCGTTGTCGTCAAAGTTAAATTTGGCGTCCAGAGCGATAACCCCATCGTCCGCCGTAATAACCAGCGGATTGATTTCAGCCAATGATGCGTCTGTCTCCCAGAATGCTTCAAAAAGTAGTCGCAAAAAGCGCCCGCCCTCTGCTGCCTGGGGTGGGTCAAGATCAAGTTGGGCCATCATTTCGACCGCTTCGGGTTCCGTCAGGCCAATTTTCGGATCAACAAACTTCTTAAATATTTTTTCGGGGTGAGTGGCTGCAACTTCCTCGATCTCAGTCCCACCCTCAGAACTCACCATTACCACGACACGCTGCGAACTTCGATCGATAACCAGTCCGACGTAAAGCTCACGGGCAATCTCCACCCCCTCCTCCACCAGCAGGCGATTCACCTGCTGGCCCTCTGGGCCGGTCTGATGGGTCACGAGCATCATCCCCAGCATGGCCTCAGCCGCCTCACGGACACCTTCAAGAGAGTCGACAACCCTGACGCCCCCACCCTTACCTCGGCCTCCCGCATGGATCTGCGACTTTACGACCCAACGGTCGCCGGCCAGGTCAGTAGCGGCCGCCATCGCCTCATCCACGGTAAAGCAGGCGCTGCCTCGCGGGACCGGAACGCCCCTGGCACGCAAGATTTCTTTCGCTTGGTATTCGTGTACTTTCATCGCGAGTTTTCCATCAGAGTTTTTTCCTAGTTCAAAATAAAAACGATCGTTAGCCTTCATGAACCTCGATGGGGCGCTCCGGATCAGTAATCCACTCACTCCACGACCCCGGATACAGTCTTGATCCACTCAGCCCCGCCAACTCCATGGCAAAAAGATTGTGACAAGCGGTTACTCCAGAGCCGCAACTATGGACGACGGTTTCGGGTGATCTGGCATCAAGGAGCCTCATAAATTCTTCTCTAAGCGATTCAGGCGCTTTAAATTTGCCCTTGGACAAGTTGAGGGCGAAATGGCGATTGACCGCTCCGGGAATACACCCCGCCTTTTTGTCCAACGGCTCCTTGCGACCACTAAAGCGCTCTGGTTCACGAGCATCGACCACAAGAGGGTCGGAGGCGCTCAATCGCGTCACCAAGTAATCGACATTGACGTATCCCGCGCTCTCTACTTGCGAGACGGTGTCGCCAGAAACCGCGCCCCTATCCATGGAATGTTCCTCGGTCCCAAGGGGCAACCCCTGACGGCGCCACTCCTCAAATCCACCATCAAGCAACATTACGTCGGGAATACCTGCCCATCCAAGCATCCACCAGAAACGGGCAGCAAAGACGCCCGGACCCCCGTCATAGAGCACCACTGTACTGTTGGCATTGATCTGCAGGCTCAAAAGCGTCTCTCGCCAAACAGCAAAGTCCGGCAACGGGTGACGTCCTGTGCCCGACGTAACAGGTCCAGAAAGATCTTTTTCCAGATCAACATAGACTGCACCCGGAATATGAGAGCCTTCATAGGCGGCTCTTCCCGCATCTGGATCATTGAGAGCAAAACGGCAATCAAAGATTTTTACCGAGCCCTCTGCGGATTGACACTCTAATTCGTGAGCGCTGATGATTTTGGCCGCCATGAATCGTGTTGGGCAGTTTCAGGGAACGCTATTATCGGCGGCCATACCGATCCTGCGCAACGCCTTCCAGGTTGCGGTAAGACCTGCTGAGTGTCTAAGTCTTTGTCCGCGACCCTGCGGTATCGCGCTTTCGTCGGCTGGCAGGTGAACCTATCTATTCGGTGACCAGGTACCAGTGGAGAGTCACGGCCCCATCATTCACCTGATCTCACTTTGGCTTAGTACCGAGGCGGGCCTAATGCCGCGAAATGACCGCCCCACGTCACCCCAAGCGAGTGTTTCAGGCCGCGTACCCACGCAACTAAAAACAAATCAAAC
>CENU01006185.1_pt1 | contig 24748 bp, 18 predicted proteins | sample 361331 | NCBI WGS metagenome assembly CENU01 (sample SAMEA2619766, study PRJEB7988) | marine metagenome | isolation source: saline water (ENVO:00002010), including | reverse complement strand
TGGGCATCACTGTCCTTGTGATCCTTATTGTTGCAATCAGCACCGATCTTTCCCGGGGCAATCTTAGCCCTCCTTGGTTGTACGGTCACGCCAGCGCGCGAACGAGTTTGTTCCCTGGCAAAACAGACGGTATTGATTTTTTTGAAGTCAAAATTTTGCAAAGAATCCCGCACAACCCGGAGCACTTCGTTCAGGGGCTTCAGGTTGATGGCGATATTCTCTGGGAAGGGACAGGGCGCTATGGTGAGTCAAAGTTAATCAAGCACAGATTCAATCGGACCAGGGGAATCCTCGAGCCTGTTTACGAGAAGGCGCTGTCTTCTGATGACTTTGGCGAGGGCCTTGCTGTTTTAGACAATGTGCTTTACCAACTTACCTGGAAAGCCGGGCGCGTCTATCGTTACGATCTATCCGGAAAAAAACCTTCGCCGCTTGAACCATTGCGTAACGATCGGGAGGGGTGGGGTTTGACGACCGACGGCCATTCACTGATTGCATCGGATGGTTCGGCTTTTCTGGCTTTTCGGTCGGCGAAAGACTTTTCTGTTCAGAAAACGATTGAAGTGCAGTTTCAGGGGAAAGCCATAGATCGCCTCAATGAACTCGAATGGATTGACGGGAAAATCTGGGCTAATGTCTGGAAGACCCCCTTTATTATGGTGGTGGATCCCGAAACTGGTGAGGTGACCTCGGTAATTGACTGCGGGAACCTGGTTGAGGATGCCAGGGCGTCCAACCCGGATATTGACGTGTTGAACGGAATAGCGTGGGATGCCTCAAACCGTGAGCTCTACCTTACGGGTAAGCTCTGGCCTTGGGTTTATAGGGTGGTTCTGGATAGAAAAACCCTGCCCGAAGGCAAGGCTGAGTTTACGAAACTATAGAGCGTAGGGTACTCACCGCGTTGCAGTCCGACAGTGTCAAAAAATGTGGAGAACTGCCTTTTGCACGGCCTTGGTGATATTTTATCGGACGGACCAATTTCGATGAAGATTTGACAGGTTTTAGATCACCTGTTGCTTTATTAAAGCGATGGGGGCGATCATCTGACCGATGAAGATTCGCTCTTGGATAACGGCCGGCAGGATTATCTTCTTAGCGAAAGCCATCCGCGACGCGCTAAATCCTCGGCAATAGGCGCGTAATCTTCTTCATCGCGCGGCACGAAACCGCGGATGCCGAGCATCGCCCGGCTTTCTTCATCGACATCATCCACGGCTTTGGCAAGGGCATCGCGCATCACGGAGATTTCTTGCGCTGATGCATTACGATAGGTAATGAGTGGCAGCCCCGGTCGGCTCTCGGTGTGGGCGATCACTTTTAGGCTCTTGATGGCAGGTTCGCATTGCTTTGCCAGATGCCAACTGACGCAGTCGATTGCCGCGATATCAGCGCTGCCGCTCGCGACGGCGCAAAGCGAGTCGCGGTGACCTCCGCTCACAAGGACAGAGGCAAATGGGCTCTCACCCGAACCGTTGTCTGCGACAAAGCACTTGAGTGCAAGGCATCCTGAGTAGGAATCATCGCCGTTGATAACAGCGCGCTTGCCCTCAAGACGGATCGAACTTTCGTTGTTGTTCTCCTGAGTGATGATTACGCTGTGATAACTGCCGGCGGGCTCGATTCCTTGATAAGCGAAACTGCCAAGCACTTTCACTTTTCCAGAGAGGTCAGCGACGAGCGGCAAGCCACAGGTCTGGCTGATCAAAAGGTTGGGCGACTGCCAGGTTTCGGCTGGCGGTGACATACGGTCAAGCGACGCAGGCGCGTCGATCCCTGCCTTGCTGAAGTTATCGCGTATCGATGTCCACAAGCAGTCGGTCGCCTGAGTGAATTCAGGCCAATCGTACATCGGCAGTTGGGCAACGCTATGACCAGCGTAGAGAGTCATTTAAGGCTTACTCCTGCGGTCACCCGCATTCTTGTGAGAAGCCAAGATCAGCGTTGCAGCCTCAACCACTGGCCGAGTTCTGCACGCTCTGAGTCGGTCATGCCTGAGGCATTGCCAGGCGGCATGGCCTGGCTTGTGACGGACTGGGCCATCACCCGCTCACTGTGACGTCTAACGGCGTTCAGGCTGTCAAGCACGATCCCGCCGGGCGGGGCCGTGAAAGCGGGATTTTTTGGCTCTGCGGCATGACAGCCGGCGCAATGGGTGGTGATGATTTCAAGTGCCCGGCTGTCACTGATCTTGGCATCGGATAGCGCAGGCCCTCTTGAGGCAATGAAAATAATGAGCCCTATCGCGAGCAGTACCGCGACGGGCCACTGCCAGGCAAGGGCTTTGCCGCGTCCTCCGGCGTGGTGGGTATTAAAGAAGTGGCGGATCACGCCGCCTGCGACCACGATAAACGCAATCACCAGCCAACCCCATTGGATGCCTCCGGAGAAGAGCATGGGATAGTGGGCGCTCACCATCAGCAGCAGTACAGGCAGGGTAAGGTAGTTATTATGCAGCGAGCGTTGTTTGGCCTGTGCGCCAAGCGCCGGGTCCGGTGTGCGCCCGGCGACAAGATCCGCGACAACTTTTTTCTGGTTTGGAATGATCACCACGAACACGTTGGCTGACATGATCGTTCCGATCAGCGCACCAACGTGAAGAAAGGCGGCGCGATCACTGAAAATCTGTGTAAGCATAAAAGCACTCACCAGTATCAAGAGAAACACGGATACCGCAAGTGCCAATGTTGAACGGCCAATCGGGCTTCTGCAGAGTGCCTCATAAATAAGCCAACTGCCGATCAGGAATCCGAGACTGGCGGCGATCGCCGCAGTCGGCGTGAGGTCAGCGCGTGCAGGGTCGATAAGGTAACTGGTGGCACCGAAGTAATAGATCACCACCAGCAGCGAAAATCCGGAAAGCCAGGTGAAGTAAGCCTCGTATTTGAACCAGTGCAGTTCGGCAGGCATCTCCTGGGGTGCTACGGTGTATTTCTGTACGTGGTAAAAGCCCCCGCCATGCACACTCCAGGATTCGCCAAGGGCGCCTTGGGCAAGCCCGTTGCGAGAGCGCAGGCTGAGATCCAGCCAGATGAAGTAAAAAGAAGTGCCGATCCAGGCGATCCCTGCTGCAAGATGCAGCCAGCGAATCATGAGGTTCGCCCATTCAAGCCAGGGTATGGTGAAGGTCATTGGGTTCCAGAAGCGGTTGCCGTTGAGAGTGTTAGTTGCCGAAGCAGTACATCGTACCGAGATTTTCTTTTCATAAAAATCGCTACAATCATAAAGGACTATATCGAAAAATTTGAAAATAAATGGAAACAGATGATCTTCTGTTGTTTGTTCGCGTCGCCGAGCTTCGGAGCCTGACGGCGGCGGGGCGCGATTTGCGTCTGACTCCGGCGGTGGTCAGTTCGCGACTGATTCGCCTTGAAAAGAAGCTCGGGATGCGGCTATTGAACCGTACCACCCGCCAGGTGGATCTCACTCCGGATGGACATCATTTCCTTCAGCACAGCCTGAATATTCTGGAGGCGGTGGATCAGGCCCAAAGTGCAATAGCGGTGAGTCGTGACGGCCCCGCCGGTGCACTCAAGGTATCCGCGCCGGTGAGTTTTGCAAGGCTGCATCTGGCCCCCATGGCGGCTGCGTTTACCGAACGGCATCCGCAGGTACAACTGCAACTGGTTGCGAGCGACCGATTTGATGATTTCTTCCATGAGCAGATCGACCTTTTGATACGGGTGGGCGAGCTCAAGGACTCCAATATGGTGGCAAGGAGGCTCGCGGTGAGTCGGAGGGTGTTTTGCGCCTCGCCCGATTACCTTGCGAGGATGGGTACGCCGAACACCCCTGAAGATCTTGCCGGTCACAACTGCTTGTTGCTGCGATTTCCAGGTTCGCAGCAGTGGCGCTGGACGCTAGTGCATCCGACCGGGCAGCACGAGACCTTGAGTCTGTCCGGGACAATGGATTCCGATAATTCGGAAATCCTGACGCAGTGGTGTCTTTCGGGGCAGGGCATCGCCATGAAAGACCTCTGGGAAGTGGCGCCCTATATAAGGGAGGGCAGGCTTGTCGAAGTGTTGGCGGAGTTTTCGCCTGTCGCCTATCCGATCACGGCGCTCTATCCGCACAGTCAGTATCTACCGCCCCGGGTTCGCCAGTTCGTGGATTTCCTCGTTGAGCACCTCGGTGATCCTCCACCCTGGGAAAAAGCGCTGCCGGCATAGAGGCAAACCCGACTTGTAGGTCAGTGTGATTCCTGTCACATTTATCCAAACAGTGATCGTCCATAGTGAGACCAGTCTCTGGCCGTGTCGGATGAACTCATCATAAGTTGAAACCGAAATGAAAATACATGCTCTTGATTCGGGACGTTACCTGGCGTCTTTTTTGGTTTTTGCGCTGCTCATCGCCTGTGTGCAGCCGGGCATTGCCGATGACCTGGCGCCTGGTGCTAAACGCGTTCCGATTATTGTTTATACGAGGATGGCGCCTGGGCCGGATGAAGATGGGCCGGGTCGGATGCTGCTGGAACTCGTCGAGGAGGGCAAGACCATACGGGTACTGGTCGGCATTGACTTTGACATGGTCGCACCCCACGAACTGTCAGCCAGTGATGTAAAGGCTCAGGTGAGAGACATGGCCAAAGTACAGCGCGGTATCGCGCAGCGCGTTTTTGAGGTAACAGATAAGAGCGGCGTACTCTGGCAGTTTCGGGATATCCCTTTCATGACGCTTGAGGTGGATCGGAGTCAGTTGCGGCGGGTGCTTCTCGACCCTGCGGTAGTGACTGTGCAGGAAGACGCTGTCGCCCAGCCGATGCTTAAAGACAGCACCGATGTGATCCAAGCCGACAAAGTGTGGAATATGACCCCCACGTTGCGGGGCAAGGGACAAGCCATCGCTGTTCTCGATACAGGCACAAATCATGAAAGAATGCTCAAAGGCCGTATCGTGGCGGGCGGCTGTTTTTCCTCAAATTACTCTTATTACCCTTCCGAGTCGTTGTGTGTTGGCAAAGCATCTTCGCGTACAGGCGTGTCGGCCGGGAGCAACTGCCCCACCACGGTGGGCGGTTGCGATCACGGCACCCATGTGGCCACCATAGCGGCGGGCGATGACGGTTCGTTTCGGGGAGTGGCCCGTGATGCAAACATTATTCGGGTGCAGGTCTTTTCCAAGTTCACCAGTAGCTACTGGTGTGGCGGTTATGCGCCGTGCGTCATGTCCTATGGGTCGGATCAGGTTCGTGGGCTGGAATATGTCTACAGTCTGCGCAACAGTTTTGATATCGCAGCAGTCAATATGAGTCTCGGTGGAGGCTATTACAGTTCGGCCTGCGATAGCGGCTCGCCGGCAATCGCCTCGATCATCAATCGCCTTACCAATGCGGGCATTGCAGTGGTGATCGCCTCCGGCAACAGCGGCATGAATGGCTACATTAGCCATCCTGCCTGTATCAGCAGCGCGGTTGCTGTGGGCAGTTCAACAAAAGCCGACGGCCTGTCTTCCTTTTCCAACCATTCTCCACTAATTGATTTGCTGGCGCCGGGGGAGGCCATCACAGCGGGCGTACCATCCCAGTCGTACCGGCGCATGAGCGGCACCTCCATGGCGGCGCCCCATGTCGCTGGCGCGTTTGCGCTTTTGCGGAGCTTCGACCCGAATGCCTCGGTGTCGCAACTGCAAACGGCATTAGCATGTTCGGGCGAGCCGATCGAGCGCAGCGGAGTCAGCCGCAACCGTATCGACATGCGAAGCGCATACCAGTTCCTGAAGGAAGACATGAAAGGCTGCACCAAGGCGGAAGATGCCTCCTCGCCCGACTGGTTGCCCCGGCACGGGTGGTTCTAGCGTGTACGCCACAATGGCCTTGCCGTTACGTCAGGTGATCGCAGTCTTGCTCGCGACGGCTCTGGCGATGCCGTTTGCGGCTCAGGCGGATGAGAGCGAGGGCCAAGCGCTGCTGCGCGTTATCCAGGGCTTGGAAAGCCTTCGCTACGAGATTCTTCAGGAACAAAAAAGGTTTCGGGCAACACCCGTGCCAACCGATATGAACGAGCGCGAACTCTGGCAGGCCATATCAGAAGACATGACGCTGACCCTGGAGCAAATTGATGCGGCGATTAACGAACACAGGCAGCGACTTCTCGAAATTACGGGACCGGTTGAATCTCCGCCTCCGTCCGCAATGCCGCCTTTGCTTCCTGAGTAAGCCATGTTCAATCTCAAGCATTTTCACCGAGACTGGGTCGGCGCCCTCTGTCTATTCATTGCTTCCCTGACGACAGCGCTGGCGGATCCCGGCCCGCTGGCGCAGGCGCCGATCCTTACCTCCGCAGCGAGTGCGCCCAACATCCTCATTGTGGTGGATGACTCGGGCTCAATGGGTTGGCGCCGATCGGGTCAGCCCAAGCGCCCTATGCAGCAGGCGCAGGATGCGGCAATTTCGTTGCTCGATTCGCTGAGCAATGTCCACGTGGGTGTGGGTTCTTTCAGCCGCTACAACTTCGGCGGTGAGCTTGATCAGCCGGTTGTTGATCTGGATACCAACCGGGCGCTTATCTACAAGGCGATTCGTGATCTTACTCCCCGGGGCGGCACACCGCTGGTCGGCACACTGCAGCACATGGGCCGTTATCTGGTGGGCCTTGGCGGCACGGTCAACCCAGGCAACAGTTCATCATCGAGCTGCACCACCAATGGTCAGTTTCGCGGAGATCTCATCCTGCATCCCGACGACGCGCCGCGGGCGTATCCATTAAACGAAGTCCTGCCAAGCGGGCCTAATAAAAGTTGGCGTCGATCAACCGCACCGTCGCCGATTTGTCATTGGTGTCAGAAAAACTTTTTGATTCTGCTGACCGATGGCTGGGGTTGGGGCAATGCGTCCAGGCCTCTGCGTGACTACTGCCCGACCTGCTATCACCCGCTCATCAGCGTGGCGGCCGCGCTCAATGACATCGATCTTCGGCCCGACATCGACGAGTTTGACGGCAGTGAATCCAAAAACAATCTGGTGACCTACACGATCGGGTTCCACACCAGCCAAACATTGCTCAAAGAAACCGCAAAAAAAGGAGGCGGACTTTATTTCGAGGCAGACAACGAGGCGGAGCTCAAAGCCGCGTTTGCCAAGATTGGTGAAGACATCCTGGCGCATACCAGTGGTTCAGCTTCTGCGGCGACATTCAGCACCAGTTTGCTGCAGAGCGGAACGGATCTTTATCTGACCACCTTCAATACTGAGCACTGGACGGGGGATGTCATTGCCGGCAGGCTTGATGCCAAAGGCCGTCCCGGCCCCGCGCGGTGGTCTGCTGCACATCAGCTTGATAATGCGAGTGATCCCGAAACCCGGACCATGCTCACCTGGAACAGTGAGGATACGCCCCCGGTCTCGACCTGTTCGGGATCATCAAAAGCATCAACGGCTTCAAAAGCACGCCCGGGCGGCGTTCCGTTCCGCTGGGATTACCTGTCGACTTTGCAGCAGCGTGACCTGCTCGGCCAGGCCAGCGCCTCCGGCAATCTGGTTTATGAGCGTAAATGGGGGCGCGCAGGCTCAGGCAGCGGCCAGTTTGGTCTGCCTTTTGATGTGGCGACCGACAGTAAAGGCAATGTTTATGTTGTCGACTATGACAATCATCTGGTTCAGAAGTTCGACCGCGACGGCAGCTTTCTGACCCAATGGGGCGGTCTCGGGTCCGGCAGTCAGCATCTTGATCATCCCGTCGGTATCGCGACTGATAAAGACGACAATATCTACGTGGTCCAGCATGGATCGCATTCGATCAAGAAATTCAGCCCAACGGGGGATCTGTTGGCCAGTTTTGGAGGTTATGGTCTTGAACCCAACCAGATGTATTACCCCTTCGATGTGGCAGTGGATGCGAGCGGCAATCTGTATGTGGTGGAGATTCAGAATCATCGGATAAAGGTTTTTGATGCTGCGGGTCGCTACCTTCGGGAATGGGGCGGCAAAGGCTCGAGCGCCGGACGTTTTTGGACCCCTAACCGCATCGCAATTGATTTTGGGGGCAACGTATATGTCTCCGACTACGTTAATCACCGTATCCAGAAGTTCGATACCGAGGGGAATTTTCTTGCCCAGTGGGGCAGTTACGGAACAGCCGACGGGCAGTTCCGTTACCCCTACGGCGTCGCGACCGACGGCAGCGGCAATGTCTTTGTGGTGGAGTACTTCAACCGTGTGCAGCAGTTTGATGCAGCGGGTAATTTCATCGAAAAGTGGGGCTCGGTGGGCTCGGGGGATGGCCAGTTCAGATATCCCCGCGGCATCGCGGTCTTCGATGGCGGTGTGTGTGAGGGCAGCAGTTTTTTTGTGGCAGATGCTTACAACCACCGCATCCAGAAATTCTCAAGCCCAGGGAGTTCGCATATCAGTACCGCCATCGGCAAGGCCCGTCTTGGCTACCTGCGTGGAGAGCGCAGCAACGAAAAAGGCGGTTGGGGCTTTCGCGAAAGAGAAAGCCTGCTGGGCGACATTATCCATTCTTCCGCGGTATTTATTGGAAAGCCGTCCCTTAAGTGGCCCACGGGTGGCGCATTTCCTTCAGGCACTCAGGCCTACAGCCGCTTTGCCCGGGACCACCATGGCCGACAGGGCGTGGTCGCGGTCGGCGCGAATGACGGCATGCTTCATCTTTTTGCAACCGATACCGGTAAGGAGCTTCTTGCATACCTGCCAGGTAATCTTTTCTCAACTGCCAAAAGCCAGGGCTATCATTACCTGACCGATCCGGATTACAGCCACCGTTACTACGTAGACGGTACCCCAGCGGTTTCGGATGTCTTTATTCCTTCGAGATTTTCGAGTGCCCCAAATTGGCGAAGCGTTCTGGTGGGTATTCAAGGTTCCGGCGGACGGGGACTTTTTGCGCTGGATGTGACGGACCCTGAGAAGTTCAAAGAAAGCAATGCGACGCATATTGCCCTGTGGGAGTTTTCAAGCAGTGACGACCCGCATCTTGGATACACTCTGGCGCGGCCCACTATTGCCCTCCTGCCGAACGGCAGGTGGGCAGCGATCGTCGGCAACGGTTACGAACACACTGCCACCGGGACGCCGACTTCTGGCCAGGCCGAGCTTTTCGTGATTTTTCTCGATGGGGGTCTTGATCGAAAGTGGACGGAGGGGCGTGATTACCTGCGGATTCCCACAGGGGCAGGATCGGTCGGCCGGCGCAACGGATTATCGACGCCCGCAGTGATCGACACAGACGGAGACCGGGTTGCCGATCGTGTCTACGCGGGCGATATCCAGGGCAATCTATGGGCATTTGATCTTTCCAGCAAACTGACCGCCGACTGGAAGGTGGCTCACGGTGCTCCACTTTTCAGCAGCGCCGCGCGCCAGCCCATTATGACCAAGCCGGAAATCATCCGGCATCCCACACTGCCCCTGCGGGGCAACGAACCCAATCTGATGATCTTTTTCGGCACAGGCCAGTATCTCGTTGCGGGCGACAACACCACCACCGATACCCAGAGTTTCTACGCTGTCTGGGATCGGGGCAGGGGTCGGCTAGATCGCACAGATCTCGTCGAGCAGGTATTTTTGCGTACCAACCAGAGCGGAGGACGCATTACGGATCCGGACCGTTGGCAGGAGCTAAAGGTCGACTACAGACAGGCGAGCTCCGGCGACCGGTATGGCTGGTACCTTGATCTTCCCGACAAGGGCGAGCGCGTTGTGACGGATGCCCGGTATCGGGATGGCCTTGTGTTCTTTAATACATTGGTGCCGACAGATCCCCGACCCTGCGCTGCCGGTGGCACAGGCTGGATGATGTCCGTCGATGCGCTGACCGGCGGCAGTCCGGTGGCACCCGCGTTTGATTTTGATGACAACGGCATTGTCGATCCCGAAGGGGATACCGAAGTTATCGGCGGCGATGGAAAAAGAAAGAAAAAGCGTGTGGGATATGCCGGCAAGAAATACAGTTCTAAAAACGGTATCCCCACCGGCGTCTCGATTATTGGCGACAGCCGGTATACTGCCGGAAGTGGAACAGATGAGTCGTCCGAGATCGTGGTCGAGGCATTAAAGCCCGGCGAAGGCACGCTCAAAGGACGTACTTCCTGGGATCAGTTGTTCCCGGAATAGCCCTCTGTGTCCATTATCCAGCCCTAGCTGAACAGAACAATAAGCTTAAGCAAAGGAGGAGACATGACGGGCAAAGTCATCGCATTTTTCCCCGAGGCGGCATTTGGACCGGCTCTGAACTCGGTCGGGATCGCGCAGGCGTGCGAAAAACTGGGGCACAAGGCTGTGTTTCTTACCGATCCCGGGATGCAGGGCGTGTATTCCGGTTATGGGTTTGATGAGTACACCGTGAACATGTCCGAACCCATGCCGCCTGAAGAGATGGCGAAGTATTGGACGGATTTTATTAACGGACACATCCCCAATTTTGATCTGACGGCCTACGAGCAGATTGATAACTACGTCAAGGAGTGCTGGGAAGCCATCGTCGAAACAGCCGTCTGGGCAGAAAAAGAATTGCCCGGTGTTCTGGAAAAAGTCTCACCGGACATCGTGTGTGTGGATAACGTTATCCTGTTCCCGGCGATCAAACGCTATGCCAGCGAAAACAACAAACCCTGGGTGCGGGTAATCTCGTGTTCCGAGAACGAGATCCCTGATCCGCAGATTCCTCCACATCTTTCGGGTTGCGGCGAAAACGACAGTGAGTGTTTCAGCGCTTACCAGAATCACTTCAACGAAGTCATCCAGCCCATTCACGACCGCTTTAATGCGTTCCTCGCCGAATGTGGTGAGGCGGCTTACCCTGTTGGCGAGTTTTTTGAAGCCTCGCCTCATATGAACCTGCTGCTCTATCCCGAGCCCGTCAAGTTCAACCGCTCAACGCCCCTGGATCCCGGACAGTTCCAGTATCTTGAAGGCTGTGTACGTGATGAAGAGGCGTATGAAGTGCCGCAATTCAAGGCCCATAACGATGCGCCGTTACTTTATGTCAGTTTCGGCAGCCTTGGCTCAGGGGATACTGGCCTTTTGAGGCGGCTGATGGATGTCGTTTCCACCATGCCGGTCCGTGCGCTCTTTAACGTCGGGGACTACGAAAGCGAATACGATACCGTTCCCGATAACGTGCAGATCGCATCGTGGTATCCCCAGCCTTCGGTGATTTCCCAGGCGGATGCCGTGATCCATCATGGGGGCAACAACTCTTTCAATGAGTGCCTGTATTTCGGCAAGCCGGCGATCATCATGCCGTATGTCTGGGATGGCCATGACAACGCCAAGCGGATCGCCGAGACCGGGCATGGGCATCACCTGCACCGCAATCACTGGAAACCCAAGGAACTTCGGGCCACCATTGAGAGCATGCTCAGCAACCAAGCCATGCAGGAGCGTCTCGCCGCCACCTCAGCCCATATGCGCTCTGAATACGGGCCGACTAAGGCCGCAGCTATCCTTGATCAACTGCTAATCTGATTTCTTCAAGCGGGCCGGCTTTGTCGGCCCATCTTTCCGCCCGGGGGCTCGCATTTAGGTCGCCTGGGACCGCTCTCGCCAATTCTCCCCTCGGGTGACCGCTGTCAGATCATTCCGGCAGCCTTCCCATTATCGTTTTGGACAGGTCTTTAAATGATTTCTTGATCTGTTCTTCTACGATGAAAGAGGATGTCATGACGACTTTGACAACCCGTTTAGTGAGTTTTCTGCGAGTGATGTGTCTTGTTGGGATGCTGTTTCCCTTTAATGCCTTCACCGCAAAATATTGTACGGAGATTTTCGCTTTTCCTGGCGATTATGGGGAGATGTCTTTTGATCTCGTCACTAACGACAGCACCGGAAGGGCCACATTGCGTGTAGTTTCTGGTCTGGCGAAGAGGTGGACGTTTTCGGGAGACTGGTTAAGGCCCAGAGGGCTCTGACAGGGCGACAACTTGGAGTTAAACGCGACTATTTGTCGAGACCGCTTCTAACCCTCAGTTCCCGGGCTGCCTTGGTGTGACGTCGTATGAGATCCGGCTCGTCCATTCTGGGCAAATACCCATCGGTGACCTTCCAGTTGCCAGCGATCATGACGCGATCGGCTCGGGAAGCGCCGCACAGCACCAGCGCCGCCATCGGATCATCATAGCCGCTATGGCGAAGTTCATTGAGCCGAAAGAGCGCAAGGTCAGCCTGTTTGCCGACCGCAATTGAGCCGATATCGTCGCGACCCAGGCACTGGGCGCTGCCTTGTGTCGAAAGATGGATGGCGTCAAGATGGCTGAATCCTTTGGCACCCTCACGCAGCCGCTGCAGCATCATCGCTGCGCGAACCTCCTCGATAGCATTTGAGGCGTCGTTGGAGGCCGATCCATCCACACCCAAGCCCACGGCACTGCCTGCGTGTTGTAAATCGCAGGTCGGGCAAAGACCCGAAGCGAGCGTCATGTTCGAGTGGGGGCAGTGGGTAACAGCGGTGCCGGCTTTTCCGAGCCGGTCAATCTCTTCACTGTTGAAGTGGATGCCGTGGGCGAGCCAGGTCTGGCTACCAAGCCAGCCGCAGTCCTCGAGGTAGTCGAGCGGGCGCATCCCAAGCTTGGCAACGCAAAAATCATTTTCGTCCTGCGTTTCACCAAGGTGTGTGTGCAGCCGAACTCCCAGCTTGGCGCCAAGTTCCGCCGTTTGCCGCATCAGATGCTGTGTCACGGAAAAAGGTGAGCACGGAGCTAACGCAATCTGCACCATGGCCCCCGGCCCCGACTGATGAAAGCGGTTTACGACACGCTCACTGTCAGCCAGGATCTCATCTGTTTCTTGAACCACCGAATCAGGCGGCAGACCCCCGTCTTTTTGAGAGAGATCCATTGAGCCGCGGGTTAGGGTGACACGCATACCCATCTGTGACGCCACACTAACCTGGATATCCACCGCTTCTTCAAGACCTTTGGGATAAAGATAGTGATGATCCGAGGTAGTGGTGCAGCCTGAGAGCAGCAGTTCGGTCAGGGCGAGTTCCGTCGCCACGGCAAGCCCTTCAGGATCAAGCCCGGACCAGACCGGGTAAAGCGCTTTTAGCCAGTCGAAGAGTTCCTTGCCGAGCGCGGGTCGTAGCGCTCGGGTCAGCGTCTGGTAGAAGTGGTGATGTGTGTTGATGAGGCCCGGCAGGATGACATGGGAGGATGCATCAAACTCGGTGCATGGTTCAGCGGGCGCCTTACCCGATGGGATGAGTTCGACGATTTCGTTGCCTTTAATCACCATCCCGCCGCCGGCGTTATCGGCCAGGATGGCAAGTGGATTCTTTAGCCAGAGTCGGCTCATGGTGCGCAGGCTCAAGTCGAAAAAAAACCCGCCCCGACAACCGGGGCGGGTTTTGGATCAGCCGGAAACGGCCTTATTCGGGCAGTTTGTCGTCAACGCCTTCTACGTAGAATTTCATGCCGGCCAGCATGCCGTCGTCCGCCACGGCTCCTGCGGGCACAACGACATCACCCGCCTGGTTGCGGATAGGGCCGGTGAACGGATGAAGGTCGCCGGACCGGATGGACTCAGCTGTTTTGGTTGCCAGCGCTGCCACATCTGCAGGCATATTGGTGAACGGCGCCATGACGACCATGCCTTCAGCCATGCCGTCCCAGGTGTTGGCAGTACTCCAGGTGCCATCAAGAACCGCCTTGGCTCTGGCGATGTAGTAGGGCCCCCAGTTGTTCACGTTGGCCGTCAGCTGCGTCTTCGGCCCGAAGTGAATCATGTCGGAGGCCTGACCAAAAGCATACAGGCCGCGCTCTGCGGCAGCCTGCAACGCTGCGGTACTGTCCGTGTGCTGGGTAATGATATCGGCACCCTGATCCATCAGGACCTTGGCGGCGTCAGCTTCCTTGGGTGGATCGAACCAGGTGTACACCCAGACCACTTTAACTTTGATGTCCGGGTTGACCGAATGAGCGCCCAGCAAAAAGGCGTTAATGCCCCGGACAACTTCGGGGATCGGGAAAGAAGCGATATAGCCGATGGTGTTGGTCTTGGAGACCTTGCCCGCGATCACGCCCTGCACGTAACGACCCTCATAAAAACGTGCGACGTAGGTCGAAACATTATCCGAATCCTTGTACCCCGTGGCATGCTCAAACTTGACGTTCGGGAAGCGCTTGGCCACTTTAAGGGTGGGCTCCATGTAGCCGAACGAGGTGGTGAAGATCAGTTCATGTCCCGTCTCAGCCAGTTTGGCGATCGCGCGCTCGGAGTCTGGTCCTTCAGGGACGTTCTCCACATAGGTGGTTTGGACCTGGTCGCCAAGTTCCTTTTCCAGCATCAGCCGGCCCTGATCGTGGGCGTAGGTCCAGCCATGGTCACCCGGAGGGCCAAGATAAATAAACCCAACTTTCAGTTTGTCAGCCGAGGCGGTCCCGGCGGTCAGCGCCAAGGCGCTCGCGAGCGCGATGGCAGTCAGTTTCAGCAGTTTTTTCACGTTCACGTTCCTCTAAATGGGTGATCAGAAATCACAAAAATTTCTTCATTATCGGTCAGCGCTCGGCTCTGAATGGCCTGCCCAGGCACGCCGGGGCATTCAGCCGGATCCGCGTCGCATCGCGTGAGATCAAGACTAATACAACTATGGTCGCAATGTAAGGGAGCATTGACATAAAGGAGGCCGGAATCCCGAGACCGGCCGCCTGGGCATTGAGCTGGAGGATGGTAATTCCGCCGAAAAGCACCGCGCCCAACAGTACGCGGGTGGGACGCCAACTAGCAAAAACCACCAGCGCCAGCGCGATCCAGCCGCGACCGGCAGTCATATGCTCTGCCCACAGCGGGGTATAAACCAGCGACAGGTAGGCGCCGCCAAGTCCGGCCATTGCTCCACCGAAGGCAACGGCGGCGTAGCGGATTGCAATCACGGGATAGCCGATCGCATGGGCCGACTGGTCCGAGTCGCCCACGGCGCGCAGGATCATGCCCCAGCGGGTGTGTTTCAGAAACCAGTGGGTGAGGCCGAGTATCAGAATCCCGACATAGACCAAAGGGTCGTGACCAAACAGCAGACGTCCCACGATCGGCAGATCCGTCAGCACGGGGATATAGATCGCCCGTATCTGTTCAATCGTTTTGCCAACATAATCCAACCCGACCAGCGCCGAAAGCCCGGTGCCGAAAATCGTGAGTGCGAGACCCGTGGCCACCTGGTTGGAAAGCAGCGAAAGTGTCAGTACCGCAAAGATCATGGATGCCAAAAGCCCTGTCAGCACGCCGACGGCAAGACCGAGCAGTGGCTCCCCTGTCAGGGTGACTGCGGCAAAGCCAAAGACGGCGCCGATCAGCATCATGCCCTCGACCCCAAGGTTGAGGACGCCGGACTTTTCGGCCACCAATTCGCCGGTTGCCGCGAAGACAAGCGGTGTGGCCGCTGTCATCATGGTCATAATCGAAGCGATAATGAGTCCCGTCATGCGGTGTTGCCTCTGGTCCTGACCCGGGTCAGTCGATAACGCGTCAGAAGGTCAAACGCCAGCAGGTAAAAAAGAATAATGCCCTGAAAAAGTCCCGTGACCGCCTTGGGTAGACCCGCCGAGATCTGAGCGCTCTCACCGCCGATATACGTGACAGCGATTACGGTACCGGCCAGCAGCACCCCGACGGGATGCAGCCGGCCGAGAAAGGCTACGATGATCGCAGTAAAGCCATAGCCTGGCGAAATTTTTGGCATCAACTGCCCAATGGTCGATGCCGCCTCCATCACGCCAGCAAGACCCGCAAAGCCTCCGCCGACCATCAGCGTCGTCCAGACCATCTGGCTGCTGCCGATGCCGGCATGACGCGCGGCAAGTGGTGCCGAGCCGAAAACCCTGATCTGAAATCCGAATCGGGTCCGCATCATTACAAACCAAACGCCAAACGGAATCAGGACTGCAATCAGGGTGCCAAGGTGTACCCGGTAGCCCGGGAAAAACATCGGCAGCAGGGCGACATCCGGGAACATGCGGGTACCGGGAAAGCCCCAGCCCTGCGGATTGCGCCATGGCCCCTGAACCAGATGGACCAGCAGCAGTTCGGCGACATAGACCAGCATCAAAGAGACCAGAATTTCATTGGCGTTAAAGCGTGTTTTCAAAAGGGCGGGCATCGCAGCCCAGGCCATACCGCCGAGGATGCCAAGCAGCATCATGCAGGGCAGGATGAGTGGGTTGGTGCTATCAAAGAAATAAACTGCCGGCGCACTTCCCAACAGTGCGCCGGCAATGAACTGGCCTTCTGCGCCAATGTTCCAGACGCCTGCCCGAAAACCCAGCGAGAGACCCATACCGATCAGGATCAAAGGACCCGCCTTGACCGCAACCTCACTCAACCCTGACCAGGAAGTGAGCGGTTCAATAAAGTAGATATAAAGGGCGATGCCCGGTGACTTGCCCATGACAAGAAAAATCAACGCGCCGGTGATTGCCGTGAGCACAAGCGCCAGCAGCGGCGATAGCCAGGAGGCATAGGCAGACTGCGTTGCCCGGACTTCAAGCGTGAACATGGGGATCCGTATCCGAGCTGGGACGGCTTGCTCCCATGAGCAGGCCCACCGCTTCGGTAGTGACCTCGCCAGTGGGTCGGGGGGCAGACAGCCTGCCTTGCGAGATGACTGCTATGCGGTCACTCAGGGCAAAGATTTCGTCAAGGTCCTGGGAGATCACCAGGGCGCCTGCGCCGGCGCTGATCATCTGCTGGATCTTCTCGTGAATGGCTGCCGCAGCACCAGCATCCACACCCCAGGTGGGTTGCGAAACGACCAGCAGCTGCGGGCCCTGCAGAATCTCTCGGCCCACAATGAACTTCTGCAAGTTGCCCCCGGAAAGACTGCTGGCCAGTGCATCGGTGCCGGTCGCTTTGACATCAAATTTCTCAAGAATCTCCTTGGTGTACTGACCAACACCCGGCCAGTCGATGATTCCCCGGCTGACAAAGCCCATGCGAAAAGCCGAGGTGAGAAAACTGTTCTGTACCAGGGTGAGATCCGAAACGGCTGCCTGGCCCATCCGTTCTTCGGGGACAAAAACAGCACCGAGTTGGCGCCGGGCCATGGGCCCCAACCGGCTGGCATCTGTCTCAAGAAGCTCGATTTGGCCTGCCTGCGGCGCTCCGGTTTCTCCTGAGAGCGTGTTCATGAGTTCGGTCTGGCCGTTCCCGGCAATGCCGGCGATACCGAGGATTTCCCCAGCGCGTACCGAAAAACTGACGTCACTGATATCGGTGCCATGTGGCTCATCGGAGCGAACTGAAAGGTCGGTGACCTTAAGGCGCACCTCCGACGTGGCAGCGGCGCTATGGCCTTTGGCTGATTCCACCCGTCGCCCGATCATTTTCTCGGCCAGCGACTGGGTCGTTTCTTCTGCTGGATTGCAGTCATCAACCCGTTTGCCGCCACGGAGGATCGTGGCCCGGTCGCACAACGATCGCACCTCTTCCAGTTTGTGGCTGATGTAGAGGATGGATCGGCCCTCGCTTGTAAGCTGGCGCAGCGTTTCAAAAAGAACCTCGGTCTCCTGGGGTGTCAGGACCGAAGTGGGCTCATCCAGGATCAGCAGGCTCGGGTTCTGTAGCAGACAGCGGACGATCTCAATGCGCTGGCGTTCTCCCATCGACAGGTCGTAGACATGTCGATCAGGATGCAGGGTCAGCCCATAGTCCTGCGCCGTGGTTTCGAGACGGCCCCGCAGTTCATCAAGGTTCTGCGGCGGCAATGCCAGAGCTACGTTTTCTAGTGTGGTCATCGATTCAAAGAGGGAGAAATGCTGAAAGACCATGCCGATCCCGAGTGATCGGGCACTGGCCGGGTTGTCGATGGTCATCTCGTCGCCGCGCCAGCACAGAGTCCCTTGATCGGGACGCAACACGCCGTAAATGATTTTTACTAGCGTGCTTTTGCCCGCGCCGTTCTCCCCGAGGAGCGCATGAATCTCCCCCGGAGCAACTTCCAGATCAATATCGTCGTTCGCAATACAGCCGGGGAATGCCTTGCCGATTCCCTTGAGCTGCAAAAGCGGTTTGTTGTTCATGCCTGATGACCTGTGCTGCAAAGATACGCACGGAGAGCGAGCCCCGTCCTTAGTAGGGAATCTTATCCTCTTTTTTACGCCAATCTTCCATTAACTGATCGGCGGCCGCGAGAGGATGCCTGACCAGCGGTAGCTGCCTGTCGGGCAGCTCCAGGGAAACCTCACGATACAAAGCCGCATCGTCAAAGCCGATACGCGCTGCATCGTCGCGGTCACTGGCAAAGAAAATGGTTTCAATACGCGCCCACCAGATTGCACCCAGGCACATCGGACAGGGCTCGCAGCTGGTGTAGATCGCGGCACCCTCCAGGGAAAAATTCCCAACGTTTCGGCAGGCATCGCGGATCGCGCTGACCTCGGCATGAGCGGTCGGGTCATGATCAGAGGTGACCCGGTTCCACCCCTGACCGATTACCGTGTTATCGCGCACAACCACTGCCCCAAAGGGTCCGCCGGCACCGGCCTCCATGTGCTCTCGGGCAATAGCAACGGCAAGGTTCAGATAGTCTTCGTGGGTATCTTGCGGGTTATCCATGGTGTACCTGGTTCAGGGGTATCGTGCTGGCGGTAAAGGAACGCCGCCGGTCTTGCGCCCTTTGGCAGACCGTCAGGATCTCACTTAAAACGCTCATGGCGATGACGCCGGGTTCCTTGCCTTCAGTACCCTGCTTACCGATCGGGCTGGTCAGCCGCGCAAGTTCCAGATCGTGTAGCCCGTCTTTTCTTAAGGCCTTGCGAAAGCGCCGCGACTTACTCTCGCTGCCGATGAGGCCGGTGTACACAAGATCCGGCCGTCTCAGCAGGATACGACAAAGGTCGTAATCCAGCGCGTGACTGTGGGTCATCACCAGTGCGGCCTCATAACTTCGAAGCTGCTGCGCGCCACCGACAGGATCGAAGCGCTCATCAACGAGGAGATTGGCAGCCTCAGGCACGTGCACACACTGATCCAGCCGCGCATCAAAAACGGTTACCCGAATGGGCAACTGTGAGGCGATGGTGCACAAGGCCCGACCGACGTGGCCTGCGCCAAAGAGCGCGAGCCGCGGACGATTTTCCTGGAAAGACAGCGTGATGATTCCGGGCGAAAAAGCATCGACCAGCGTGTCATCAGTAATCACCACGGGCGATATCTCACAGGCGGCGCTGTCAAAAGCGATCTGAACATGGCCGGTCAAGGCGAGTTGTTGCTGGGCCTTTGCAAGCCATTGCGCCGCGCCAACGTCAATCGGCTCGAGCAGAACCTGCACGACACCGCCGCAGCATTGGCGCATGTCGGGGCCAAGCGCGCACTGCACCGGCGCGCGGGACCAACTGCCCGCGCCTTCGAGCATGGCCCTTGCTGCCTCGATAAGCGTGCGTTCCAGTTCGCCGCCGCCGATGGTGCCAAGGACCGAATCTTTTGTGAGCAGCATCCAGCTACCGGTATCCCTCGGGGTTGAGCCGCGCTCGTGGGCCACCATCGCAAGCACACCGCGCTGGCGGCGATGGACGCAGTCGAGTGCTGCATCGATCCAGTCCGCAGGACCTGGCAGAGCGCTGATCATGAGATGGATGCTGCCGCGCGTTGTCGTTCGTAAACCATTGCGTGCAGCAGCGCTTCCGGGGTCGCGGGTGCATTCAGCTCGGGTACAAATCGGTAACCGCTGATACTGGAGACGGCATCCGAAAGCGCCTGGTGGACCGAAATCGCGAGCATCAGGGGAGGCTCCCCTACAGCCTTGGACCGGTGAACAGTCGGCTCACGGTTTTCCCCTCCTGACCAAAGTGCGATATTCATTTTTGCCGGCCTGTCTGAGCAGGTCGGTATTTTGTAGGTTGAAGGCGCGTAGGTTTTGATTTTGCCGCGCTCATCCCACCACAATTCCTCGTTGGTGAGCCAGCCCATGCCCTGGATGAAGGCGCCCTCTACCTGGCCCAGGTCAACGGCTGGGTTCAATGACTTTCCGGCATCGTGCAGGATGTCCACGGCGGTGACACGGCTTTCTCCCGTCAGTGTGTCAACGATGACTTCGCTGACCGCAGCACCATAGGCAAAGTAGTAGAAAGGCCGGCCCCTGGCTTTTTTGCGGTTGTAGTGGATTTTGGGTGTCCGGTAAAAGCCCGTGGCAGAAAGCTGGACGCGGGCGAGATAGGCAAGCTCCACCACTTCGGCAAAAGGCATTTGCTGATTGCCGGCAATCACAGTGCCGTTTGCAAATTGGACACTTTGTGCATCCACATCGAAATGGTGGGCCGCAAACGAGATCAGCCGTCGCTTAAGGGTGTTGGCGGCATTCAGTGCGGCCATGGCGTTGAGGTCGGCACCTGACGATGCTGCGGTTGCCGAGGTGTTGGGCACCTTGTCAGTCCGGGTTGCCGAGACCTTGATGCTGTCGACCGGCAGCGCAAGGGCATGACTCACGACCTGTGCGATCTTGACGAAAAGCCCCTGTCCCATCTCGGTCCCGCCATGGTTGAGATGGACGCTACCGTCTCGATAGATGTGTAGAAGTGCGCCTGCCTGGTTGAACCACGTGGCCGTGAAGGAAATACCGAACTTGACCGGAGTGAGCGCAAGACCTCTCACCATCAGCGGATCTGCTGCATTCGCCTCGCGAATCGCGCCGCGCCGTGCCCAGTAATGACTACTCTGCTCCAGTTCTTCGACAATCTCATCCAGCACGAAGTCGTCTATCTGCATGAAGTAGGGCGTGATGTTGCGGTCAGCGCCACCGTAAAAGTTGCGTTTGCGTACCGTCAGTGGATCAAGACCTATGGCGCGGGCAATTCCCTCGATAATGCGTTCACCCGCCAGCATGCCCTGGGGGCCGCCAAAACCCCGAAACGCGGTGTTGGAAACCGTGTTGGTGAAGGTCCGTTGGGACCGGATATTCACGGCGGGAAAATAGTAAGCGTTGTCAACGTGAAACATGGCACGGTCATTGACGGGGTCAGACAGGTCTAGCGCACAGCCGCAGCGAGAGGCGAGGTTGCAGTCGACCGAAAGGATCTGTCCCTGGTCATCGTGACCCACTTGCCAGTCGATTCTGAAGTCGTGCCGTTTGCCGGTCAGGCGCATGTCATCGTCGCGGTCGAGCCGGCATTTAACGGCCTTGCGGTTACGCGATGCGGCGACCGCAGCAAGCGCCGCCCATTGGCAGGCCTGGCTCTCCTTGCCGCCAAAGCCTCCACCCATGCGCCGAACTTCTACTGTGATTGCGTGGGCGGGTTGGTTGAGAACTTTCGCCAGGTGCTGCTGGATTTCGCTTGGATGCTGGGTAGAACAGTAAACGAGCATATCGCCGTCTTCCTGAGGCACCGCGAGTGAGATCTGCCCCTCAAGATAAAAGTGATCCTGCCCGCCGCAGTACAGAGTGCCGGTGGTGGTGTGCGGTGCGGCCTGCATGGCTTCACGCCAATCGCCCCGGGCCATGACCTGTTCGTCACTGATAAAGCGATTTTGCGAAAGCGCATCATCGACCGTTAGCACAGGCTCGGCCGGGCGTACCGTCACCTGACCGAGTGCGGCAGCGGCGCGCGCTGCGCGGTGACTGGCGGCGACGACGGCAAAGACCGGCTCACCGTCAAAGCGGATCTCGCCGGACGCAAGCAGTGGCTCGTCCCCTCGACCTGAGGGGCTGACATCATTCTCGCCCGGGATGTCCGCGGCGCAGAATACATCGATGACGCCGGGTGCAGCGCGGACCGCGTCAAGCGCAACTGCGGTGATCGTGCCTACCGCTGTATCGGCGCCGCCGACGGCAAGATGCAGCGTGTCGGCAGGAAGGGGAATGTCATCAATGTAAACCGCTTCGCCCGTGGTGTGCTTGAGCGCGCTGTCATGGGCAAGTGCTGCTCCGGGTGAAGTATTGGCTGCGTTACTCATGGGTGACGGCCTGCAGCTTTTGAGCGGTGGGAAAGAGTTGGGGGAGGGCTTGGCCGCCAAGGCTTCGAAGGCAGCGCTCCAATAGTCCGTGCGCTGCCAATCTGCGGTAGGAGGCACTGGCCCGCATGTCGGAGATGGGAGCGAAGTCCTGCGCCAGCGCCTCACCTGCAGAGGGCAACAGCGCATCATGAACGGCCTGCCCCACCAATGCCTGTTCACACCGTCTGGCCCGCCGCGGGGTTGCGGCCATACCGCCAAAGGCAATACGGACTGAAGTGATGGTGTCGTTTTCAATCGCAAACCCAAAGGCGCCGCAGACGGCGCTGATATCCTGATCGAAACGTTTGGAGATTTTCCAGCAGTGAAAGTGGGCATGTCTTTTTAACGGCACGTTCACGCCCGCGACAATTTCATCGGGCGAAATATCCTGTTTGCCGTAATTGATAAAAAACGACTCGAGTGCGATGGTACGGGTACCATCTGGGCGCGCAAGATCGACAGAAGCGTCAAGCGCAATCAGGGCCGGAGCGAGATCGCCAATCGGTGAGCCGTTGGCAATATTGCCGCCGACTGTCGCCTGCGCGCGGACCTGTCGGGAACCAAAGCGATGCAGCAGCGGGCCCAGATCAGGCGCGAGTTCTGAGAGCGGAGCGATACTTTCAGCAACGGTGACCCCTGCGCCAAGCCTCAGGGTCTCGTCATCTTTTTCGATAGACCGAAGCGCCCCGATCTTGCCAAGATCAATGACACCTTCAAAACGGGCGTGGCTTTTGTTTACCCAAAGACCGACGTCCGTTGATCCCGCGATGAGTTGTGCAGTCGGTACCTCGCTTCGGGCCCGCCACAGGTCTTCAAGCGTTTTGGGTACAACGAATCGGCCATTCGATCCGTGCAGATCAAGATAAGTGCCATCATCCTGCCATTGAAGCAGTGTGCTTTCGGCCTGGGCCTGCAGGGATAAAAAGGCCTGCGGAGTGGGCTTCGTGCAGGCGCTCCTGGCAGCTGAGATGATGGGCCCATAGCCCGTGCAGCGACAGAGGTTTCCTGCAAGGACGTCGTTGATGGTGTCCGTGTCGGCGGCGGCTTGTCCCTTGGCGCAGGCATCGTGCAGGCCCGCAAGGCTCATCACGATCCCGGGGGTACAGAAACCACACTGTGAACCGTGTTCGTGCGCCATCGCCTGCTGCACGGGATGAGGCTCAGGGTCTGCGAGGTGTTCGACCGTGAGGATCTGTGTATTGTCGACCGAGGCCAGCGGAACGATGCAGGCATTCACAGGCTCGTATTGCAATACCCCATCGTGAAGTTTGCCGACCAGCACCGTGCACGCGCCGCAGTCTCCCTCAGCGCAACCCTCTTTGGTGCCGGTGAGTCGGGCTTCGAGCCGGATAAAGTCCAGCAGCGTCTGATGCACATCAAAAGAAGATCGGTGGATCGTCTTGGGGCCAAGCAGGCAGCGGAATTCAGATCTTGCGTTAGCCATGGTCTGGCAAAGCTGGGGTCAGCTGCCCCGATACGTGCTGTAGCCATAGGGCGAGACCAGCAGCGGCACATGATAGTGCTCGCCTGGATCCTGGATGCCAAAGCGCAGGACCACCGTATCCAAAAAGGCGGGTGTGCCGAGGGTTGCGTCATTTCGGCGAAAGTAATCACCGACTTCAAAGCGCAGTTCGTAGGTGCCGACCATAAAGGCTTCACCGGAAAGAATCGGACCGTCATTGCGCCCATCATCGTTGGTGATGCCCTTGCACAGAAGACTGTGGTCATCCTCCAGCCGATAGAGTGTCCAGGCGATCCCGCTGCCCGGGCGACCGGCCGAAGTGTCCAGTACATGTGTGGTCAGTTGTCCCATGATCCCCTCCTTGCGAAGCCCTACCGAACAAGGTGCCGTTTGTTTTTGGCAGTCCTAATCTGCGGGTTTATCGACTGCTTCGCGCCAGTCTCACATAGCCCTCTGCCAGCGTCAGCCAGGACACCCACCAAAACACTTTCAAAGATAATTTGATAATACCGGGAAATCTTCATTAAAGTCTCGGCTAATATTCAAGTCGCACAAATTCTGAAAGATCACTTAGAACTTTTTCTACATGAGCAACGACAAAGCCTATCCAAGAGATCTCGTCGGTTACGGTCAGAGACCGCCTCCCGCGCAGTGGCCGGCAGGCGTCCGTATCGCCGTGCAGTTTGTTGTGAACTATGAAGAAGGGGGCGAGAACTGCGTACTGCATGGCGACCCGGCGTCGGAGGCTTTTCTGTCAGAAATCGTCGGCGCCACACCGTGGCCGGGGCAGCGTCATCCCAGCATGGAGTCGATCTATGAGTATGGTTCGCGGGTCGGGGTATGGCGTCTTTTGGATCTTTTTGCGCGTTATGAGATTCCCCTCACGATTTTCGGCGTGGCCATGGCGCTCGAACGCAACCCGGCCGTGGCAGAGGCCGCAATGGCGGCAGGCCATGAAATCTGCTCTCACGGTTACCGCTGGATTGATTACCGCGATGTTCCGGAAGATGTCGAGCGTGAGCACCTGGAACGGGCCATTGAGATTATTCGCAGTCTGACCGGCGAGCGGCCATTGGGCTGGTATACCGGCCGAACCAGTGAGCGTACCCGAGCGCTGGTTGTGGAAGAGGGCGGATTTCTTTACGACGCTGATGACTACAACGATGATTTGCCTTTCTGGACTCAAGTTAACGGCAAGTCTCATCTGGTGGTGCCCTATACGCTGGACAACAACGACATGCGCTTTGCCACGCCGCAGGGCTTCAACAGCGGCGATCAGTTCTACAGTTATCTTCGAGATGCGTTTGACGTGCTTTATGCAGAGAGCGAACACACCCCCAGGATGATGTCGGTAGGGCTGCATTGCCGATTGGTGGGGCGGCCTGGGCGATTGGCGGCCTTGGCGCGCT
>CENU01023746.1_pt1 | contig 24794 bp, 17 predicted proteins | sample 361331 | NCBI WGS metagenome assembly CENU01 (sample SAMEA2619766, study PRJEB7988) | marine metagenome | isolation source: saline water (ENVO:00002010), including | reverse complement strand
CTCTTGATTATCTATGAGAAAGACAAAGGTGGAAAGCAACTGGGTCCACACGAACTTGTATCACTTATCAATTCAGAGGAAGCAGTGCTGATTGACCTGCGTCCACTTGACGAATTTCGGTCGGGGCATATCTCTGGGGCAATAAATATTCCGCACACTAAGCTAAATTCACGACACGTAGAACTCCAACAACACGTCGACAAAATTGTAGTTTTGGCAGATAAGTATGGCCAGCATTCGGGCAGTTCCGGTAAGCTGCTTTCTGACCTTGGGTATAACGTCCGACGGCTCAATGGCGGAATGGTGGAATGGCGGGACCAGAATATGCCCGTCGTAAAAGGTACATAAAGTGCGCTTTTTAAAAACCCCTCGACCAACCAACATAAACAACATCGAAAGAAATAGCACAAAGTAGATAAGATCAAAAAAAGTGATACAAACTATCAATTGGAGCGAGATCATGTCAGATCAAGAAGATGTGCAACCAGATGCGTCAGCACCCGCGGAGTCGAGAGGTAACGCATCTCCGAGCTTTGCAGCGCAAAGAATTTACCTGAAAGACCTCTCGTTTGAAACACCAAAGGGCGTTGAAGTTTTTCAAAAGCAATGGAAACCGAAGGTTAATCAAGATCTCAGCACCCACTCAGCTCAGTTAGACAAGAATTTGTTCGAGGTATCTCTTCGGCTCACCGTAACTGTAAAGCATGAAGAACAAACCCTCTACCTCATTGAAATAGATCAGGCAGGTATCTTCAAGATAGAAGGGTTAAACGATGAGCAGCTGGCTCAGGTGTTGAATACGACATGTCCAAGTATGCTTTTCCCCTACGCCCGTGAGGTAATAGATAACACGCTGACTAAAGGCTCTTTCCCACCTTTAATGATTCCTCCTGTCAACTTCGAAGCGCTATTTGCTTCAGCGGTCGCCGAAGCAAAAAAGAAAGAACACTCTGATGCTGAGGAATCAGATGACGCTGTCCGACATTAGGGACTTTCTGAATCTGCCGAAGAATATTCTTGGAGCTTCCTTGTAAGTGTATTGCGTCCCCAGCCGAGTAACTCTGCTGCATGCCTTTTGCGACCTCCGGTATATGATAAAGCGGTGTCTATCATTACTCTCTCCAAATCCTGAATAGCAGAAGTCATAATGCCGGTTGAACCTGCCCGAAGTTGTCTCTCACCCCATGAGCGAAGTAATTTTTGCCAGCTACCCGAATCAACGTTAGCCGTGTCATTCTCTTTTGGCTGTAACTCCGGTGGCAAGTCAGACAACAATACCTCTCGACCCGCAGCCATTACGGTGAGCCACCTACATGCATTCTCTAGCTGCCGAACATTTCCGGGCCAGGGGAGGTTTCGGCAGGCTAAGCTCGCCTCTGCTGAGAGACTTTTCGCCTCAACGCTAAGTTCGATCGCAGCCTGAGCAAAAAAATGTGTCATGAGCCGGGGGATATCCTCTCTACGTTCCGACAGTCGGGGCAGGTGAACCCGGATAACGTTAAGACGATGGAAGAGGTCCTCGCGAAAACGATTTTCCGAGACACGTTGATCTAAATCTTGATGAGTCGCGGCAATAATTCTTACGTCCACTCGAATCGGAGTATGCCCCCCGACTCGATAGAACTCCCCATCGGATAGAACTCGGAGCAACCTCGTTTGGGCCTCAGCCGGCATATCCCCGATCTCGTCCAGGAATAAAGTACCCCCGTTCGCTTGCTCGAAACGCCCTTCCCGCCTTTGACCTGCACCAGTAAATGCACCCTTTTCATGGCCAAACAACTCTGATTCGATAAGTTCATTAGGTATTGCAGCCATGTTCAGAGCGATGAATTCTCTACCCTGTCTTGGGCTGTGGTTGTGGAGGGCGCGCGCTACTAGTTCCTTACCAGTCCCAGATTCACCATTTATGAGTACTGTGATATTAGAGTTAGCGAGGCGGCCAATAGCGCGAAAGACCTCTTGCATAGCGGGGGCCTCGCCAATTATCTCTTGCGGCGTAACCTGCTCCGACGATTCACTTGACGATTTCTTTTCGGAGGATATCGCGATACCTCTCTTCACAACTGCAACCAACTCTTCAATGTCAAAGGGCTTTGGCAGGTACTCGAAGGCACCACCGCGATACGCAGAGACCGCACTATCAAGGTCTGAATGGGCAGTGGTAATAATTATTGGTAAGTCAGCATAGGAGCTCTTAATTCGCCGGAGCATTGCCAGTCCGTCTATACCGGGCATCTTTATGTCGGAAACGATGGCATGCGGTTGGTCCGAAACCAATGCACTTAGGACATCTTCACCCTTTTCGAAAGACCGAACCCCAATTCCCGCGCGCGTCAGAGCCTTCTCCATAACCCACCTGAGCGATCGGTCGTCCTCTGCAATCCAAATTTTTGATGATCCATCCATTGTCACACCTTTAATGGTAAATAAATTGAAAATTTTGTCTCCCCGGGTACCGAGCTACATTCAATCATCCCACCATGCCGGTTTATGGCGGTCTGGGCAATCATGAGCCCTAACCCAGCACCCTCACCCGTCCCACTGACCATAGGGAGAAAGATTCGATCTTTGATTGTAGGGTCTATTCCAGGGCCGTTATCAGTGATATCGATCCGACATACCATCCTCTGATGGAGCCCACCTAAAGTAAAACTTTGCTGGACTCGTGTCTTAAAATAAATAATGGGTGTTAATTGCTGCGAACCTTGTAGGGCCCGCATCGCGTTCCTCGAGATGTTTAAAATTGCCTGAATAATCTGCTCCGGATCACCATGTGCGTCAGGGATACTTGGATCGTAATCACGAACCAACGAGATAGAACCTCTTGTTTCTGCATCCATCAGATTTACTACATGATCTAAAACCTCATGAATATTTATCGTCCTCATTTGGGGTAGCTGATTAGGTCCCAGAAGTCGATCAACAAGGTTCCTCAACCTATCTACCTCAGTGACTATGATCTGACAGAATTCTAAAGTTTCGGGACTCATTTCGCGGTCACTTAACTCTTGATTTAGCAATTGAGCAGCACCACGAATCCCACCCAAAGGATTTTTTATCTCATGAGCTAGTCCTCTTATGAGGCTTCGGGAACTGTCTTGGAGAGAGCTGAGCGCTTCCTCACGATTTATACGAATAAACCTTTCAATGGCTTGCATCTCAATGATCAGATATGAGGAATTGTTTGACTGCACCGGCGTTGCGGAATAGTCAATCAAATTATTTTTTGAATCATTGATCTGCACAGACTCGTGTCTTTTGGTAAATGACTGGTTAGAGTAGATGGCCTCTCTCATAACTCGTCGAGATTGTGTAGGATCCGAAAAAAGATTGTAAATTTTATTTCCGCGAAGCTTCGTAAATCCTACCTTTAATATCGCCTCCGCTGCAGAGTTCACATAGACGATACCTAAAGTCTCATCAACTAGTACCACTGCGGTGTTCAAGCTACCCAACAACGATAGGTAGTGTTTGTCTTCGGTCTTATCCAACATCAAGGGCGCTACCCGTGAGCTAATACAAGAAAGATTTTAGGCGAGGAATGTCCAGGCCAAGAAACCCTTAGGGTCGGGCGCAGCAACAGTCTGCGCCCAACTCAGGATCAGAAACACCATTATACCATATGACCCATCAAAATGCACTATTCTGGTGCGTTTTGAATCTCGAAATCGAGGCACAGATTGTCGAGGCTACCAAAGACCCCTCGGTTTTGACGGAAACACGTGAGTGATATCCGTTGTCTGCTCCCATTTTACATTCGAAGTTACAATGCTTATTCTGTATTACAGTGCTTCCTTCGTAGTTTTGATTATTGCTGCTGCCACTTTATAAGGATCAGCATTGGAAGCAGTCCGGCGATCCTCTAAACGACCCTTCCATCCATCCTCGACAGTGCCAACCGGAATTCTGATAGAAGCACCCCGATCAGATACTCCATAGCTAAATTGATCAAACGCCTGTGTTTCATGTTCACCCGTCAGTCTTTGATCGTTGTCGGCACCATAAACACTCATATGCCGGTGAATATTTTCTCCAAAATTATCACAAATCTTGTTGAAAACAGCCTCATCACCGCACTCCCTCATAACGCCATTCGAGAAATTAGCGTGCATCCCCGATCCATTCCAATCTAACGTTCCAAATGGCTTTGGATGGTAGTTAATGGAATATCCATATTTTTCTCCAGTTCGTTCCAGCAGGTACCGTGCAACCCATGTTTCATCGCCGGCTCGTTTAGCACCTTTAGCAAAAACTTGGAATTCCCACTGCCCGGCCGCTACCTCAGCATTGATTCCCTCCACATTTACGTCAGCTTCTAAACAAAGATCGAGGTGTTCTTCAACACAGTCGCGCCCGTAAGCGTTTGCTGCTCCCACCGAGCAGTAGTAGGGACCCTGAGGACTAGGATAACCGCCCGATGGGAACCCTGGTGGAAGTTTGGTGTCGACATCCCAAAGGAAGTATTCTTGCTCGAACCCAAACCAGAAATCGTCATCATCGTCGTCTATAGTCGCTCGGCCATTTGAAGCGTGAGGTGTCCCATCTGCGTTCAAGACCTCTGTCATTACGAGATAGGCATTTGAACGATCTGGATCAGGAAAGATAGCCACAGGCTTCAAAAGACAATCTGAAGCGTCGCCAGGCGCCTGCTCTGTGGAACTGCCATCGAAAGACCACATGGGGCACTCCTCTAACGTCCCACTAAAATTGTTTCGAATTTGCGTCTTACTCCGTAAGCTCTGCGTGGGGGTATAACCATCTAACCAAATGTATTCTAATTTTGCTTTCATCTTCGAGAAATCTCCCAGTTTAAAATTTATTTCAGTTCGGCGTCTCTTCCGCGTCAGGCTCTAGAGCGGCTTGAACAGGAGAATGACCCGATCTAGCGAAACAAAAACACCACTCTTGTGAACGCAAATGCTGTGCCAAGATATCCTTGTAAGCTTTTCAAGACAAAATAGTAGATCAGATGCGGACTTCAATGAGAAAGATTTGACCAATGGCGCAGAAATGCTGCATGTTACAATCAGTAATTGCTCTTAAATGGTGCAATTACAATAAATATGCGCGTTTTTAGTGCATTTATTGTAATAAAGCTTTCAAATTTGCATGAAACTTGTACTATCTCCACACCGATAGTGACGAGACGACTTTACAGAAAAAATCCTCAAAATATGTGGCTAATTTAGATTTTTTTCGTATAATCGCCCCGCCGAAAAGGCGGGCACAACTCTACCAACCCGGGATAATCTACCCAGAGCTAAACAGCGAAGAAACATGTCAAAAAACGATATCAGGAACATAGCGATTATTGCCCACGTTGATCACGGTAAAACCACTTTGGTTGACAAACTCCTTCAACAGACAGGAACCCTCGATCGAAAAAGCATGGGCACCGAACGAATCATGGACTCCAACGCACAAGAAAGAGAGAGGGGGATAACAATCCTTGCCAAGAATACCGCAATAAACTGGAGTCACTATCGGATAAACATTGTCGATACCCCTGGGCATGCTGATTTTGGGGGTGAGGTCGAGCGCGTCCTGTCTATGGTAGACTCGGTGTTGTTGTTGGTAGATGCGGTAGATGGCCCAATGCCACAAACCCGCTTTGTCACTCAGAAAGCGTTTGAAAAAAATCTCAATCCAATTTTGGTTATTAATAAAATTGACCGTCCGGAAGCCCGTCCTGACTGGGTATTAGACCAAGTATTTGATCTGTTTGACCGCCTAGGAGGAACAGACGCACAGCTTGACTTTCCGGTTATCTACGCTTCGGCTTTGTACGGAATAACTGGTCTTGAGCCAAACGATTTAGCAGAAGATATGATGCCACTGTTAGAGTTGATATCAAAGAAAGTAAGTGCGCCGAAAGTAGACATTTCCGGGCCTCTCCAAATGCAGATCAGCGCTTTGGACTACAACAGTTATTTAGGTGTAATAGGGATTGGTCGTATAACTCGCGGTCTGATGGAGCCAAAGATGCAGGTTATTGTAATCGATCGTAATGGCGTGCACAGGAAGGCTCGCATACTCTCCGTGATGGGATATATAGGCCTAGAGAGGGTAGAGGTTGATACAGCTCAAGCAGGTGACATCGTCTGTATTACAGGAATTGAGGGATTAAACATCTCAGACACCATTTGTGCTCAAGAAAAAATAGAGGCACTCCCACCCCTATCGGTTGACGAGCCCACTGTCCGGATGACCTTTCAGGTGAACGATTCTCCATTTGCGGGTCGAGAGGGCAAATACATAACATCACGCAATATCAAAGAACGGCTTGAACAAGAGCTCATGCACAATGTGGCACTTAGAGTCGAGGAAGGAGAATCGCCCGACAAGTTCAACGTCTCCGGGCGAGGTGAGTTGCACCTTTCAGTTCTGATCGAAAATATGCGTCGCGAGGGGTATGAGCTAGGCGTTTCAAGACCCGAAGTAATCCAGAAAGAAGTAGACGGAATCATACATGAGCCGTTTGAGCTTATCGTTATCGATATAGAAGATCAACATCAAGGCGCCGTAATGGAGGAAATGGGCGTCCGTAAGGCGGAGATCCGCAATATGGAACCGGATGGGAAAGGGCGAATTAAACTAGAATTTGTTGCACCATCCCGAGGGATGATTGGTTTCAGGTCGCAATTCCTGACAATGACAAGCGGCTCGGGGATTTTGACCAGCATATTTGATCACTATAACATCGCAAAGACGGGTTTACTGGGAGTGCGAAAGAACGGTGTCCTTGTCTCCATGGTCGCCGGCAAGACCCTCGCATATGCGCTCCATACGCTGCAAGATAGGGGTCGCTTATTTATTGGTCATGGATTAGAGGTTTACGAAGGCCAGATAGTAGGCCTTCACGCCCGTAATAACGACCTTCCTGTAAACCCGACCAAAGCAAAACAGTTAAGCAACGTTCGCGCCTCTGGAACAGATGAAAACTTAATCCTTACCCCGCCAGTTAGACATTCCCTCGAGCAAGCCCTCGAATTTATCGCTGAAGATGAACTTGTAGAAATCACTCCTGAGTCAATCCGATTGCGAAAGAAACTACTTACTGAAAATGCTCGAAAACGAGCCTCTAAAATATAATTGAAAGTACTGTCAACGGATCCTAAGTGACAATATCACAACACAAAAGGTGAAGTGAAAAATTAATAAACCAAATATTTGGACAGAACCTTGGATGCACACACAACAAAAATTTCTTCATGGTATAAGTTAAGCTTGTGATCGGACTAGTTCAACGAGTCACCTCGGCACAGGTGAATGTCGACGGAACCGAAGTAGCAGAAATTAGCCAGGGACTTGTTCTCTTTCTCGGAATTCAAAGAAAGGATAGCGACAACTCCGCTGAGCAAATGCTAAAGCGCGTGCTTGGCTTCAGAGTCTTTTCCGATGAAAGTTGCCGGATGAACCTCTCCCTCAAAGATGTATCAGGGAGCTTGTTGATAGTATCTCAATTTACTCTGGCAGCCGACATCCGAAAGGGACTCCGACCAAGCTTCTCCGGCGCCGCACCATATGAACAAGCAAAGTTGCTTTATGACTACTTCGTCGAGCGAGCCCACACCAGCTATAAAAAGGTTGCAACCGGAATCTTCGGAGCCAATATGGAAGTTTCATTTTGTAATGACGGGCCCGTAACTTTTGTGCTTGAGAGTTGACTGAAGTCATTTTAAGAGCTTAGCTGCGTGAGGAGTCTTTTTTGGAGACCCTGAAATCCGGTATTGCTCATGATCACCATATGAACGTCCGTAGTTGCTACAGAAATGCAACTTTTGATTAAATCCTCTAATTCGTAAAAAACTTGAAAATTTATATCAGCAAGTGACATGAGTTCGGTAGCATCCCACAAAACCTCGTTATTCATGTACCAGAAAACCTGATCTGAGTCCTGAAGTGATGAGGCTAGAGTTTTTCCATGGACGCCTCGGCGCATAGTCGCCGATCCTGGCTCTATTACGGTAATGATTTTTGCACCACCTACCCGTGCGCGGAGCCCTCCAAGAGTGGTGGCGATGGCCGTTGGATGGTGCGCAAAATCATCATAGAGAGTAAACTTGTTCTTTTGAAAAATAATCTGCATTCTCCGCATGACTCCAGAAAAATCACTCAAAGCGGCACAACTATCCTCAACACTCACTCCCACTTGATGGGCCGCAATAATCGCAGACATCGCGTTCCTTACATTATGTAAACCGAACTGGTCCCAATTTACACAGCCACTACTAATTGAATTTGGGCCGTAGGAGTGTCTAACCTCAAAAGACGACATATTCTCCTTAATCAATTGGTATTGCCAGTTACAACCTTCACCAGAATATGAATGTGTCCTGCTCCAACATCCGCGATCAATCAAAGACTGTATAACTTCGTCGTTATCTGGATAAATAATATCTACGTTACCGGGCAACGTGCGAAGCAGATGATGAAACTGAGTTTCTATGGCTGCCAAGTCAGGAAAAATGTCAGCATGATCAAATTCAATGTTGTTAATCACTAAAGTGTTGCTCCGGTAATGAATAAATTTCGAACGCTTATCAAAAAAAGCGCAATCATATTCATCCGCCTCGACCACAAAATATTGCCCGCCCCCCATAACGGCAGATGTTTCATTCTTTATGGGCACCCCGCCGATAAGATATCCTGGATCCAATCCTGCTCGGCACAATATTGCAACAAGCATACTAGCGGTTGTGGTCTTTCCATGTGTTCCTGAAACAGCAATCACGTGCCGATTCGCAAGAATATTTGAACCCAGCCACTCTGGACCAGAGACATAATCTAAATTGCGATCGAGCATTGCCTCCACGCACGGGTTGCCACGAGAAAGAGCATTACCAACAATAACAAGATCTGGTCGGGGTACCAACTGATCAGGTTTAAAGCTATCAAAAAAAGAAATACCCACCTTTTTCAGCTGATCACTCATGGGCGGATAAACCCCGGCATCACTGCCTGTAACGTGATGACCCTGCTGCTTAGCTAGTTGCGCTAACGAGCCCATAAAAGTGCCGCAAATACCGAGTATGTGTATATGCATACTTTTTTCCTTGTGTCATGAAACTCGACTAATAGCTGGCTAGTTACACATAGATTGACCGCCACTCTACAGAGATAAAGATCAGTAACAGACTTAACTACGTAGAGCTTATAATATAGAATCCGCAAAAAGTGGCAATAATGTTGATGAAATTTAAGTCACCTTGCTCAAACTCAGCGAGAACATCCTTATGCAGTTAAAAATATTGCGCATTTACGAGGCCATCGTGCTTCGTAGACCTAGGGTGGTCCTCACCTGCGTCCTCATGTTAACAGGATTCATGGCGTTAGGATTACAACACTTTAAGCTGGATGCATCAGCAGAATCACTAACGCTGGAGAACGATAATGACCTAACTTACTACCGCGATATGGTCGGACGATATGGTAGTGACAACTACCTTATCGTAACCTATAGACCTAAGGCTGGCGATCTTTTCGATGACAAAAACATTGGCCACCTAGAGGCTCTAAGGTACGACCTAAACCTAATTTCCGGGATCATCGGCGTAGTGTCTATTCTTGATCTCCCTCTGCTTTACAGCCCTAAGATTAAATATACAGACTTCAGCGGAAAACTGAAAAACCTTTTGTCCAAAGATGTTAATAAGATCCTTGCCAAAAGAGAGTTTCAGGAGAGCCCGATATACAAAGACACCGTTGTCAGCGAGGATGGGCAGACTACCGGTCTTGTTTTAAATCTGAAATATGATGAGACATTTCTGGACTTAGTAAGACGACGAGATATTCTCAGGACAAAACAAAGCCAAAAATCTCTGACCACGTCAGAATATCAAGAACTCAAGCAGATCAGTGCAGATTTTTTAAGGCACCGCACCAAAGAGGGAACAAGAATAGAGATACTAATTTCTCAGATTAGAGAGGTCATCAATACGCACAAGAAGGAAGCAACGATCTTCTTAGGTGGTCCTGATATGATAACTGCCGACATGATGCAATTCTTAAAGGAGGATCTGACGGTCTTTGGAATTGGTGTCTTATTGTTCATGATTGTTACCCTTTGGCTGATTTTTCGTCAGATTCGCTGGATTGTATTACCACTAATTTCTTGTGCCACGTGCCTTGTTGTAATGCTGGGGCTTTTTAGCTGGATCGATTGGCGACTGACTATCATTTCATCTAACTTTGTCTCTTTGCTTCTAATCATCACACTTGCATTGTCCATCCACATAATCGTCCGTTATCAGGAGCTTTCAAGCCAGCTTGTAAAGACAAATCAGCTAAAACTCGTAAAAGCGACAGTAGCCTCCATGATAAAGCCGTGTTTTTATACAGTTCTAACAACTGCAGTAGCCTTTATGTCTCTAGTTGTTAGTAACATTCGGCCGGTGATCGATTTTGGATGGATGATGACAGTCGGGGTATGTGTCTCTCTCGCTACTACTTTCGTGGTTATCCCCGCGTGTATGATGTTATTTGATCGTTCTTACCCTTCTCCATATGAAAAAACTGTTTCTATCACCCGCATCTTGGCGGTATCGACGGAAAAAAACGGAAGACTTGTATTAGTTCTGTCGGTCTTAATAGGTACAATCACAGCGTGGGGAATAACACAACTTGAGGTAGAAAATCGGTTCATTGACTACTTTCACAGTGACACTGAGATCTACAAGGGTATGGAAACGATTGATACCTCGTTAGGAGGCACCACCCCTTTGGATATTGTAATACAAGCTCCGACGCAAATTGAAACTAAGAAAGGCTTCTCACTTGACGAGACTGACGACTTTGATGACGACTTTGATGATGACTTTGATACCCTCGAAAGTGCGAGGGTGGATCAAAGTGCGCCCCTCGGATACTGGCTTTCTTCCGCTGGATTGGAGGACCTAAGCAAACTACATGCATACCTCGAAGCTCAACCGGAAATAGGGAAAGTACATTCGCTGGCACAACTTTATAAAGTTGCAAATGACTTGTCAGGAAAAAAATTAAATGATTTTGAACTAGCGGTCCTCAGAAAAAATCTACATTCAGGAATTTATGACCAACTTGTGTCTCCATACTATATAGAAGACTTAGATGAAACTCGAGTGCAGCTACGCGCGATGGAAACTAGCGAATATCTACGAAGAGAGGACTTAATTAGGAAGATCAATCAATATCTCACAGAAGAGTTACAGTATAACAATGACGATATTCGTTTGAGTGGTCTCCTAATTCTGTATAACAATATGTTACAGAGCCTCTACACCTCTCAAATTGTTACGCTCGGAGCCGTTTTTACCGGGATACTGATGATGTTCATGGTCCTCTTCAGATCTCTTGTAATCTCAGTAATAGCCATTATTCCAAACCTCCTTGCAGCGATTATTGTTTTGGGCGGTATGGGTATAGCCGGCATACCATTAGACATGATGACAATCACTATCGCAGCAATCACAGTGGGAATCGGGGTGGATCACTCGATCCACTATTTAACTCGTTTTGAAAAAGAGCATCGCCTCGACAAGAACTACATAAAGGCTATGTATCGTGCGCACGCCAGCACCGGAAGAGCTCTATTTTATACCGCCACTACTATAATTGCTGGTTTCTCTATATTGTGTATGTCCAATTTTATCCCATCAATATACTTTGGTCTTCTAACCAGCGTCGCGATGATAGCCGCACTTCTTGGATCATTGACTCTGCTCCCAAAATTAATTTTGTTAGTAAAGCCTTTCACTGTCAACACGGTCATTACAATCTCAAACAAACCAAGCTAGTCAAGATGCGTTACAAGCTTTAATATCGGCGCTATACATATTGGAAAATGTCCTGAGATGAAAAAAAATACAATCCTACTTCTCATCCTAGATGGCTTCGGCTATAACGAGGAAAAAAAGTTCAATGCGATTTCACGAGCTCATACGCCGACCTGGGACTCAATATGGAACTCCTGCCCAAAAGGACTGATCGAAACCTCCGGAACAGCAGTAGGTCTGCCAGAGGGACAAATGGGGAATTCAGAGGTTGGACATATAACATTAGGTGCGGGCAGGGTCATTCATCAAAATTTCTCACGAATAAATAATAGCATACGTGATGGTTCTTTTTCTTCAAATAAAGCCTACTGTGGAGCGATTGACCGAGCTTTGGTTATTGATGGCGCTGTGCATATTCTTGGTCTTTTATCAGATGGTGGCGTCCACTCCCACAGTGACCACATCAATGCCGTTATCGAACTAGCGGCTGCTCGGGGTGCCAAGAAGATTTATCTTCATGCTTTTTTAGACGGACGCGATTGCCCACCGAGAAGTGCAATACCTTCAATTAAGAAAACACAAACACTTTTCCAAACCTTGGGAGTTGGAAGTTTTGCATCTATTATTGGTAGATTTTACGCACTAGACAGAGATAACCGCTGGGATCGGATTGAGGCCGCTTATAACCTTATTACAGATGCGAAGGGACTTTACGTCTCGAAGGATCCAATGACCGCATTGACCGAAGCATATTCTAGAGGAGAAAACGATGAGTTCATCAGTGCAACATCCATACAAAACAGCGGCAAAAGTAAAGTAAAAATCAACGATGAGGACGCTGTAATATTCATGAATTTTCGCCCAGATCGGGCGCGTGAACTCACTCGGGCGCTCGTGAGCGGAAAAGACTTTAAGGGGTTTAAACGTTCGGTGGTGAAGGACATGTCGAATTTTGTGATGACAACTGAGTACGAGGCGGGGCTTGACCAGGCTTGTGCCTTTCCACCTGAAATTTATAAAAATTCTCTAGGACAGTATCTATCAAAAGGAAACAAGCGGCAGCTACGCATTGCTGAAACCGAGAAATATGCTCATGTGACATTTTTCTTTAACGGAGGAAAAGAAACGCCCTTCGAAGGAGAAGAGCGTATTTTGAAAAAGTCACCGAACGTAAGTACTTATGATTTGAAACCAGAAATGAGTGCTCCTGAAATAACAGCTAGTCTTGTCGATGCGATACAATCACAACGCTTCGATGTGATAATTTGTAATTATGCTAATTGTGATATGGTTGGCCATACGGGTGATTTTACTGCGGCAATTAACGCTGTAGAGGCTGTTGATGCTGCACTCTCAAAGACGTTAAGCGCGATAAAAGAAATCGGTGGAGAAGCCCTTGTGACGGCTGACCATGGTAATGTAGAACAAATGTATGATCCGATAATTGAACAACCTCATACTCAGCACACCACATTGCCCGTTCCAATAGTCTATGTAGGTCCCAAGAAGTTCCACTTTCGGTTGGGCGGAAGCCTCGCTGATGTCGCTCCAACAATATTAGCTCTACTGGAAATGCATCAACCGGAAGAAATGACCGGATTATCTCTTTTACACAGGCCCTCCGAGTGAGAAATTTATCGATTTGGTTATTCCTGATTGTAAGCGCACTCTCACTGACCGTAGGAGCGGAAAATCAGGAGCAACTTAATCGGTTACAACAATCAATAGATACATTACAAAAAACTCTAAAAAAAAGTGGCCTCGAAAAAGAAGAAGTAGAGAACGAATTAATGTCGGTAGAGCTAAGAGTAGCCCTATTAAACAGTGCACTGAGAGAATTGGGCGCTGATATATTTAAACTCGAAAAAAAGCAAAGAGAGCTCCAACAACAAAAAGTAACTTTCCAAGTCGGGATAAAAAGTCAGCTCACAGAATTATCATTACACCTCAACGCAGCATACAAGATGGGCGCCCAAGAGCCTGTAAAGCTATTGCTAAACCAAAGAGATCCCAGCAAGTTCTCAAGGATTTTAAGTTACTATGACTATTTTTCCCAATCTCGTACCAAGCAAATCGAAGCATATGAAGAGAATTTAGCCGCTCTCGATCAAGTACTAGTTGCCCTTAATGAGCAAAAAATCGTCCTGGCTCAATCGAAAGTCTCCCTTGCGCAGAATCAAAATGAATTACTTGAACGAAAAAAACAACGTGAGAAAACATTAAAGAAACTGCAACTTTCCCTTGCTAGTGACCAAAAACAATTAGACCAGTGGCAAAAACAACGCTCGCGTCTTCAACGGCTTTTATTCTCCGTCGAGGAATCCTCTCGAGAATTTGCTCTGCCTAGTGATTATGTATCGATGTCTTCTCGGAAGGGCAAACTGAATTGGCCTGCGAGTGGACGTTTAGAAAAGCGCTTCGGTAATATCCGAAGCGGCTCCCTAAGATGGGAAGGTTGGCTGATAGGTATTGAAGCTGGGACTCCCGTGAGCTCGGTTCATCAAGGGCGAATTGTTTTTTCAAATTATCTGCGTGGCTTCGGGCTTCTGATCATCGTAGATCATGGCGATAGCTTTATGTCTCTCTATGCTCATAATCAAGAACTTTTGAAAGATACTGGAGAATGGGTGGATACAGGAGAAATACTCGCTCACTCAGGTGATAGCGGCGGTCTTAATAAACCTGCTTTATATTTTGAAATACGTCAAAATGGGAAGCCTCGAAATCCTAAAAAGTGGCTTAAATCAAATTAGGAGATTCGATGGTTTTTTTATTTATTAAGTCCCACTTTTAAGTGAACATATTCAAAGGGAGCATTTTCAGTGTTTGCTTCCCGTTAAGAAATTAAAAATATCTCCGTCAAACCCCTTCGAGGTAAGAGAGTATAAAATGAAATTTGCTAAAAAAGTTTCGATACTTTTCCTATATTTGCTGACTGTTTCATCTTCGACAATATCAGAAGAACAAGAGATATCTGATCTCAATACTTCTCGGACAAAGTCAGAACATAGTCGTTTACCTCTCAAAGAGCTCCGAGCATTCACGCAAGTTTTCGAACAGATTCGTCAAGGATACATTGAAAAAGTTGAGGACCAGCAACTTCTACAAAATGCTATCACCGGAATGCTATTAGAACTAGATCCTCACTCCGCTTACCTTTCAAAACAAGAATATATGAACCTACAGGAAAACACATCAGGTCACTATGGTGGCCTAGGTATAGAGATAAGCGCCGAAGATGGCCTTATAAAAGTGATCGCACCCATCGATAATAGCCCTGCGGAAAGAATGGGTATTCGTGCAGGAGATTTAATTGTTGAAATAAATGGCTCTTCAGTAAGAGGCTTAGCGCTCCCCAGAGCGATCGAACAATTGCGTGGCGAAAAGGGAAGCTCCATTGATTTAAGCGTTTTTCGAGATGGTGAGGACGAACTTCTTAAATTCAACATCATAAGAGACAAAATATATACGAGTGCGGTCGAAAGTCGATTTTTACGGCCCGGTTTTGCTTACATAAGAATCTCGCAATTCCAAAAAGATTCTGGCGAGGATTTTGTTGAGACGTTAAAAAAATTAAAGGGTGAGAGTTCTAACAACCTGAAACTTCTTGGTCTCATATTAGATCTTCGAAATAATCCGGGCGGTCTTGTTCCAGCAGCCGTTCAAGTCGCCGATGCACTACTGGACAATAGAACAATTGTCTATACAGAAGGCAGGATGGTAAGTGCAAATGTTTCATTTAACTCTAACCCCGGCGATCTTATCCCGCAGATTCCTATAGTAGTACTGATAAACGGCGGTAGTGCCTCGGCATCTGAGATTGTTGCAGGAGCTCTTCAAGACCACCGGCGAGCAGTAATAGTAGGTACCCAGAGCTTCGGTAAAGGTTCTGTACAAACTGTGCTACCGCTCGGTGACGGCAGGGCAGTTAAACTTACCACAGCAAGATACTTCACTCCGAAAGGACGATCAATCCAAGCACAAGGAATAGAACCGGATATCATCATCCCAAAAGTGAATAGTCAAATCCCCATACAAAAGGAACGTTTGCGCGAAAGCGATTTAGAGGGTCATCTAGCAGTACAACAACAACTCGATAAAGCATCTGCAATTGAGCTTGAAGATTTAAATAACGACAACCAACTCAAAGAGGCTCTAAACATACTCAGAGGTTCTCGTCTTTTTCGAACCTCTGGATCAGAGACATAATTTTTAAAGGTCATCTGTCTCGAGTCGATCAACCTTTTGGAATCCTCTCGGTAACTTATGTCCGCGCCGCCCGCGTTCCCCAATATAACTGGTCAGATCTTTATTCTTCATGTGAAGATAACGCTTTCCTGAATGCACAAAAAGAGAGGCTCCCTGACGGACTATTGCATAATCTACAACATATTCTTCTCTATTGACTACTCGTGATGCTGGAATATTAATTATTTTAATTCCTTTTCCTTTTGATAGAAATGGAAGCTCACCAACAGGAAAAAGAAGTAGTCTGCCAGTACTACTCACCGCAGCTATTAATGATGTTTTATCTGAGATAAATTTCACACTTAAAATTTGCCCACCCGTGGGTATTGAAATAACTGCCTTACCCGAGCGATTTTTTGTACTCAGCATCTCTAGCGAGGTAACAAAACCATACCCAGCATCACTGCCTAAAAGGATTTGTTGGGAATTTGTTCCCATGACAACGTCACAAAAATGCGCGCCGCTAGGTGGATTCAATCGACCAGTTATCGGCTCCCCTTGCCCCCTAGCTGAAGGCAGTGAGTGGCTCGCCAGAACGTAGAAACGTCCGGTGCTATCTAAAAATAATACATTTTGATTGCTTCGCCCCTTCGCACTTGCGAGAAACGTATCTCCAGCCTTGTAAGACAGAGTTTTAGGATCCAAATCATGTCCTTTTGCGGAACGTATCCAGCCATGTTTCGATAAAACAACTGTTATTGGATCAACACTGAGAAGATCTCGCTCACTGAATGCCTGTGCATTGCTGCGCTCTACGAGAGGTGAACGACGCTCGTCACCAAATTCTTGTGCTAAAGATTCTAACTCCGCTTTCACTAACTCCGTCAGAAGGCGATCCGAATCTAACAATTGCGTAAATTCGTGCTTTTCAGCATCTAAGGTCTTTTGCTCTGCCCTAATTTTTAGTTCCTCCAATCTGGCTAATTGACGAAGTTTTGTCTCCAAAATGTAGTCTGCTTGAATCTCTGTCAACGAGAATATAGAAATGAGTTCTATTTTAGCCCTTTCACTGTTTCGAATAACGGTAATGACTTCATCAAGGTTAAGAAAAGCTATCAGAAGTCCTTCAAGCAGATGAAGACGCCGTTGAACACCATCCAACCTATGACTAATGCGACGACGTGTCACGCCAATTCTAAAGTCTGTCCACTCTCTAAGCACCCTCGACAAACTCATCACCCTAGGACTTCCGTCAATACCAATAATATTTAAATTTACCCTATGAGTTCTTTCTAAGTCCGTGGTGGCAAAGAGATGATCCATCACTGCCGTCACGTCTACTCGATTTGAGCGGGGTGAGATCACAAGACGGATGGGGTTCTCATGATCCGATTCATCCCTCAAATCGTCTATCATCGGTAGTTTTTTAGCACGCATTTGACTCGCAATTTGCTCTAAAATTTTGGCACCAGATGTCTGAAAAGGAAGCGAACTTATAATAATATCACCATCCTCTTGGTGCCATTTGGCGCGCGTTCTCAGAGATCCCCTGCCATTTTCATAAACTTCCTTCAAATCAGCGGGCGAGGTTATAATCTCTGCCTCTGTTGGGAAATCAGGTCCTTTTACGAAAGCCATCAAATCATCTGTGGTTGACTCGGGGTTATCAATCATATGTATACTTGCAAACACAATTTCACGCAAATTATGCGGAGGAACATCTGTAGCCATGCCAACAGCAATACCGGTCGTTCCATTCAAAAGAACATTCGGAACGCGTGCGGGCAGCAATTCAGGTTCCTCCAAAGTGGCATCAAAATTAGGTTTCCAACTTACGGTGCCTTGAGTCACTTCCGACAACAAAACTTCGGAATATTTAGATAGTTTAGATTCAGTATATCGCATAGCCGCAAATGACTTTGGGTCATCTGTCGATCCCCAATTACCCTGACCGTCAACTAAAGGATAACGATAAGAAAATGGTTGGGCCATCAGTACCATAGCCTCGTAAGCTGCGCTATCACCATGTGGGTGGAATTTACCAATCACATCACCCACCGTTCGGGCCGATTTTTTGTGCTTTGCTGTCGCTTTGAGGCCAAGCTGACTCATCGCATAGATTATTCGTCGTTGAACAGGTTTTAATCCATCTCCGATATGAGGTAGGGCTCGATCTAGAATCACGTACATTGAGTAATCAAGATAAGCTTGCTCCGCATAGGAGGCAAGCGCGCGCGTTTCTTCTCCTTGATCATTAAATGTAATGATTTTACTCATCAGCTTGCTCAACACTAAAATGATTAAAAGTTGTTAGCATCCGCTAATTTTCCTTTTTTTTCCAACCAAGACCTACGATCCGTGGCCCGTTTCTTTGCTAACAACAGATCCAGCATTGAGTTAGTCTCGTCGCCATGTTTTAGAGTGAGTTGAACTAAACGGCGTGTGTTTGGATCCATAGTTGTTTCGCGGAGTTGTAATGGATTCATTTCACCCAGACCTTTAAACCTTTGAACGTTAATTTTACCCCTACTATTTTCGGCCGTAATACGATCAATTATTACCCTTTTCTCTCCCTCATCAAGCGCGTAGTAGACTTCTTTGCCTTGATCAATACGAAAAAGAGGTGGCATAGCGACATATACATGGCCTGCCCTTACTAGTGAGGCAAAATGTCTAACAAACAATGCGCAAAGTAACGTAGAAATATGTAGTCCATCAGAATCGGCATCAGCTAAAATACAAATTTTGTGATACCGCAACGAATTAGTGCACTCACTTGCGGGATCTACGCCGAGAGCAACGGATATATCGTGCACCTCTTGAGAGGATAGAATCTGTTGCGAATCTACCTCCCAGGTGTTGAGGATTTTTCCCCTCAAAGGCATGATTGCTTGGGTATCTCTGTTGCGAGCCTGCTTTGCCGAACCGCCAGCCGAGTCTCCTTCGACAAGGAAAATTTCACAACGGTTTGCATCAACACTCGCACAATCTGCCAATTTTCCTGGAAGTGAGGGCCCTTGAGTTATCTTTTTCCGAACAACCTTCTTACTAGCACGAATTCGACGCTGTGCGCTTGAAATGCACAGATCTGCTATCTTTTCCGCTTCCTCAGTGTGCTGATTGAGCCATAAGCTAAAGCCATCTTTGACCACTCCAGATACAAAGCCAGACACCTCTCTAGAGGACAAACGATCTTTCGTCTGCCCAGAAAATTGAGGGTCCAAAAGCTTTACTGACAGCACAAAACTGCATCGCTCCCAAATATCCTCCGGAGCTAATTTAATACCCCGTGGAATTAAGTTCCTAATTTCACAGAACTCTCGTAAAGCCTCAAGGAGACCTAAACGCAATCCATTAACATGAGTTCCTCCGTGTGGCGTTGGTATCAGGTTCACATAGCTTTCTTGCAACAAATCGCCCCCTTCGGGGACCCATTGAACAGCCCAATCTACTCCTCCACCCGGCACCCCAAACGACCCCAGAAAAGGGTTTACAGGCAGTGTTTCACGATCGCTTAGTCCTTTCGCCAAGTAATCCCGAAGCCCGTTTTCGTAGTACCATATCTCCGATTCTTTACTTGCTTGGTCCTCAAAAGAAACGGTTAGACCACCACATAGTACCGCCTTGGCTCGCAAAACGTGACGAAGCTTCGCAACCGAAAATCTTACAGAATCAAAAAATTTGGCATTAGGCCAGAATCGCAAAGAAGTGCCTGTATTACGCCGCCCACAATTGCCGACAATCTTTAAATCTCCTAATTTATCTCCGTGAGCGTAATCAATTTGATAAACATTACCCTCCCGCTTAATTGTTAATTCCAAACGCTTGGACAAAGCATTTACGACAGAAACTCCAACTCCGTGGAGCCCTCCAGAAAACTGATAGGTTTTATCAGAAAACTTTCCACCGGCGTGTAAAGTTGTCATTATCACTTCAACACCAGTGCGTCCTTGCTCAGGGTGCATATCTACAGGCATACCACGCCCATCATCGGCAATTGATAATGACCCGTCCTGATACAAAATTACATCTATTTGACGGGCATAACCGCCCAATGCCTCATCAACACTATTATCGATCACTTCCTGCGCGAGGTGATTAGGCCTGCTTGTATCGGTGTACATTCCGGGACGTTTCCGTACTGGATCTAATCCCGTCAGTACCTCAATATCCTTTGAATTATAAGTACTCACGACGCTTACTGAAAAAATTTAATCAAGATGCCTCCAAAATTAACATCCTACACCACCAAGACACTAGAAGTTTGGGCAGACCCTATTTACAGGAATTATTGATTTTACAATCTTATACCCATAGAGTTTTTTCCAAACGTGCCTCTAGCTGCGACTGCATCTAGGTACCTTATTAGGTAGCTCCATAAAAGCGTCCGGTTTGGTTGCATCTAAATGTATAGAAACAACGTTACGGTATCCTCATCGCTACGCACACTTTCAAACAACCGACATTTTTGGCACAACAAAAAATGTCTAGTGTTTTTCATGTTGCTCCTTAACTTCCACATTATAACGTAAGTCCATCTCTCATGGCCCCCTAGCTCAAAGATGTGCTCTAAAGATACTGTTGCCCACCACTTCAAATTGGGGTCTTAGAGGATTTAGTTGCACTGCGAATGCCTTGTACTAATAATTCGCTAAGGAATAGATTCCATTGCCATTTTTCATCAGGAGCTTGTAAACCCGATAGTTCGCATAGAGCCCATGGAATACTGCGATCTCGGCACCACTCGACTACTTCTGCCATCTGCACATCTTTATAGACACGGATTAGGATATCAATATCGGCTACCCATTGCGGTGTTCTTTGTAATGACAATGCTCGCACCAAACTAGTATACCGGGTTACTTCAATCACCCTCAGCTCGAAGCTACCCGGGTGACCATCAAAAGGAGAAAAACCAATTTCCTCTCCAATTTTTCTGATATTAGGGAGCAGTCTATGCAACCTTCTAAAATTCAGCTCGCACTCCTCATGCAGCATAGCTAGATCGTGTTTTTTCTTCCTTAATTGATACACATTTTCCACCCATTATCTTAACAGTCTTCTTCGCTAACTCTAACATTCCGTAACCTTTGGTTTTGTAACCACAACATGCTAATTGACATCGCGGCACTATTTAAGAAGCCATGTCCAAAAGCGGCCAATGCTTCCTCACAACTCCACACTTGGAAAAGTATATCCTCTCCCTCTGTCGACGATCCATAAACACCCCCGCGACTCGATAAGTCTGCCATCGCACAAAAGAGATACATTTTTTCATCTGTACCGCCACTGCTTACGAAATAATCGCAAATTGGTACCAATTCATCAACAAAAAGTCCTGCCTCTTCCTCAAGCTCGCGAATAGCCGTCGCACGAGGGCACTCTCCAGTCTCAACCATACCCGCCACCAATTCATATTGCCAAGGACTATTTTCATCCTGCAATGCTCCAATACGAAACTGCTCTACAAGTCCGATGGTATCGTTTACAGGATCAAATACCAGAACCCCAACAGCATTACCACGTTGGAAGAGCTCTCGTCGAATACTTTTGCTCCACCCACCACTGAATAAGCGGTGCCGAAGTGTGTAGCGAACCATTTTGAAAAAACCGTCATATAGCGCCTCAGTCTTTTCAATCTTAAAATCGCTCTTAGAAAACTTATGCTTGTGCAAAAAACCTCCGTCTTAAATACTACATTTGCTATCGCAAATTATACGATATTTAGATTTACAATTAAGCTTTGAACAAAATCTATTAAGAAAACTGGCTAACGTTCTGTTAAACTCGTCAATATTTTAGTGTACACCTTAATTCGAGAAAACCGATGGCAACAATCCAAACGATTCGAAGGCTTACCCGAAATCTAACCTATATCTTACTGGGTTTGATAGGAAATGAGGCAGCAGCAGAAAGCCTCAAGGCAATTTATGAAATCGCATTAACGGAGGACGCCACCCTTGCATCGGCGAGCGCAAGCTATAGGGCTGACTCCGAAGCACGTACAATTGCCAGAGCAGGAATACTTCCACAAATCTCTGCGTCGGGGTCTTACACCGACAGTAGCTATGACCAATCTAGTTTTAATGCATATTCAGTTGTTGATACCAAATCCAATACCACCTCTCACCGATATGAAATCAATCTAACTCAGCCCATTTTCAACCTGCCCGCATGGTACAACTTTCAGCGTGGTAGTAATCTAAGCGAGAGCGCGAAAGCCCAATTTGCGTCCGACCAGCAGGAATTCATTCTTCGCGTCACCCAATCATATTTTGATGTTCTGAGAGCTTTCGATAATAACGAGACACGACGAGCTGAAGAAAAAGCGATCCAAAGGCAATTAGAGCAAACTCGGGAGCGATACCAAGTGGGCCTTGTTCCGATAACGGAAGTCCACGAAGCTCAAGCAGCGTCCGATGAGGCAGCTGTCAACAGTTTGGAGAGTAGGGGGGCTCAGCGGATTGCGTTTGATCACTTACAAATCTTAACAGGACGACGACATGAGGCTCTATTTGGGCTTGGAGAGGATTTTGTTCCATCCACGCCAGAACCAGTTGACAGCGATGCTTGGGTAAATTTTGCACTTGAAAATAATTTTAACCTCAAGGTTGCCAAACTGACGAAGCTTGCTGCAAACAATTATGCCAAAGCAGCCAAATCCGAACACCTTCCAGAGCTTACCTTGATTGCCGGTTATGATAAAGCAGATAGAGATGGGTCTGAGAGCGGATCTCAGAAATTTATTGGAAATGATCTCGGGTCATCCAATGCCTTCGGCAGTGAGAGCAATGGATCATCAATTAGACTGAATCTGCGGGTACCTCTATTTTCAGGCGGCATGTTACACGCTCAAAGAAGAGCGGCTGCGCACCTTGCGACCTCAGCCAAGGAGAATTTTATCTCAACGCGTCGTAACGTCATTCAATCAGCTCGCTCTATGCATCAAAACGTTGTCACTGACGTCGCGCGAGTAGGTGCACGGAACCAATCCATAGTCTCAGCCGATAGCGCTTTAAAGGCAACTCAAGCTGGATACGAAGTAGGGACGCGCAACATCGTAGATGTCCTTAACGCGCAGCAGAACCTCTTTCGAGCCCGCCGCAATTACGCGAATGCCAAGTTTGACTTCATAATCTCTATGATGCGCTTGAGGCAAATATCAGGGCAACTTTCACCTGAAGACGTGTACACTCTCGACGGTTGGTTGCGACCGGAGCTACTCATAAGTCGGTGAGACAAAACAAACACTAACTAATTCTGGCATCTTCGATCAGGGTAACCAATCTTGGGAGCGCTCCACTACTTTCTTTTGCCACCCGCAGAGATGAGGCTCCCATCTCTCTACAAGTTTCTGTGTTGGTTAATAGCTCAACAACTGCTATCGAAATTTCAGAAGAGACATTACATATTTTGAGTCCTCGGCAGGCACCTAGAAGCTCAGCGGTCTGCGAAAAGTTATAGAGATATGGTCCACTCAAAATAGGTCTTCCCCACATGGCCGGTTCAATGAGACTTTGACCCCCTACTGGCACAAGACTACCGCCAACAAATGTTATGTCACAAGCCCCATAGTAGCCCATTAATTCCCCCATAGCGTCTAATACAAGAATGTCAAACTCTTCGTCATTTGACATACTACTGCTGCGAGCAACTCGATATCCTCTGGAGACACACATATTAATTACGCCCCCAAAACGCTCAGGATGACGCGGCGTAATTACCAGCAAAAGGTTGATAATTTTTTTTCGTGCATCAGAAAAGGCTTCAAGTACGATCTCTTCCTCTCCGAAATGTGTGCTCGCTGCAACCCAAATTGGACGCTCATCTCTGCCACGTAAGCGGTATCGAAGTTGCTTTGCAGTTTGCCTCAGACTATCCTCTATGACCATATCGAATTTTATATTACCTGTTACCGAAATACGGGTTTCAGAGACTCCAAGTCGTATAAAGCGAGTTGCGTCACCATCAGTCTGAGCCGCTACGCTGGACAGTTGTTGAAATATACACCGTGTAAGAAACGCATATCGCTCATACCCACTTGCAGACTTTTCAGACATCCGTCCATTTGCCAAAACAACAGGTATATTGTTTTTACGGCATAACGAAATTATATTGGGCCATAGCTCTGTCTCCATAATAATCAATATATCAGGCCTGATTCGCTCTAAGAATCGCTCCACCGCTCTTGGAATGTCATAAGGCACGTAAGAGTGGGTTATTGTTTTTCCAAGTTGATCTGAAAATGTACTGTGTATACGTTGAGATCCTGTCGGAGTCATGCAAGTGACGTGTACTCTAAATTCATGGTTAATTGCACAGAGCGCTGTGATCAATGGAGTTGCAGCAACACTCTCTCCAACGGAGGCCGCATGCACCCAAAAGGTGAGTTTTTCATGAGATCTTCCGGAGACAAAGCCCCACCTTTCGCCCAAGCGGATACGATACAGTGGATACCTAAGAGATTTGACTAGCAACCGTATGACAATTGCAGGAGTTAACAAATAAAACAAAAAACTATAAAAAAAGAGCGCGGCTGAGTGACCCCATTTCTCAAACATCAGTAGTTAGCTATCTCTCGCATAAATTACGATACTAGTTGAATCGCTCCGTGATTACACCCTAATATTAGGGACGTCGTCTTAAGGCCAGAATTTTAAAAATCTCATAAAAGCCAAAGCAAACCCTCATTAGTTCGGTGCGAATACGAAACAAAAAGCAGGGTAGGCGTCGATAGAATGGAAATTTTAGCTGATGTGAGTACCCTATTTCTGATTCCATCCCCGTGTCAGCATCGCAAGGTATTGGATTGATTGAGCGGAATCTCAACCCATACAACCACGCTCGCTCAAC
>CENU01032664.1_pt1 | contig 24904 bp, 25 predicted proteins | sample 361331 | NCBI WGS metagenome assembly CENU01 (sample SAMEA2619766, study PRJEB7988) | marine metagenome | isolation source: saline water (ENVO:00002010), including | reverse complement strand
GATAGTTAGTATAATGATACAAAAAAATCATAAAACAATATTAGAAGAAACATCTGAATTGCGTACTAATGCAACAGATCTTTTTGGTAAACTGAGAGATCAATTGTGCAACTCTCTTGAAACATACGAAACTAAATTAAAATCTAATTCGAAGAAATTTCAAAAGGATAGCTGGTCACGTGCAGGAGGTGGTGGCGGAGTTTCCAGTCTACTTAAAGGACTAATTTTTGAAAAAGCCGGAGTGCATACTTCAACTGTATATGGTGATTTACCGCCAGGAGTACTCGAAAAAAGTAATAATTCTAAGCTATCAAATCAATTCTGGGCGTCTGGCATTTCTGTAATAATCCATCCTAAAAATCCGTTTATTCCATCGGCCCATATGAATTTAAGAATGATAATTAGTGAAGACTATTGGTTTGGAGGTGGCGCTGATCTGACTCCGATGCTCACAAACAAACGATCCCAAGAAGATTCGGATACGAAATTATTCCATAAATCTATGCGTAAAGCATGTAATAATCATACGAATGCTAATTTTGAAGTATTTAAGAAAAACTGTGATGAGTACTTCATAATAAAACACAGAAATGAAAATCGTGGAACAGGTGGAATCTTTTTTGATAATTATAAATCAGCAAACTCTGTTGATGATTTAGATTTTTTGGAAAGCGTAGGCCGTAATTTCATAGAAGCTTATTGTGATATCATTGAAATGAATATTAATAAAGAGTGGACGGACTCTGATAGAGAACAACAGCTTTTTTATAGAGGAAGGTATGTTGAGTTTAATCTAATGTATGACAAAGGAACAATCTTTGGACTTAAAACTGGTGGCAACATAAATTCTATATTATCGTCACTTCCCCCACTGGTCAGTTGGTAAATCTATAGAATTCAATAATCCCTCCTTATCAATTAGACATTTTGAACTGAGCCATATCTTTTCAAGTTCAGAGAGAGTTTTGCCAATTACTTTACCATCTTTAAACCCAACCTCAATGAGAGTATTTGCACTAATCGGAAAAATTGGTATGGGTTTATTATCTATATCAATAAATGATTTTGTCCAATCAGTAGGAACAATATTTGAATTAATAAGACATTTTATAAGAAATATTTTTGTTAAATATCTTCCGTGTTTATAAAGATAGAAATCAATTAAATCATCGAATTCATATAATTCAATAACATTAAAATTATAAATTTTATGTATTAAATAAAATTCTTTTTTTGAAAAATTTAGTTCCTTCACAGCATCCATTAATAATTTTTTTTGTAAATTTGGGTCTAAAGCAAGAGCAAAATATATTATTGGATTAAATTCAAAATCTATTTCTTCTTTTATTTGACTGATTTTTTTCTGGTATAAAAAACTATTTATCTGAAAATTTAAGATGCTAAAAAATTTATTTATTGATAAATATTTAATCATCTCAGGGGATTGAATTGATGATATGATTTTTAGCACTTCATCTCTTACCCTATCTTTTGATAAATTTAAAATTAGATGTCGTAATTGTATACAAATTTTTAACTCATCCAAATTAATTTTACGGTTATTAAAAATCACTGCAAATCTTAGAAACCTCAGTATCCTTAAATTATCCTCTTCAATTCTATTACTCACATCACCAATGAAGCAAACTTTAGATTTAAGCATATCATCATATGCTCCCAGTGGATCTAGAACTTCACCTTGCCTTCCAATGTAAAAAGCATTAATTGTAAAATCTCTCCTCTTTGCATCAATTAAAATATCTTTAGTATGTCTGGTATCTGCATTTCGACCATATGATTTTACATCCTCTCTCATAGAGGTGACATGGTAATTGTTGGTTTTACTTTTGAAGGTTATGCAACCATATTTTTTTGCATAATCAATTAAACTGAATCTTCCATTACTAGATAATTGCTTTTGTATTTTTTCGGAGTCTATATCAGTAACAAAATCAACATCACTGAATTCTTTACCCAATAAAATGTCTCTCACTGCACCGCCAACTACCCATAAATTTGCACCAATATTCTCAAATATTTTGAATAAATATAAGACGTCTTCGTTGAAATGATGAGTAAGATCTATCTGTTTTATAATTTTAATTTTATTTTTCTGGGCTTGTCCCATTAAAAACTTTGCTTACTCTTGAATAGTTCCAGAAATAATCTCACCATTTTTAATGTAAGGTGGCGAGTAACTTTTATTTATGTTTTTACCGGAGAATATTGGGTTTATGTAAAAAAGAATAATGGATATTGATAATCCAATAATTAACAAAGTTGAGAACTTCTGTGTGAAAATCTCTTTGGTGTTTTTCCTATTGGGCAGAAGTGAGTTAAGTAGATAAAATATTATAAAAGGAGTCAAAATCAAAAATAGATGGAAAATTATTAGCTTTATCATTATTGAAATAACCTTTCAGATAGCGCTTTCAAAAGGCGCGCAGTTGCCCCCCATATGAAATAGTTATCATATTCATAGACAAAAAAAGTCCTATTGTCGCCATTGATTTCTTTGTTCATCAACTGTAAATTGTTTGTGTCAGCAATAAAATTTAATGGAAGATAAACCAAACTCTCAACTTCATCATTATTCAATTTTGGAACAAAGTTACTGCTAATTGAAGCTACAACGGGCAGTATCATGAAATCTGTTCCCGTAGTTGTTATATCCAGATAGCCCAAATGCTCAATTTTTTCTCTCGAAAGTCCAATTTCTTCATTGGCCTCTCTGTAAGCAGTATCAACAGGACTTTCGTCTTTTAGGTCAACTTTTCCTCCAGGGAATGATATTTGCCCTGCATGTGATGGTAAATTATTTGATCTCTGAGTAAGTATTATTTGAATTTCTTGATTATTGCGAATGAGAGGAATCAAAACGGCAGAGTTTCTATATTTTTTACCATTAATTATTGAATATAATTTATCATCATTTCTATCGGTAAAAATTTTTGATTTATATGTTGGAATATCTTTTATTAATTTTTCAGTGTAATTCATTATGTAATTTTCAATTATTGTTATCTTTGATGGATTCTATTGCGAAAAACTCCTTATCACTCCAAAATCCAAAACAACATGTATTATCAATTTCATGATAATTACATAGATCGAAGAGGTCAAGAGCGCATGATCTAGTGAAATATGCTTCAATATTATCCCTAACTGTCACATATGGAATTATGCCATAATTTATCTTATTATTTAAAAATCTTATCTGTTTATTTGAATTTAATGTTAATTCATCACCTACATTTGTTTGAAGGTATATAACAGCATCATCTTTCTCACCTTTAGTCCATATAGTTGTAATTTTAAATGGAACGTCTTCAACAATAACCTGCTCCTTTTCATATGGCGTCGTAATAAAATATTGACCAACATCATTCAGCCTGAGATATCTCGAAAAAAGACAGACCATTGGATGTCGTTTAATTTCAGTTCCCTTAAAAAACCACTTACACTCTTTATCAATAAAGAATTTTGGGGATGTTTCAGCGTGATTGATTTTATTAGTTTTACTCAATTTAGATTAATCAGGGTAACGTTTAATAATTATTTTTGAACTATCTTCAATTATATTAGTTTTGATTTCTCTATACAATACCCGATCATTTTTAACAGGTCCTGCAAAAATAATTTCTTTTCCAAACATTCTTTTAAAACCAACCTTGGAATAATAAGATAGATCACCTACGAGGATGATTATATTATGATTCGCCTCATTGCATTTATTCACACTATAATCTATCAATTTGACGCCAAATCCACGTCCCCTATGATCTGGATGAATTACAATTGGACCTAACAATAATGCAGGAGCATTATTTACTAAAATTTCCCAATATCTCACAGAACCGATGATATGATTTTGATCAACCAAAACAAATGAAATATTAATTAAGTGCTCTCTCTTTTCTCTGTATCTAAAAGCACTTTTTGTATATCTACCAGGACCAAATGTTACAGAGTGTAGATTGTCAATTTCAGGAGCATCATCTGATCTTTCAAGCCTAATTTCAGGTTCTGACTTAGAATTATTTTTCATTTTGCTTACATTTTTTTATAAGAACATGATATATTTAAAAAATTATTAGATTAAAAGAAGACAAAATACTAGTAATATTTAATTTTAAGGTGACAGTTTATGGGTAGATTAGAAAATGGTGTTTGGATTGACCAATGGCATAACACAAAAGAAACAAAAGGACGTTATGTTAGAAAACCTTCAATCTTTCGAAATTGGATAACAGTTGATGGAGAAGCGGGTCCCACTGGAAAAGGTGGTTTTTTAGCTGAAAAAGATCGATATCATTTATATATATCTTGGGCTTGCCCATGGGCACATAGAACACTAATTTTTAGGGCAATCAAAGGCCTCGAGAATATGGTATCTATCTCAGCAGTGAATGCCATTATGCGTTCCAAAGGCTGGACATTTGACAATGGCTATGGCGTAATTCCCGATAATATTAACCATTCAAAATATTTATATGAGGTATACCTCAAAGAAGATAACTCCTATTCTGGGCGTGTTACAGTCCCATTGCTATGGGATAAAAAAACATCAACAATAGTGAATAATGAGTCAGCTGATATAATAAGGATGTTTAACTCAGCATTTGATAATATAGGAGCAAAGGAAGGTGATTATTACCCCGACAACCTGGCAGATAAGATAGATAATATGAATGATTTTATCTATCAAAATATCAATAATGGTGTCTATAGATCTGGATTTGCAACAACTCAGGATGCTTATGATGAAGCAATTGAAACTTTATTTTCAGGATTAGATAAGTTGGATCATATTTTATCAAAACAGAGATACCTCACAGGCAACATAATAACAGAAGCTGATTGGCGCCTTCTTCCAACGCTACTAAGATTTGATAGTGTTTACCATGGGCATTTTAAGTGTAATAAAAGAAAATTAAAAGAGTATGATAATCTCTTTAATTATACCAAAGAACTATACCAGTTTCCTGGTATTAGCGACACTTATGATGATAAATATAGTAAGGAACATTACTATGGGAGTCATGAGACTATCAATCCAAGCGGAGTAATTGCCCATGGACCAGAATTTGAATTCGATCAACATCATAATAGGGCATAAATAATATATGACTGAAGATAAAAATATTGTTCTATTTGGCGCAGGTTGTTTTTGGCACCCACAAAAAGTCTACCACTTTACCGATGGTGTTTTGGAAACAGAAGTAGGATACGCAGGTGGTTCCAACCACAATCCCACATACGAACAAGTTTGTTCTGGTCTTACGGGACATGCAGAAATAGTAAAAGTTAAATTTGATGATTCAATCGTAAAATTCGATGAACTATTGGATATTTTCTGGAATATCCATGACCCTACGCAAATAAATAGACAAGGCGTTGATATTGGGACGCAATACAGATCATGTATTTTTACTAATTTCGATCCATACCTCGATATAATAAAAAAATCAGTTGAAGATATGAATAACTCAAAAAAATATTCAAATCCTATATCAACCATTATTTATGACACGATAAAATACTACCCTGCCGAGGACTATCATCAAAAATATTTATTTGGTAACGCTCTGTAATATGAAAAATTAATCTATTAAACTCGTAAAATATAGATACAAAAATGATCATTTCGCATACATCAGATATACATCTGCCACTAACTTTCAAACCAACTATTTCAAGCCTATTCAATAAAAGAATAATTGGATATATCAATCATAATTCCAACAGAAGAAATATTCATAAACTCGAAAATATAGAACTTATACTACATGACATAAAACTAAAAAATAAAACAGGCCATACAATCTTATCAGGAGATATTGTGAACTTATCTCTCGAAGAAGAATTTATTAACGCAAATCAATTTCTAGGTAAATACTTTACTAAAAATAACTTATCAATTATTCCTGGCAATCATGATGCTTATGTGAATATAGAATACAAAAATTCTCTATATCACTTAGCAAATTACCTCGATGAATGTGATCCCTTGAACCAAGAAACTACATTTCCATATATAAAAAAGATTAAGAATATAGTATTAATAGGTATATCAACTGCAGTCCCTTCACCACCCTTTATGTGCTGGGGTAGAGTTTCAAAAGAACAAATAATGAAACTTGAAAAAATTCTCTCTTCAATCGAAAAAGAAAACAATTTTGTATTATTATTTTTACATCATCCAATACACCATTATGGTGCATTTAATCATAAAGGGTTACTCAACAAAGAAGAATTAATTGAAACTATTTCAAAATTTAATATCCATTTAATCATCCATGGTCATTTACACAGAGAGATCCATAATTCAATTCAAATAAAAGATATCTCGGTTCCATGTATTGGAGCACCATCTGGCTCGAGAGATAAAAATAGCGGGCTTTCATACCTTGAATATCAAATAGATAAAATAAATGACAAATGGAATTTAAAGGTATATCGTCGCGAATATAATTATACTGATGAAATGTTTAAGAGTTTGATTTTAAAGGAAGTTTCTTATGATTGATAGAATATCCCCCTTAACAACTAAAATTATTTGCGGTGGTTTTATTCTTGCTATTGCTGTAGGTATCAGACAATCATTCGGATTATTCCTTGATCCAGTAAGTACAACTCTCCAAATCGGACGTGAAACTTTTGCATTATCAATAGGACTCATTAACCTTCTATGGGGAGCTCTTGCACCATTCACAGGTGCTTTATCTGATAAGTTCGGCCTGAAAAAAGTCGCTATATTTGGTGCAATCCTCTACTCTTTGGGTATTTATATTTTCTCAAACTCAAGCCATGGTTATGAACTTATTATTGGAGGGCTAATAGTGGGTGCTGGACTGTCAGGCTTAGGGTTTACTGTTATACTTGGTGCAGTCGGTAAATTCGCTCCACCAGAGAAGAGAGGTACTGCGCTTGGTCTTACAACTATGGGTGGTTCAATAGGAATGTTTCTTGGTATACCAGTATCTGGAACACTAATTGAGTCTACTGGATGGTCGTCTGCATTTTTCTGGTTGGCAATCATATCGCTTGTAATGCTACCTCTAGTATACGGCCTTGTTGATAGCAAAAAATCAAATGATAAAAAAACAAAAGTAGCCTCTGAGGATAAAGGTGAAACGTTAAAAGAGGTACTAAATCATGCTTTTAACTCAAAGCACTTCTTACTGCTAGTATGCGGATTCTTCATATGTGGTTTTCACGTTAACTTCATTGTGTCCCATTTGCCAGCCTTCATAAGCGATATGTCATTGCCCGGCACTGTTGCAACTACAGCTTTAGCTCTGGTTGGCTTTGCAAATATTTTTGGAGTTGCAATAGCAGGGAGGTTAGGTGATAAATATAGTAAAAGTGATGTCCTTGTGGTCCTTTACAGCCTAAGAGCTATAGTCTTTACAATTTACATACTTACTCCAATTACAGCTTCTTCAACGATGATTTTTACTTTCACATTGGGTCTTTTATGGCTGGGTACAGTTCCACTAACTAGTGGTCTTGTTGCAACATTTTTTGGCCCAAAATATATGTCAATGCTATACGGTATCGTATTTTTTGGACATCAATTAGGTGGATTCTTTAGCTCTTGGCTTGGTGGAAAAATTTATGACTTCACAGGTAATTATGATACCATGTGGTGGTTCTCTGTGTTTCTTGGAGTATTAGCAGCATTATTACATTATCCAATAAAAGATAAAGCAATTATTCTATTCGGAAGTAGATAACTATATTCTATATATTCTGCTGGCTGTGTTATAAAAAATATCCTTTTTTGCACTTTGCTGAAGATGATCAGTGGCCTGATTATATGCATCGATTATATCTTTGTATTCACACCAGATTTTTTCAATTGGGAAATTTGAACCAAACATACATCTGTCAGAGCTATATATTTTAAGAACCTGGTTAACAATATCCCTTATGAATATTGGGTCGTTTTTATTCATAAAAGTCCCCAAACCAGATAGTTTTATGATCAAATTATCAAATTCTGACAAAGCTGTCATAAAATCAAACCAAATTTTCATTGAGTCATTAGATAAATCATGTGGCATCCCCGCGTGCTGTAAGATAAATGTTACATCAGGATACCTTGATAGCAATTTTAGTGCTTGATCTTTCTGCCCTTGAAACATCTGTAGTTCAAAAATTGAATTATGTTTAGCTAAGTACTCAAAATTTTTATTGAACAATTGATCATCAATAATATTGGGAGAATGCGCAAATGAATATAATTCTTTTTCATGCCAATGCAGCTGCATTCTGATCCCTCTTGTAAGAGGGTAATCAAATAATCGGTTGAGCATTTCAGGAGCATCTTTATCTAAAAGGTTACAATAGCCGATAAACGCATTTGGCCAACCGGAAGAATTAAAACAGTCATCGATAAATTTTGCTTCATCCAAATATCTGTCTATTGGCCAGTTGCACTGTATATAAACAGATTTTTCTACTCCAAAATCGACAACGTCATCAATGTAATCGTCAATTAAATAATCTTTCTTTATAGATGTATAATCACCAAATATCCTTGGTTGTATTTCGCCTTGCAACCAATCTAGATCTCTCTGTTCCCAAATGTGATGATGACTGTCTATGATAGGAATTTTCATTTGTTCATTATAATTTTTTTATTGATCTGGATGAAACTATATAAAATCTTGGTACCAGAAGCAATAATGAACTAATTATGCCAAAACCAATACCTATCCAAAGACCTACTAGACCATACCCTAGAGAAACTGAGAATACATATGATATTGGCATCCCAAAGAACCAAAAACATAGGGATAATATAATAAAGGGAACCCAAACATCACCAGTCCCTCTCAAAGCCCCAAGTGATACTGCCATCATTGTATCAAATATAAATAAGAACCCAACAAAAAACATTATTTCTTGCGTTAATAATATCACTTCAGGATCATCAAAAAATATATCAGCTATTAATTCCGGATAAAGTATTGTAAATAATGAAACTGGTAATGTTATAGAAAATGCCACAAGAATCCCCATTAGACCAGCTATTTTTGTGTCAGATATATTTTGTCTTCCAACAGCTTTACCTACTCTAATTGATGTTGCACCTGCAACTCCAATTGCACTCATATATATAAGATTCATTATGGTATATGTGGCATGATGAGCGGCAAGTGCCTTCGATCCAAACCAGCCTGCAATAAAAACAACAATGCTAAAAGCTACTATCTCCACTCCTTGCAGAAGTGACATTGGTAATGCAACTTTTCTAAATTTACGCGAGATTGTGTTCTTTAGTGAAAATAAGTTTTCTTTTATTTCATTATAACTTTTTCGTATTTTATATAAATCTTCGTTGCTATCTGAAATCACAAATAAATATATTAATGCAATAAAAAATGCTACCCACCTCAGTATTGAAGAGATAACAATTGCCTCATAAGCTCCTCCTTCAGTGAAAAATCCACCCCAGGATAATATAAAGATACCATTGAAGATTACATTTAATATATTCACAAATATCATAATATACATACCTGCTTTTTGATAACCTATAGACTCTAATATCAAATTTGTTGTGACAAAAAAGAGCATACCCGGGATACCATATGCAAATACAAGCGAAACTCTTGCTCCTTCAGATGCTATATTTGTATCTTGTCCAGTGAGTAAAAAGAAATGTTCAACAAAGTATGCAAGAAAAATTGAAATAAAAGAGAATATAATACTGTGAGCCATGCTTGAATACCATATTCCACCTACGTTAAATTCTTCTTTAGAACCGATTGCCTGAGAGGCTAGTACCACTGTTGCATTAAGAGCACCAATAAATATAACCATTAACGCAATAACCGGAGCAAGACCAATTCCTAAATAGGCAAGTTGCTCTGCGCCAGCCCAGCCAGTCATGATAGCATCAATAGTAACCATAATTAGAATTGAAGTTCTAGCAATTATAATGGGAAAACCCATTCTGATTGTATCCAGATAATTAAATAAATACGGATTCTTGATTTTTTCAGTCTGAAGCATTTAATTAATTTAGTGTTTGAAATATAAGAAGTTTTATTGATCTGAGATTGTACAAATATCGTCACCAACTGTTACATCATCTCCTTCATTTGCTTGAATGGAAATTAATTTCCCATCACAAGGAGCTTCTATTTCAGCTGTGGTTTTATCTGTTTCAATTGTATATAAAATCTCACCCTTTGAAAAATTTTCGCCGGGTTTTTTATGCCATTCAACAATTGTACCATCCTCTACATTCATCCCCATCCTTGGCATTTTTAAAACTAAAGTCATTCAATTCCTCATTTTAATAATTGCAATATACAATTGATGATATCCGGTACGTCCGGAATAACATTATTTTCTAGAATTGGTGCATAGGGAATTGCAACATCTTTGACTGTAACACGTTTGATTGGGGCTTTTAAATACTGAAATGCTTTATCTGAAATTATTGCGGATAGATGACTCGCAGCACTACATACATCCCTAGATTCATCAACAATTACCACTCTTCCTGTCTTTTTCACTGATTCTATAATTGAAGACTCGTCTATAGGTGACAATGATAACAAATCAATTAAATCAATATTCACATCAGACTCTTTTAACTTATCTACAGCTGATAGTGCTTTAATTGTCATGGCACCAATGGAAATAACAGTACAATCACTTCCAGTTCTTAAAACTTCAGCTTTTCCAATTGGCAAACAAAAATCTTCGTCATCTGGAACTTCTTCCGGACGTCCACCCCCAGCAGCTGTTAAATAAAATACTGGATTATCATCGCGGATAGCTGATTTTAATAACCCTTTAGCCGTTCGTGCGCTTGATGGCACGACAATTTTTATTCCACCTAAATTCATTAAGGCTGAATATGGTATATCCGAATGCTGAGCTGCAGCAGATCTTCCACCACCTATAACTGCCATATAAACAATTGGTAATTTTACTTGCCCAGCTGTCATATATTTAAGTTTTGCAGCTTGGTTTGCAATAGAGTCAAAACCTGTATATATAAAATTACCATAGAGCAGATGACAAATTGGCCTATAACCAGCAGCGGCAGCTCCGACTGCCATACCTGTCATGACGTTTTCGCATATCGGTGTATCCATAACCCGATCTTTTCCATACTTGTCTTGTAATCCAGTAGTTTGTCCTAATAGTGATATGCCAGCATCTTCGCCATATAATATTACTTTCTTATCGCGAGACATTTCCTCATCTAAGGCCATATTTATAGCAGGCATCATTCTTTTTTTTGCCATATTAACTCTCAATCATATGATCCATTGAACTACTAATTTCTGGATCATTACTATCTAATGCGAACCTCACAGCTTCTTCAACTTCTGAATTAACATCTTGATGAATCTCATCTACCTCGATAGCTGTATAATTTTTATTTTTGATTAGTTGTTGTTCCAATCTTAATATTGGATCTTTATCTTCCTGTTTCCATAAATCAACTTCTTTTTGATCTCTGTAAGTGCGTGATAAAAAGGTATATTCAAATTCTACATGACCCCTCTGCCTGTATGTATGAGCTTCGATAAATGTAGGACCCTCTCCACTCCTACCTCGCCTTATAGCATTCGATGAGGCTTGCCAGACATCAACGACATTATTCCCATCAACTTCATAAGTTGGAATATTAAATGGTCTAGCTCTATCTGAAATCTTCCCCGATGTAACCTCAGATGTGTGAGTAAACTCAGAGTATTGATTGTTTTCACATACAAAAATCATTGGTAACTTCCATAGTGATGAAATATTCATAGCTTCCATTAAAACGCCCTGGTTCGCTGCACCATCTCCAAAGAATATTACCGATACAACGCCTTTCCCATCCAATTTAGCTGCTAGTGCTGCACCCACAGCAAGACCCATTCCACCGGCAACAACACCGTTAGCACCAATAATACCTTTTGAAAAATCGGCCACATGCATTGATCCGCCCTTACCTCCGCAGACCCCTGTTGATTTACCATATATTTCAGCCATCATTGATTTGATATTTCCGCCTTTAGCAATAAAGTGACCATGTCCCCTATGAGTACTTGATATCCAATCTGAATCATTCAGTTGATCACATAGTGGTACTGCTATTGCTTCTTGCCCGATGTATAAATGAACAGCTCCGGGAAATGCGCCATTTTTTGTTGCCTCTCCTAGGTGCTCTTCACATTTTCTAATTACCAACATTTTCCGATGGAAACGTTTCAGATCTTCCTCAGATAAATTATTTGTATATTTTTTATCAACCATAAGAACTATCCACTAGGCTAGATCTACGATCTGATTGGAATTTGATGAATTAATTATGGACTCAAGTATTTGGACGTTCGCGATGATTTCGTCTATTGTTATTCTGTAATTACCTCGAGCTTCAACAGCATCTGCCCATTCTTCAAAATTCATTTTCACTGTATTAACAACACTGTACTCTTCAACTATTCTTTCACCCCTTTTATTGCAATAAATGAATTCAGCAGGATCATCGACATCTACATTTGATACTTCTCTAATTTCAACCCAGCCTTCTTCACCAAAAACAGTAAATCTTCCATAAAAAGGGGTTGATATCATCACTGCTAGTGATGCAGTTACATTATTTTTAAATCTTAAATTTACTGATAAAGTATCTTTTTGAGGGTGTTCAAGAACAATGGAACCTGTTTTCGCATATATTCTGCTAGCAGGACCCAAAAAAGAAACAAAAAAATCTGATAAATGAATTCCTAAAGCAGTCATCCCGCCTGCTGGAGCAGACTTTGGGTCTAATCTCCAATTATTTCTATCTAATTTCATAAAAATATCATGACTAAAATTAGTTTCCATATGAAGAATTTTTCCCAAAAGATTATTATCAAGCATTTCTCGGAGTCTAACCATTGCAGGTTCCCATCTTCTTTCATGTCCGACGCCGAGGATTACATTATTATTCTTACATGCATCAGCCATTCTTTTTATACTCTCATACTTTAATGCAACGGGTTTTTCACAAAACACTTGTTTCCCATGATTAGCCGCAGCAATTACCTGTTCTTCATGAAATTGATTTGGAGTAGCCAAAATTACTGCATCAATATCCTCAGCAGCTATTATCTCCTGAAAGTCAAGTTTTGGGCTAACAGAATATTCACTAAATATAGAGTCAGACTCTCCGATCATTGGATCAAAAGCATGGGTAATTTCTATTTTTTTACTATCATGAAGACATTTGATTATTTGTTTTCCCCACCAACCAAGTCCAATTACTGCTGCTCTCATAATTTATTTCCTCATCCCTATATTTGAAAGTTTATTTTTAAACTAAAAATAGATATATTGATTATATATATAGAAGGAACTTTGTAAATGGCTGAAGGAATAAAATTTAGTGCTGGAGAAAATCCTTACCTAGTTGAACATGGTGGTTTTTACAGAAGATGGATGCCTATGCTATCGGATATAAATGAACTGGTTGAAACTGTTAAAAAAATAAAAACTACCACTGAAGAAACATGGATACCAATCTGGGGCGAAGTTGCAAAAGTTCATGAAGATATGGGAGATAAATTCTTAAATTCAGAGAACGTAGAAGAAGCATATAAAGAATTCATGATTGCTAAGACCTTTTTATCTATCGCGAGATACCCAGGTGAAATTACACCGAAGAAAAAGGAAATCAGCAATGAATGCTCACGTGTTTACAGAAAAGCTTGCGAAATTCTAACACCTAAAGTTGAGATTGTAGAAGTTGAATGTGAAGGAAAGAAAATAGTATGCCACTTCAGATGCCCACCAAATGCAAAGAATATCCCAGCAGTATTAATTATGTGCGGCGCTGACATGTTCAAAGAAGATAGAGGATGGGCTTCTCAACATGCCATTGATAATGGCTTAGCATCTCTTGTTATGGATGGACCAGGTACTGGTGAGAATCCCTTTCCATGGGAACCCGAATCAGTAAAGGCCTGGATGGCAGCAATAGATTACTTAGCGAGTAGGACAGAAGTTGATAGTGAGAAAATAGGAGCTTTTGGGATAAGCAGGGGTGGCTATTCAGTAGTACAATTAGCAGGTTCGTATCCAGAAAAAGTAAAAGCAATAGTTGCAAATGCAGGTCATCCATTTGGTTATGAGATGACACAGAAAGAATTAGAAGATTTTGTTAAGGCTCGAAATGAGCGCGCACAACATGTTTTTGGTAAGATTGGAGATCCACCATCATTCCCTCCATGGACTATAGAGAAAGAAAAAAAATTATTTGATAAATGGTCTCTCAAAAGCCTTGGTATATTGGATAACATTACTCAACCAATATTAATGATCAATGGTAAAAAAGATCACCTTGCACCAATTGGGAATATATATTTTATGCTTGAAAATGGTCCAGCATATGGAAGAGAGGCAAGAATTTATCCTGATGCAGGACATTGTGCATTTAAATACCAAGAGCACTGGGCTAATGCATCATTTGAGTGGTTAGCTCAAAAATTATATTCTATTTAAGAAGTCGCTAATATCTTATCTGCAATTTTCTCGGCTGTCATAAGAGTAGGGAAATTCAAATTTGCGCATGGCACAATAGGGAAAATCGAAGCATCAACAATCCTCAATCCAGAAACACCATATACCCTGCCTTCATTATCAGTTACAGCGAGTTTGTCATCTTTTGAACCCATTCTACAGCTGCAAGATGCATGCCATACTCCAACGGAAGAATGCTTAATAAAATCTGCAAGTACATCATCATTTTCCATCAAGACTGATAATTCTGGAGCCTCTACAACAAACCTATTTAATAGATATTTTCTTAGAGAATCAGGACCATCAAGTAATTTAGCAAAGATATTTGTTAAAATTTTATTTTTTATATTTACTTTCCCTACCTGCCTTACCTTCTCACCATAGACAGCAGCAAATACTTCTTTTGATATTTTTTTGAATGGAGCTGATTGCTGAATTAGAACCATCTTTCTAAAACCATCCATTAATCTCTGCAGATCACGGTTATCGGACAAAAGGTTAAATTCAACTACGGGCTCCTCATAAGGGTCTTTTGATTTTATATATACCTGTCCTGTTTCAGAATAAGTCCTATTTACAAATAAAATAAAAGCAGCTAATTGATTCCCAATACTGTGCCATGCAGATTTTGAACAAACAGCAACATACATATCACCTTGGGGCACACCTTCAAAACCTGATGAATAACGCAAACCACATAAAAGATGCCTTCTTGTGAATTCATTGATTCTGGCCTCTGGTTTGATAAAGGAAGCAATATTTATTGATGGATGGTCCATTAATCTTTGTCCAACACCTTCTCTGTTAACCAAAACATCAATTCCTAAATCTTTCAGCTTCATTGCTGGACCAATGCCAGCTCTCATAAGCTGTGCAGGAGAATGAATTGCTCCTGAACTCAATATAATTTCTTTTGCATAGAATTTTTCTTCTGAAGATCCACAGTTTACTATAATTCCTTTACACTGTTTCCCATCAAAAATTATTTCCTTGACGAATGTATCTGTGAGAATTGTTAAGTTGGTCCTATTTCTAACTGATTGGCCCAAATATCCCATCGCCGCTGAGACTCTTCTTTCATAAATAAAAGAACCTGTTACAGGAAAATAGCCATCTTCAAATTTACCATTTTGGTCTTCTAAATATTTGTACCCTGCATCTTCGAAGGCCGCAGCAGATGCTTTAGCATGACCATTCCAAATCTGAGGAAAAATCCTACTCACAGGTATATTCCCGTCACTCCCATGATATGGACCCTGAAAATCTGTATCGCGCTCTACTTTTTTGAAATAAGGTAATACCGCATTCCAATCCCAACCATTAGCTCCTCTCTCTTCCCAAATACTATAATCATTAGGAGCACCTCTATTTGCCACTAATCCATTTATTGATGACCCACCACCAAGGACTTTAGCCTGTTCGTATTTTCTTAAAGGAATTGATTCATCATCTTTTGTATTATGTGATTTATTTTCAGTTGTTACCTTTAAATCTGTCCAGTGAAATCTGCCATCTAAATATGCATAACCTGGATAAGTGTCGAGTATTTCATTTGGAACATTTCCTGGAGGAGTATCAGGTCCAGCTTCACATAATAATACCTTATTTTTAGAATTTGAAGATAGTCTATTAGCAAGTACTGATCCTGCTGAACCGCCTCCTATAATTATAAAGTCATACATTATTAAATCCAATTCTCATTCAACTGTCGGCCATATTCTCTCGGCAACAGAGGGGGAACCAGGTGCATGAACAGTATAATTATGAATCTTATGCGTCCATTTGTCATCAGTCAATCCAAGGGCTTCGTGCTTTTCTTCGAAGTTTTTTTGCCTTGCCTCCAAAGATGTAAATTCATAAAGTACAGAAAATTTCGCCCACCCAGCCGCACTTAACATTGTCCTGGCTGTTATGCATCCAGAGAGCCTAGCAATTGCTGGTAAGCGATGTTGGGTGTACCATGAGCAAACATCAAACTCATCATCTAATGTCTTTGTTCTAAAGCTTCCCATTTGTATAACTGGTCCAGGCGTTGTTGCTGGTGTTTTTTGTTGAGTCTCGGGACCATCAACTCTCGATACTACTTGAAAAATACATTCCCTTGTTTCAAGTCGTTTTGTAAGTTCTGAGGCTCCTGTAATATTTGGATCATTAATAAATTTATTTTTTCCAGTAAGTGTAGCGATTGAGGCAGCTCCAATTAATTGAAGGTATTGAGAGCCTTGGCCAATTTTTTCTTCAGCTCTAGGTAAGTTATCCCTTATTGACTTCATACCACTTCCTTCTGATGCTCCTGCTTTATAATGTGCAGCCCACAGACAACCTGTTTGAGATTGGATCATTGGAAGGTATTCATTATGCATCCATTTAATATAGTCCATATCCCCACCATCTTTTAGATCGTACCAAATAGCCCATATTGCATTATCCATATTGTCTCTCTTTCATGGTGTTGATAAACAAAATCATTTGAATTTCAATGCTAATATATTAATAGTAATATATCAAAATATTTTTAATGCTTAGGAGATTTTAATATGACTAACAACGGACAATTTCAAATGCTACATACGATGGTTAGGGTGAGGGATTTAGATAAATCAATTGATTTTTATACAAGATTACTAGGTATGACACTTCTAAGAAAAAGAGAGGTTCCTGAAGCAAAATATACCAATGTTTTTGTTGGTTATGGCCCAGAAGATACGCACGCTGTTCTAGAATTAACATACAATTGGGATCAAAATGAGAATTATGATCATGGAACTGCTTATGGACATATAGCCCTTGGAGTAAAAGGTATTTATGATATATGTGAAGAATTAGAAAAAAATGGAGTCAACATTCCGAGAAAACCAGGACCGGTAAAACATGGTACCACTCACATAGCATTTATCGAAGACCCAGATGGTTATAAGATTGAAATAGTTGATCTTGACACGCGTAAAATTTAGCAAAAAGATTATTTTTGAGTTGGTTTTGCGGTAGGCAATAATGAGGCGATTGCAAGCGTAATTAAACACACAACTGATAGGATGATAAATATAATACCTAATCCATATTTATCAGCAATGATACCAGCAATCATTGCAAACAAAGCAGCAGAACCAACTTGAACCATAAACAATAAGCTAATCACACTGCCTGAGGTTTCTGCTGGCGCTAAATCTAGAGCCCACCCTTGTACCACTGGTCTCCCCGCGTATATGGCGAATCCAATAATGCCTGATAATAATATTAGAACAAGACCATTATCTACCAATGTATAGAGTGGTACTAATATTGCTGATACAAATAAGGCACCAACTGCAATGATCTTGCGTCCATGTTTGTCAGACATATAGCCAGCAATAGGTCCAGACACTAATCCTCCCATTTGCATTGAAAATAATGATGAACCAATCACTGCAGCACTAACGCCTTGATTAGCGACCATATACAGTGGCATAAATACAAGTACACCATTCTGAGTAACAGTTCTGACCCCTGCTACAAGAAAAAGAGGAATAAGTTGTATATTTTTTATTAATAATTTTAAATTTGAGAAATAATTATCATCCTTAGACTTTTTTGTGTTGTCATTTGGATTTTCTTTATCTTTGAGAAAGAGTAAAATTATCAGCATAGTTACAAATAAAGGAATAGAGAGTAGCGCAGAGGTTGTATTCCAAGTTAGATTAACACCATTTATTGTGACATAAGTTAATAGGAATGCAGCGAGTAAAGGCGATAATGCATCCCCAATACTTGCTCCGATACTATGGACTGACAGAACAAAACCTCTATTTCCCGGGTATTGTAGTGATAAGTATGTAAGTGCTGCTGGATGCCATAAACTTATACAAACCCCTATTAATGCAACACTTAAAAAGAGCATATAAATTGAGCCTGAAATACTCATAAGTAACATTGCAATACCTCCAATAAGGAGTGAATAAGCTTGAAAGCGCGAGTATTTGCCATTTCCTCTTAAATCAACTAAAGGACCACTGAAGGCATTTGCGGCAAAAGTTGAAAAATGGAAAACAGTCATAACTAATCCAGCTTGTGTGTATGACAAACCAAGATCTAGTGTTATGTATGGAAGAAGAATGTATATTGCAGCATTCACCCAGTGTGTACCACCATGCCCTGCTGCAACTAATACTGAAGGTAACTGAGATCTAAAAACACTTGTGATATTTAACATTTACTTCAATCAGCCTTTCAATAAATCAACTCTATCTTTTGAGGCTGAGAGTAGGAAGCCTATATCTTGTCCGGCTAAAAAGAAATGAGCCCCCATATCAATATATTTCTTTGCAATTTCAGCATCTTTAACACCACCGGATCCTAAAAACTTATTATATTTATTACATGCTTCTGCAACCTTCTTATAGTGTTCTACTATAATTTTATTTCCAAAATCCTGGGGGCATCCGCTTGCCATAGCCAAATCATTAGTACCAATCATAATTACATCTATCCCGTCTACTGATGCAATCTCATCAATTGCACTAATCGCATTTGGTGTTTCGACCATAGCAACTAACAAAGTTTGATCGTTAAGTTCTTGCGTTGCATGTTTCAGATTAATATTTTTATAGTCATATTGAACTATACCACCACCTACACCTCTAGAACCTTCTGGAGTAAATCTTGCAATATCAACCAATTTTTCGGCTTCCTGAGCTGTTTCCACATGAGGCAATACAATACCCATTGCCCCATTATCTAGGATCCTTGATATCATAGAATATCCATTAATAGGCACTCTTACTATTGGCGTTATATCGGTTTTTATAGCCATTGCTGAAATTTGAGCTACTGTTTCTGTGTTCATTGCACCATGTTCCAAGTCTATAAACAACCAGTCAAACCCGGCTGTTTTCATTAAAGGTGCCACTTCTACTGTTCTGGATTGAACAAGCCCCACTCCAAGAGTTAGTTCACCATTTTGTAATTTATTTTTTGTATTATTAAGCATTTTATCTCTCTATTTTTTTGGCATAAGTAATGATAAAATTAAAGCAGAAATACTTGTAAAAGTTAGAAGAAGAAATACCAACTTTAAACCAAAAATATCAGCTGTTAATCCACCAAGCAGAGGAACAGTACCGGTCATAGCTGCCTGTGCTGTAAATAACATACTAATTGCACTACCTGATGTTTTACCTCCAGATATATCCATTGTCCAACTATGTATCACCGGTCTGATTGAATATAATGAGCAACCAGCTAGAGATACAATCAATATAAATAGAACTACATTATTTATGAAAGGTAAAATAATTAATAAAAATGCAGATATTATTAATGCATATATAACTATAGGTCTTCTGCCAACTTTATCAGAAAGAGAACCTACTATTGGCCCACCAAAAATTGCACCAAACTGGATTGAGAACAATGAAAAACCAACTAGTGCTGGACCTGCTTGCATTTCACCCACTAAATATAGAGGTAAAAAAACCGTAACACCATTTTGAGTCATAGACCAAAGTCCTGCCAGCAAACATAATTTTAGCATATTTCTATTTGCAAGAAGACCTTTTAGTCCCTCCCAGTAATTATACTTTGCTAGATTATTTGAGTCTTGATTTTCATCTTGTATGATTGGAGGTAAAAATTTTATAATATAAAAAGCCATAATCCCAACGGGGATTGATAGTAATAGTGCTGTTTGATTCCATGTAAAATAAATCATGATTAAACCAGCTATAGGGGGAGCTATACCATCACCAAGGCTTGCTCCAACTGTGTGCATTGAGAGTGCCAATCCTCTATTTTTTTTATAAATAGCTGATAGATAAGGAATTGAGGGAGTATGCCAACCACTCACGCAAATTCCTATAAAAATTGCTGATATGGCTAAAGTAAAGGTACCGCTTGCATTTCCCATGACAAGAAGTGCAATTGTACCCGATAACAAACATAAAAATTGTGCAAGTATATATTTTTTTGATATATCAATAATTGGACCACTTATGACAGTAATTAATACTGCTGCAACAAAGAAAATTGAGACCATACTACCAGCAGTTGTATAACTTAAAGATAAGTCTTGTACTATGAAAGGTAATAATACTAGGAAAATTCCATTTACCCAATGAGTAATACCATGTCCTAAGCTAACCATTGATAATGGCTTTGTATTCTTTATTTCACGAAAATCTCTGATTACCTGATACATTTTTAGACAATAGTTAAATTTGGTAGCGGAGGAGGGACTTGAACCCCCGACACAAGGATTATGATTCCTCTGCTCTAACCAACTGAGCTACTCCGCCATAATACTTTGAGAATTATATCAACTAATACTTCATTACCAAATGAATGTATATAATTTTATTAATTTAGGGTGTTATTTTTATCCTTTATAATCCATCCACCACCTAAGACCCTTGATAAGCTTTTGTCAGATTCATAAAATACGCATGCTTGCCCTGGTGATATTCCAAATTCAGGATTATTAAATTTAATACTTGTTAAGCCCTCATGCCTTTTAAATGTTGCAGGAACTGGATTTGAAGTTGATCTGACTTTTACAAACATTGGAAACTCAAATTCATCAGCGGGTAGCTGGTTGGGGCCAAGCCAATTAACATCTTTGAGATAGATCACCCTTGTTTGGAGATATTCTTTTGCCCCAATTGTTATCTCATTTTTTATATGATTTATATCAACTACATAGTTGGGTTCTCCACTCGCATACCCTAAACCCCTTCTTTGTCCGATGGTGTAATTTGCAATCCCATCATGTTGGCCCAGTACTTCTCCACTTATATTTAAAATATTTCCCTTTCCTATGGTATTGGGATTAAGTTTATTAATGAGATTGATGTATTTACCATCTTGAACAAAGCATATATCTTGGCTGTCGGGTTTTTCTGCATTAATTAATTGAAGTTCACTTGCAATTGCTCTTGTTTGGTCTTTTGTAAGGTCCCCAAGTGGAAATTTAATAAAGTCCAATTGATCTTTCTTTAGGGTAAACATGAAGTAACTCTGATCTTTGTTCATATCTCTTGCCCTAAATAAACCTCTTTTCCCATTAATAGATTTATTTGATACGTAGTGACCAGTTATAAGACTCGACGCACCAAGATCTTTTGCGGTTTGATAGAGATCACGAAACTTAATTTTTTCATTACACCTGACACATGGTATTGGTGTTAATCCGTTTTGGTATGAGTCAGTAAAATCATCGATAACTGCAGATCTAAATTGTTCTTCATAATCCAAAACATAGTGTTTTATTCCAACCTTATCAGCTACCTTTTTTGCATCATAAATATCTTGCCCTGCACAACAGGCACCTTTTTTTCTTGCAGGGTTTTGTGTGCTGTATAATTGCAAAGTTATCCCAACAACGTCATAACCCTGCTTGGCACAAATAGCCGCCGCGACTGAGGAATCTACTCCCCCAGACATTGCTACAACAACTCTTTTAGTTTTTGAAATATTTATTTGTGATAATTGTGACATATGATTTGATATTTTTTACTAATCACGAAAATTCACAAATTGTAATGGTAAGTTAAATTCTTTTTCCTTGAGCAAAGTAATTACTTCCTGTAAATCGTCCCGTTTTTTTCCATTGACACGCAATTCTTCACCTTGAATAGAAATCTGAACTTTTATTTTGCTGTCTTTAACAATTTTTATAATTTCTTTTGAGAGATCCCTATCAATACCTTTTTTTAGACCAATTGATTGTCTAACAGACTGACCCGCAGCACTTTCAATTTTACCCATATCTAATATTTTTGCATCAATTCCTCTTTTTGTGACTTGGACTTTGAGCATCTCATGTATTTGATTTAGTTTGTATTCATCATCTGTTGTTATTTCGATGGTATTTTCATCAACAACTATTTCAGATTTTGATGCTTTGAAATCATACCTTTGCGTTATTTCACGTTTGAGGTTTTGAACTGAATTATCTATTTCTGAGAATTCAAACTTAGATACTATATCGAACGTTGGCATATTTTTTACCCAATTTTTTTTATCACCTAACATATATAATAATTATTACAAATCATGCAATAACTAAAAATTTAATATTTTTACCCCTAATTATTTGATATCTAAAGTGCTAAAAAACTCCATTTTTTGTTTATATCTTATTGTTTTATTGAAAAAATAAACAAACTTCTTGATAGCATTTGGATAAAAGTTAACATTGATATAGTAAACTTTTAAGTGATTCGTTTTGGCTGTAAAAAAATTTAAAGTGAGATAAAAAATGAGAGTATTACTTATAGAAGACGATCCAACCACGTCACATAGTATTGAATTAATGCTAAAATCAGATAATTTCAAAGTAGATACAACGGATCTTGGTGAAGAAGGCATTGATCTTGGAAAATTATACGACTACGATTTGATATTACTTGATATTGAGCTGCCGGATATGAGTGGTTATGAGGTTTTAAAAAATCTACGCACTCAAAAAATTGAGACTCCGGTATTAATACTCACTGGCCTCAGCACAACGGAAAATAAAGTAAAAGGATTTGGTTTCGGTGCAGACGATTATCTTACTAAACCATTTCATAAAGAAGAATTAATAGCAAGGATTAGCGCAATCATACGCCGTTCAAGAGGTCATGCTCAATCAATCATTTCAACCGGAAGATTAGACGTAAATTTAGACTCAAAAACAGTTGAAGTTAATGGCAAAAGAGTTCACCTTACTGGCAAAGAGTATCAAATGCTTGAGCTACTATCTCTGAGAAAAGGCACTACACTGACCAAAGAAATGTTTCTAAATCATCTCTATGGTGGGATGGATGAGCCTGAACTTAAAATTATAGATGTTTTCATTTGTAAATTGAGAAAAAAACTCATGCAGGCTTCTGATAATGAAAATTACATAGAAACTGTTTGGGGTCGTGGGTATGTACTTAGAGATCCAACAGAAATGCTCGAGTCAGCTTAATTAATAGTTAATTCCAAATATATTTTGTTATCAATTTTTGTTATATTTTGCTCAATTCTATACTGTTTAAGCAATAACTTATAGAATACTACTTGAACATTATCACTTCGTGAGCCCATATCATTCAATTGTTCATATAGATCAAAATTTAATGTTTCTGAATTTGACTCTAGTTCAATCAATAATTCTTTTTCATCAATTCTTTTGATGTATATTCCAGCACCCTGAGGGAAAAGCTGTACTGATAATATATATATATTTGATAGAATGACTGCAGACCATTTGCCAATTTGCTCATTTTCTATATTAAAATTAACATTTAGTTTTGTATGGCTTATAAAATCGTCTGTTGATTTTCTAAATTCCTCAATTTTTATGGAAGCGAATATCTCGGAGGCAATGTCTGCGAAGGCAATACGATAGATCTTTAACTGAGATAGTGTTTTGCTTGCACTTTTTTCAATTAATTGGAAAGCTTCATCATCCAAAAGTGATTTTTTTTCTTCAGGTATTATAAGCTTGAACAACTCTACACCGTTTAATGCAGCTGAAGCTGGGTTAATAAGATCATGAAATATTTTCCTTGATAGTTTTGATAATAGATCTAATTCAGACATGTTATTTAAAATATATAATTTGAAATTTTATTATTAATTACCAATTAATATATATCTAAACTATTTTTATTTGAATTACATTTTTTATTCATGAAAGCTCCTCAGTATGTCCTACGTAGAAGAAAATAATCTTGAAACACTTGCCAAAGAACTAATTAAAATTTCTGATCTTGCAGCAAATGAAATCATAAAAATATATAATTCAAATTACCAAGTTGATATCAAGCATGATAATTCACCAGTAACTCTTGCAGATAAAGTATCCGAAAATATTATACTTGAGGGAATATCTAAACTTGAGCCAAACATAGATGTAATATCTGAGGAAAAGTATTTTGAAGAGGAGAATAAAGTAAATTCTGATTATTTTTTTCTTATTGATCCATTAGATGGAACACGTGAATTCATAAAAAAAAATGATGAATTTACAATAAATATTGCCCTAGTAAAAAACAATAAGCCTCTCATGGGAATTATTAATGTGCCAGCATTAAACACAACATACTATTCATACAACACAACATCTGCTTATAAAATTGATAAGCAAAAATTTATAAAACAGATTTTCACAAGAAAACTGAAGCCTGAAGTCATGCTATGCAGCAGATCAAACTTGTCAAAAAGAATGCATGATATCCTTCAAAAATTATCAATAAATAGTGTTATACATTGTGGCTCTGCACTTAAATTTTGCCTTCTATCAGAAGGGAAAGCTGATTTTTATATAAGGCACGATCCTTGCTATGAGTGGGATACCGCAGCAGGACAAGCGATACTGGCTGCTGCAGGCGGATCATTCTATGATATTAATTTTCTAAATTTTAAATACAATAAGCCG